>Ga0255338_1005352_pt1 | contig 11937 bp, 11 predicted proteins | sample MeOH1_35cm_T4_19_FD_203715 | JGI IMG/M metagenome (GOLD analysis project Ga0255338, IMG submission 203715) | Sandy soil microbial communities from University of British Columbia, Vancouver, Canada - MeOH1_35cm_T4_195 | ecosystem: Engineered > Artificial ecosystem > Sand microcosm > Unclassified ... | reverse complement strand
TTCGGCCCGCAGACCCTGCACCGCCTGCCCAAGATGCTGGAGGAGCGCCAGGCCCAGCGCCGCCCGCAGGTGGACATTTCCTTCCCCGAGATCGAGAAGTTCGACAATCTGCCGCCGGCCAAGGTGGAAGGCGCCAGCGCCTTCGTCTCCATCATGGAAGGCTGCTCCAAGTACTGCAGCTACTGCGTCGTGCCCTACACGCGCGGCGAGGAGATGTCGCGCCCCTTCGAGGACGTGCTGACCGAGATCGCCGGCCTCGCGGACCAGGGCGTGATGGAGATCAATCTGCTGGGCCAGAACGTCAACGCCTACCGCGGCAAGATGGGCGACACCAGCGAGCATGCCGACCTGGCCCTGCTGCTGGAGTACGCGGCCGAGATCCCCGGCATCGAGCGCCTGCGCTTCACCACCAGCCACCCCAACGAGTTCAGCCCGCGCCTGATCGAGGCCTACGGCAAGGTGCCGCAGCTGGTGAACCACCTGCACCTGCCGGTGCAGCACGGCAGCGACCGCATCCTGATGGCGATGAAGCGCGGCTACACCGCGCTGGAGTTCAAGAGCATCGTGAAGAAGCTGCGCGCGATCCGGCCCGACATCCGCATCGCCAGCGATTTCATCGTCGGCTTCCCCGGCGAGACCGAGGACGATCACGCCAAGCTGATGAAGCTGGTGCGCGACGTCGGCTTCGACGCCTCCTTCAGCTTCATCTTCAGCCCGCGCCCCGGCACGCCGGCCGCGAACCTGGAGGACACGACGCCCTACGAGGTCAAGGTCAAGCGCCTGCAGGAGCTGCAGGCCGAAATCGAGGCCAACGCGATCCGCATCAGCGAGACCATGGTCGGCACCACCCAGAAGATCCTGGTCACCGGCCATGCCCGCAAGGACCCGAGCGAGCTGATGGGCCGCACCGAGTGCAACCGCATCGTCAACTTCAAGGGCGCGCCGCGCCTGATGAACCAGCTGATCGACGTCACCATCACCCAGGCCTTCGCGCATTCGCTGCGCGGCGAGGTGGTGGTGAGCGAAAGCGTCAGCGCCTAAGCGTCAGCGCTTCAAGCTGAACAGCCATTGCGGCACGGCGATGGCGACGATCAGCAGCGCATAGCCCGCCATCTTGCCGTCCCGGCCCAGCAGGGCCAGGGCGGCCACGAGGCCCAGCGAACCGCCGATCCCGCCCCACAGCGCCAGGCCGCGCCAGGGTTTGCCCTTCAGCTCCCGATGCCACAACAGCTTGAGCCCGGCCGCCGTCAGGGCCGCGACGACCCAGGCCGGCGCAAAGAAATTGCAGAGATGCCAAAAGAAATCCAGAGCGCTCAAGATGGGTCGACGGTTGAGAGATCGGCGCAGTTCTTGATGCGCATCAATCGCATGTGCGCCAGATATCGGCCCCGGCGCCACGCGGGCAAGCCTGGAATTTTATAATCGCCTCATGAGCGTGTTCGCCCTCGGCCTGAACCACAACTCCGCGCCCCTGGACCTGCGCGGACGTTTCGCGTTCTCGCTCGAACAGCTGGCCCCCACCCTGCTGGGTCTGCGCGAGCAGCTGCAGGCCGGCCCGCGCAAGCCCGGCCCCGAGGCGGCCCTGCTCTCCACCTGCAACCGCACCGAGCTCTATGTCGCCGGAGAGGCCGAGATGGTGCGGCCCGCGGTCGACTGGCTGGCCCAGGTCGGCGGCGTGGGCGCCAGCGCCCTGCTGGACCATGCCTATGTGATGGAAGACAGCGCCGCGGCGCGCCATGCCTTCCGGGTCGCCAGCGGCCTGGACTCGATGGTGTTGGGCGAGCCGCAGATCCTCGGCCAGATGAAGCAGGCGGTGCGCGAGGCCGACCAGGCCGGCACGCTGGGCACCACCCTGCACCAGCTGTTCCAGCGCAGCTTCTCGGTGGCCAAGGAGGTCCGCAGCTCCACCGAAATCGGTTCGCACTCGATCAGCATGGCCGCCGCCTCGGTGCGCCTGGCCGCGCAGCTGTTCGAGGACCTGAGCAAGATCAAGGTCCTGTTCATCGGCGCCGGCGAGATGATCGAACTGGTGGCCACCCATTTCGCGGCCAAGACGCCCAAGGCCATGGCCATCGCCAACCGTACCCTGGAGCGCGGCGAGAAGCTGGCCGGCCGCCTCTCGGCCGAGGCGATCCGCCTGGCCGACCTGCCCCTGCGCCTGCATGAGTTCGACGCGGTGATCTCCTGCACCGCCTCCAGCCTGCCGCTGATCGGCCTGGGCGCCGTCGAGCGCGCCCTGAAGGCGCGCAAGCACCGCCCGATGTTCATGGTGGACCTGGCCGTGCCGCGCGACATCGAGCCAGAGGTGGCGCAGCTGGACGACGTCTACCTCTACACCGTGGACGACCTGTCCACCCTGGTGCAGAACGCCGGCGAGAAGCGCCAGGCCGCGGTCGAACAGGCCGAAGCCATCGTCGAGGCCGGCGTGCAGAGCTTTGTACACTGGCTGGGCCAGCGCCACACCGTGCCGCTGATCCAGGCCCTGAACGCCCAGGCCGACGCGTGGCGCGCCGCAGAAACAGCCCGCGCCCGCAAGCTGCTGGCCAAGGGCGAGGATGTTGACGCGGTGCTGGAAGCGCTCTCCAAGGGCCTGACCCAGAAGATGCTGCACGGCGCCCTGGCAGAGTTGCACGCCAGCGAAGGCGAGCAGCGCGTGCAGCTGGCCCAGACCGTCTCGCGCTTGTTCCTGCGCAACAGCTCGCGCAACCCGGCCGAGCATTAGCGGCGCTGAGGTCGCCCCGGCCCGATCGCCGATCGGCCGGCACTTCTTCTGCAGCCGCTACCGCTCCCATGAATGACTCCCTGCGCCAGCAATTCGAACGCCTGGCCCACCGCCTCAGCGAACTCGACACCATCCTGGCCGACGGCTCGATAGCCGCCGACATGAAGCGCTACCGCGCGCTGACCAAGGAACAGGCCGAGGTCTCGGGGCTGGTCGAACGCTACCGCCGCTACCAGCAGCGCGAGGCCGACCTCGCCGCCGCCCGCGAGTTGCTGGACGATCCCGAGATGGCCGAGATGGCGCGCGAGGAAATCGCCGGCGCCGAGGCCGACATCGCCCGCCTGCAGGAGGAGCTGCAGCTGGCCCTGATTCCCAAGGACCCGGACGACGAGCGCCCGGCCTTCCTGGAAATCCGCGCCGGCACCGGTGGCGACGAATCGGCGCTGTTCGCCGGCGATCTGGCGCGCATGTACCTGCGCTTCGCCGAGCGCCAGGGCTGGAAGAGCGAGATCCTGTCATCCAACGAGTCGGACCTGGGCGGCTACAAGGAGCTGGTGGTGCGCATCGAGGGCGACGGGGTCTACGGCCGCCTCAAGTTCGAGTCCGGCGGCCACCGCGTGCAGCGCGTGCCGGCCACCGAGAGCCAGGGCCGCATCCACACCAGCGCCTGCACGGTCGCCGTGATGCCCGAGCCCGACGAGGCCGAGGAGATCCAGCTCAACCCGGCCGATCTGCGCATCGACACCTTCCGCGCCAGCGGCGCCGGCGGCCAGCACGTCAACAAGACCGACTCGGCGATCCGCATCACCCACCTGCCCACCGGCCTGGTGGCCGAATGCCAGGACGACCGCAGCCAGCACCGCAACAAGGCCAAGGCCATGGCCGTGCTGGCCGCGCGCCTGCGCGACAAGGACAAGAACGAGCGCCAGGCCAAGGAGGCGGCCCAGCGCAAGAGCCTGATCGGCAGCGGCGACCGCAGCGACCGCATCCGCACCTACAACTTCCCCCAGGGCCGGCTCACCGACCACCGCATCAACCTGACGCTCTACAAGCTGGACGCCATCATGAACGGCGATCTGGACGACGTGCTGGCCGGCCTGCAGGCAGCCCAGGCGGCCGAGCAACTGGCCGGGCTGGAAGGACGCTGACGATGAACATCGCCCAGGCTCTGGCCGAGGCGCGCAGCCGCGGCCTGGACCGGCTGGAGGCCCAACTGCTGCTGAGCGCGCTGCTGGGCGTCGAGCGCGGCTGGCTGATCAGCCATGACGATGCCGAGCTGACGCCGGTGCAGGCCTCCCGCTTTGCCGACTGGCTGGCCCAGCGCCTGCAGGACGTGCCGCTGGCCTATCTGGTCGGCGAGAAGGAATTCCATGGCCTCGCCCTGCAGGTCGACGCCCACACCCTGGTGCCGCGTCCCGATACCGAGGTGCTGGTCGACTGGGCGCTGGAACTGCTGCCCGGCCTGGGCGCCGCGCCGCGTGTCGTCGACCTGGGCACCGGCAGCGGCGCCATCGCGCTGGCGGTCAAGCACCGCCATCCGGCGGCCCGGATGACGGCCGTCGATCTGAGCCCCGGCGCGCTGGCCATGGCCGCGGCCAATGCGCGGCGCCTGGGCTTGGCGGTCGAATGCCTGGCGGGCGACTGGTGGCAGCCGCTGGCCGACCGGCGCTTCGAGCTGATCCTCAGCAACCCGCCCTACATCGCCGGCGACGACCCGCACCTGCCGGCCCTGCGCCATGAGCCGCTGACGGCCCTGACCCCGGGCGGCGACGGGCTCTCGGCTCTGCGGACCCTGATCGACGGCGCCCCGGCCCATCTCGCCGCCGGCGGCTGGCTGCTGCTGGAGCATGGCTACGACCAGGCGGCAGCGGTGGCCGCGGCCCTGGCTGAGCGCGGTTTCGTCGCGCTGGACTGCCGCCGCGACCTGGGCGGGCAGCCGCGGGTCAGCGGCGGCCGCTGGCCGGCCTGAGCCGGCTGCCGAAAAAGCCACAACAGCGCGGGCATCCAGGCCCAAATTGCCGCGCAGGCCGCCGCGGCTCGGGGTAGCATGGATCGCCTGGGAGGCCTCTTCCGGCCCCCCGCCCCTTGTCACGAAGGAGGTCGCCATGGGTAAGGCAGAGCTTGTCCGGACTGCATCCGTCATGGCCCCGCGCCCGCCGCGGCGCCCGCTGTGGCACCCCCTGCTGCTGATAGGCCTGGCGCCCCTGGCGCTGGGCGCCCGGGCCGAAGGCCTGCAGCTGCCGGCCCTGAAAACCGACACCCTGCGCTGGCAGGCTCGCGTGCAGCTGAGCAGCCTGGAGGAAGCCTCCGGCTCCCGCATCCTGGGCGCCAATCTGCTGGGCGACTACTACCTGACCGGCTCCCTGCTGGGCAGCCAGACCCGCGGTGGTCTGCGCGCCACGGGCGGCCTGCTGATGGGTGCGGCCAGCCTGTCCCAGAGCAGCGCCGGCCTGGCCCTGGGCGGCAGCTCGCTGGCGCGCCGGCAGAGCCTGGCCGTGGGCCAGCGCAGCGTCGGCCAGTTCAGCCTGCTGCCGCCGCAGAGCGCCGATCCCGGCAATTCCATGTCCTATCTGGGCATAGGCTATACCGGCCAGTCGCTGCGCGGCGGCTGGGGCTTCAGCGCCGACCTGGGCCTGGCGCGCATGAACTACCGCGACGAATTGCGCCTGGGCCGCGGCAACGGCCAGAGCCTGGACGAGTTGCTGATGGACATGCGTTTCCGCCCGGTGCTGCAGCTGGGCCTCAACTACAGTTTCTAAGCCCCGCGCCGGCCAAGGTCGGCGCCCTCGCCGATAATGCGGTCCGTGGGCGCCAGCGGCGCCGTGACTCTACGGGACGAGATATGAGCGACGTTCAGCAACGCATTGACGAGCTGGTGAAGAACAACCGGGTTGTGCTGTTCATGAAGGGCACGGCCCAGTTTCCGATGTGCGGCTTTTCCGGCCGCGCGGTGCAGATCCTCAAGGCCTGCGGCGTGACCGACCTGAAGACCTTCAACGTGCTGGAGGACGAGGCCGTGCGCCAGGGCATCAAGGACTACGCCAACTGGCCGACGATCCCTCAGCTCTATGTCAACGGCGAATTCGTCGGCGGCTCGGACATCATGATGGAGATGTACCAGGCCGGCGAGTTGCAGCAGGTCCTCTCGGCCCAGTAAGCCCGTGCTGGTGCAACGTCTCGTCGTCGGCATCACCGGCGCCACCGGTGCGGCCTACGGCCTGCGGCTGCTGCGCCGCGGCCGGGAGCTGGGGCTGGAGACGCACCTGATCGTCACGCCGGCCGGCGTGCTCAACGTGCATCACGAGCTGGGGCTGGGCCGCCAGGCGCTGGAGGCCGAGGCCAGCTTCAGCCATGCGCCCGGCGATGTCGGCGCCTGCGTGGCCAGCGGCAGCTTCGCCACCGCGGCGATGGTGGTGGCGCCCTGTTCGATGAAGAGCCTGGCCGCGATCGCCCATGCTTTCGGCGACAACCTGCTGACGCGCGCCGCCGACGTGACCCTGAAGGAGCGCCGCCGCCTGATCCTGATGGTGCGCGAGACCCCCTTCAACCTGGCGCATCTGCGCAATATGACGGCCGTGACCGAGATGGGCGGCATCGTCTTCCCGCCGCTGCCGGCCTTCTACCACCGGCCGCAGAGCATCGACGAACTGGTGAACGAAAGCGTCGAGCGGGTGCTGGAGCTGGCCGGCGTCGCCGGCGCCTCGCCCAAGGCCTGGAACGGCTTACGTAGCTGAACCCAGCTCAATCCGGAGGCGACTCGGCAAAGCCCGAGGCTCCGGCTCTGCCGGTCCTGCGGGCTTGCCCTCTTGCGGGGGCGGCCGAAGGCCGTAGGGGTGGGCTATTGCTCGCCAGGCATCAGCCAGCGCTTGCGTGAGGCGAACACCGCGTTCGGATATTCCGCCCGACCGCGGCTGCCGTTGTAGCGCCCCAGGGCCAGGAACATGTCGCCCTGCTCGCGGTCCAGGTAGTGGCGCAGGATCACGCAGCCGAAGCGCAGATTCGTCTGCATGTGGAACAGGTGCGAGGCCTGGCCGTCGCCGATCAGCTTGGCCCAGAAGGGCATGACCTGCATATAGCCGCGCGCGCCGGCGCTGCTGATCGCGTATTTGCGGAAACCGCTCTCCACCTGAACCAGACCCAGCACCAGGCCGGGCTCCAGCCCGGCGCGCTTGCTCTCGTACCAGGCGGTCTCGAGAAATTCGATGCGCGTCAGGGCCTCGGAGAGGCGCGGCTTCAGGCGCTGGCTCATCTCACCCAGCCAGCGCAGATAGGCCAGGCGCTCCTCGGTGCTGGCGAAGCTCGGCCGCGGCGGCGCGCTGTTGGCAATGGCCGAGGACAGGGCCGAACGTACCGCGTCGGCCAGCGGCTCCTCGACCTGGGCGCCCGCACGCGCCCGCAGCGGCAGCGCCGCCAGGGCCGCCGCCGCGATCAGGCAGGCGCGGCGCCTCAAGGCTTGAGCTTGCCCTTCAGATGGGCCACGACATCGGCCAGGGCCAGCTTGGTGGCCTCGGCATCGCGGCGGCCCTGGTACTCGACCTGGCCTTCCTTCAGGCCGCGGTCGGACAGCACCACGCGGTGCGGCGCGCCGATCAGCTCCCAATCGGCAAACATCGCGCCGGGGCGCTCGCCGCGGTCGTCCAGCAGCACGTCGACGCCCAGGGCCTGCAGTTCCTCGTAGAGCTTCACGGCGGCGGCCTTGACCTCCTCGCTGCGATCCATGCCGATCGGGCAGACCACCACGGTGAAGGGCGCGATCGCGTCCGGCCAGATGATGCCGCGCTCGTCGTGGTTCTGCTCGATCGCCGCGCCCAGGATGCGGGTCACGCCGATGCCGTAGCAGCCCATCTCCATGGGCTTGGGCTTGCCGGTCTCGTCGAGGAACACCGCATTCATCGCGGCCGAGTACTTGGTGCCCAGGTAAAACACATGGCCCACCTCGATGCCGCGCTGGATCGCCAGCACGCCCTTGCCATCCGGCGAGGGATCGCCGGCGACGACGTTGCGGATGTCGGCCACCTGGTCGGGCTCGGGCAGGTCGCGGCCCCAGTTGGCGCCGGTGAAGTGGAAGTCGGCCTCGTTGGCGCCGCAGACGAAGTCGGCCATGTTGGCAACGGTGCGGTCGGCCACGATCTTGACCGGCTTCTTCAGGCCGATCGGGCCCAGGTAACCGGGCTTGCAGCCGAAGTGATCCTCGATCTCGGCAACGGTGGCGAAGCGGAAGCCCGCCTTCAGGCCTTCCAGCTTGCCGGCCTTGACCTCGTTCAGGTCGTGATCGCCGCGCAGCAGCAGCAGCCAGACGGTGGACTTCTTGACGTCGCCGGTCTTCTCGTCCAGCTCGTCGGTGGCCAGCACCAGGGACTTGACGGTCTGGGCCAGCGGCAGTCCCAAAAGCTCCGCCACGTCGGCGCAGGTGCTCTTGCCGGGCGTCGGCGTCTTGGCCAGCGCCTGGGTGGGCACGGCGCGCGCCGCCAGCAGGGCCACGGCCTCGGCCAGCTCGATATTGGCGGCGAAGTCGCTGGTCGGGCAGTAGACGATCGCGTCCTCGCCGGTTTCGGCGATCACCTGGAACTCGTGCGAACGGTCACCGCCGATCGCACCGGTGTCGGCCGCGACAGCGCGGTATTCCAGGCCCAGACGGTCGAAGATCTTGCAGTAGGCCGCGTACATGTTCTCGTAGCTGCGGCCGGCGCTCTCGACGTCACGGTCGAAGGAGTAGGCGTCCTTCATCGTGAACTCGCGGCCGCGCATCACGCCGAAGCGCGGCCGGCGCTCGTCGCGGAACTTGGTCTGGATGTGATAGAAATTCTTCGGCAGTTGCTTGTAGCTGCGCAGTTCCTGGCGCGCGATGTCGGTCACCACCTCTTCGCTGGTCGGCTGGATGATGAAGTCGCGATCATGGCGGTCCTTCACGCGCAGCAGCTCGGGGCCCATCTTGTCGAAGCGGCCGGTCTCCTGCCACAGCTCGGCCGGCTGCACCACCGGCATCAGCAGCTCGACGGCGCCGGCGCGGTTCATCTCCTCGCGGATGATGCCCTCCACCTTGCGGATCACGCGCAGGCCCATCGGCATGTAGTTGTAGATGCCCGCACCCAGGCGCTTGATCATGCCGGCGCGCATCATCAGCTTGTGGCTGACCACTTCGGCATCGGCGGGGGCTTCTTTCAGCGTGGAGATGAAGAACTGGGAGGCTTTCATGGCACAGGCAGGGCCTGACCCTGGGGCCAGGCGGATTCAGAGGAAGGTGAGGGTTAGCGAGGGTAATGCCCGGAGGGCGCCCCGATGCAATAATCGATCTAACTATAGATTTGAGGTTGATTATGCTCGACCGTGAAGGCTTCCGGCCCAACGTCGGCATCATCCTGCTCAACCACAGGAACGAAGTTTTCTGGGGCAAGCGCATCCGCACCCATTCCTGGCAGTTCCCGCAAGGGGGCATCAAGCATGGTGAGACGCCTGAGCAGGCGATGTTTCGTGAGCTCCACGAAGAGGTGGGGCTGCACGCCGACCAGGTGCGCATCATTGCGCGCACGCGTGACTGGCTGCGCTACGAGGTGCCCGAGCACTTCATCCGGCGCGACGCCCGCGGGCATTACCGGGGCCAGAAGCAGATCTGGTTTCTGCTGCAGCTGACCGGGCGCGATTGCGACATGAACCTGCGCGCCACCGACCATCCGGAATTCGACGCCTGGCGCTGGAACGACTACTGGGTGCCGCTGGAAGCGGTGATCGAATTCAAGCGTGGCGTCTACCAGATGGCGCTGACCGAGTTGGCCCGCTATCTGCCGCGCATCAACCATCACAACCGCTACCTGCGTGCCGGCATGCGGCCGCAGCACCGCGATGGCGGCGGGCGCAGCCACGGCGAGCCCCAGGCCGAGGCGCAGCCTCAGCAAGACCCGGCACCGGATGCGGTGCCGCGCGGGGACGCGCCGGAAACGCAGCACTGAGCTGCGCGCGATGGGGGCGGCGGCTCGCATCGCCGCGCGATATGAGCCTGCGCCGCCACCTGGCGCTCGTTAGGCGAGCACCAGATTGTCGCGATGGATCAGTTCGGGCTCGGCCGCATAGCCGAGCACGCGCTCGAACTGGTGCGACGCCTTGCGGGCGATCAGCCGCGCCTCGGCGCTGGAGTAGTTGGTGAGGCCGCGCCCCAACTCCTGCCCCTCGGGATCGCGCACCGCGATCACGTCGCCGCGGTGGAACTCGCCCTGCACCTCGACCACCCCGATGGGCAGCAGGCTCTTGCCTTCCTCGCGCAGCTTGGCCGCGGCGCCGGCATCCACCATCACCGCACCGCGCATCTGCAGGTGATCCACCATCCATTGCTTGCGGGCCGCCAGCTTGGGCGTACTGGCCACCAGGGCCGTGCCGATGGATTCGCCCGCCGCCAGGCGCAGCAGCACGTCGGGCTCGCGCCCCCAGGCGATCACGGTGCTGGCCCCCGAACCCGCGGCGCGCTTGGCCGCCAGGATCTTGGTGATCATGCCGCCGCGGCCCAGGGAGGAGCCGGCGCCGCCCGCCATCTGCTCCAGCTCGGGCGTGCCGGCCACGGCCTGCTCGATGAAGCGGGCATTCGGGTCCTTGCGCGGATCGGCCGAGTACAGGCCCTTCTGGTCGGTGAGGATGACCAGGGCATCGGCCTCGACCAGATTGGCCACCAGGGCGCCGAGGGTGTCGTTGTCGCCGAACTTGATCTCGTCGTTGACGACGGTGTCGTTCTCGTTGATCACCGGCAGCACACGGTGCTGCAGCAGGGTCAGCAGGGTCGAGCGGGCATTCAGGTAGCGCTCACGGTCGGCCAGGTCGGCATGGGTCAGCAGCACCTGGGCACTGCCCATGCCCTGCTCGCTGAGCTTGCTTTCGTACATCTGGGCCAGGCCCATCTGGCCGACGGCGGCGGCGGCCTGCAACTCGTGGATCTCCTTGGGCCGCGTGGCCCAGCCCAGGCGCTTCATGCCCTCGGCGATGGCGCCGCTGGACACCATCACCAGCTCGCGCCCCTGCGCCGCCAGCGCCGCCAGTTGGCGGCACCAGTTGGCAATGGCCTCGGCATCGACGCCGCGGCCCTCGTTGGTGACCAGACTGGAGCCGACCTTGACGACAATGCGGCGCGCGTCCTTGAGCGCGCCGCTCATGCCTGGCCCCGCTGCGGCTCGCCCCCTTCTGCCGCCGGCGCATCGAAGCGCACATCGGGTTCGACATGGTGCTGCTGCTCGGCAGCCACATGGTCGTAGATCGCATGGATCAGGGGCTGGCAGCCTTCGCGCGTCAGGGCCGAGATCTCGAACACCGGACCCTTCCACTTGTAGCGCTTGACGAAGTCCTTGACGCGCGCGGCGCGCTCTTCGGCCGGCACCATGTCCAGCTTGTTGAGCACCAGCCAGCGCGGCTTGTCGTAGAGCGACTGGTCGTACTTCTTCAGCTCGGCGACGATGGCCTTGGCCTCGGCCACCGGATCAACCTCGGGATCGAAGGGGGCCAGGTCCACCACATGCAGCAGCAGGCGGGTGCGCTGCAGATGGCGCAGGAACTGGTGCCCCAGCCCCGCGCCCTCGGCCGCCCCTTCGATCAGGCCGGGGATGTCGGCCACGACAAAACTCTTCTCCGGCGCGACGCGCACCACGCCGAGGTTCGGATGCAGGGTGGTGAACGGATAGTCGGCGATCTTCGGGCGGGCGTTCGACACCGCCGTGATCAGGGTGGACTTGCCGGCATTGGGCTGGCCCAGCAGACCCACATCGGCCAGCACACGCAGCTCCAGCTTGACCTTCTTGGCCTCGCCGGGCCAGCCCGGCGTCTTCTGGCGCGGCGCGCGGTTGGTACTGGTCTTGAAATGCAGGTTGCCGAAGCCACCGTCACCGCCCTTGGCCAGCAGGACCTTCTCGCCAGGCTCGAGCAGCTCGGCGATCACCACGTCGGTCTCCAGATCGCGCACGATGGTGCCCACGGGCATGCGCAGCACGATGTCCTCGGCGGCGGCACCATACTGGTCGGAGCCACGGCCGGCCTCGCCGTTGCGGGCCTCGTGGCGGCGCGCATAGCGGTAGTCGATCAGGGTGTTGAGGTTGCGATCGGCGACCGCGTAGACGCTGCCGCCGCGCCCGCCATCGCCGCCGTCCGGGCCGCCAAAGGGGATGAACTTCTCACGGCGAAAGCTCGCACAGCCGGCACCACCATTGCCGGCCACGATATCGATGGTGGCTTCGTCGACGAAC
>Ga0255338_1005351_pt1 | contig 11939 bp, 9 predicted proteins | sample MeOH1_35cm_T4_19_FD_203715 | JGI IMG/M metagenome (GOLD analysis project Ga0255338, IMG submission 203715) | Sandy soil microbial communities from University of British Columbia, Vancouver, Canada - MeOH1_35cm_T4_195 | ecosystem: Engineered > Artificial ecosystem > Sand microcosm > Unclassified ... | reverse complement strand
AGGTGGCGCGCCAAGTCAGCGATGGCAGTCGGCGATTGAGTTCAAGCCAGAGCGAGCTTGCCGATCAGGCCAGTCAGAACGCCCTGCAGATCCAGCGCATCGCCGAGGGTAGCCAGCACCTTCGCGAAGCGACCCGTCTGGCCGGCGAGCAAGTGCGTCAGACCAACCAGCTCACTGCCACCATAGAACAGCGTGCCGGCAATGGGATGGAAACCATCGATGCGCTGGAAAGCGTTATCGGCGACATTGCCCGGCATACCCAGTCCATCGCCGGCCTGCTCGGCAGCATCGACGAAATCACTACCCAGACCAGCCTGCTGGCATTGAACGCAGCCATCGAGGCCTCGCGGGCGGGTGAGCAGGGTAGGGGCTTTGCCGTCGTCGCCGGAGAGGTGCGCTCCCTGGCCGGTCGCACGACCGAGATCGCCCGACAGATACGGGATCTGGTCTCTACAGCCGAGCATAGCGTGAACGGCGGGCTGGAGCAGACCCGCAACTCGGTGCAGATCATGCAGGAAATCCTGGCCGCCTTTCGCAAGGTTGCCGAGCGTATGCAGGAAATCGACCGGACGTCCCAGCAACAGCATGCCGATATCGAGGCGCTGGGCGATGCGGCCGTGCTCATGAACCAGTCCCAGGTCGCCAGCAATGACGCAATCGAGTCGAACCGCCAACTGGCCGGCGAACTGCTCGAGACGGCTAGCAAGCTTCTAGAGACCATCGACCACTTCCGACTGGGGGGAACAGAGCTGCTCGTCAGGGCGCCTATCAAGGCAATCCCAGCATTGACCTAACCTGGGTGCGAGGCACCAGCCAGTCCCAAACCAAAAGCCCCTGCCACACCGACAGGGGCTTTTTTGCGTTCAGCACGGCTTGCTGATCTTCAGCAGCAGCCCCTACTGCAACGACCACAGATCCAGCCCTCTACTATGGTCTGGATCGACTGCCCGCCGACCCCGTGCTGGCTGCCGGCGCTGCTGGCCCTGCAAACCAATGACGACTGGCGCGCTGCCGTCGATGCCCTGGAAGGAGAGTTGCTGAGCTGCGCCGGGAGGTGCTGGAGTGCATCGAGCGGCAGCGGGTGTAGGCATTTCCTATCGCGCATGAGACGTCTGCTCGGTGAAGTTGACTGCCTATCCTTGAAAGTCATGACAGGCAAGAGCCGGCCAGAAGCTGCCGTCTAAATCCGGACCGACTCAGTTATTAGCCGTGTGCGGGCTCAATAGCGGCAATATCGAGGCTTTCATAGGAAAGCCAAGTCAAAGCCCTCACACTGAGGGCTTGAAGTGGTCGTTGTCACGTTGTAATTGTGGTTTCTACGGTGACTTCGACAGGCTGGAGGATCTGATACTTTTGCCTGATCAGGTTGTAGATGTCCGGAATCTCGTCAGCCTTAACGCTAACAATCAGTGCGTAATTGACGTCTGGTGCTGAGCTCGGAGGGACGCCCCGGCTGTTCTCACGTGCGTGGTATTCGATGTCGAAGACCGGACCAATCAGGGAGTCCTCGCCGTCAAAGCTTCTGTCGCGGTGCAGACAGGTTTCCCACTTGTGTGCGTCATCCCGGAACTGCCTTTCAGTCATCTTGTACTGAGAGCCGCGGCCAAAGAAGTCTTTGCTTGTTTCGATGCCGGCGCCGGCCTTGGGGCGAAAAACCACGCCCATCCCAGAGCGTGTGTAGTTGATGGTGTGCTCTGGATCGGTGTGCGCCTGGATGCAGAACGTGGCTTTGATCTGCGCTTTGCCTGTGATTGGAATATCTGGGAAGGGGATAGGGCAACGCAGGTACTGCCCCTTCTCCAGCTGACCCTGGAAGATGATGGTGGCGCTGCCGTCCTCGCATTCAAGAAGGGTAAGCGCGTCCTCCTGGAAGCGGCCCCAGCCCACTTCGTTGCGGCTGATCTTGCTTTTGTACTCGGCATGGTGGACGAGCAAGGCCTTGAGAGCGATCGCAGTCATCTCATAGGACGTCGAGCAGGCAACGCCCGCTGCGGTTCTCAGTGTCAGCGGTGCTGAGTAGCTGGTCCCCTGTACGCCCACGGTGCTTCCAAGAATAGGGTTGAATACCTTAAAAGGTTCGGAGTCAGATCCGCCAAAGGCAACTCCGTCGGGCTTAACGTAGCCAGGGCTTCTTCCAGGTCCCACACAGCTGTATTCAGCTCGTTTCCATTTGGCGCCGCTGGTGTCTGCGGCTCCAATCGCCAGCGCGTTCACCATGTCCCCTGGGGGCTGAATCCTGTTGGCGCCCTCTACGTCACCATCATTGCCGACCGCGACGGTGGCCAGGATGCCGTGGCGCGAGCAAACCTGGTCAAGCGTTGCGGTCCAGGCATGCACCTCTTCATCATTGATCGGCATGCGGGGGCCGAGGCTCAGGTTGGCGAACTTGTATTCACCAGAATCGAGTGCATCCCGAATCTTGATCAGTACGTCGAAAAGGTCGGGATCTCGGCCAGAAATGGGCGATAGCACGCGGTAGTGGTGAACATTCATGTAGGGGCGTTTGAGCTCGTCAACTTCAGAAGCGAGCCTGCCAAACAGAAAGGTCGACGTGACTTCGTTGCCATGCATAAGCAGCTGGCCGTTTGTCTCGTCTGTATCTTCGTAGTAATACTCGGTCGCCCATCTGGAGAGATCCGTTGTGCCCAGACCGCCGTCAAAGATCGCCGCTGCTTTGTCTGGGGCGATAGCGGCTTGGCTGGGCAGCGTCGTGCTGTAGTTGGCTAGTGTTGAGCGCGCCAGCGTGGGATGCGCGATGCGAAGCTCCGGCATAGGCCTCGCTACGCGCAGGAAGGTATGACTGGCGATCGCCACCATAGCCTCCGAGGACGCATAGACCGGCATGAAAGTAAGGCCTCCAACTTTGATTCGCCGCTTAAGGTCGGCTTTACCTGAGTGGGCTCTTACAAAGTCGGCAAAAGAGGCAACGATGTCCTCTTCGTCGGGCCCGGCATGCAAAGCGACCTCAAAGGCATGTGGTCCGTTACCCTGAGGAAGCTGGCCCCGAATTTTGCTTTCGCTGTTGACCCAGCGGATCGATTCGATTTCCTTGAGTTCTTTCTCCAGCGTGCTGGGGATGGAACTCGTTTTGAGTAGGCTACGTAGGTTGGCGACGGCGTTTTCAGTACCGGCAATGAACAGGGTAGCCGTGGCTTGGAGCTTTCCAGCGTCGCGAATATCCGTGACCTGTCTCGGAATAATCGATGTTTCTTTGCTCCCGACATCGCGAAGCCCGGCTTTTTTGAGAATGTTTTTGGGGAAGTAGGATCTGCCCAAAAAAGCGGGATGTAGCGTTAGCTCAAACACTCCTTCCCCGCGTGGTTTGGCAGCTTTCGGAAGGGCTGAAAGAGAGCGTTGAACCTGCTCCAGAGAAGTAGAAATCTCAGCACGAACCTCCTCAATGGTGTAAGGGAATTTCTTTGGTCCGGAGGCGCGCTTGATCGTTTGAGCCGTTGCCAGTGCTTCGCCTTTCCCTAGGAGTAGGTTCCGTTCAGCCATTCGTGCTCTCCTTGAATTCCTTTATGACTTTTCCAACAGTGGGGTGTGAAACATTCAGCTCGCTTGCGATTTTTCGCTGCGATAAACCCTGCAAAGAGAGCTGGATAATCCTCATGTCTCTGGTGCTGTGTGTAGATTCGCTAGGGGCAAGGTTCTTGAGCGAGATATCAATGATGGTGTCATTGAGTGATCGCTGATCCAAGACTGCCCGTTTTTTGGCCGTAAGGATGATTCTGTTGATGTCTGAAAACGAGCTTCCCAGCAGATGGGCAGCCAACTGCTGAGCGATTTTGGGAGACACTTCAGCTTCAGTTAGAAGCCCCTCAATTAGCTGGGTAGGGGGATTCTCAAAGCGAATCGTTGCTTCGAATCTCCGCCACGCCGCCGGGTCTAGCATGTCTGGGTGGTTCGTGGCGGCGATCAGAATGGAGGTTGATGGCCACTCGTCGATGGCCTGCAGCAGAACGTTAACGAGCCGTTTGAGTTCTCCAACGTCTTTCTCGTCATCTCGCCTTTTGGCAATCGCGTCGAACTCATCCAGGAACAGAATGCAGGGGATACTCTTAGCATGCTCGATTACTGCTTTGATGTTTGTCCCTGTCTTGCCCAGCAAGCTGGACATCACTGAAGCAAGGTCTAGCGTGAAAATGGGTAGCTTGAGCTTGCTGGCAATCCAGTGTGCCGCGAGCGTTTTACCCACTCCTGGCGGGCCGGTGAAGATCATGGAGCGAATAGGCTCAAGCCCCGCAGTTAGGAGCTCTTTGTGGCTCTTTCTCTCTTGAATAATCTCCAGCAGTTGTTGCTCTATGGCGCTTTCCCACTTGGGCTCGAACTCAAGGAAAACGTCTGCGACCTCTTTTAAAAGACTACGACGAGAGTCCGAATCTACTGGTGCTGCTATGCGAGATGCACCTCGCGTTCCGCTGTCGGTGGTGAGGAGTTCAGCCAGGCGGGAGGCAAGTGCTGGCTGCGTCTTTTTAAGTTTGCTGGCGATCTGGCGGCCTATGAGAGCAAAGGCTGCCGCGTTGCCTCGAACTCCTTGATGGTAAAGTGACTCAAGGTCTTTCTCGGCTATGTTTACCATGATTCTCCCCGTATTGCTGCATTTCGTCATGGTGGTAAATTTAATATGCGTAAAGTTACCATAAATTTACCGATATTTCCATTGTCGCGAGTATGGGGCGTGCCGCGCTGCGCTTCTCTGAATAATGTTCGGGTGGTCAGTCGTCTCAGCGGACTCCTCGCCGGTATCTGCCTGCCGGTCATGAGCGTCTACTTCTGGCCGATTTCTGCCGGGTCTGACAGGCCGCTTAGGATCAATGAGCGACGTAAAGCCCGCGCTTTCCTGCCCCGAGTGCTTCTCTCTGCTCGGTGGTGTTTGCGCTTGGCGTAAAGCGTTTTTGCAAATGATTGAAATTGCCCGGACGGGCGAGAGGGGATTCGCTTCACTCCGGCCGGCAGACCAGCGCGCCGGCCTTCGATTGATCAGTCATCGCCAATTTCACGCCAAAGCTGGCGCTGCGCCCGCACCAGCTTCTTGTTATCCAAGATCGGCAACAGTTCATTCATGGCCTGTTCTGCTGATATCCCATCTGGCTCAAACCATCTGGCGAGAATGTCCTGGGCCTGCTCCAGGGCGGATAAGACGCTCTTACTGCTGGTGGTCATGGGCGTTTTCGGTGGCAAATTGATAGCTGTCTAGGGTAGCAAAGTGAGCGTTTCTACAGGAGGGAATTGATTGCCCGGACGGGCGGAGGAGGGGCAAAAAAGAGTGCTAAAACTCAAACGGGGAGGCCCGTAGAATGGGGCCTGCAGAGGCGTTATTTTCTTTTCGTTTTAGCACGCCGCTTCGCCTGTAAGTCGCGTGATGTCTAGATTTTGATATCGGATTGCAAATCCGGTTCGATTCCGACCTCGGCCTCCACTATGAAAGCCCCGTAGATTCAGGTCTACGGGGCTTTTTATTTGCGCGCCGGAAAGCTCCCTGTGACTGTTCATTTTGGGACGCATCCCAAAACTCTTCTATTTTGCGGACTACGTAACAGCTCCGCCGCGGCTGTAGTTGCGCTTTGCTGGGTGCTTTTTTCTCTGGCGCGAGTCTCGGGACTCCTGGCTGCTCGTAAGGCCGAATAGCCGCAGCGGCTTGATGGCGGTGACCTTGGTTGGCTCTCTTCAAGAAAGTTGAGGCTTGACCTCTTGATGCGCTTTGATGCGCTCCCGCAGCACTTTATGGTGCTGCGAGGCTTCGAGGCGGGTGTTCAGTGCTGAGCTGTAGCATCCGGTCCGTGGGGCGGCATCGGTTTCGCTGCGGCCGGTTCAATCTCTGCACTCGGGTTGGCCAGCTCGCGTTGCAGGCGCTCGCTGTCCAGCTGGCCGCACCATTTAGCTACGACGATGGTGGCTATTCCATTACCGATCAGGTTGGTCAGCGCCCGGGCTTCCGACATGAAGCGGTCGATGCCGAGAATCAGCGATAGACCGGCTACCGGTAGACCGCCCACGGCCGATAGTGTGGCGGCCAGCACGATGAAGCCGCTGCCGGTGACGCCGGCGGCGCCCTTGGAGGCGATCATCAATATCGCAATCAGCGTCAACTGGTGGGTCAGATCCATCGGGGTGTCGGTGGCCTGGGCGATGAACACCGCGGCCATGGTCAGGTAGATGGACGTGCCGTCCAGGTTGAAGGAGTAGCCTGTGGGGATCACCAGACCGACCACCGACTTGTGGCAGCCGAGTTTCTCCATCTTATGGAGCATGTGAGGTAGCGCGGACTCGGACGATGAAGTGCCAAGGACAGTCAGCAGCTCGTCACGGATGTACCTGATGAAGCGCAGGATGCTGAAGCCGTTGGCGCGGGCGATGCTGCCTAGCACCATCAGAACGAACAGGATGCAGGTGATGTAGAAGCACAGCATCAGCTGGCCGAGCTGCACCAAAGAGCCGACGCCGTACTTGCCGATGGTGAAGGCCATGGCGCCGAAGGCGCCGATGGGAGCCAGCTTCATGATCATGCCGATGATGCCGAACATCACCTGGGCGATGCCGTCGATGAATTCCAGCACAGGCTTGCCGTGTCTGCCCATGCGTTGCAGGGAGAAGGCGAACAGCACGGAGAAGAACAGCACCTGGAGGATGTCGCCCTTGGCGAAGGCGCCGATCACTGTCTCGGGAATCATGTTGAGCAGGAAGCCTGCGGCGTTCTGTCCGCTGCCTGCCTTGGTATAGGCTGCAACACTGCTGGCGTCCAAAGTGGCCGGATCGATGTGCATGCCAGTACCCGGCTTGATGAGGTTGACCACCACCAGGCTGATGACTAGTGCGATGCTGGAGACGATCTCGAAGTACAGCAAGGCGATGCCGCCGGTCTTGCCCACGGCCTTGATGTCCTGCATGCCGGCGATGCCGCTCACCACGGTACAGAAGATGATCGGCGCGATAGTCATCTTGATCAGTTTGACGAAACCGTCGCCTAGCGGCTTCATGGTGGCGCCGATTTCCGGATAGAAAAAGCCCAGTGCAATACCGATCGCGATCGCGAGCAATACTTGGGCATACAGGCTCTTGTAGAGCGGTTGACGAGACACGCAGGTTCTCCTCTGAGGCAACTCCGAGCAGCTCCCTGCGCACGGATGTCACCGAACATTTCCCTCGGTACAGGGACATGGGTTCCTCTGAGAATGTTACGCCTCAGGCTCGGGCCCTGCGTCAATCTTAAGGCGTAGTCGGCGGCTGAGAGCGCCGTACTCGTGATGGTGGCGGGCAGGAGGACCGGCTGGAGTTCATCGTTCCTGACGCTCTTTTGGGCTCTGTGGCGCGGTGATAAGGCGCCTCTACCGGGCAATCGGGACCCGGCAATCCAATAGGTGAGGGATTACAGTATCAATGAATCGGGAACGTTTATGAGCGTGCCGAGATTTGCGCTAACTATCACTCGGCAGGCGGCGATCAGCGGGGTTTCTGCGGTGCAGCTATCGAAACTGACGCTGCCATTCTGGTCGGAAATGCGGATAGTCGCTTCCCATTTTTCTCCGATCACTTCGATCCGACACACTTTCTCTATCAGCGGTCCTCCCTGGCCCCAGTCGCAAGATGGCCTGTAGCTGCCGCAGAACTCCAGGCTTGATACACCCACAGCGGCTTGTGGTCCGACGAAAACCACGGGCGGTCTCGTTCCTGCGGCTGCTTCGGCAATGATGTGCGGATTGTTGCTTTCTTCCAGCCCCAAGCCGATGGCAACGGCCCAGTCGAGGGGTGGCCCCAGCAGATCGCACGTTTTTATCGGAACCCTTGCCATAGGGAACTCCATGCAGACTTGGCTATGGCGGTGATGTGATAAGGATAGCTCTAGATCATGCCAAGATGCGTTGACGCCGCCTGTGTCTCCGGTTGGTCGACCTGGACATCTACTTGTTCTTGGGGCTGAGCCAATAGGGCCTGTTCGCCGCTGTGTCGACTCCTTCAAGTCAGGCTGCGGCCGATCAGCGGTAGAACTTCGGAAGGGGGTTGGCGGTCTGTTAGGGCCCAACTGACTTTTCGAGAGGACGGAACCTGTGAGTCGATCAGTGAGAAGCTTTCGCAAGACCCTGGATTCAGTGGCTGCCAACAATGAATCGGCCGCCATCGAGGTGATGCGTGTGGTTGATCAGGTGAGTGATCAGCTGCTTCGGCAGAGACTGCTGAATGTCGTCCACCAGCTAAACCGGGATGCTGATGATCTGCGGGTTATTCGTGACAATGTGCCGGGGCAGGCTTTGCTCCGGGCCTGATCCCAGAGCAAGGCCGCCGCATCCGTCGACCGGCGGCATGCTGATGCGCGGGGAGTTGGCATCAGGTGGAGGAGGGAAGCTTCCCCTGGCGCTCCAGTTGTTCGCGCAGGGCACTGAGTATGATTTGAAGCTCGGTATGGCCGTCCAGGTAGCTTTCGAGCGCCTGGACTGCGAGGGTGTTCATGCTAACGTGCCGTGCGAGAGCCGCATCAGCAAGGCGGTTGCGCATTCCCTCTGGAAGACGGACGACAAACTTATCGGTATCACGGGAAGTAGACATAGGCTCCGCTCTTCAAATCAAGGGCGACCAGGGGCTGATCGCAACGTCACTGGCACCGTGAAACCTTCTTTTTAAGTCGCTCGGGCTTATCGATGCCGGTTCTCTATTGTACGGATCAGCTGATCCCTTTTAGAACCTTGTTTCATAAAAATGGTGGCTGGATTTTACTGCGAATGATTCAGCGCCTTCCCGATATGGAGTTCGCGACCAGCGCGTCCCCGCCAATGATTGCTATGTGGCTCCAGCGCTGATCGAGCGATTGCCGGCAGCTGGGGTCATCGTGGTGGACACGAGTCGCGGCGGCGAGCGTATCCACGAGCGATTCGAAGCTGGAGCGCCTGCTTCGTCGTTTCCCCGGGTGGAATTCGCTCTAGGCAATGCGGATCTGGATCGAGGGCTATATCGCTACCGGCACCTGGTCGAGACGGTTTTGGCTCGTCGTAAGCGGTAGCGGGCTTCGTCGTTCTCCGATACGAGAAGCTATAGCAAAGTCGTGAGGGCAGGGTCCCGATGGCTTGTTCGCTCCGTCGCGAGACCCTGAGCTGGTACGTGATTTGCAGCGTGCAAGGTGTGGTTCGAGGTATCCTTCCGCCCGCTTCCTTGTTGTTGCTCATAGGAGATTGCAGTTTTGGTACATCACTGGCTTGTCGTTGTATGCGAGTGGTTGCTCGTGGGGTCGTTCCTGTTCACCGTCGCATCGACTGCGCAAGCGTCGTCCAGCAAGGCTAAAGCCAGCGCCTATCCCCATATCCCGGAGCCAATGGTCTTTGACATGATTCGTCCGCTCGGTGCGCACCAGGGCGAGTTCGAGACCAATGCGCTGGCCACCTCCCCATTGTCCGGATCCGATCGGGTGACTCACTGGGCTCCGGAGGCCGAATTGGCGTTCGCTGATGGCATGGCCATCGAATTCGAATTTCCCTTCCAGGATGACCAACTGACCGAATACAAGCTGGGACTGCAATCCACGTTCGGCGCCTTCAATCATGGCCGCTCCGTCCATGGCGTCCAATATCTGGGCATTTACGATCGTGAGCGTCACACCTATCTCAATAGCCTGGTCTATATGCTGGGCAACCGTTTCAACAGCCGCTGGAGCACCATGAGCATGATCGGACTTGCCGATATCAGCTGGTCGCGCTCCAGCCGGCGCAATGATCTGATCCTCAACCATTCGACCTTCTACGATGCGACCGACAGCACCGTTCTCGGGCTGGAGGTCAATTATCTGACCGGCCATGATAGCCATATCCTGTTGATGCCCCAGATTCATCGGCGGCTCACTCGGCTGGCGAACATCCAATTCGGTCTCGGGGTCAACAAAAACCGTAGTGAATCGGCACGCCCCGAAGTCGGCATGCGCCTCATTCACCAATTCTGAGCGATAGCTACCCCGACAGGGACGTCGGCGTGCGGCTTTCGTGGCTTGGATCAAGCGCTACACCAAGCCGGGCTGCGGAGCGGGCAGGTCGAGCTGCTGCTATATGCTGTTGCCGGTGAAGTTTGAAAGGCGCTACTTCCAGACATTGAAGAATATCTAGGAGAGCCAGCGACTCATCCTGGCACGTAGAGATTCTGGGCCGTCAATTGCAGATACCCGCAATGGCAATCGCCCCTTCCAGGGCTGAAAACCCGCTGCTGAATCCCAGATATGACAAGGCCCCTGCCGGAATGGCAGAGGCCCTTGTCAGAAGGGGTAATGGCATTCGCTGATTCGGGGCGCATCAAGAATCCTCGAATCAGCAGCCATGCCCACTCCTGTGCTCGAGTAGCGGGCGTGGCTCTGTATCAGCGCAGGAAACGCCGCACTAACCGCGCTATCTTCGGCATGAAGGTCGGACGCAGCAGGCGCGAATCGTAGCCATCCAGCCGGCGCCAATCCTCTGCCAGGCACAGCTCCAGCAACTCGGACAGATTGAGATCAATGCCGATCTGCTGGTGGCCGGTGAGAGTGAAATTGGCATCCTGCATTTCACCACCGTTATCCAACCCTCTGGCGATGCCGATGCGCTCCCAGATCAGGAAGGCCCATACCCGGGCGACCTTCAGCTCGAAGGCGATTCGTCGCCACCAGGACAGCTGGCGACGATGCCAGGCGATCCAGTTGGCGAAGAACAGGATGTGCCGGGCCTCTTCCTGCATGACCGGCTCGAACGTTTCGACGAGCTCCTCAGGGAAATAGCCGGTCCGTTTGGCAGCTTCGAACAGGCCGAAGGCGAAGAAGCTGTCGATGCACTCGCTGTAGCCGGTGACCAGCCATCCCCATTCGATATCTTTGGGCATCTGGTAGATCGGCTCTGGGGCCAAGGGGATGCCGTAGGCTTCGACCAGCTTGCTGAGAACCACCTTATGGCGCTCTTCTTCACCGCCATCCATGATCATCGCTTCATGCAGGAGCGGATCTCTCACCCTCTTGGCGTAGGCGTGTACCCGCAGCTGGGCCCGGCCCTCGGTCTGCACGGCGATGTCCCAGATCGGCAGCGAAGTAATACGCTTCAGCGCTTCGGGTTCCAGCTTCGGCCAATCCATCACCGCCGGCTTATAGGGGTTGTGGGTTTCCAACAGCATGCGGCAGAACAACCGCTTGTGCTCCTCGCTGCCAACCCAGATCCAACCCGGCTCTTCACTGCGCCAAAAGCGTGACTTGCGGTCGATTTCGGCTGCTTCTGCATCAGTCGGACGCAGAGGCTTGCTTTCCTCTGCCTCAGATACTTTGCTTTCCTCTGCCACTAGCGTATCACTCAAAACGAGTACCTCTTTTCTTTGAAAAAATCACCTACGCCGCTGAGAACAGCGTGCGGGCCGCGTCGCTGGGCTCTTTCGTCCGCCAAGCGGGCTGATGGCAATGTATTTCCCAACATTGGTGCTTCGCCATAGCACCAGTGTCGGACGCCAGGCATACGGAAGGGAATGCAAAGCCAGGATCAGGTATCAGGCCTATGGCACATCACTCTGAGCAAGGGCAGATCGCAACGGCAGCCAATCGTTGGAAATGTACTAAAGTACAGCCTTGGTTGTTTGACTGGAGTCAAAGCCCAGGCCGTTCATTCGGCACGGTATAGGGCTGGCGACTGGCCAAAATGAATGTCCGATGTCTTTCACACCAGGTTGACGTGCTACCACCGCTCTGCATGGCTGCGCTGATACGGTAACGGAAGCTAGTTCTTTCGATTCAGGCCGCATCGATCTCGATCGCAATACAGCGGCTTTTTGGGTGCTCGACACCAAAAAGCTGTTTTCTTTTGCAAATCAGTTGGATAGAATGCGTCGCCCGCATGCATTGCCCATGTAGCTCAGCGGTAGAGCACTCCCTTGGTAAGGGAGAGGTCGGCGGTTCAAGTCCGCCCATGGGCTCCATCTCACGCAGCTTGGCAGTTACCTGTCAGCGCGATCTC
>Ga0255338_1005350_pt1 | contig 11941 bp, 9 predicted proteins | sample MeOH1_35cm_T4_19_FD_203715 | JGI IMG/M metagenome (GOLD analysis project Ga0255338, IMG submission 203715) | Sandy soil microbial communities from University of British Columbia, Vancouver, Canada - MeOH1_35cm_T4_195 | ecosystem: Engineered > Artificial ecosystem > Sand microcosm > Unclassified ... | reverse complement strand
CCGCCACCGGCGAACTCCACCGCGCCCGCACGCTCAAACGCCTCGCAGCCAAGGCCAAGGACCTCGGCTTTCAGCTTGTCCCAACGCCCGCCTCAGCGTGAAGTTTCTTGAGAGGTTGGTCTTCAGGTGGTCGGGCAGGTCCCTCTGCCCGATCTCGCGATTGGTGGGCGGGCACGTCCCTGTGCCCGCTTTGGGTAACTAACGGCCGCGCCTCGCATGGCCCCTGCCGGCAGAGAGACCTGCCGGCCCACCCTCTGGATTGCTTCGTCATCCGCTGCGCAGATTCCTCGCAATGACAAACTATACCACGGCCTGAATCCACCGCCCGCCCGCCGGACCGGGATTTCAGGTTGTCCCCTTTGCGCGGTCCGCTATCCACCATTCATGCAGATCGATACCGCCGACTTGCTCGAACGCTTTCTCCGCTACGTGCAGATCGACACGCGCAGCGACGACAAGTCCCCCACGACCCCGAGCACGCCCGGCCAGTGGGATCTGCTCCGGTTGCTGGAAAAGGAAGTCCGCGATCTCGGCCTCGCCGACGTCGTGCTGACGGAACACGGCTACCTCCTCGCGACGCTGCCCGCCACTTCGCCAAAGCAGGTCCCGGTCATCGCCTGGTTCGCCCACGTCGACACCGCGACCAATCTCCCCGGCGCCGCCAAGCCCATCGTGCACCGCGCCTACGACGGCCGGCCCATTCTCCTGCCCGACGATCCGGCGCAGAAGCTCACCATCGAGACCACGCCCTCTCTCCGCGACTGCCTGGGCCACGACATCATCACCGCCAGCGGCGCCACCCTGCTGGGCGCCGACGACAAGTCCGGCATCGCGACCGTGCTGTCGGCCGTGCGCCACCTGCTCCGGCACCCGGAAATCCCGCACGGGAAAATCCGGATCTGTTTCAATCCCGACGAAGAGATCGCCCGCGGCGTGCACCAGCTCGACCTTAAGCAACTCGGCGCCGATGTCGGCTACACACTCGACGGCTCGTCGCCGGGCGAGATTGATTTCGAAACCTTCAGCGCCGACGCCGCCGTGCTCGAAATCCACGGCGTGGCCTCGCACCCCGGCTGGGCGAAGGACGTGATGGTGAACGCCGCGCGCCTCGCCGGCCGGTTCCTCGCCGCCCTGCCGATGGAGAAATCCCCCGAGCGCACGGATGCGAAGGCCGGGTTCATCCACCCGGTCGAGTGCACCGCCTCGGCCGAACACGCGAAGGTCCGCTTCATCCTGCGCGACTTCGAGCTCGCCGGCCTCGCCGCCCACCGCACTCTGCTGGAAAAGATCGCCGCCGATCTTCGCACCGCCGAGCCGAAGGCCGTGATCACGCTCACTTTCACCGAGCAATACCGCAACATGCGCTACTGGCTCGAAAAGGACATGCGGCCGGTGGAATTCGCCATGGAAGCCATCCGCCGCGTCGGCCTCGCCCCGAAATCCTCCGCCATCCGCGGCGGCACCGACGGCTCCAACCTCACCCAGCGCGGCCTGCCCTCGCCCAACATCTTCTGCGGCATGCACGAGGTGCACAGCCAGCGCGAGTGGGTCAGCCTGCAAGACATGGCGAAAGCGGTTGAAACCCTCGTCCACCTCGCGCAAGTCTGGACGGAACGCGCGCCATGAGTTCCATCATCCTACGCCAGCTTCGTGGCACGGGTCTCCCGACCCGTGATCGCACTACCCACGGGTCGGGAGACCCATGCCACCTCAGAACAGAAACCCGCATAAGTGGCTGCGGCTTCCAGCCGCAGGGTCTGCTCATCCTGCTCCTTTCCTTCCTGCTGCTCGGCGGTTGCGCGTCGTTTCATACCGAGACGCCCGCAGACGGCCTCGCCGGCGTGCAACGGTTTTTCGTCGTGCGCAACCTCAGCGACAACCGCGCGCTGGATCACCACATCGCCGCGGCGCTACAAGCCCGCGGATTCGTGGCCGAGACCGGTCCGCTGACCATGATGCCGGGCGACACGCAGGCGATCGTCACGTTCCAGGACCACTGGAACTGGGATTTCGGCGAGCATCTCTATTACCTGAAGATCACGGTGCGCAAACCCGAGTCCAGCGAACCGCTCGCCACCGCCACCTACAGCGTCCGCATCCCGCGCAAGGAAACCACCGCGGAAACCGTCGCCCACCTGGTCGCCCGCCTGGTCGGCGAAAAGACCAAGTAGGGCAGGTCTCCGACCTGCCGGCATGCGCCGGATTGAGTGGCTGCGGCTTCCAGCCGCAGGACTTCACCGGCTGGAAGCCGGTGCCACGAACAGCCACTGAATGGTGCCCGCAATCGGACCAGAGTGTGTTTTGAAAACAGGTGGAACCCGGCCTCCGGACGGGTTTTCAGCGTGCCCGAAAGCGGAAACGAGACGCATGCCGTCTGAGCTCGTCCTAAAAGCGCGTCCGGCCTGTCGTCCGAAGGCTTGGCGAAGGATGAAGGCCGCGCTCCACCATGCCGTTCCGCGAACACAAGGCATTTTAAAACACGCTCCAGGAGAGTCGAAACACACCACCTCATGGACTCGCGTCATTCGCGGAAAATCTGCCGCATCGATACGGTTAAGAAGCCCTCACGCAAACACCGCCGCACGCTCCGCGGCCATGAGCTCGCGCCATTTCCCCGGGGCCAGGTCGCCGATCGCGAATCGTCCGATGCGCACCCGCAACAACCGCAGCGTGGGATGCCCGATCGCCGCCGTCATGCGTCGCACCTGCCGGTTTTTCCCCTCCGTCAATTCCAACGCGAGCCAGCAATCCGGCACGGTCTTGCGCGCGCGGACCGGCGGATCGCGCGGCGGCACGACCGGCGCAGGCTCGAGCCGGCGCACGGTGCATGGCAGGGTCTTGTAGTCGCCGATCTTCACCCCGCCCGCCAGCCGCGCCAAGGCCGCGTCGTCCGGGAGGCGTTCGACCTGCACCCAATATTCGCGACGATGAGCCGCCACCGGGTCGAGCAGGCGCGAATTGAGGCCGGCTTCATCCGACAATAGCAGCAGGCCCTCGGAGTCCGCATCGAGCCGGCCGAGGGCATAGACGTCCGCCGGCAGTCCGAAATCCGCAAGCGTGCGCCAGCGTGAGCCCGGCTCGGGCGTGAATTGCGAAAGCACCCCGTAGGGTTTGTGCAAAGCGATCAGCATAAAGGCCGTGATGATGTGGCACGGGTCTCCTGGCCCGTGTTCCGAATCCACGGGTCGGGAGACCCGTGCCACCGGTCGCTCAGCGCGTGAGCCGCGCCCAGGTGAAGTTCGCGTTGCGGCCGTCGCGGATGCTGAGGCGGATCCAGAGCAGCGCCAGCGGCTCGAGGCTCCGCGCCATCCCGAGGCCGCCCGTGTCCACGGGCTCGAAGCCGAGGTCGGCCGCGAGCTGGCTCACCTGGCCCTTCGCCGTGTCATCGTCGCCACAATAGAACATCACCGGCTTCAGCCCGGCGGCGTTCGGGTAGGACGAGTTCGCGAAATTCTCCCAACCGTAGGTGTTGAAAGCCTTCACCACATGCGCGCCGGGGGCCAGGCGCTCGACTTCTTCCGCCCCGGAGGTGGTGGAACCGAGGGAGAGGCTCAGGCTGCCGTCGCCGTTGAGCGAGAGCGGATTGGTGCAGTCGATGAGGGTCTTGCCCTTGAGGTCGCCCATCGCGGTAATCGCATCCGGCACCGACGGCCAGGGCGTGGCGAGCACGACGATGTCCGCACCGCGCACGGCGTCGGGCACCAGCACGGCGGAAGCGGAGGCGCCGATCTCAGCCAGCGGCGGCTGCGTCTTGCCGTGTCCGGGATTGCGCACCCCAAAGATGATCGCGTGCCCCGCCTTTGCCCAAGCTTTGCCCAACGCACCGCCGACATTGCCCGCCCCAATGATCGCGATTTTCATATGGCGGCCAGATTGACGTTTCCTGCGCTTTGGGCAACTCCTCCGTGCGTGCCGGGGCAAAAAGCTTTGGTAAAAGAGTGGTGGCTGCGGACCCCGCGCTGACCGGGCTTGCCGAAATCCCGGTGGTGGGAGACACTCCGTCTTCCGTCCGTCAAACTCCCCATGTCCGTCCCCTCTTCAGTCACCCAACTCGCCCAACGCGGTGCCGAGCTGCAGCAGCAGCTCACGCATTGGTGCAACCAGAACTCCGGCAGCGACAATTTCGCCGGCCTCGCCGCCATGCTCGGGCTGCTGCACCCCGCGTTTTCCCGGCTGCCCGGCGCCCGCGTCGAGCGTGTGCCGCTCCCCAGCACCGTCGCCCAGGCCCTGCGCGTCAAAGTCCGCCCGGCGGCGCCGGTCCAGCTGTTGTTCAGCGGCCACTACGACACGGTCTATGGAGCGGCGGATCCGTTCCAGCAATGCACGTCGCTCACGCCCGAGCGGATGCGCGGACCGGGTGTCATCGACATGAAGGGCGGCCTGGTCGTCATGCTCGCCGCGCTGGAGGCCTTCGAACAGACCCCGCACGCCGCGCAGATCGGCTACGAGGTGCTGGTCAATCCCGACGAAGAGATCGGCTCGTTCGGCGCGGCCTCGCTGTTTGATGACGCGGCCGGACGCCACCGGCTCGGGCTCGTGTTCGAACCGGCGCGCCCCAGCGGCGACCTGGTGCGGTCGCGCAAGGGCACGGGCAATTTCACTGTCACCAGCCATGGCCGCGCCGCCCACGCCGCCAGTGCGAAGCAGGACGGGCGCAACGCCATCGCCGCGCTCGCGGAATACCTGACCGCGGCCAACCGCCTGCCCGCGAAAATGCCGGGTGTGCTGCTCAACATCGGCTCGATCCGCGGCGGCGGGCCGGCGACGAATGTCGTGCCGGACTTCGCCGAGGCGCTGCTGGACGTGCGCATCACGCACCTGGCCGAGCGCGCGACCGTGGAAGCGCGCCTCCAGGCCCTCCTCGCCCCGATCAACGCCCGCGAGGGTTTCCGGATCGAGCTCGGCGGCGGATTCAACCGCCCGCCGATGGAGTCCACGCCCGTCACCGAAGCGGTGTTCGCCGCGTTGCAGCAATGCGGACGCGACCTCGGCCAGGCATCCTTCTCCTGGGTCCATGCCGGCGGCGCCTCCGACGCCAACAACCTTTCGGCCGCCGGTCTGTCCTGTCTCGACGGACTCGGTCCGGTCGGCGACCGCCTGCACAGCCCGGACGAATGGGTCCACCTGCCCAGCCTCACAGCCCGCGCGCAGGTCGCGGCGCTGTTTCTCCACCGGCTGGCGGCCGGCGAAATCAAACTCCCCGGCTGACGGCTGCCACCCAATGTGGCACCGGCATCCTGCCGGTGATGCCCTCCACCTATGCCGACGGCACCACGTAAACGAACACCGCGGCCCAGTGGCAGGCGCTGCCGCCGAGCACGAACAGGTGCCAGACGGCGTGATGATACGGCAGACGCTTCCAGAGATAAAAAACCGCGCCGCCGGTGTAGCACAGCCCGCCCGCGACGAGCAGCTTCACCCCGCCGGAAGGCAGCGCCGCCATCAGCGGCTTGATCGCGATGACCACCAGCCAGCCCATGCCGATGTAGATCAGCGTCGAGACCAGCTTGAAACGCCCGGCGAACCAGAATTTCAGGGTCACGCCCACGATCGCGAGGCCCCAGACGATGCCGAAGAGGCTCCACCCCCACGGACCGCGCAGAGGCACGAGCACAAACGGCGTGTAGGTGCCCGCGATGAGCAGAAAAATGGCGGCGTGGTCGAACTTCTGCAGCAGACGCTTCAGGTGCTCGCTCCGCAGGCTGTGATAAACCGTCGAGGCGGAATAAAGCAGCACCAGCGTCACGCCGAAGATCACCGTGCTCACCACATGCCAGGCATTGCCGTGGAGCGTCGAATACACGGCGAGCAGCACGAGCCCGGCGACGCTCAGCGCCGCGCCCAGCGCGTGAGTGAGGCTGTTGGCGAGTTCTTCGCGGGAGGTGTAGGCAGCGGACACGAGGTTGAGGACTGTGCGCAAGGACAACCCGAGGCGAGCGGAAACTAAAACTCCCCCTTGGCAAAGCGACTGCTGCGAACCGCGCATAATGAAATGTTACAGCCGTGAAACACCTGCCTGCTGTGAACAAGTGGCGGGGGTTGAAGGCTTGACTCGCTTATGACGCAGGCGTTCCCTTCGCCATTCTCCTCTTCAGGTGACCAGCCTGAAATCCTCACACCAACTGCATCGCACCATGCAAAAATCGTTCCTTATGCCTAAGCATATGTTCGTCGCGAGACTTCTCGCCTGCGCCCTCGGCCTACCCTTGGCCGCATTCGCACAAACCACCAATGAAGCCGACTCCGTGATCCTCGAAAAATTCACGGTCACGGGCATGAAAAGCTTCTCCGACCAAGCCATCGAGGGGAAAACCCCCGTCTCATTCAGTGAGCTCGGCAAAGAACGGATCTCTGCGGAATTGGGCTCACAGGACATTCCCCTGGTGCTCAACACCACTCCTTCGGTGTATGCCACCACCGATGGTGGTGCTGCGGGCGATGCCCGCGTCAACGTGCGAGGATTCAGCCAGCGCAATGTCTCCATCCTGATCAACGGCGTTCCGACCAACGACATCGAGAACGGCTGGCTTTACTGGTCCAACTGGGACGGCCTCGGCGATGTCACCAGCACCATCCAGATGCAACGCGGCCTGAGCAACGTCACCCTCCCCACTCCCTCCATCGGTGGCACGATGAACGTCATCACCGATCCGGCTTCGGCCAAACGAGGTGGCTCGGTCAAGCTCGAAGCCGGCAGCAACGACTTCATGAAGGTCACCGGGGTCCTGAATACCGGCCTGCTCAACGACAAGTTCGCCTTGACGGTCGCCGGCATTCGCAAGGTCGGCCAAGGTTATCCCCATGGAGCTTGGTCGGACGGATATGGCTACTATGTCGGTGCGACCTGGATCGTGAACCCGAATAATCGCCTCGAATTTTTCGCCATCGGCGCCCCGCAGCAGCACGGTCAGCGCCGTTTTGCCGGCAACATCGCGAGCTTTGATGTCAATCTTGCCCGGTCCTTTGGCTATACTGAAGACCAGATCTACAAGATCGCCCTCCGTTCCAACGGATCAACTGACTTTGCCGGCTCAGGGGCCATAGTCCAAGGCCCGATAGACGCTGGCCACGCCTTCAATGCCAACTACGGTCCAGTCAACGCCAGCTACAACGGCCTCCAGTATTATTGGAACGGCACCCACAGCCGCTATAACAACGATACCATGAATGAGATCGTGAATTACTTCCACAAGCCGCAGGCCAATGTGAACTGGTATCTCACCGTGAATGACCAAATTTCCGTCACCTCCGTATTATATTATTCCGGCGGACGCGGCGGCGGTTCCGGCACTCTCGGCAGCTTGCTCCGTTATCCGGTCGGTTCTGGTTTGAACGGAAATTTCGATTGGGACTCCACGATCGCCCGAAATCAGGCCAACCTCGTCGGCGGCAAGGCGGTTTCTCGCGGCATCCTCCGCAACAGCGTCAACAACCAGGATCAGTTTGGCGTTGTCTCCAAGCTGAGCTATGAACTCTCCCCGGAGCTCAAGTTCACGACCGGTCTCGACTGGCGCACGGCCAAAATCGACCACTTCCGCGAAGTGCGCGACCTGCTCGGAGGCGAATATTATCTGGCCTCCAGTTCCGAGGACAACGACTTCTGGACCGATGGCCTGAACACGCAGCTCCGGCTTGGTGACAAGGTAGACTACGATAACACCAACACGGTAGACTGGTTGGGCTTCTTCCTCCAAAGTCAGTATGAGAAAGGGCCGGTCACGATGTTCGGTGTCTATGGTTATTCGACCATCGAATATTCCTACGCGGATCACTTCCATCGCGCAGCGCCCGGCTCCAGCGCAGAGCTTCAGCTCGACTCTGGAACGCTTGACGGCCAGCAGCTCAAGGGCGGCATATCCTACGCGTTTACCGACCAGTTTAACGCCTTCACCAACATCGGCTGGGTTTCCAAGACCCCCATTTTCGATGGCGTCATCAACGACGTGGTAGGCGTGCATGTTCCCGATCCTCAGAACGAAAAGTTCAACTCCTATGAAGCGGGCCTGCGCTGGGAGTCCCCGGATCGGAAATTCAATGTTTCCGCCAGCCTGTATCATACGCTCTGGCGCAACCGCACTGTCACCATCTCGAGCGAGTCCGCCAATACGCTCACCTACCTGCGGGGCGTGGATTCCAACTACTCTGGGCTTGAGATTGAGGCGGCCTATCGCCCGTCCCGCTGGATCCGGTTCGATGCCGCCGCCTCGTTCGGCGAATGGACCTACCAAAACGACACCTCGGGCGAGGTCTTCAACATCACCACCGGCGCTCGCACAGCTTCGAGCTATTACATCCGCGACGTCAAAGTCGGTGACGCTCCGCAAAGTCAGATCGCATATGCCGCCACCGTCTACCCGACCAAGGGCCTTTCGGTGAAGTTCCAAGGCCGTTGGTATGACCGCTATTGGTCGGACTTCTCCCCGGAATCGCGCACCTTGGCTGGCGATTACGCCCAGCCATGGCAGATCCCGAGCTACTCGGTCTACGATCTCCACATCAACTACAATGTCCCGCTCTCGAGCAGCCGCTTCGACCTGAGCGTCTTCGCCCACGTCTTCAACCTCTTCGATGAGGTTTATATCTCCGACGCGACGGACGAGAGCCAGTTTGAAGCCGTCGGCATCAACCTCGCAGCACGCCACAGTGCCCAACGGGCAGAGGTGTTCCTTGGGCCTCCGCTCAGCGTCAATTTTGGCGCGTCGCTGAAGTTCTAAATCCAGCTCCTGTTTCAATTCCCAAGGCGGCTGCGGCAACGCAGCCGCCTTTTTCTTTGTCCGGTTCCCTGGCCCCGATCTTCCGCCGAAGTTGCGTTTTTCACCACGCAGCCCGTTTTTCCGGATTGTGATCACGCTGGCCCGGCAAATCGGTGAAACTGCGCACTGCTCCCTCTTGCAGTGCAAGGCCCGCCGCCACGGCCTGGCCGATCTGACTTCGATCATGCGGCTGGCCGTGACCCGGGGCGCCCGGCACTATGCTTCGGTCTATCCTCCCGCCGAGAGCGATCCGGGCGTGGAGGCCATCAGCCACGAGGAACTGGTCGCGCTTCTCCTGTGTAACGCGTCACGATAATCCCTGAAAACGGCTTCGGTTTAATCCACACTCTGACCGGAGGTAGGGCGCGAAAGGCCGGAAACCGCGCGAAATCAATTCCTTGGTTGGACCGCTAATGAGTTTCGCCAATGGGGGCGAAACTCTAAATCCCCCTTCGACTGATCGTCTCCGGAGTTGGTTCCAGGGGCCGCTAATCACGGCCTGGAATGGAAGGCTGGTGGGCCGGCAGGTTCCTCTGCCGGCAGGGATCACGCGCGGTGCGACCGTTGCCCCAAAACGGGCACAGGGACGTGCCCGCCCACCGCAAGACCAACAGTGTAAGACCGGCCCCCGGAACCCAGTGGCGGAGACGATCAGTCGGAACCTGATCTCCAAAGGTTCGCCGTTGGCGAAACTCATCAGCGGTTGCCAAAACCTCAGGGGACCGGACTTAACCCGGATATTTCAGGGTGCTACGGCGCCTGCCAGGCCCGACGAAGGCTGGACCTCGCCGTGGTTCGCTCGTCAACCGCCGCGGAGTCGCAGCGGTTCCAGCAAACAGATTGCCGCCAGTCATCATTCTGCGTGTGAAACAAGCCGGTTGACCGCAACCCGCTGAAGTCCGCGCCACTTTCCGGAAAACATTTTCCCCTCTCAAAATCCGGGGCGGCTCGGAAATCTTCGCGTCAAGAAAATATTCGCGCCCATCGCGCCGGGCGGAACCGATCCTGATTTCAGAGGGAAAACCGGACCGCGTGCCTTTTTCGGAGAAAAAATTCCGGCGCGCGAAACGACACCTGTTTTGTCCAACACAAAAATGACGGAAAATTATCAAAAACGACCTTTAATCTATTTGACGGAGTTTGGGCCGATTCCCATTAGTTGTGGTCAAGGTTCCGGGCATCCACATCCTGTGGTGGTCGACAACGTGTCAGGAAGTTTTGGCAACTTTGCGTCGCCAACGGCTTTCTGCCGTCTCTAGACCACGGGACACACACCGCTTTTCTCCCAAAGATTCAGCTCTCTCCCTGCGTTAGCCATGCATAAATCATTCACCGTCGGCACCAAAACCTTCGTGCTCGACCAGGACAAGGCCGAGGCCGCGTTCGCCGCGAAGAAAGTCATCAACGGCCGCCAGGTTCCCTACTTCAACATCCTCCCGTTGAAATACCAGTGGGCCTACGATCTCTACAAGACGATGAAGACGAACCATTGGGAGCCGGAGGACATCCCGATGGGCAAGGACATCGAGCAGTGGCGCGACACCGCGCACGTGTCCGACATCGAGCGCTGGATCATCCGCATGGGCATCGGCTACTTCTCCGCCGCCGAGGGCATCGTCGGCGACAACATCCAGCACGTCGTCCGCGAGATCGTCACCGCCCCCGAGCTCAAGCTCGTCCTCGGCCGCCACGCCCACGAGGAGAACATCCACGCCGATTCCCTCCTCTACATGATCTCCTCCCTCGGCATCAACCCGCACGAGTGCGAGGCGATGTTCGAGGACATCAAGTCGATCGAAAAGAAGAACGAGTTCGTCAACAAGGTCAGCCGCGACCTCCGCCGCGACCTCGACATGACGAAGCCCGAGAACAAGAAGCTCCTCGCGAAAAACATCTTCGTCTTCGGCCAGTGCATGGAGGGCACCCAGTTCTACGGCCTCTTCGGCATGGTCCTCTCGCTTTACCGCCAGAACAAGTTCCCCGGCATCGGCCAGATGTTCCGCTACACCCTCCGCGACGAGTCCAACCACATCGAGCTCTTCCGGAATCTCTTCATGGACCTCATCGAGGAGAACCGCGAGATCTGGACCGCCGACTTCAAGGAGGAGCTCCGCCAGACCATGGCCGAGGGCATCCGCCTCGAGAAGGACTTCATCCGCGACTGCCTGCCCGTGAACGCGGTCGGCCTCTCGATCGACGAATTTCTGACCTACATCGACTATATCGCCGACCGCCGCCTCGAGGGCTGCGGCCTGGCGGTCCTGAGCCCCGGCGTCAAAAATCCCCTGCCTTGGCTCGCCGAGATGATGGACATCAAGAAGGAACAAAACTTCTTCGAGGGTCGCGTCACCGAGTATCAGAAATCCTCCGCGCTCCACGGCGCCAGCGACGACGAGCTCTGAGCGAGCCGTCAGAATCCCTTTAACGTCCACACTCCTTATTTTGTCATGAGCAATTCTACCATCGCCCAAGATCTTGCCCTCAAGAAACTTAGCGTAACGCCTCTCGATCAGAAACCCAACTACAACTGGCGCGACATCCTCCGCGACGAGGACGTCCCCGTGCCCGAGGTGCAAGTCCTCTGCCCGCACGGCGAAGAGCGCTTCGACCTGAGCGAGGTCGCCGACACCGTCGGCCGCTCGCTCGCCAACCTCCTGCTCGCCAAGGGCGAGAAGGACATTTTCAACGAGAAGAACCAGCGTTTCGTCGCCGACGTCACGCGCGAAGTCGCCTCGAACCTCACCAAGAAAGCCCTCGAGCGCGGCCCCGTCCGCCTCTCCCTCCAAGACCTCTACGTGCTCATCGAAAAGACCCTCGTCGACAACAACGCCCACGATGTGGCCAAGAGCCTCCTGCTCAAACGCGCCTCCAAGCTCAACATCGCCCGCGACACTCACGGCGTCACGGTCCGCCTCATCCGCCGCAACAACCAGGTCGTGCCCTGGAACGAGGCCAAGATCGAGATCGCCATCCGCAAGGCCTTCCTCTCCCTCCAGAAGGATCCCGCCCCTGCCGGCGCCATCGCCCGCGCCGTCACCGAGCGCGCCCTGCACGTCAAGCAGGCCTTCCTCCACATCGAGGAGGTCCAGGACATCGTCGAAGAGGAGCTGATGAAAGGCGGCCATTACAAGGTCGCCGCCGACTACATCCTCTACCGCGACCGCCGCGCCGCCGCCCGTGCCGCCGAG
>Ga0255338_1005349_pt1 | contig 11944 bp, 11 predicted proteins | sample MeOH1_35cm_T4_19_FD_203715 | JGI IMG/M metagenome (GOLD analysis project Ga0255338, IMG submission 203715) | Sandy soil microbial communities from University of British Columbia, Vancouver, Canada - MeOH1_35cm_T4_195 | ecosystem: Engineered > Artificial ecosystem > Sand microcosm > Unclassified ... | reverse complement strand
TGGTGAGGGTTTCCTTGGTGGTGGGGCGGCCCTCGCGCTTGAACCAGCCGCCGGGGATCTTGCCGGCCGCCAGCACGGGCTCGCGGTAGTCCACGGTCAGGGGGAAGAAGTCGATGCCTTCGCGGGGAGTGCCGTAGCACACGGCCACGAGCACCATGGTGTCGCCCTGGCGGACAACGACGGCGCCGTGGGCCTGCTTGGCGATACGGCCGGTCTCGATGCTGATGGGCGTGTCGCCCAGGTCCACCGAGACGGTCGTGGGGTTGAATTTCAATGCGTTCATGCAAGCTCCTGGGCCCTCGGGCCCACTGGGCTCCCCTGAGCCCGGCTCACGCGTCCGGGTCTCCCGCGATCGCTCCATGAAACCCGTCCGCCGGATCCTGAACCAGGAGGGGGAGGTGGGCTTCCTGCAGAGGTCGCCGCCGAAGGGAAGCAGGTGAAAATCGGCCTAGCCAGGATACCACGGGCCAGTCTTGGCCGTTCTTGGGGCTTCAGGCTGGCAGGCCTGGGCTTAGTCGGCGATTGGGACAATTGGTTGCTGCCCGTGGACCTGGGGGCTGGTTGGCTTTCGGCGAAAGGCATTTTTGCCGCTGATTTCGGTGATGACGGTGATTGGGTCTCGGAGGTTTCTCGCATGGACCCGCCGGAGGCGGCTTCCGGCTTCGCCGGAAGTCATGGGGGGCGGCAGGGCCGCGCTCCCAAAAAGGGCGCGACCCTGCCACCCCCCATGCAGCCCATGCTGCCTAGGAGCAGGAATCACTGAAATCACTGAAATCGGCGGCTGAAAATTCATTAAAACCCAGATGACCCGTGGAGCCCGTCCTTGGTGCATTTGAAGAGGTGTAGTAGGTGGAAACGGCTGGCTCATGCCTGCCGATCCCTTGACCAGGTCGGGGCGAGGGCGAATTTGTAGAGGTTCGTCCCAGGCTTCCCCCTTTGCTTGGGCGGATGATCGTGCAAAAATTGCACACGTGCTATCCCTCAACCTGGACTTGCCCGGGCGGGTCCACATTTTCATACACGCACCCTGCTGAGGACGATGTGACACCCACCTGGATTGAAGCAGCCATCGGAGGCGCGGCAGGGCTCACGCTCTCCGTGGTGTTGATCCGCTGGGTGGGGCCCCTGGGGTGGATGGACCGTCCTGACGCGTTGCGGAAGAAGCATGCGCGGCCCACGCCCCGGACCGCAGGCATGGTGCTCTGGCTGGTGCTCATCGCCGCCCAGGCCACCGGCCGGATGCCCATCCGCCTGGATGCCATCGACTGGGCTGGCGTCCATATCATGGCCTTTGTCGGCATGCTGGATGACCGGTTCGACCTGCGGGCCCGGTACAAGGCCCTGGGGGGGCTGGCCGTGGCGATCATGCTGGCGGTGCATGTGGCCTATTCCATGGGCCGCGCCGTGGACCAGGTGTCGTTCCTCGGGATGAGCCTGCCCAGCCACCCCGTGATCCTCGTTCCGGTACTCCTGCTGTGGTTCTGGTCCCTGCCCCAGGCTTACAACCTCATTGACGGCATCAATGGCCTGTCCATGGGCTTCGCCGCCCTCCTGCTGGGCGTGCTGGGCTGGAATCTCAAAGCGCAGCCGACCCTCCTCTGGGGCGGGCTGGCCGCGGTGCTGGTGCTGAACTTCCCCAAGGCCCGCCACTTCATGGGCGACTGCGGGGCCCTCCTGATGGGCACCTTCTTTGCCATCCTGGGGGTGGAGGCTTTCGCGCTGAAGGATCCCAACCTCCTCCTGTGGGTGTTCGCCTATCCCACCGTGGATGTCCTGATGGTGGTGAGCATCCGCTGGTGGAAGGGATTGCCCCTCGGCGAGGCGGACCGCAACCACCTCCACCACTGGATGATGGATCGCCTGAATGGGCGCTCCTGGTTCGCCACGCCCATCCTGCTGACGATCGCCGGGCTGCCCATGCTGCACGCCACGGACCTCCCCGGGCAGGAGGTGATCTCGTTCCTGGGTCTCGGCCTTCTGGTGGCGGTGGCCATGAAGGCGTTCAAGGATCGCGTGACCACCAGGGCCGCGGAGGTCGTGACGACCCAGGTCCGGCGGGAGATTCCCTTCGTGGTGTCCGGAAGCATCCGCGAGGTCTCCGGCTCCCACCCCAAGTTCTGAGCGGCCGGTTGCCTCGCCCCGGGAGTGCGGGCCTCGGGCATACTCGATCATCATGCCTTCTGCCGCTTCGGAGGGGAGTGGTCCCCCTCCCAGGAGCTCCCAACCGATAGGACTGTCCCGATGCGCGTACCGCCCTTCCGCCACCTCCTGCCCCTGGTTGCCACGACAGCCCTCTTCGCCCAGCTCCCCCAGGGACTGGACCTGCAGGCCCTGAAGCAGGCGGCCTCGGCCCAGGGAGTCACCGGGACGGCGGACACCGTGCCGACGCGATCCCCGGCCCTTCCCTCCACGACGGTCACCCCGGAGGAGAGCGCCCGCCAGCGCAGCGAGGACGAGAAGCTCGATGATGAGATCCGGGCCCTGAAGCGCCGGGAGAAGGGCCCCCGCCGGTTCGGGGCCGATCTGTTCCAGGTGCGGCAGCGTGGCTCTGCGGCCACGGAAGGCGGCATCGCCGAGGACTACGTGCTGGGCACTGGGGACCGCCTGAACCTCAACGTTTTCGGCAGTGCCACCTTCGACCTGCCGGTGCAGGTGGATGGCCGCGGGGAGATCGTGATCCCCAAGGTGGGCACCGCCAAGGTGGGCGGCCTGACGCTCGGCAAGGCCAAGGCGGCCGTGCAGGGCCTGGTGAGCCGGAACTTCTCGCGCTCCTCCGTGGATCTCCAGGTGATCAAGCTTCGCGAGGTGCGGGTCTTCGTGCTGGGCGAGGTCTACAAGCCCGGCAGCTATCTGGTGTCGAGCCTCAGTTCCCTGGTGAACGTGCTGGGTCTGGCCGGCGGCCCCACGGCCGTGGGCAGCTACCGGGACATCCGTGTGATGCGGGGCGGCCAGAAGGTGGCGGGCCTGGATCTGTATCCTCTGCGGGCCGAAGGCCTGGGCAACCCCAACGTGGCCCTCCAGAACGGCGACACGCTCTTCGTGCCCCTGGCGCAGAATCAGGTATGGCTGGAGGGGGCCTTCCAGCGGGTGGTGTCGGCCCTGGCGGAACCGCCCCAGAAGGGCGACCTGCCCTCGGCGGAGGAACTGGCCCTGGATCCCCTGAAGGATCAGCGGGACCGGATCCAGCGGGAGATCAAGGCCATCGAGGCCCAGCTGGGGCCCCACGCGGAGCCGGTCCTGGCCCAGGAGGACACCGGGCGGGAGGGCCGCGAGGCTTCGGCCCTCCGTGCCACCCAGGCTCCCGCGGTCCTCAGCCTGACCGAACGGGCCAACCTGGAGGACCGTCTCTATGTCCTGAAGCGGCAGCTGGTGGCTCTCAAGGAGGCGCCGGCGGGGGACCACCGGGTCCGCATCAACCCAGAGACGAGCCTGCCGATCCTGCTGGCGGATGCCGACGGGACGAAGCCCGAGTGGCTGCGTCGCTGGGAGCAGACCGGAACAGCCCCGCGCATGCAGTTCGAGCTTCGCCCCGATGAGACCGCGGCGGACGCCCTCCGCTTCGCGGGCGGCTTCGCCCCCGAGGCGGGCCCCGGCACCCTGACTTTGCGGCGCCTGGACGCCTCCGGCGTCCTCAGCGGCCAGGACGTGCCCCTGGCGGCGGCGGCGCGGCTGCCCTTGCAGCGCGGGGATGTGCTGTCGGCCCTGCCGCGCCGGGAGCGCACCGGCCCCGTAGTCCAGATCTCCGGCTGGGCGCGGGTGCCCGGCATCTTCGCCCGCACCGAGGGGCTGAAGGTGGGCGATCTGCTGCGCCGGGATTCGCAGGTGCTGCCGGATACCTACCGGGCCCGGGGCGAGGTGGTGCGGACGTCCGTGGACGGCACCACGCGGTTCCTGGCCTTCGACGTGGACCGGGCCCTGGCGGGCGAGCCCACCCACAACGTGCTCCTGGAGGACCGGGACCGCGTCGAGCTGTTCCGCCTGGACGAACTGCGCCTGCCCCGGCTGGTCACCGTGCTGGGGCCGGTGGCCCGGCCCGGGACCTACCGCTTCCACGAGGGCATGCGGGCCTCGGACCTGATCTTCCGGGCCGGGGTGCCGGAGAAATCCGCCGACCGCCTGGTGGCGGAGCTGGCCCGCAGCAAGGACGGCAAGCCCAGCGAGGTGATCCGCCTGGACCTGGCGAAGCTGCTCTCCACGGAAGCCGTCAGCCCCATCGCCCTGCTGGATGACACCGTGAACCCCCGCATCCAGGTGGATGACCAGCTGAGCCTCTTCGAGAAGCCCGACTACAAGGTGCATCGCGCCGTGCGGATCACGGGCCAGGTGGTCCGGCCCGGGACCTACACCCTGGATTCGGACCACGCGCGGCTGTCCGAGGTGATCCGGCGGGCCGGTGGGCTCACGCCGGAGGCCATGCCCCAGGCGGGCATCTTCCTGCGGCGCATGAGCACCCAGGACGCCTCCCTCCAGCGGGCGGCCGAGGAATCCGGCCTGGTGGGGAAGGACCCCACGGCCAAGGGCATCAACGAGATCCTCGAGCGCCTGAATGAAACCAAGCGCCAACCTCTCACAGGTCAGCTGCTGAAGAACCCCCTGCTGCACGGCCTGCTGTCGGGCAGCCTGAACCGCATGGTGGTGGACTTCGGTGGCGCCCTGAAGGGGGACCACCTGGCGGATGTGGACCTGCAGGATGGGGACGAGATCATCATCCCCCGGGCTTCGGAGGCCGCGTACGTGGTGGGCGAGACCGCCAGCCCCTTCGCCACCTACAAGGTGCGGAAGGGCATGAAGGTGGCCGACCTGCTCAAGCTGGCGGGTGGCACCACGCGCAACGCCGACACCTCGAACATCCGCCTGCTCAAGGCCGACGGCCGCATCCTCGATTCCTGGATCGACGGCAAGGCCGTGGAGCCCGGCGACACGGTGCTGGTGCCCCAGCGCTTCCGCCGCGACAGCAGCTGGCAGGAGAACCTCCAGGCCCTGACGCCCCTGGCCCTGATCCTGAACGCGGTGAAGTAGGCTGGCCGCTGATAGAATGAAAGGCCCCGCCAGCGCGGGGCCTTTTTCATCGTGAGTGCCATGATCCTGCGCAAAGAATACTGGTTTGAAGCTGCCCATTTCATCTACAACCACCCGGGCAAGTGCCGCAACCTGCACGGCCACAGCTACAAGCTGTTCGTGCTGCTGGAGGGCACGGTGAACCCGGAGACGGGGATGATCATCGACTTCGACGACCTGTCCAAGGTGGTGGTGGAGCAGGTGATCTCGAAGCTGGACCACCGCTTTCTCAACGACCTCATCCCCCTGTCCACGGCGGAGAACATCTCCGTGTGGATCTGGGAGCAGCTCAAGCCCGCGCTGCCCCAGCTCTGCCAGATCGAAGTGTACGAGACCACCGACAACTGCGTGATCTACCGCGGAGCCTGAGATGAAACGCGTCCTGGCCCTTTCCGCGCTCGTGCTCCTGGCCGGCTGCGATGCCATCAATCCCGCCCTGCAGTACCAGGAGGCGGCCCGCCAGCTGCGCTTCTCGCTGGACCGCGTGGAGCCGCAGATCGAGCTGGCCTATCCCCTGGAGCGCTCGCGCCTGCGCCTGCGCCTGGACGTGGGCGTGGACAATCCCACGGACCAGCGCCTCCGCACCCGCCGCGTACGCGGGGACCTGCGCCTGGCCGCGCAGGGCGGCGACCACGCGCTGGGGGCCATCGGCTTCCCGGAGGGAATGGATCTGGCGCCGAGGGGCCGCAGCACCCTGCACACCGAAGTGGTGCTGAGCTACGCCGACCTGAAGAGCGCCTGGGGACCCCTCACGGCCGCCGCCTCCCGCCGCGAACCCGCCACCTGGAGCCTCAACGGCGAGGCCCGCTTCGAGGTCATGGGCATCGAGTTCGGCGTGCCCTTCCGCACTTCGAAGGCCTCCGGGCGATGACCTTCGGGGCCGCATGATCCGAGCAGTCGTCTTCGACCTCTGGAACACGCTGGTCTTCAGCCCGGCGGGCAGCCCGTTCCAGCGCCTGAAGGGCCTGCTGAAGCCGGAGCAGGAGCACCTGCATCCGGCCCTCATGCGGGACGGCATGATCCGCCCCTATGCGTCGGTGGAGGCCTTTCTGGAAGCGTGGCGGGAGCCCGCGGGGCTCGATCCGGAGCAGCTGGAGGCCATGGCCCTGGCCTTCCGGGAGGCGGGCGAGCAGGCGGAGTGCTTTCCCGGCGCACCCGAGACCGTGGCCGCCGTGCGCGACCTGGCGCGGGTGGCGCTGCTGTCCAACACCCAGAGCTTCGGCCTGGAGCTGCTGGACCGCCTGGGTATTTCCGAGCGCATCCGCCTGCAGCACCGCAGCGCCGATCTGGGCGCCCTCAAGCCCGAGGCCGCGGCCTACGAGGCCGTGCAGCGGCGGCTGGGCCTCTTCCCGGGCAACCTGGCCATGGTGGGCGACAGCTGGACCGACGATGTGCTGGGCGCGCTCGCCGTGGGCTGGACCGCCATCTGGGTGAACCGCGACGCCAAGCCGAGACCCGACCACGACCCGGACGCCCCCCTCTACGAGGTGCGCAGCCTGGACCGTGTCCCCGAACTCATCGAGAACCTCCAGCTGGGGATGCGCTGTCCGACTTGTCTGGGGTGAAACTCAGGCGGTGGCGCTGTTCTGGCCGGAGAGCTGGATGTCCATCACCACGGCGTGCCGCGGGGCGTCCTGGCGCTCGATCCACTGGACGCGGGCGCCGAGGAGGCGGGCCAGCTGCATGAGGCCTTCCCGGGCCTCCTGGTGCAAGGCGCTGGACAGGTCCGGGTGCAGGGTCAGGCGCACGTCGGCGCCGCTCAGCCGCTCGCCCTGGCGCACCAGCTCGCGGTAGGCCTTCAGCAGTGATGTCTCGGGACTCGGGTGGCGGCCCGTGCCGTTGCAGGCGGGGCAGGGCTGGGTGAGCTGGCGTTCCAGCGAGGGGCCCGTGCGCTTGCGCGTGAGCTCCACCAGGCCGAACTCGGAGATGCCGCCGGCCCGGGCGTGGTTGCGGTCCCGCTTCAGCTCCTCCTGGAGCCGCGCCAGCACTTCGTCCCGGTGGGCCGAATCCACCATGTCGATGAAGTCGATGACCACGATGCCGCCCAGGTTGCGCAGGCGCAGCTGGCGCACGATCTCGGGGATGGCCTCCAGGTTGGTGAGGTAGACCGTCTCCTCCAGATCCTTCTTCCCCACGAACTTGCCGGTGTTCACATCCACGCTGACCAGCGCTTCCGTCTGGTTCAGCACGATGGAGCCGCCGTGCTTGAGGAAGACCTTGGGCTGGCGCGCCGCCTCGATCTCCACCTCGATGCCGAAGGCCTCGAAGATGGGCAGGTCCGACGTGAAGTGCTTCACCCGGTTGGCCCACTCGGGGTGCAGCTTCTCCACGAAGGCCAGCACCTCGCGGTAGGCGTCGGGATCATCCACCCAGAAGCTGGAGACCTCCTCGCGGAAGATGTCGCGCAGCACCTTCTGGAGCAGGCGCAGGTCGTGCCAGACCAGGCCCGGCGCGGGCACGGTCTCGGCCTTGGCCTGGATCTCCTGCCAGGCCTGGCGGAGGAAGGCCACGTCGCCCACCAGGTCCTCGTCCTTCTCGCCGATGGCGGCGGTGCGGACGATGAAGCCCTCGCCCGGCTGGGCGTGGCTGCGGATGAGCTCGCGCAGGCGCTCGCGCTCCTCGGGATCGGTGATCTTGCGGGAGATGCCGATGTGGTCGATGCCCGGCATGAAGACCAGGAAGCGGCCGGGGAAGCTCAGGTGGCGGGAGAGGCGCGGCCCCTTGGAGCCGATGGGATCCTTCACCACCTGGACCAAGGTCTCCTCGCCCTCCTTGAGGGGGGGCAGGGGCGGCGGCGGGGGCGGGAGGTCGTCGGCGACGGCTTCCTCACCTTCCTCCTCCGAGGACAGGTCGGCCCCCAGGCGCTGGGCCACGGGATCATCCAGGTAGAGAAAGCCGTCCTTGGCCCCCCCGATGCCCACGAAGGCGCTCTGCATGCCGGGGAGCAGCTTGGCCACCCGGCCCTTGTACACATCCCCCACCTGGCTCTTGTTCATCGTCCGCTCGAGGAACAGCTCGCAGAGCTGGCCGTTCTCAAGCAGGGCGATGCGCGTCTCCAGGGGGGTCGAATTGACCACCAGGGACTTGCGGACTTCCATGGAACCAACCTTTCAGAACTGTGCAGGAGGTCGCCATGCCCCGACTGCGGGCCCCAGGGCCGTGCCAGGCCGAAGGGTAGGTCATTTCTACCATGACCCTAGGATGCCGCGCCAACGGTCGAAGGTTCCGGAGTTGGTGTTTATTCCCTGAAAGAGAAACAAGCGGGAACAGGATTCACAGGATTAAAAGATGGATTAACAGGATTTAAAGAATGAATCAGCCGCCGATTTCGGTGATTTCAGTGATTCCCGCCCCGGCGCAGCATGGGCTCCATGAGGGGTGCCACCGCCGCGCCCCCCAGGAGGGCGCGACGGTGGCACCCCTCATGACTTCCGGCAAAGCCGGAAGCGGCCTCTGGCCGGCCCATGCGGGAAGCATCCGAGGCCCAATCACCGCAATCGGCGAAATCGGTGGCGAAAAAGCTTTTCAGTCCGTGAAGGCGCTGACGCAGAGGGGGGTGCGCTCCTGGCGGCGGCGCTCGGTGATGCGGTTGCGCTCGTCCACGAAGACCACCTTGGGGGCCACGGTCTCGGCCTCCTCGGGGGTCATCCAGCCGTAGGCGGCGATGATCACCAGGTCGCCCTTCTGCACCAGATGGGCGGCGGCCCCGTTGATGCCCACCTCGCCCGAGCCCGGGATCCCCGGGATCACATAGGTGGACAGGCGCGACCCGTTGGTCACGTCGTAGATGTCGATCTTCTCGTTCTCCATGAAGCCGGCGGCCTCAATGAGCAACGGATCGAGCGTGATCGACCCCACGTAGTCCAGATCGGCCCTCGTCACGGTGGCGCGATGGATCTTACCGAGCAGGAAGTGGCGCAGCATGCATCCTCCGGTCCAGGCTCCGTCGGGAGTCCCGGCCAACGCATAAGGATGGACCCAGGTGTACCCCGGGTCCATCCTCGATTTTCACCTAGTCAAATCATGGTCAGTTGAACAGCACCACGTGGAGGTCCACGCCCAGGCGGGGCGGGGCCACCGGCGGCGGGGCCACGGGCAGGCGGAAGGCGCCCTCCAGGTCCAGGCGGGCCCGGGGGTCGCGGACCTGGCGCAGCACCCAGCGGCCATCGAGGAAGACATAGCAGCGGGAGGGATCACCGGGCACCAGGGCCACGTAGCGGCGGGTGTCGCCCGGGCGCCAGTAGCCGTCCATCCAGGCCGGGGCCCGGTAGTGCCGGCCCCGGTCGCGATCCTCGTACTCGTAGCGGTGGCGCTCGTACTTGCGCGCCTCCTTGTCCCGCTCCTTCCAGTACTTGCGCTCGGCCTTGTCGCGTTCCTTCCAGTACTTACGGTCATCCTGGCGGTCCTCGCGCCGGTCATCACGCCTATCATCGCGGCGGTCTTCCCGGCGATCCTCCCGTTCCCCGCGGTGGTCCCGGCGGTCATCGACGGAAAGGGCGGTGGCGGGGAGGGCGGACAGGGCGAAGGAAGCCAACAGGGCGGCACTCAGCCAACGGTGGTTCATGGAGCCTCCTCGTTCAGTTGAACAGCACCACGTGGAGATTTACGCCGATCCGGGGCAGGGGCACCGGCGGGGGCACGGGGGCCAGCCGCAGGGTGTCGCGGACCTCGGCCTGGAGGCCCACATTGAAGCCCTGGCGGAGCTCCCAGCGGCCGTCGATCAGGAAGTAGGCGCGGTCGGTGTAGCGGGGATCCACGGCGATGTAGGGGTGCTCGGGAATCCGGGGGCCGAACTTCTTGGCCAGGCCCGGGGGCATGCCGCCCTTCTTGGCCAGGCCTGGAGGCACCCCATCACCACCGCGGGCCTGCCCCGGCGGGCCCCCTTTGCCGTGCTTGTCATGGCCGCGGCCCTGGGGCATGGCGATCATGGCGGCGGAGAGCAGGATCGGGACGAGCATGGAACCTCCCGGAATGGGCCCGCAGTGCCTTGCCTGGCGGGACCCGGCCATTCTAACCCCCGGCCCGGGCGGACGCCCCCACCCATGGGAGGAGGTGCGGGTAGTCCATTGGGTGGTGTTCTTTCTGGGAAAAGCCGTTTTCGCCACCGATTGCAGTGATTTCAGCGATTCCCGTCCCCGGCGCAGTTGGAAGCCGCCTCCGGCGGGCCCCTGCGGAAAGCATCCGAGGCCCCATCACCGCCATCAGCGAAATCGGTGGCAAATAAATGCTTCTGCCGGGAGACCTGCTCAGACGCTCTGGCCCGCCAGGCCCGGTGAGGGGGTCAGCAGCACATTGTCGATGAGGCGGGTGCTGCCCACGTAGGCGGCCACGCACAGGACCGCGGAGCGGTCCACCGGGCCCTGGAGGGGCTCCAGGGACTGGGCGTCCACCAGCTCGAGGTATTGGATGGAGTCCGCCCCCGTCATGAGCGTCCGCGCCAGAGCGACCAGCTTCACCGGCTCCAGCTCTCCCTCGTCGAAGGCCGCCTTCGCGGCCAGCAGGCCCTGGCTGAGGGTCAGGGCCCGCTGCCGGGCCTCCTCGTCCAGGTAGGTGTTGCGGCTGCTCAGGGCCAGGCCGTCCGCCTCCCGCACCGTGGGCACCACCACCACGTCCACCGGCAGGTTCAGGTCCCGGGCCATGCGGCGGATCACCGCCGTCTGCTGGAAGTCCTTCTGGCCGAAGAAGGCCAGGTCCGGCTGCACGATGTTGAAGAGCTTCGCCACCACCGTGGCCACGCCCCGGAAGTGCCCGGGCCGGTAGCGCCCGCAGAGCGTATCGGCCAGGTGGCCCGGCTCCACGTGGGTCTGGAAACCCGTGGGGTAGATCTCGGCGACCTCCGGGAGGAACAGCACCGTGGCGCCGGTCTCCAGGCAGAGGTTCTGGTCCCGCTCCAGGTCCCTGGGGTAGCTGGCGAGGTCCTCGCCGGGGCCGAACTGGTTGGGGTTCACGAAGATGGACACCACCGTGGCGTCGCAGCGGGCGGCGCTCTGGCGGATGAGGGCCCCGTGGCCCTCGTGGAGGAACCCCATGGTGGGGACGAAGCCGATGCGCTTGCCCTCGTCCCGCAAGGGCCTCAGGAGAGAACGGAGATCAGCGATGGTGCGGACGACTCGCATGGACAAAAACGGAATCCTTCAGAAAGCGCCTGTCAGTTTACCAAGGGCGCAATCAGGGGTGCCACTGGGTCAGAACCGGACGAACAGCTTCTGGAAGGGTATAGGATTCCCGGCCGTCGGGGAACCCTCCGGAGCGCACATCCTCCGCCCAGAGGGCCAAGGCGTCTCGCAGGTCTTGGAATCCTTCGGCATAACGCCGCACGAATTTCGGTGAACTCCCCGGCAGCAGACCCAGCACATCGTGGATGACCAGCACCTGGCCCGAGCACTGGGGGCCCGCCCCGATGCCGATGGTGGGGATCTCGACGGTTTCCGTCACCTTGGCCGCCAGGTCGGCGGGAATGCCCTCCAGCACCATGCTGAAGCAGCCGGCCTCCTGCAGCTTCTGGGCGTCCTCCAGCAGGCGCAGGGCGTCGCCCTTGTGCTTGCCCTGCACCTTGAAGCCGCCCATGGGGTTCACGCTCTGGGGGGTGAGGCCCAGGTGGCCCATGACGGGGATCTCGGCGTCGATCAGGGCATGGATCATGGGCAGGCGCTTGGCGCCGCCCTCGAGCTTCACGGCCTGGGCCCCGCGCTGGAGGAAGCCCCCGGCGTTCCGCAGGGTGTCCTCCACGCTGAGGTGGAAGCTCAGGTAGGGCATGTCCGCCACCAGCATGGCCGTGGGCTGGGTGCGGGCCACGGCCTCCAGGTGGTGGTTCATCATGGCCATGCTGACGGGCAGGGTGTTCTCGAAGCCCAGGCACACGTTCCCCACGCTGTCGCCCACGAGG
>Ga0255338_1005348_pt1 | contig 11948 bp, 9 predicted proteins | sample MeOH1_35cm_T4_19_FD_203715 | JGI IMG/M metagenome (GOLD analysis project Ga0255338, IMG submission 203715) | Sandy soil microbial communities from University of British Columbia, Vancouver, Canada - MeOH1_35cm_T4_195 | ecosystem: Engineered > Artificial ecosystem > Sand microcosm > Unclassified ... | reverse complement strand
CTTCCACTACACCGAGAAGACCAGCCCGCTCAGGCCGCGCGGCAGCTACGCGGGCGCCTGGGGCATGCCGCAGTTCATGCCCAGCAGCCTGGCCCGCTGGGGCGTGGACTACGACGGCGACAAGACGGTCGACCTGGCCGCGAGCCCCGACGACGTGATCGCCTCGATCGCCAACTACTTCCAGGGCTACGGCTGGATCACCGGCATGCCGACGCACTATCCGGTTTCGTTCGACAAGGACAAGCTCGACCTCGATGCCCTGCTCGCGCCCGACATCCTGCCCACCTTCAGTGTGGCCAGTTTCCAGGCCAGGGGCGCGGTGCTGGAAGGCCCGGCGCTGGAGCACAAGGGCCCGCTCGCGCTGATCGAGCTGCAAAATGGCGGCGATCCGCCCACCTACGTGGCCGGCACCGAAAACTTCTACACCATCACGCGCTACAACTGGTCGAGCTACTACGCGATGGCGGTGATCGAGCTGGGGCGCGAAGTGAAGGAGGCGCTCGCGCGCGAGCAGAGCGCGGGCAATCCATGAGCGCCAGCCAACCATGAGCACCAGCAATCCGTCCTGGCTGCGCCTCTGGCGCGAGCTGGGCGCCGAAGCGGTCCCCAACGGGCTGTACAACCAGCTGGTCGCCGCCTACAGCGAGTCGCACCGGCACTACCACACGCTGCAGCACCTGCGCGCCTGCCTGGCGCACCTGGATGCCGCGGCCACGCTGGCGCAGCACCCGGCGGAGGTGGAACTGGCGCTGTGGTTCCATGACGCCGTCTACGATCCGCGGCGCGCCGACAACGAGGAGCGCAGCGCCGAATGGGCCTGGCGCAGCATCCTGGGCGCGGGCTGCGGCGAGGACGTCGCGCAGCGCGTGCAGCGGCTGGTGCTCGCCACCCGGGGCCACGCCGCGAGCGACGACCCCGACACGCGCCTGCTGCTGGACATCGACCTGGCGATCCTCGGCACGGCGCCGGCGCGCTTCGACGACTACGAAGCCCAGATCCGGGCCGAGTACGCGCACGTGCCCGAGCCGCAGTTCCGGCTGCGCCGCTCGGAGGTGCTGGCCGCTTTCCTGGCGCGGCCGCGGATCTACCTCACGGCCGCCTTCCACGACGCGCTGGAGCATCGCGCCCGCGACAACCTGCGGCGCAGCCTGGAGGCGCTGGAGGCCTGATCCGCTGATGGGGCGCGCGCATGGCGTTCGCGCGAGCGTCGCGCCGCCGGCGGCGCCGCGCCCCCGGGCCGCCCCCGGCCGCCCTCTGGCTGCCCTCTGGCTGCCCCCAAGCGGGAATCAGCCCGGAATCAGGAAGTCGCGGCTGATGCGCACGCCGAGGTCGTTAACGCGATCGAGGAACTGCGTCAGGAAGGCGTGCAGGCCGGTGGCGAGGATCTCGTCGATGGCGCCGTATTCCAGTTCCGAGCGCAGCTTGCCGGCGCGGCGCTGCGTCTCGGCGGACTGGTCGTTGGCCACCATGGCGAGGTTGTGCACCACCTCGTTCAAGCTCGCGTGCAGCGAGCGCGGCATGTCGGGGCGCAGGATCAGCAGGTCGGCCACGCGCTCGGGCTTGATCACGTCGCGATAGACCTTGCGGTAGATCTCGAAGCCGGAGACGCTGCGCAGGATCGCGCTCCAGTGGTAGAAGTCGTACTCCTGGTCCTTCTCGCTGGCGGCGCCGAAGAAGTCGCTCTGCACCGCGTGGAACTTCACGTCCAGCAGCCGCGCCGTGTTGTCCGCCCGCTCCAGGAAGGTGCCCAGGCGCATGAAGTACAGCGCCTCGTCCATCAGCATGGTGCCGACGGTGACGCCGCGCGAGAGGTGCGAGCGGAACTTCACCCACTCGAAGAACTGGCCCGGGTCGCGCTCGAAGTCGCCGGCGCGCAGCATGCGGTTGACCTCCAGCCAGGTCTGGTTCTGCGTCTCCCACGCCTCGGTGGTGAGCGAGCCGCGCACCGCCCGCGCGTTCTCGCGCGCGCCGCGCAGGCAGGACAGGATGGACGAGGGATTGCTCTCGTCGCGCACCATGAACTGCATCACCCGCTGGGGGCAGACCTCTTCGTGCTTCGCCAGGTAGGCCGGCATCAGCTCGCTGATCGACAGCATGCCCTGCCAGCCGACCTTGGACACGGCCGCCGACTGCGGCAGCAGCGAAGTCTGGTAGTTCACGTCCAGCATGCGCGCGGTGTTCTCGGCGCGCTCGGTGTAGCGTGCCATCCAGAACAGGTGATCGGCGGTCCGCGACAGCATGTTGTGTGCTTCTCCCTTGCCTAGATTTCAAGTATCCACGTGTCCTTGGTGCCGCCGCCCTGCGAGGAGTTGACGACCAGCGAGCCCTCCTTGAGCGCCACCCGCGTCAGCCCGCCCGGCACCATCTGCACCTCCTTGCCCGAGAGCACGAAGGGCCGCAGGTCGATGTGGCGCGGCGCGATGCCCTGCTCGACGAAGGTGGGGCAGCTCGAAAGCGCGAGCGTCGGCTGCGCGATGTAGCCCTCGGGCCGCTCCAGCAGCACCTGGCGGTACTCCTCGAGCTCCGCCTGCGTGGCGGCCGGGCCGACCAGCATGCCGTAGCCGCCGGCGCCGTGCACCTCCTTCACCACCAGCTCGCCCAGGTGGTCCAGCACGTAGCGCAGGTCCTCGGGACGGCGGCAGGACCAGGTCGGCACGTTGGCGAGGATCGGCTTTTCCCCCAGGTAGAACCCGATCATCTCCGGCACGTAGGGGTAGATCGACTTGTCGTCGGCCACGCCGGTGCCGATGGCGTTGCACAGCGCCACGTTGCCGGCCTGGTAGACCTTCAGCAGGCCGGCGCAGCCGAGCGTCGACGTGGGGCGGAAGGCCAGGGGATCGAGGTAGTCGTCGTCCACGCGGCGGTAGATCACGTCCACCCGGCGCGGCCCGCGCGTCGTGCGCATGTAGACGAAGTTGTCCTTGACGAACAGGTCCTGCCCTTCGACCAGCTCCACGCCCATCTGCTGGGCCAGGAAGGCGTGCTCGAAGTAGGCGCTGTTGTACATGCCGGGCGTGAGCACCACCACCGTGGGATCGTCGGTCGTGGAGGGCGCGGAGGCGCGCAGCGTCTCCAGCAGCAGGTCCGGGTAGTGCATGACCGGGGCGACCTGGTGGGCGCTGAACAGGTCGGGGAACAGCCGCATCATCATCTTGCGGTCTTCCAGCATGTAGCTCACGCCGCTGGGCACGCGCAGGTTGTCTTCCAGCACGTAGAACTCGGCCGGCCCGCCCCCGGGCCGCGGCGCGCGCACGATGTCGATGCCGGCGATGTGCGAGTAGATCTCGTTGGGCACGTTCACGCCCGTCATCTCGCGGCGGAACTGCGTGTTGCCGGTGATCAGCGCCTGCGGCAGCACGCCGGCGCGCACGATCTCCTGCGCGTGGTAGACGTCGTGGATGAAGCGGTTGAGCGCCGTCACCCGCTGCACCAGGCCCCGTTCCAGCAGGTTCCATTCGGCCGCCGGGATGATGCGCGGGATCAGGTCGAAGGGGATCAGCCGCTCGGTGCCGGCGCCGTCCTCGTCCTTCGCGCCGTACACCGCGAAGGTGATGCCGACGCGGCGGAAGATCACCTCCGCCTCCTCCCGGCGCGAGCGCATGATCTCCTGCGGCTGGCGGCCGAGCCACTCGGCGTAGGTGCGGTAATGGTCGCGCACGCCCTGCACCTGCAGCTGCGACATGCCGGCCATGGACTGCGACTGGAACTGGAGCGCGCCGTCCGTGGGCAGCCGGGCGAACATTTCGTCGAATTTCTGCATGAGGGGCACGTTCTCCGGCTCAAAGGATAGCAAGTTCCCGGCCATGGCTGGGCCAGGGGTCGGCGCGTTCAGCGCCCGTCGCTGTCGGCGCTCACGGCGTCGTGGTGCCAGTAGCGCGGTGCGGCCTGCCGCTCGCAGTGCAGCACGCGCGCGGTGCGCGAATCCCAGCGCGCCGCACCGCAGCGGGGCGACAGCGCCAGCACGATGGCGCGCTCCTCGTAGCGTTGCTGCACCGGCGCGGCGGGGTGGCCGAAGCGGTTGCGGTAGCCGGCCTGCACCAGCGCCGCCCAGGGCCGCACCGCATCGAGGAAGGCCGCGCTGGAGGAGGTGCGGCTGCCATGGTGCGGCACCAGCAGCACGTCGGCCGCCAGCGGCGCGCCGCGCCCCAGCAGCGCCGCTTCCTGCGGCTGCTCGATGTCGCCGGCCAGCAGGGCGCTGGAGCGCCCGTTGGCGATGCGCAGCACGCAGCTGAGGGCATTGGGCTTCAGGCGCTGCCCGTAGTCTTCGGCGGCGGGGTGCAGGATCTCGAAGTGCACGCCGTCCCAGTCCCATTGCTGGCCGGCGTGGCAGCGGGCGGAGGCGCGCAGCGCCTGCAGCGGATGACTGTCTTCCAGCGAGCTGAGGAGCCGCGCCGTGGGCTGCATGCGCAGCACGGCCGCGGCGCCGCCGGTGTGGTCGCTGTCGCGGTGGCTCAGCACCAGCAGGTCCACCGTCTCGCCCCAGGCCCGCAGCAGCGGCACCAGCACGCGCTGGCCGGCGTCGGTTTCGCGGCTGTAGCCGGGGCCGGCGTCGTAGACCAGCGTATGCGCTGCCGTCCGCACGAGCACGGCATTGCCCTGCCCGACGTCCGCCGCGAGCAACTCGAACTCGCCCGGCGGCGGCCGCGGTGCCTGCCACAGCAGCACCGGCAGCAGCAGCGGCAGGCCCAGCAGCCGCAACGCCGGCGGCAGGCGCGCGGCGAGCAGCAAGCCGCCCAGCACGCCGGCGGCCCCGGCCCACAGGGGCGGCATGGGCGCCGACCAGGTGGCGAAGGGCAGGTCCGCCAGCACGCGCAGAAAGGCGCCGACGAGCTCCAGCGCCTGCGCGGCGGCGCTCCACAGGGGCGCGGCCAGCACGCCGGCCAGGCCGAGCGGCGTCACGACCAGCGTCACCCAGGGGATCGCGACGAAGTTCGCCAGCAGCCCCACCAGCGAGACCTGGCCGAACAGCAGCAGCGACAGCGGCGTGAGGGCGACGGTCACCACCCATTGCTCGCGCGCCAGGGCGACGAGGCTGGCACCCAGGCGCGCGAGGGCCCGGCGCGCGCCCTCGCCGGCGGACGCCGCAGGCGACGGGGCGCTCCCCGGTGCGGCGCGCGCTGGTTCGCCGGCGGACGCCGCAGGCGACGGCACCCTCCCTGGCGCGGTGCGCGCCGGCTCGCCGGCGGAAGCTGTCTGCGCCGGGCTGCTCCCTGGCGCAGCACGCGCCGGCCCGCTCTCCTGCGTGGAGCCCTGGCGCCCGCTCGCGAACAGGACGCCGACCGCGACGAAGCTCAGCCAGAAGCCCGCCTGCGTCAAGGCCCAGGGATCGATCGCCACCACGGTGGCACACGCGAGCAGCCACACGTGCGGCCAGGGCCACTCGCGGGCCGCCAGGCGCAGCAGGCCCACCGCGGACAGCATGAACACGGTGCGTTGCGCCGGCACGCCCCAGCCGCTGAAGAGGGCATAGGCCGCGGCCAGCAGGATGCCGCCGGCGAGCCCCGCGTGCTGCGCCGGCCAGGCCAGACACAGGCGCGGGCTGCGCCGCCACAGGCGCCCGGCCAGCGCCGCGGCGGCCCAGGCGAACATGGTCACGTGCAGGCCCGAGATGCTCATGAGGTGGGCCACGCCGGTGGCGCGGAACACGTCCCAGTCGGCCCGCTCGATCGCGCCCTGGTCGCCGACGATCAGCGCGGCCAGCACGCCGGCCAGCCGCGGATCGCTCACCTGCGCGTAGATGGCCGCGCGCACGGCATGGCGCGCCTGTTCCACCGGATGCGACCAGCTGCCGGCCAGGCGCCGCGGCGGCGGATCGCGCGCGCCGGCGCGGACGTAGCCGGTGGCCTGGATGCCCTGCTCCCACAGCCACAGTTCGTAGTCGAAGCCCTGCGGATTGACGTGGCCGTGCGGCGCCTTGAGCCGCACGGTCCATTGCCAGCGCTCGCCGGGACGCAGGTCGGCGGGCGGGCCGGCCGGCGCGGCGGCATCCTCGCCGGCCGCCTCGGGGCCGCCGTACCAACCGAGCAGGAGCTGCGGCGGCAGCGCGATCGCGCGGCCTTCGCGCCGGGCCGATTCGGGCTCGAAGCGGAAACGCAGGCCGGCTTCGTTGCGGTGGGGCATGGCGGCGATCAGGCCGGTGACCTGCAGGTCGATGCCCTCGAGCGACGGGTCCAACCGGGTGGCGAGGAAGGCGGCGGCGCGCCAGCCGGTGAGGCCGGCGGAGGCCACGGCGGCCAGAAGCAGGATCGCGCATCCGCGTGCGCGGGCCGTCCACACGGGGAGCCCGTGGGCGCGGCCCGTCCACACGGGGAGCCCGTGGGCGCGGCCCGTCCACACGGGGGGCCCGTGGGCGCGGCCAGTCCCGCAGGCTGGAAGTGAGCCCGCAGGCGAACCCCAGCGATGCGCCAGCAGCAGCAGCAGCAGCAGCGCGCCGGCCGTGCCGAAGGCATAGGCGGCCAGCGGCCACAGCCGCGGCTGCTGCAACTGCAGGGCAGCGCCGAGAACGACGCCCAGGAGGAGCGGCGCGATCGCGGAGCCGGGGCGATGGGTCACGCGTTGATCAACGCATGAACGGGGGAAAGGAAGCAGCCGCAGCTCCTCCAGTTGGAGGGCGGGAGCGCCCCCACCCCAACCCTCCCCCAGAGGGGGAGGGAGCCAGTCAGGATGGAGGACCGGAGAGGCCCCAGTCCGACCCTCCCCCGGACGGGGAGGGAGCCAGTCAGGAGGACTGGGCGAGGGCTTCGAGCCGCCCTGCGATGTCCGGCAGGGCGGTGACTTCGTTGACGCCGCCGGCGGCGATCGCCTGGCGCGGCATGCCGAAGACGACGCAGCTCGCCTCGTCCTGCGCGATGTTGTAGGCGCCGCTGCGCCGCATCTCCAGCATCGCCTCGGCGCCGTCGCCTCCCATGCCGGTGAGCATCACGCCGATGGCCTGCGGCCCGGCCGCCCTGGCGATCGAGCGGAACAGCGTGTCCACCGAGGGCCGGTGGCGGTTCACCGGCGGATCGTCGGTCACGCGCAGGCAGTAGCCGCCGGCGCGGCGCGCCAGCAGCAGGTGACGCCCGCCGGGCGCGATGTAGGCCACGCCGCCGTGCACCGGCTCGCCATCCTCCGCCTGCTTCACGTGGATGCGGCACAGCGTGTCGAGGCGCCTGGCGAAGGTCTCGGTGAAGCCGGGCGGCATGTGCTGCGCGATCACGATCGGCGGCATCGCCGAGGGCAGGTGCGACAGCACGTCGCGCAGCGCCTCCACGCCGCCGGTGGAAGCGCCGATGCCGATCACGCGCTGCGCTGCCGCGGCCGTCGAATGCAGCAGCGGCGCGTGGGCCGAGTGCTGCAGCGGCGCGGGGGCCGCAGGACGCAGCGGCGCCGGCCCCGGCTTCAGGGGCGCCGGCTGCGCGGGCACGGGCCGCCGGCGCGTCACGCGCGCGCCGGCGGCGGCGCGGATCTTCTCGGCGATCTCCTGCGCGTTCTGTTCCAGCTGGTCGTAGCTGGCGGGCTTGGCCACGAAGTCCACGGCGCCGAGCTCCAGCGCCTTCAGGGTGGTCTCGGCGCCCTCGCGCGTGAGCGAGGAGATCATGATGACGGGCAGCGGCCGCACCATCATCAGGTTGCGCAGGAAGTCCAGGCCGTTCATGCGCGGCATCTCGACGTCCAGCGTCACCACGTCCGGCGGCGTGCGGCGGATGCGGTCGATCGCCAGCAGCGGATCGGGCGAGGCGCCCAGCAGCTCCATGTCCGGCTGCGAGGCCACCACGCGGCTCAGGAAGGCCCGCATCACCGCGGAATCGTCGACCACCAGGACGCGGATCATCGCGGCGGCTTGAAGATCTCGATCTCGCCGGCGGACCCGGTGTCCAGCCGCGACAGGTATTCGCGCTCGCGCCGCTGCACCGTCTCGGCGGGGCTCATGCTCAGGCGCTTGACCTGCACCTTGCCGCTGTCGACGAAGAACAGCACCTTGCGCGGGCAGACATCCAGCAGGTCCTTCGCCAGCACGCGGATGCCTTCGACGCGCAGGAACTCGAGCACGAACTCGCTGTTCTTGGCGCCCACGTCCAGCCGGTCGAAGCCGGCCAGGAGACGGGCGCCGCCGAACACCTTGGCCACCAGCCGGCGGCGGTCGGCGCCGAGGTGGATCATGTCGTTGATCAGCACTTCCATCGCGTACACGCCGAAGCGCGCCGAGGCGGCCCAGGGCGAATCGGGATGGGCATTGTCGCCGGGCAGCATGAAGTGGTTCATGCCGCCGATGCGCTCCAGCGGGTCCCACAGGCAGGTGGAGACGCAGGAGCCGAGCACCGTGGTGACCGCGCCGCCGCGCGCCGCGTGGTACTGGCCGGGCAGGATCTTGACCGTCTCGACGCGGAACTCGCGATCGAAATAGCGCAGGGGTTCGCCGGCGTCGCTGCTGTTCGAGATGACGGCGCTCAAGCTCCCACCCGTTCGTAGGCGGTGCGGCCGCAGGAGCGGAAGCCCGGATGCGCCGAGGGAAAGCTTTCCGAATGGCCCACCATCAGCAGCCCGCCGGGCGCCAGCAGCTCGGCGAAGCGCGCCAGCAGCTTTCGCTGCACCTCGCGGTCGAAGTAGATCACCACGTTGCGGCAGAAGATCACGTCGAAGCCTTCCTGCGCCGGCCACACGGGCGACTGCAGGTTCAGCTGGCCGAAGCGCACCAGCTGGCGCAGCTCCGGACGGATGCTCACCAGGCCCTCGTTGGCGCCGGAGCCGCGCAGGAAATGCTTGCGCAGCCGCTCGGTCGGCAGCGCCGCCGCGCGCTCCATGCGGTAGATGCCCGCCTGCGCGGTCTGCAGCACGTCGGTGTCGATGTCGGTGCCGAGCACGCTGCCCGCGCACTGGGCTTCGCGCAGCACCATCGCGATGGACCAGGCCTCCTCGCCCGTGGAGCAGGCGCTGCTCCAGCAGCGCAGCGGCGCGCCGCGCCGGGCGGCGCGCTCGCGGGCGTGCGCGAGCAGCATGTCGAAGTGGTGCGGCTCGCGGAAGAAGGCGGTGAGGTTGGTGGTCAGCGCGTTGACGAAGGCCTCGCGCTCGTCCGAGCCTTCGCGCTGCACCAGTTCCAGGTAGTCGCCGAAGCTGGCGAGGCCGCGCGCACGCAGGCGCCGCTGCAGCCGGTTGTAGACCATGTTGCGCTTCTGCGGGCTGAGCTTGATGCCCGCGTACTGCGCGATCAGCTGGCGCACGGTACCGAAGTCGCGCTCGCTCAGCAGCGAGGCGGCATCCGCCAGCGGCAGCAGGGCCTCCGCGGCCGCCGCCCGCGGGCTGGCTTCGCTGGCGCGCAGCAACTGCATCTTCACGCTAGAACTCCGTCCACTCCCCGCCGGCCTCGCGCGTCTTGGCCGGCGCTGCGGCGGTGGCCGGCCGCACCGGCGAAGGCCGCACGCGGATGGGGGCGGGCGCCGCGGCGGCCTGCGCGGCCTGCGCGGCCTGCCCGGCGTACCCGGCCGGCGCGGCCTGCGCGGCGGCCGGCAGCGCCGGCTGCAGCCGCGGCTGCGGCGCCGCCGGCTGCACTCCCGCCAGCCGGAAACGCGAGGCGACCTGCAGCAGCTGCGCGGCCTGCCCGTTCATGGTCTCGGTGGCGCGCGAGGCCTGGTCCACCATGGCGGCGTTGCGCTCCACCACCCGCTGCATCTGCGTGACGGCGGCGTTCACCTGGCCGATTCCGGCGCTCTGCTCCTGGCTGGCCTGCGCGATCTCGGCGATCAGCGCGCTCACCTTCTCCACCGACAGCACCACTTCCACCATCGTGTGGCCAGCGGCGTCCACCAAGCTGGAGCCGGTGTCGACCTTGTCGACCGAGGCGCCGATCAGGCCCTTGATCTCGCGCGCGGCCGCCGCGCTGCGCTGCGCCAGGCTGCGCACCTCGGCGGCCACCACGGCGAAGCCGCGGCCCTGCTCGCCGGCGCGGGCGGCTTCCACCGCCGCATTGAGCGCCAGGATGTTGGTCTGGAACGCGATGCCGTCGATCACCCCGATGATCTCGGTGATCTTGCGCGAGGCGTCCGAAATCTCGTCCATCGTGCGCACCACCTGGTCCACCGCCTCGCCGCCGCGGCGTGCCACCGCCGACGCCGCCAGCGCCAGCTGGCTCGCCGAGCGCGCATGGTCCGCGTTCCGGGCCACGGTGGACGTGAGCTCCTCCAGCGAGCTGGCCGTCTGCTCCAGCGTGCCGGCCTGCTCCTCGGTGCGCTGCGACAGCTCCAGGTTGCCCTGCACGATCTGGCTGCTGGTGCCGGTGACGGTGTGCGCCCCGTGGACCACGCTGCCCAGCACGCTGCGCAGGCCCTCGGTCATCTCCGCCAGCGCCCGCATCAGCTGCGCCGCCTCGTCGCCGCCGCCGGTGCGCACCTTCACCGTGAGGTCGCCGCCCGCCACGCGCTGCGCGATCTTCGCCGCCACCCGGATCGGCTTGACGATGTGCACCATGAGCGGATAGCACAGGGCAAAGGCCAGCACCACCACCACGGCGGCGAAGCCGGACACCACCGACTGCGCCGAGCCCAGCGCCTGCTGCAGCGCCTGCGCCGAGGGCTGGCCGGCCGCGACATCGGCCAGCTGCTGCAGCTGCCACACGCCCAGCACGCCCTGCGCGCCGAGGATCAGGGCGATCGACAGGAAGGCCCCCGTCAGGCGCACCCGGATGGTGGAGCGCCGGAACAGGCCGAGCGCCGCGCGATCGAGCTCGTGATGGTGATGGACTTCAGTCTGGGACAAGGGGAAATCCTCCTCGAAACCGAACGGGCTGCCGGGCCGCCCGCTGCGCGCGCGCACCCATGCAGCCCGCCTGGAGCTCAAAGCCGCTCAGTGCACCGCGCCGTCGACGAGGGCCATGTCGGCGCCCGTCATCAGCTTCTCGATGTCCAGCAGGATGATCATCTGGTCGTCGACGGTGCCGAGGCCCGTGATGTACTTGGTGTCGAAGGTGGCCGAGGCGAACTCGGGGGTCGGGCGGATCGCGTCGCTGGCCAGGGTGAGCACGTCGGAGACCGAGTCCACCACCACGCCCACCACGCGGCCGGCGACGTTGAGGATGATCACCACCGTGAACTCGTCGTAGCGCGCCTCGCTCAGGCGGAACTTGATGCGCAGGTCCAGGATCGGCACGATCACGCCGCGCAGGTTGATCACGCCCTTGATGAAGGCCGGCGCGTTGGCGATCGCCGTCGGCGTCTCGTAGCCGCGGATTTCCTGCACCTTCAGGATTTCGATGCCGTAGCTCTCCGCGCCGAGCCGGAACGTGAGGAATTCGCTTGCCGGCCCGTCGGTGGGCTTGCCCGCCGCGGAACTGGTGCTGGCCATCGGTCCTTGCATGTTTCTCTCCTTGCAGCCGAGGATGCCATCCCGGCCCATGTGTTGCAACTAGTTAACTATTGTTACGGGGCGCTTTTCGGTGACTCTGCGCAATAGGGCGCGAAGCGGGGCCGTCCGTCGCTCGCCCGCTGCCTTCCGCCGCCGCGGGGCGTCGCGTGGAAGGTACAGGCGAGCCAGGCACGTGGTCTTGCGCTTCGTCCGCTTCGTCCGCTTCGTCCCCTTCGTCCGCTTCAGAGCTGCAGGGCGCCCTCGCGCCCGGCCTCGCGCACGAGGTGGGCGATGTCCAGGATCAGCGCCACCGAGCCGTCGCCCATCACCGTGGCGCCGGACAGGCCCGGCACGCGGCGGAAGTTGGCTTCCAGGCTCTTGACCACCACCTGCTGCTGGCCGACCAGTTCGTCCACCAGCAGGACGGCCTTGGCGCCATCGGTCTCGACGATCACCGCGATCGAGGAAGCCTGCTCGCGCGGCCGCTGCGGCGGGAACAGCTTGGACAGGTGCAGCACCGGCAGGTATTCCCCGCGCACCCGCAGCGTGTCGCCGTGGCCCGGCAGCGCGTGCAGCTCGCCCGGGTTCACGCTCAGCGACTCCACCACGCAGGCCAGCGGCAGCACGTAGGT
>Ga0255338_1005347_pt1 | contig 11951 bp, 10 predicted proteins | sample MeOH1_35cm_T4_19_FD_203715 | JGI IMG/M metagenome (GOLD analysis project Ga0255338, IMG submission 203715) | Sandy soil microbial communities from University of British Columbia, Vancouver, Canada - MeOH1_35cm_T4_195 | ecosystem: Engineered > Artificial ecosystem > Sand microcosm > Unclassified ... | reverse complement strand
GGTTCTTGCGTCGCGCGCGCGCCGGAGAAATGCGTGCCCGTGCGCTGGGACTACGCTTTCTTTCAGATGCTGATCGAGACCAATTATCTGACCTTCCTGCGTCCGAACGGCGTGCCCGCATCTGTTGTGCCGCAGGACAACAACTTCGCGGGAGTCGGGGCGGCGATCAGCGGCAAGCCTGGCGAGCGCTTCAAAGATGTTACCACGGGCGTGCTAGCCCATTTGCAGCATGTGCTGATGTATTCGACGACGCGCGTACCGCATCCGGTCGCCAATCGTACGCAGCAGGTACAGGACGACGTGCAGGACAACATGCGCCGTCTCAAACGGGCCGTGACTTTCAGCGATCTCGCACGGCAATGGACCGGCAGCGACAAGAACGGCTACGCCGTAACGATGCAGCGTATCGCTGAGAAGTATGAGAGTCGCTTCTGCGGACCGCAGAATGTCGCCAATCGCTGACCAGCACGCAGCTTGTTCTTTCGTGCACGGCCATGTGATCGGTCGCCACGCTCGCGTGATGAATGGGAACTTGCCTGAGACGCCGGACGTTGGCTCCGTAAATAGGAGTTACCGTCTATGCCAATGTTCTTTTATTTGCCGATGATCTTGTGGCTCGGAATGTTTGGCGTCGTACAAGATGAATTGCGCCCCGTCGCCAGCACGAAACCCCTGAAGCGCTGATCAGGCAACTGCGACGCCGATCTTTCTGATCTTCACGTCGCCGAGGATGCGCTTGACGTCCTGCTCCCGGCACAGCTCGGTGCCCTGACTCATGACCGCCGCTGTACCGGCGGCAACGGCCAGACGGAACGCTTGATCGAGAGGCAGCTCTTTCGCAAGGCCCGCCACCAGGCCGCCGAGAAAGCTGTCGCCGGCACCGACGGCGCTCACCACTTCGATCTTCATCGGTTCTGCGCGCCAAGCGCCGTCTTTCGTCACCAGCATCGAGCCGTCTTCGCCGAGGGTAAGCGCGACCATCTCGGTGCGCTTGTCGCCGATGAGCTTGCGGCACGCGGCAATACGCTCGGCATCGGTACCAAGTGGTGCGCCGACGAATTCGCTCAGCTCGTTCTGATTGGGTTTGACCAGGCAAACGCCCTCTTTGAGCGCTTCGCCGAGCGCCGGGCCGGAGGTGTCTACGACGGTCTTCGCGCCGAGTTTTTTGGCGGCGCGTGCGACCTCGCCAAAGAAATCGTCCGGCACGCCCGGCGGCACACTGCCGCTCACCACGACGAATTTCGGCTTCTCCGGCAGCGTGACCAGCTTATCGAGGCAGGCCTCCCATTCCGCGCGGTGCAATGTCGAGCCGGGCAACACGAAGCGGTACTGATCCCCGCTCGTCTCCTCATAGGCGGTGAAGTTCTCGCGTGTCTCGACGTGCGACGGCGTGACGATGCTGTCGATGCCTTCGCGCTCCACCAGGCGCTGCAGCAATTTGCCGATGACGCCGCCGGTCGGATAGATCGCCACGACGCTACTGCCAAGCCGGTGCGCGGCACGCGCGACATTGATGCCGCCGCCGCCGGGATCGCGTTTGGGCGCCGAGCAACGCAGCTTGCGTGTCGGCTCGACGCGGTCGACGTTGACGAAAATATCCACGGCGGGATTGATGGTGATGGTGGCAATGTCCGGCACGACTTGTCCGCTTTTTGGCAGCTCTCAAATGTGTCGCCGAAAGTTAAGTCATCTCGTGTCGATTTGCATCTGTCCCGAAGCGCCGGATGGACTGCCCCACGGCCAATCAACGCGCGCGCGCGGTGACTGTTCCGGCGCCATGTGATTAGATGCGGTAGCCGGGCCGCGGCGCACCGCGGTGTGATCGATCTTTGACGAGTTGATCTGATGAACAACGACCGTAGCCGGCGCGGGCCCGACCCGCGCAAAGCCGCCGAAGCCGCCTTCAAGGCGGCGACCACAAAGCCGATCGAGGGCCCGAAGCAAGCACCGGTTCTGCCCGGCGTTCGCGAGACGGTGTCGCTCCGCATCGACAAGGACGTGCTTGAATATTTCCAGGAAGGCGGCCCTGGCTGGCAGGACCGCATCAACGAGGCGCTGCGCAAGGCGGTCGGCAAGTAGCCGCCATCAGCCGGCGGCCGCGTAACCGCGGGGCCGCAAGTGCATCCGGCCCGTGAGCTCTTCATACTCCGCGATCGGGTGCGGCCGTCCCGTCAGGTAGCCTTGCACTTCGTCGCAGCCGCTCTGCTTGAGCAGCGTGAGCTGCTCGGGGGTCTCCACGCCTTCCGCCAGGATCGGCACGTTCAGGCTGTGACCGAGATCGATCACCGCACGCACGATGGCCTTGGAGTGGCGATTGGTCGCGAGGTCGCCGATGAAGGCACGGTCGATCTTGATCTTGTCGAATGAGAACGAGTGCAGATAGGACAGCGACGAGTAGCCGGTTCCGAAATCGTCGAGCGCGATGCGAACGCCGAGCGCCTTGAGCCGTGACAAGATCGAGATCGCGCGTGAGAAATCGTCGATCAGCACGCTCTCGGTGATCTCGAGCTCGAGCCGCCCCGGCGAGAGACCGGTCTCCATCAGCACGGTATGCACCTGCTGTGGCAGATCGCCATTGCGGAACTGCGCCGACGAGATGTTCACCGCCACCGTCAGCGGCACGTGCCAGCGCGCCGCCTCGCGGCAGGCGTGCCGCAAGACGAGATCGCCCAGTGGCATGATCAGCCCGCTTTCCTCGGCGATCGGGATGAACTGCGCCGGCGACACCAGGCCGCGTTCGCGCGAAGGCCAGCGTGCCAACGCTTCGAAGCCGATGGCCTCGCCGGACATCGTGAACTGCGGCTGGTAGTGCAGCAGCAGTTCGTCACGCGCGATGGCGAAGCGCAACTCGTTCTGCAGCGCACGGCGATCACGCTGTTGATCGCCCATGGCCGGTTCGTAGAATACGACGGACCCGCGTGCCGAGGCCTTGGCGCGATAGAGTGCCATATCGGCGTTTATCATCAGCGTCTTGGCATCGGCGCCGTCCGCCGGATAGATCGCGCCCCCGATCGTCGCGCCGATGCTCACGCGGCGGTCATCGACCTCGATCTCGTCGCTGACGCAGGCGATCAGCTTCTCGGCGACCGCGAAGGCCCTTTCCGGCTGGTTGCCGCCAGTAACGATCACCGTAAACTCGTCGCCGCCGATGCGCGCGGCGAAGTCCTTGTCCGCCGCGAGTTGCAGGCGCCGCGCGACCTCACGCAGGAGCCCGTCGCCGATTGCGTGGCCGTAGCTGTCATTAGCTTCCTTGAAGCCATCAAGGTCGAGCGAAAGCAGCGCGAAGGATTCTCCGTTCTTCAGCGCTTTTTCGATCGTCGCCTCGATGGCATCGTTGAAAGCGGTGCGGTTCGGCAGGTCCGTCAGCGCATCGTGGTGCGCCATGCGGGCTATGCCCTGTTCGGCGCGCCGCCGGTCGGTGACGTCCTCGAGCACTGTGACGAGATATTGCGGCCGGCAGTTGCCGTCGCGCACCGCCACGCTCTTCGCTGTGGCCAGCCGTCGTCCGTTCAGGAAGGTATCGATCGGGTGGTCGTCCTGGAATAGCGGTGTGCCGGACTGCAGCGTGTCGCCGTTATTGGCCGTGATGAATCGCGCCTGCTCAATGGGGAAAAGCTCGGCCGGCGTCTTGCCGATGATGTAGTCACGGCTGATGCCGAACAAGTCCTCGGCGGCGCGGTTGACCAAGGTGTAGCGATATTTGGTGACATCGTCGTTCGCCGGTGGGACCTCCTTCACCAGGATCGGCACGGGCACGTTCTCGATGATGGTGTCGAGGAAGTTCTGCGTGCGGCGGAGCTGATCGTCGGCCGCCTTGCGGGCCGTAACGTCCTGGAGTGCGACCAAAGTCGCGCGATGGCCCTCGTAATTTAGAACGCGCAGATTGGCGGTCACGTCGATGACGCTGCCATCCGCTTTTCTGTGCCGCACGGTCTGCTCGTGAGAGATCGCGTCGTCGATGCGATGGAATAGCTCGGCCAGATCGTCGTGTTCCTCTGGCACCCGCAGGTCGAACACGTTCATGGTCATGAACTGTTCGCGGCTGTAGCCATAATGCGCGATCGCGGCATCGTTGACGGCGAGGAAGCGCATCGAACCGAGGTCGTGCACCCACATCGGGATCGGGTTGCCTTCGAACAGGAGGCGGAAGGATTCTTCGCGCCGCCTGGCTTCGGTGATATCGTCGTGCGTGGCGACCCAGCCGCCGCCCGACATCGGATGGTTGACGATTGCGATGGTGCGCCCGTCGTCGATTTCGCTCACGAAAGAATAGGGTCTGCCGTTCTTGACCTTGAGGAATAACTCTTCGATATAATCGATCGAGCTTTTATGAGACGGAACGAAGCAGGTGCCGCTTTCGGCACGCAGACGCAGCACTTCTTGCAGCGTTATGCCGGGCTTCAGCGATCCTGGCGGCAGCTTGTACAATTCACGATAGCGGTCGTTGTACACGATCAGTCGCCCGGCGCCGTCGAACATCGTTAGGCCCTGCGACATGTTGTTGAGCGCGGCGTCCAGCTTGTGGTTTTGCGCCTGCAAATTGCGGCCGACCCTGCGGGCAACGAACGCACCGCCGCCGACGATCAACAGCGTGATTATGAGCGCCGCACCTGTGATGTAGATTGCGGCGAAGCGCCAACTCGTCAGCGCGTCGTCGAGGCCCTTGATCACGACAATCGCCAGCGGATAGTGCGGCAGGTTGCGGCCCGACACCATGAGCTTGCGGTTGTCGATCATGTCGCGTCCGAGCAACGTGCCGAAGCCCCGCTTCGGCAGCACTTCCTTGAACAGCGGGCGATTGGCGAAGGAGTGCTGACGCACCGTCTCGCTCGACGGATAACGCGCGATCACGGTGCCGTCACGCCGAAACAAGGTGATCGAGTGATCGTGCTTGCCGGCAATGGTGCGAAAGTAGTCTTCCAGATAGTTGATGCTGATCGTGCCGAAGGTCACGCCGAGATATTCGCCGAGATGTCCGGTGATCCGGCGGGCGATCGGTATCGTCCAGGCGCCATTGACCGGATTGCGCAAAGGTCGGCCGATATAGACCATGCGCTTAGGGTCTGTCTTGAATGCCTCGAATGCGGGCAAAGCATTTTCAGGGATTCCGAGCTCGTGCGGAATCGGCCAGACGCGCGTGAAATTGAGCAGCTTCCCCTCGGGGGTCGTGAGGACCAGGGCGTCGATATATGGCATCCCATGGATCTGGTCCTTGAGGCGCCGGTAGGCTTCGTAATCGACCATCCGGTCTTCGAAGTCTTTGGCGGAGATGACGCCGAGGCTTCTGACCCGCTCGACCACCGCGTCCTGGGCGAGTTCGATCGACTGCAGGCTGCGGTCGATCTGCTCGGCGAGCATCAGCGTCTGCTTCTCCAGATTGTCCTGCGTTTCCCTGATCTGTTCCGTTCGCAGATTGGCGAGCAGCGTCCAGGTGGCCACCGCGATGGTCACCGCAAGGACAAATCCGCCGGCGGCGATCAGCCGGGCAGGGCTCGCGTGGCGGGCCGCGCCGGACGCAGACAGGCCGGTGCGCTCGGCTGTGCCTTCTGGAGGTGCCGAGGGGCCATCGCGTAGGGCTTTGTCGGGAAAAAACCGAGACGCACGCATGGTCTCAGATTATGTCCGAGACCTTTCACTAAATTTCTGGTGATCAGCGCCCTAGTTCCATTTTACCAGCGGTGGTGAATGTGCTGTAAATTGTTGCTCGCGCGCCACATGCTGCCGCTGTCTGCGGCGGTGTGCACGCGGTCACTTACGCTTCTTCTTAGCTCGCTATATCAAGACAGCTTATCATCAACGTTGCCCACGTCGCTTTGCAATGAAACGTGTGTCCCGCGCTTTTCGTCTGCTCGACAACGATCGCTGGGGATTCCGAAGACCGGCTCAGCGCGCGGCAAGACACGGTTCATAAATCCATTCCCATGGTACCTCCCGCAGATCGTCTCTCCCGCCGCCTTTTCGTCCTTGGACTTCCGCTTCTGGCCGCCGGTTGCGTCACTAACAGTGACGGCTTCGGGTCCGGCTGGGGCACCTATGGCGCCGTCAACGACGGCGGCGTGCTCATTCCCGCTGCCGACAATTTCGACTCGAGTCTGCAGCGCACCGAGGTCGCCTGGCGCGGCCCGCAGAAGCCCGGCAGCATCGTCGTCAACATCCCCGAGCGCCGGCTCTATCTCATCCAGCCCGGCGGCCGCGCATACCGGTATGCCGTCGGTGTCGGCCGCTCCGAGGCGCTGAATTTCCGCGGCACCGCGGTGATCGGCCGCAAGGAGAAATGGCCGCACTGGACTCCGACGGCCAACATGATCGCGTCGATCCCGCGTTATCGCGCTTATGCGGGCGGCCTGCCCGGCGGCATCGAGAATCCGCTCGGCGCCCGCGCGCTCTATCTCTATCGCGACGGCCACGACACTTATTTCCGCCTGCACGGCACCAACGAGCCGGACAGCATCGGCGGGGCGGTGTCGTCGGGCTGTGTCCGCTTGCTCAACCAGGACATCATCGACCTGTACAACCGCGTGCCGGTCGGCACCACGGTGACGGTGATTCAGGGCTGATCGTTCGAGCGGCGCGGTTCCGCGCCGCTCACGCCGCCCGCAACATCACTCACAAGCTCGGTTAGCGCGCTGAGACGCGCATTTTGCGGGCGTGCTTGCGCGCCGCCAGTTGCAGCGCTTCTTTGCCGTCTTTCTTGCCGTTCTTGCTCTTGGTCGCGGCGGTCTTCTTGGTCTCGTCGTCCTTCGCACCGCCTTTGTCTTTGACCGGCGAAGAGGTGGCGTTGCGCGGCAGCCCGCCCGAAGCGTCGGCCACTTTGATCGCCGCGGTCGCTTGGCCGCGAGCGCGAACGATTTTCACGTCAGCTTTCGTTTCGGCCTTCGCTTCCGTCTTTGCCTCGGCCCTTACACTTTTCTTGTCGACCGCATTGTCGCTCTTCTTCGACGGGGCTGCGGCCGCGACCACCACCGGCTCCTTCGGCCGCCGGTGCGGTGCAATCGCAGGCGTCGGGATTTCATCCGGTCCATTCCATGCGAGGAGGCCAGCCTCCTCTTGGCAGGGCGCATGGCGCGGCAGCTTCAGCGCTGGCGCGCCTTTCTCGCTGCCCGTCCAGCTTGCCGCCGGCCTGCCGGTGATGGTCTTCACGTAGCCCTGCGTCTCTTGCGGCAGCGAGCCCTTCTTGGCGAGCCAATCCTGGATGCGCTTCGGTCCCGCGTTATAGGCCGCGGCGGCGAGGCCCAGATTGCCGAACCGCTCGAACAGATTGCGCAACAACCGCGCCGAGGCGGGAATGGCCTCCAGCGGATCGAACGGATTGTCGACGCCCCATTCCGAGGCCGTGTCCGGCATGAACTGCGCAATGCCCTGGGCGCCGGCATTGCTCACCACGCCCGGGCTGAAGCGGCTTTCCTGGAACAGCAGATGAATGAAGAACGGCACCGGCAGACCGTTATTGTGCGCGGCCTTCGTCAGCGTGTCGCAGACTTCCTCTGTGCTGCGATAGATGACGGGCTTGATGTCGGGCTTCGGCTTGGGCAGCGGCGCCGCCTGGGGCGGCGCGTTCTCGCTTTGCAACGAAGCCGTTTCGTCTTGCGGCGGGATCACGATCGGCGTGTCGCTCGGAGCCGCTTCATCGATCGCTTGCTTCTCGCGCGCGACATCGACGATCGACGGGAGCGGTGGCAGGGCCTCTGTATCCGCTGTCGCGGTTGTCGCGACGTGCGCGTGATTGAGCAGATCGAGCGGTATGCCGAAGTCATTACCCACCGGCGCCGACAACGCCATCAAGCCCAGACAAGCGGGAACGAACAGCCACCGCATCCGTTAAGAGTCCTGTTGCGCGCCGCGCATGCGCGGCTGCTTTGAGTTGTTGATAAGGAGTATTCCCCCTCGCGGATCGTCCGTGTCGCTTCAGAACGAGACACTTATTTGAAGCTGACGCGGCAAGAGGGAGGCATTGTGGCAGCAGCGCCGTCTTGGCGCCGCAGTTCCGCCGCCAGCGGCGAGAAATGCTTAACCGACTACCGAAATGCACAGTTATTTCGATTTGATGCGTCGGATGCCATGCGCATCCCTAACGCCGATTCATTTTCTGGTCGCCATGCCCTTAAGGCGGCTGCAGGCAATTTCATTCAAGTTGGATTCAAAGCCAAAACAGGATGCAAACGCGATGTTGTTGTATCAATCGCCCCGCCAGACAATCGGGACCTATCAGCGCGGCGCTGTCGCCTGCGCGAAATGTCAGAGTCCGATCTACCTGCGCAAGTTCTCGGCGCTTGCCGAGGAATTTTCGGTTAATTGCACACGCTGCGGCCATCGCAAGGTCTACACGGCGCGCATGATCAACATCGAGACGTTGCCGGAGCGGCGCCGCAAGCCGCGGCGCTGAGCGCTACAGCACGATGCTCGGATTACGCAGGCACTGATCGCATTCGATCAGGTCGACGCGCTTGCACCGGATCAGCCATTGTCTGTCGCTCTCGACAAAACGGTGGCCGTAGGAGCCGGTGAGGGTACGCGTCTCGCCGCTCCAGAACTCGCTGACGGAGAAGTTCGAGCGCACCATCATCACGCTCTCGCGGTCGGTCCTGAACACCTCGATATTGCCGATCAGGTGCACGGTGCGCGACGGCGGCGACTGCGACCACGCATAACCGGTGCGGAAACGAAAAATGCGATCTTCCGTGCGGCGGCGGTCGTCGAAAGTCACCGCGATCTCACGTCGCGGATCGCCGCCGTCGGCGGTGCCGGGCACCCAGTAGACGAATTCCGGCGCGAAGACCTTCAGCCATTCCTCGTAGAGCCCGCGGTCGAGCAGCCGTGCCTCGCGATAGAGCAGGCGCTCGAAGCGTGCCGTGACGTCCGGGTCCTCGACAAGGAGTTCGTCGTTCTGCCAATCGGCATAGGCGTCGACGACTTCCTGATAGAGGTCGTCGCCAAGGTAATGCGACGTGCGGGCGGGGTCGTGTTTCACCGGGGCATTCATGGTTCGCGCCTCACAATGAGATTCGGATCGGCTTGCATCAGCCGCTTCCATTCTTTGATGTATTCGCGCATGAACACTTCGTCGGTGGCGGGGCCATAGATCACGCCCTGGTCGTCGGTGCGGAAGCGCTCCGGCATGCCGAAGCCGCGATTCATATAGATCCATTCGTCTTCGAGGCAGGCGAGCCCCACCTGGATCTGCTCGAAATTGGTGACGTCGTCGACTTCGCCGAGGTTCGGGAAGCCTTCCTGCGTGCGCATGCGCAGCGCATTGATGTCGTCGATCGTCTCCTGGCCCCAGGTGCCGTCGTCCTCGATGCGCGTGCCGTACCACACCGCGTTGGTCTCGTTGACGGACACCGGCTCGAACACCTGGATGTGGTTGCCGAGCAACGACAGGTTGGGGAACACATTGATGTTCATGGGCTGCGACCCGGCGAGGTCGAGCGCGGCGTCGGCGCGGGGGCCAAGCCGCTTGCGCAGCTTCTCGGCATAATACTCCATGCCCGGGTGCAGCGATTCGATCGCCCACAGGCCGCCGGCGCGCTTTTCGATGTTCGGCCGCTTGTCCTTAAAGTGATGGCCGTTGCCGGTATAGGCGACGTACATTTCCAGCTTGTCGGGCGAGCCTTTGTAGAAGGCCATGCCCTTTTCCTTGCCGGTCGGGTCGTTGAAGCGGTTTTCCGTCTCGATCAGCGAGCGGTGCGAATAGATGACGTGATAGCCATCGGAGGAGTTGTCGTAAGCGAGCTTCCAGTTGCCTTTGTATTTGAGCCGGTTGGCTTCGCAGACGGCGACCTTGCCGCCAGGATTGCGGTCGAGCCAGTCGTCGATCGGCTTGGTGATCGGTCCGAGCCACTCGAGGAGCGGCGGCATGTCCGGATTGAGGGTGCCGAAGATGAAGCCGCGATAGCTCTCGACGCGTTCGAGCTGTGCCAGATTGAATTTCTGATCGCGGATATCGGAGGTGTAGCCGTCCGGCCAGGGCACGCCGCGCAGTTGTCCGGTATTGAGGAAGTTCCAGCCGTGATAGGGGCACTGGAACGATTTGGTGTTGCCCTTGTCCCAGCGGCACAAGGTCGTGCCGCGATGCGTGCAGCGATTGTACAGCGCGCGGATCTTGCCGTTGGCGTCGCGCGTGACGATGAGCGGCCGCAGGCCGAGCTTGGTGGTGATGAAGTCGTTGTTGTTCGGGATCTGGCTTTCGTGCGCGAGATAGACCCAGGTGCCGCCGAAGATATGCGTCATCTCCAGCGCGAAGATGTTCGGGTCGGTGTAGAGCGTGCGGTGGACGCGGTCCGCCTGCACCAGCTCGTCGAAGTCGTAGGCGGGCGGCATTTCGAGCCGCGGCCCAGGCACTTTCTCAAGCATCGTTTGCGCTCCTTATCGTGCGCTCAGAAGAAGTCGAAATACTCATTCTGTTCCCACTCGGTCGTGTCGTTGCCGGCGGGAATGGCGCGCTCCTGAAGGAAGGCCTCGAAGCGGCCGAGTTCTGTGCCTTTGAAGCGCGTGTAGTAGTCCATGAAGACCGGACCGAGTTCGGCGCGATAAAGCGCATCGTGAGCGGCGAGCTTGAGCGCATCGCCGAGCGTCACCGGCAGCTTCGGTCGGTCGGCCGTGTAGGGCTCTTCCTCCGAGGGGCCGGGATCGCGCTTGTGATCGACGCCGTCGAGACCGGCGATGATCTGCGAGGCGATGAACAGATAAGGGTTGGCCATCGGCTCGCCGGCGCGGTTTTCGATGCGCGTTGCCGGATCCCCTGGGCCGCCGAGCACGCGCAGCATCACGCCGCGGTGATCGTAGCTCCAGCAGGCGCGGTCGGGCGCCAGCGAGTTCGGCCGGTAGCGGCGATAGCCGTTGACCGTCGGGCAGGAGAACAGGCTGGCCGTGGCGCCCTTCTCGATGAGCCCGCCGAGCCAGGTTTTCCCGAGCGTGGAGAGGTGCCGTTCGTGCGGACCCGGCATGAGCAGATTGCGCCCGTCAGCATCGACTAGAGACTGATGCAAGTGCCATCCGCTCGACACGCAGCCCTTGATCGCGGGGCGAGTCATGAACGTCGCGAACAGGCCGAGCCGCCGCGCCACTTGCCGGGTTGCGGTACGGAACAGCAGCATGTTGTCCGCGGTCTCGAGCGCCGTCTTCGGCGCGAAAGTGCATTCGACCTGGCCGGCGCCCCACTCGTTTTCAATCGAACGCAGGGGCAGGCCGAGCTTCTCGTAAGCGTCGGCCATGATCGACAGCGCCGGCTGCATCAGATCGAAATTGGTCTCGGAATGATAAGAGAGACCGGGCTCGATCGGCGCCGTGCGGATGGCGCGCCCGCGTGTGCCCGGCGTGCCGACGTGGTCTTCGTTCAGCTCCTCGAGCGGCTTGAGCAGATACCATTCGACCTCGAGCCCGACGCGGCACTCCATGCCGCGTTCGGCAAGGCGCTTGAGCTGCTTCTTCAGTAATTGTCGCGGCGAAAAGTGATAGGGCGTGCCGTCGTTGAAATATTCGTCGCACAGCACCCAGCCGATATCTTCCGCCCAGGGCAGGACGCGGAAGGTCAGCGGGTCCGGCACGATGGTAAGGTTCGGCGAGCCGGTCATTTCGGCGAGGCCCATGCCGCCGCCGCGCGTGAACGAGGCGAAGGTGCGCGCACCGGCCGAGTCCAGCGTCGTCGTCGCGACATTGATGTTGTAGCCGCTCGTGAGCGCGCGGACGAAGGCGCCGGTCGTCACCGTCTTGGCGCGCGAGGCGCCATGCGGGTCGGCCCAGGCGACGCGCACGAGCTTGACGCCGCCGCTTTCAAGGCGCCGCTTGATTTCTGTCGCCCGTTCCTGCTGCGCATCGGTCCACAGACCGTGCTTCTCGATGAAACCTTGCGGGGACGCCATTCGGGAATTGCCTGACATGCTGTGAGTGTGCTGATTTCGACTTAGTATAATCAAATGAATTGTTGGCGCTAATTCATACCGAAACAGGCATAT
>Ga0255338_1005346_pt1 | contig 11952 bp, 13 predicted proteins | sample MeOH1_35cm_T4_19_FD_203715 | JGI IMG/M metagenome (GOLD analysis project Ga0255338, IMG submission 203715) | Sandy soil microbial communities from University of British Columbia, Vancouver, Canada - MeOH1_35cm_T4_195 | ecosystem: Engineered > Artificial ecosystem > Sand microcosm > Unclassified ... | reverse complement strand
GACCTGCTGCGCGACATGGACGCTGCAGGCGTGCAGCGCGCGGTGATCGTGCCTCCGGGCTGGGAGGGCGAGCGCAACGATCTTGCGTCGGCGGCCGCACAGCGTTATCCGGGGCGCTTTGGCGTCATGGGCCGCATCGACGCCGAGGCAACGGATGCGCGCGAGCAGGTGCGGACGTGGCGCAGCCAGCCCGGGATGCTGGGCATGCGCTTTACGCTGCGCCGCCCGATCTTCCAGGCGATCCTCGAGGAGGGACGTCTCGACTGGCTGTGGGCGGAAGCCGAACGACACGGCGTGCCGGTGATGATCCAGGTGAGTCATGCGCAGCTTCCGCACATCGACCGTATCGCCGAGCGCCATCCCGGACTGCGCATCACGCTCGATCACATGGCGCTCACGACCGGCGAGAAGGACCAAGTCGCATTCCGGGACGTCGGCAAGCTTCTCGCGCTCGCGCGCCGGCCCAATGTCGCCGTGAAGGCGAGCGCGGTGCCGGCGTACACGGACGACGTCTATCCGTACCGCAAGCTGCATCCCTATCTGCGTCGCATCCACGAGGCGTTCGGTGCCCGCCGCATGTTCTGGGGCACCGATCTCACGCGCATGCCGATAGCCTATCCGCAGCTCATCGCCTTGTTCACCGAGGAGATGCCCTGGCTCACAGCCGAGGACCGGGCGTGGATCATGGGTCGCGGGGTATGCGAGTGGCTCGGGTGGCCGCGGCCTGCCGCCGATTGAGCGACATTTTTTTGTTTTTTTTTGATATGCATCAAATGAAGGCCGCGCCCGTTTCGTAGACTGGACCTTGGACCGGCGTCGCGGTGCGCGGTTTGCGTGCCGCGACGACATCGAATACTACGAAACGGGAAACAGCGTCGTGGATACACATATCGGGGACAAGCGGACGGGCGCGGTGGCGTTCGTCGTCTACAACGAGTTTTTCGACGCGCGCGTGATGGACCTGCTGAGGCGCACGGGCATCGATTACTACACGCGTTGGGGACGCGCGACAGGCAAGGGCACGGGCACCGAGCCGCATCTCGGCACGGGCGCATACGGCAGCACCAACGCCGTGCTCATGATCGCGTTCCCGGAAGACGGACCGTTGCAGACGCTGATCCAGGCGATCAAAGAGGCGAACGGGGATACGGCGCGCGCCGACGATCGTATACGCCTGTTCCAGGTGCCGCTCGAGCGCATTGTCTGAGAGTGCCTGCGCGACGCTGTGCGGTTTCGCCGGACGTCATTGATCGGCGTCGACACCTCACGACTTGGGATATCGTTGCAACCGTCGTCTCGATTCGCGTTGCGCGGTTGCTACCGCGCATGGGCGTCGTGGGCTGCATGTCCCGGGGCCGCGGAAAGGGGCCACGCGCCCAGGCAAGCACTACGTCGCGAGAATAAGGCCGCCGCCCGAAGGCGGCAGCTTTTCGGGGGTAGCGGCAAAGATTGCGCTCCGCCGTTCCTGCCCGGCAGCCGGCCGAAGCGATATCTGCGGGGTGCCATCCAGCGGATGCGGGCGGACGGACGCCGCATCAGCCGCCCTTCAAGCAGCTGCTCATGAATTTCTTGCGCTCGTCGCCCTTCATGCTCTTGTCGCTCGCCTGACGGTTGCAATCCTTCATGCGCTGCTGCTGGGCGGTGGGCTTCTTGCCGCTGGCGCTGTCTTCGCTCAGGCAGCTGCTCATGAATTTCTTGCGCTCGTCGCCTTTTTTTCCGGCCGCCTGATCGTTGCACTCCTTCATGCGCTCGCGCTGCGCCGCCTGCTTCTCGCTGGGCGCCTTGCGTGCCGTGTCGGCGGATTTGCCGGTGTCCTGCGATTTCTGCTGCGCGTAAGCCGCGGGCGCTGACGCGAGTGCGAGACACAATGCGGTAATGAGGATTTTCATGACGCCTCCATGAAGGGTGATCGACGGCGCGGGAGACGCGTGCAAAAAATGCGCCGACGGCCCGAGGCTGCGGGCACCGTGATACATTGGCCCCCATAGCGATCGGCTCGCGAGCCACCGTGCACGACGTTCTCCGACACACGCCGAAGGAGCAGCGCATGGCCGTAGTCTTCAATGAAGAGGACATTTCTCCCGAGGCGTTCGGGCTGCGTTCCTGGCGCCAGCGTCTCATCACCGCGTCACGCATGCCCGGCAGCCGCATCCTGCTGGAGCGGATCCGGCTCGAGGCCGGCGGCGAGCGGCCGGCGCGCGAGATCGCGGCGCATGCGGCACGCAGCAGACGCCTTCGGATGTCTGAGCGCGAGCGGCATCCGCGCATGCTGCGGTCCGCGCACGGAGCAATCGTTGCGGTGCTGGCCGCTGCAGTCTGCGGCACCGTCGCGCCGGCCTCTGCGCAGCAGTACCCGGTGAAGCCCGTGCGCATCATCGTACCGGTCAGTGCGGGCGGCGGCGTGGATACGCTCGCGCGCCTCGTCGCACAACACTACGCTGCGGTCTGGGGGCAGCCTTACGTCGTCGACAATCGGACCGGTGCGGGCGGCAGCATCGGCGTCGAGCTTGCCGCGCGTGCTGTGCCGGACGGCTACACGCTGCTCGTGAGCAGCAGCAGTCTCGTCACCAACGCCGCGATACAGGACGTGCGTTACGACCCGGTCAGCGATTTCCAGTCGGTGAGCAAGCTCTCGTCGAATCCTTACCTCGTCGTCACCACCCCGTCCTTGCCCGTGAAATCCGTGCCGGATCTCATCCAGCTCGCGCGCTCGAAGGCGGGGGGAGTGACTTACGCCTCGGCCGGCACCGGCAGCGTGCTGCATCTCGGCGCGGAGCTCCTGTGCGCGCTCGCCGGCGTGCAGATGACGCATGTGCCGTACAAGGGCGTGGCCGATGGGTATCCTGCAGTCGTGGCGGGACAGGTGAGCTGGATGCTGGGCAGTCCGATCTCCGCGCTACCGCTCATCAAGGCCGGGCGCCTGAAGGCGCTCGCGGTTACCACGGCAGTGCGCAGCAGGCTGCTGCCCGATCTGCCCGCGATCGCGGAGTCCATTCCGGGCTACGAAGTGAGTGCGTGGTTCGGCCTCTTTGCGCCGGCGAAAGTGCCGCGCGCCATCGTCACCCGGCTTGCCGCGGAAGCGCGCAAAGCGATGCAAAGCCCGGACGTGGTCCGCCGCATGGAAGTCGACGGCACCGATGCGGTGGGCAACACGCCGGAGGAATTCGCGCAGCAGGTGAAGCAGGAATACGCGAAGTGGCGCGGGCTCGTGAAGCGGGCGGGTCTGAAATCGCAGTGAGGGCGTAGAACGATCGGCGAGTGCCAGCCCCGCTTTCCGTCGGCGTGCATCGGCTGATCGCTTTCCCGGGGGTGAATTTGCGGCGGGCCGGGAGCGGCCGCTGATTCTCGTCGCTTCTCGTCCCTGGCGCCCGATGCCTGATACCTGACATTGACGCAAGTCAAAGGGACGCCTGCGCCACGGCGCTATTCTGCAGCCGTGCTTCGGGCGCTTCGGTTCTTCCGGGTTCGAAGCACGCTGGCGGATCCCTTACCGAGGACCCCGTAGGTGGTCGTTGAGGAAGTGCCGGATCAGGGATAGGACCCGCTCGCGGGCACTGAGAACCGGTCACAGCTCCTCACTCAGCCCGTCATCACCCGGCAGGATGACGGGCTTTCTTTTTTTGCGCTGCTGAATTGCGTCACGGCGCCCGTGAACGTCACCGCGAAGCGGACATCACCGCGAAAAGCGCACCCCCATCTCTGCTTGCTTATACTCCCCGGTTCTATCCCTGCCGGAAGTGCCCATGGAAATCGCCATACTGCTCGTCCTCTTTCTGCTGAACGGGCTCCTCGCCATGTCGGAGATGTCGGTCGTCTCTTCCCGCAAGCCGCGGCTCACGCAGTGGGCGGATGACGGCAAGCCCGGCGCGGCAGCAGCGCTGACGCTCGCCAATGCTCCCGGCATGTTTCTGTCCACGATCCAGGTCGGCATCACCGTCATCGGCGTGTTGAGCGGCGCATTCGGCGAAGCGACGCTCTCCTCGCAGCTCGAGGCTTACCTGCGGCAGTGGCCCGCGCTGCAGCGCTACGCGGAAGAGACTTCGCTCGTCGTGGTCGTCGCCGGCATCACGTTCTGCTCGCTCATCATCGGCGAGCTCGTTCCCAAGCGCCTCGCGTTGCTCAACCCCGAAGCGATCGCGAGCCGCATCGCCCGCCCGATGCAGATTCTGACGCGCGTTGGCTATCCCGTGGTGCGCCTGCTGAGCTTCGTCACGGAATCGACACTGAAGCTGGTGGGCGCCAAGTCCGCGCAGCAGGCGCCGGTGACGGAAGACGAGATACGCCTGCTCATGCGGCAGGGCACCGAGGCCGGCATCTTCGAGCCGCACGAGCAGCGCATGGTGTCGCGCATATTCCGGATGGACGAGGAGCGCGTGAGCGGCGTGATGACGCCCCGCATGGACATCGTCCACCTCGATGTCGAGGAGCCGTTCGAGGAAAACCGCCGTAAGCTACTCGAGCACGACTATTCGCACTTCGTGCTGTGCAGCGGAGGGATAGACAACGTGGTGGGTATCGTGGACGCGAAGGCCGTGCTGCGGGATCTGCTGGAAGGCCGGCCGGTGAATCTCGCGGAGCAGGCGGCGCCGCCGCTTTATGTGCCGGGCAGCATCACGGTCACCGAGCTGCTGGAGACGTTCAAGCGCCACCGCAACAACTACGCGCTGGTGCTGGACGAATACGGCGAGCTCGAGGGACTCGTCACGCTCGACAGCGTCATGGATGCGCTGGTCGGCGACATCGCGGGCACCGGGCAGCCGCAGGATGCCGATATCGTGCAGCGGGACGATGGCTCGTGGCTGGTGGAGGGCGCGACGACGCTGCACCGGTTCAGGGAGACCGTCCATCTCGACGATGAGCTGCCGGGCGAAGCCGAGGGCACCTACCATACGCTGGGCGGCTTCGTCATGGCGGCGCTCGGCCGCGTGCCCCGCGCGGGCGACAAGCTCGAGGCGGCCGGGCACCGGTTCGAGGTGGTGGACATGGACCGCAATCGCGTCGACAAGGTGCTCGTGACGCCGGTTGCGGCGCGCACGCGCAGGGAAGACTGAGCGCGTTGGTCACCGCCCGCAACGGTCCCGTGACTGCGTATCCTGCCGGCGCAGCCGCACATCACCGTTTCGCATCACCTTCTCTCGTCACTCCTGCCGCATCACTCAACAGCATCCTCACTCGGCCGTCAGAGATTTCTTCGAGCCGCCGCAACATGAATCCCGTAGAGACCGGCCTGCTGCTCGGCCGCATTCCTTACATCAAAGGCGGAGCCGGCACGCGGACCGCCGTCGTGTTCTTCGGCGCGAATGCGCTGTTCCAGCGGCTGGACCGCACGCGTCCGCGCGATTACGCCCGCATGGTGGAAAACGTGCTGCCCGCAGGTCACGCGTACTACATCCTCGGTTACGAAGCGGACCCGCCGCCCGGCTACACCTTCGACCGGATCGTCGACGACTTCGCGCGCATCGTCCGCGACGTAACCGGTAAGGCCGTCGTGATCGGCGTGTCGTTCGGCGGATTCGTCGCACAGCGCTTTGCCGCGGAGCACCCGGATCTCGTCGACAAGCTCGTCCTGCTCGTGAGCGCCCATCGATACTCGAACGAAGGCTTGCGCAAGCTCGAGCGGCAGGAGGCGTACATGCGCCGCGGCGACCTGTACGGTTTTCTCAAGGACATGGCGCTGCTCTTCAGAAGGCCGTGGTACAACTGGATGCTGCGCATGGCGCTGTGGCAGGGCAGGCACAAGCTCGCCGCGCGGCTGAACGACCCGCGCGTCATGCTGCGCACGTACGAGAGCCTCTTTCGCGATTTCGAGAATGCGTCGTACGCGCGGCGCATCGCGGCCGATACGCTGATCGTGGGCGGCACCGGCGATCAGTTTTTCGATGCGGCGGCGTTCGAGGAGACGGCGCAACTGATACCTTCCTCGCGCCTCCGCTTGTTCCACGGCGAAACGCACATGTTGCCGATCGAGCGCAGGGCCGACGTGCGCGAGGCGATCGCCCGTTTCCTGGATGCACGGTAGCGGCGGGCGGTACGGCAGTTGCAGAAGAGCGGGTTTGCGGCCGCCGTGCCGCTGCCACATCAGGAGAAGAATGCATGACGAAATCACCTTGGATCATCGTCGCGAGTGCGCTCGTGATTGCGCTCGGAACGGCGGGTTGTGACCGCAATGCCGGCACGGACGGCAAGACGTCCGGCGATGCCGGCAAGCAGACGCCGCCTACGGGCTCGACGGGCGGTCCTGCGAGCACGAGCGGCGGCCTCACCGGCAGTCCCGCAGGCGGCACGCCGGGAGGGGCGGCCACCTCGGGTCCGCCGCAAGGCATGGGCGGGGGCAGCGCCACCCGGCAGACCGATCAGTCCGGCATGGCGAGCCGTCCGACGGAAGGCCCGCGGAGCGGCACGGCATCGAGGCCCAACGATCAGCGGAAGTAAGCGCGCAGCCGGAAGAGATGGTCCGGCTCGAGGACGGCAAGCGCGCGGCAGGTGAGGGCCGCGATAAAGGCGAACGGGTGTTACGCGATATTCAGGGGGTGTTGCGAAATCGCGGGAGGAGATATGAAAGCGTCAAAATCGGAATGACTGCCGCGACTCTCCGCCTCTTCTGCCGTTCGTGATCCTCACGGCAGAGGCCCTGCAAAGGAAACGACGGTCGGCGCATCAACGGATCCTGCGCGGTGCCTCCGGGTTGAAGCCGTGCTTTTTCGCATCCATGACGCAGTCGTAGTAGTAGGTGAATTCTTTTTCCGACACGCGGTCGGTGTTGCCCTGACTGTCTTCACGCCTCCATTGCCATGCGTAGCCCACGTTGTCGTCGGTGGGGACCGGGAGTATTTGCCAGGCGTACATGTCGATACCTCTCGTCACGAAGAGCCTCCGCTGCCATTCCGACGGGGGATGGCGGGCAGGCCATGGCAACGTTATAGCATGCCCGGAGGCGCCGTGCGGCATTTCGGTAGGCGACTTTTTTCGTCGATATCGTTTGCGCCCACCGTCCCCGACCGGGCACCACTACGAAATCCGTGCGCTACCGACCTCTCTCGCAGAGAAAAAGACGAGACTCGTGCAGAAAACCGGTTGCTACTGCATGAATCAAAGCCTGCCGTGAAACCATCGCCGGCGCTTGATCCGGCTGCGCCAATAGCGCCACAACGCAGCGGCGAGGAGTGCCGCCAGGGCCGCCGAGATCCATAGCGGGTGCGTCTCGAAGAACGCGTGGACACGGCCGCTCCAGGTGACGCCGACCTCGACGGTATGATCGAGCGTCGGGAACAGGCGGTGGGCCGCGGCCCCGTTCCCGCTCGCGATGCCGGACACCGTCAGATGGAGCTCATGCCTGCCCGCCTTCCTGGGCGTCACGAGCCATGTCCATTCGACCGGTTGTCGGGTCGGGAAGGCCTGCCGCGCCGAGCTCACGGCGTCGATCTCGAAGCCGGCGCCCGAGAGGTGCGCTTCCATGATGCGGGGCGCGGAGGCCGCGCTGTCGGGCAGCGCATCGTTTATCGCATCGCCCTCACCGAAGCCCAATGGCCCGCGCATGCCGAGGACGACCCGTATGGGCGTTCCTTTGCCGACCGTCATGAAGGACGGCGCATCGAGCGCAATATGCCCGACCTGCGGGCTGCCGAGAAATCGGGGCAGGGTCCGACTTGCGTCACCCTGTTGCGACGTCTCGTCGACGGCGACACGCGCTTGCGGCGCCGCGGGACCCGGCGGACCGGACAGGGAGGCCGCGCCGATCGCCGCGGCCGGCGCCACAGTGCCGGATCGACGCGGCGGCGTGGTCGAACGGCGCGCGGTGCGCGTGGTGTGGCCGTCCGCATGAGTGTGCGCAGAACCCCAGCCGCTTGCTTGACGATAGGCGTCCGATGCCGCGAGTGCGCCGCGCCCCGCCACTGTCGGCACCGCTGTCGGGATTGCGCGTGCGGACGGCTGACGCACCGCTGACGGCGATGCATCGATATGGGATACGCCGCGCGTCGTCACGCCGCACGCCGATGTCAGCATCATGCAGGACGCCGCGATCGCAACGATCGGCCGCCGGGAAAACGGCGCTTCGGGTGCAACGCCGTGGGCAATTTTCTGCATGGCTCGTAACGTATCGCTCACGAAAGCCGCTCGAGTGTGCGGATCGGCATGACAGGTGCGCGCGCCCGAAGCCAGCAATCGATGTGCCCATGGCGGATGACCGATGCGGCGATGCACGCTGCGCGCGCGCCCGACCCGCGTTGCCCTGCGGCGGAATATTCGAGGAGTGCACCGCGTTTGTAGCGTTACCGCGTCGGCGCCGCGGCATCTGCAAGGAGATATTGCGATGCTCGGGCACGATCGATGTGCCCTCGCCGGTTTGGGAGTGGCGCTTGCGTCATGCGCCGTCGCGATGAGTAGCGCCGCTGATCGTGACGTGGGCAACCTGCGCGCGATCGACGCAGCGCCCCCCGCGGCGATGGCGGCGCCGACGTCGGTTCGCAGGAATCCGGATCTCGAATCGCGCTCGAGCGGCCATGCGCGCATCGGCATGTCACGCAGCACAGTCGACCCTGATCGCGGACGCGGCGAGTGCGCGTCGTGTCATTCGGGCATGCGCGTCGCCTACGCGCCGGGAGTTCCCTATCGGCTGGAAGGCGTCGTGGTCTCGCGTCGCGTGCCGTGTGTCACCACTACGTCAGCGGCGCATTGCATCGAGCGCGCCGAGTGCCGCGGGCATTGAGGGCGGCGATTCGGAAGAGCTGCGTGCTCGACTGCAGCTCTGTTCCGATATATCACCGGTCGTCGGCGCCGGTCAGTTCGCGCTGCGCAAGCTGTCGTGCTCGTGCATGCCGAAGATTTTCCATTCGACATCCTTGCCCATCCCCTCCATGAGCTCCATCGCCATTTCGCGCGTGTCCCTCATGGCGGCAGAGCGCGCGGCCCAGGTTCGCCATTTCCCGCCGTCCTCGGCGATCACGAGAAAGCAGTCATCCGGCGCGGGCGCGGCGATATGGAGCACGATTTCGGACTGATGAATGCGGGCGAGCGCGATGATCTTCTGCGCGTCCTCTTCGCTGCAGCCGCGCGCGCTCAAGCACTCTTCGGCGTCGTCGTATTCCTGGGGATTGAGCAGATACGCGGGATAGTATTTCGTGTGGACCATGGCAGCACCTTTCTTGAGCGGCGTGCCGCAGCCTGTGCGGCAAGACCGGTTCGATGGGTCACAGAAGGCGGTAGCCGCGGACGAAACCGCCGGCCACTGCGCAAGCGAGAAACCGCCGGCTGCCCGGCGCTTCCTCTGCGGGAAGGCGGATCGGCAGACGTGGGGAAGGTCGTTATACACGAATAGCGCCGACAGAGGGGGAAACCGGAAGGATTTCTCAGCTGGGACGAGGGGGTCCCGGCTCGAGAACGGCCCGCCACACCCGCAGCGGCGACGCGCGTCCCTGACGCCGAGATTCGCGCCTACAATGATTCCGTAATGCTGTGGACACGCTGCCTGCGGCGGCGATACGGCGATGAGACGGCTCACATTGGCGTTCGGCATAGCGGTCATCGGAGCGGCGCTCGCCGCACAGGGGCTCGCCGAGGCGCGCGGTGGGCGTTCCGGCGGCTCGCGCGCCGGGGGCTGGCACTCGGGCGGCTCGCACTCGGGGAGCTGGCATTCAGGCGGATCCCGATCCGGCCGCTCGCATGCCGGCAGCGCGCACTTCGGCAGCGGCCATGGAGGACGTTTCGGCCATCGCACCCGATTGAGCGGCGGCTTTCTCGTTGCCGCGCCGCTCTACGGAACCGGCTACGCGCTCGTCCCCTATTATTCCGGCCTCGCGACGGCGCCCTCCGAGCCCGTCTACTACATCGAGAAGTCCGACGGCTACTGGTACTACTGCACGGAGGCCGGTCGTTACTATCCCGAAGTCGAGCAATGTTCCAGCGCGTGGGTGTCGGTGCAGGCGTGGAGCGCGAGTCCGTCGCAGTGATCGAAGGCTACAACGATGTGGAAAGACAAGAGCTTTGACGCCAGGGCCGCCGGGTCAGTCATCTGTCATCCGGTTTCTGATTCGTGATCTCCGATGCCCCATGCACTTCCCTGATCGCCCGCGCCAACTCGCGGATGGCACGCTCGCCGTCGCCTTTGAAGCTCGCGCCGTGCATCACGGCTAGCGTTTCGGGCTGCAGCGCCGCGAGCTGCTGAAGCATGCCGTCGGTATGCGGCGTGTACGGCAAGTCTCCTGCGAGCGGCCCCGAAAGGCTCAGCTTCATGGCGGCTTTTGCCGCACCGACGATGTCGCCGTAATCGACGGGCTTCGGATTTCCGGGCTGAAAAAACAAGTCCGAGCAGAACAGCGTCGCTTCCGTTTCGTCGTAGAACAGGCCTGCATCCCAGCCGTGCGGAAGATGTGGCGTCGCGAGAAAGCGCAGCTGGTGGCGTCCCGTCGTGAGAATTTCGTCGTTCGCCAGCGCACGCGCCGGCCGATCGGAAAAATCGTTCAGCATCACCATGGCGCCGACGGCGCCGCACACGGGCTGCGCTGCGGGCGCGCAATGCAGCCATTCGTTCAGCGCACCGCATTCGTCCGGCTCGAAATGACTGTGGCCTATCCACCGCAGGTCGGCGGGATCGAGCACTTTCGAGACCGCATCGAACGTGAGCAGAAACATCTTCCGGAATCCCGTGTGCATCAGGAACGGCTCGTCGTCCTTCACGAGAAACTGGTTGAACTGAATGCCGTACTGGGGATGGAACGTCGAGATGCGATAGATCGAGGGTGCGATCTCGGTGACTGTGCTTTCCATGGCAGTATCCTGCGATCCGGGGCGCTACATCCTACGCTCGCAGTGGTGCGCGGAAAAGCAGTATGTCTGCGGTGGAATTTCCTGCAGGTGCGACGGTGCATCGATGGCGTCGGCCGTTCCGGGTGCAAATCTTGCATCTCGCGGACGCGATATCTTGCCGACCCGGACGTTACGCCGCACCGCATCGACAAGGAGAGAGCTCGTGAAAGCGAACGTACGCCGCAATTCCACGAAGATCAGCCTGTGCTGCATGCTCGCGATACTGGGATTGCTGGTCTCCTCCGCGGCATCGGCCACGCCGTTCTTCTTCAGCAACGGCAATGTGGACGGCGGGCCCGGCACGGCACCGGGCAGCGTCGGTAAGCTCGAGAGCGACGGCGGCGCGAAGTTCCGAAGGACCATCGCGGAGACGGCCGCAGCGGCGCTTTCAGGCGTCGCCCTCCGGCCGTTGCAGGAGCCCGAGCACACCGTCCGCATCGATCGGCTTGCCGAAGTAGTAACCCTGCGCCTCGTCGCAGCCGTGAGCTTCCAGGAACCGGATCTGCTCCTCTTCCTCGACGCCTTCTGCAACGACGCGCAAGTTGAGGTTGTGGGCGAGCGAGATAACAGCGCGCACGATGGACGCGTCGTCGGAGTCCGCGCCGACGCCCTGCACGAACGACTGGTCGATCTTCAGGCGGCTCGCAGGAAAGCGCTTGAGGTACAGCAGGCTCGAATAGCCAGTGCCGAAATCGTCGATGGAGAACTGGACGCCCATCTGGCGCAGTCCGCCCATCATCGCGGCGATGGTGTCGCTGCTGTTCATCACGGCGCTCTCCGTGAGCTCGAGCTCCAGGCGTTCCGCCGGTAAGCCCGTTTCCCGCAGGATCGCCGAGATCACCTCCACGAGGTTCTTCTGCCGGAACTGCAGCACGGAGAGGTTGACTGCGATCCTGACCGCGCAGCCGGCGCGCTCCCATGCCTTGCCCTGCAGGCAGGCGTTTCGCAATATCCATTCGCCGATCGGCTGTATGAGGCCACACTCTTCGGCGATCGGAATGAAGCGCGCCGGCGATACGAGACCGAGCTCGGCATTGCGCCAACGCACGAGGGCTTCCAGTCCTACGATGCGGCGGGTGCGCAGGTCGATCTGCGGCTGATACTGAAGATAGAGCTCGTCGCGCTCCAGCGCGCGGCGCAAGCCGGTCT
>Ga0255338_1005345_pt1 | contig 11959 bp, 12 predicted proteins | sample MeOH1_35cm_T4_19_FD_203715 | JGI IMG/M metagenome (GOLD analysis project Ga0255338, IMG submission 203715) | Sandy soil microbial communities from University of British Columbia, Vancouver, Canada - MeOH1_35cm_T4_195 | ecosystem: Engineered > Artificial ecosystem > Sand microcosm > Unclassified ... | reverse complement strand
AGCCGGTGGCTGCCCTGGCGTAGCTCGACGGCCGTCGGTGCGGCGCGGCTACCGGCGGACGGTGCCCTTGGCCACCACGGTGAGCACGCGCGACGCGTAGCCCGGACGGCTTCCGGTGATCACGACCTTGACGCGCTTGCCGGCGGCCTTCTTCGTCAACGTCAGCTGCGAGCGCGTCGCGCCGGCGACCTTCTTCCCGCCGACGTACCACTGGTAGCGCACCGTCGTCCCGGCGGCCCAGGGAGCGGCGCCGGCCGTCAGCTTCTTCCCCACCTTCAGCGTCCCGACGATCCGCGCGGTGCCGCTGGACAGGATGCCTGCGGCAATCGTCACGGCCGGGGACTCGACGGTCGTGGGCACGTAGCCGGACAGCGTCCCGTCGACGCGGACCGAGATCCGGTGCCCCAGGTCCGTCGCCGTCAGCAGGTACGTCTCGGCGCTCGCGCCCGGGATGTCGACCCCGTCACGACGCCACTGGTAGGACCGCGCAGCCCCGGCCGTCCAGGTGCCGGCGACCGCCAGCGTGGACCCGACCCGCGAGGCCCCGGCGATCGTCGCGGAACCCGTGACCGGAGGCGCGACGACGACGGTGACGACGGCAGCGTCGCTGGTGTTGCCCGCCGCGTCGACCGCCTTGACGCCGATCTCGTGGGTTCCGAACTCCGACCAGAGGAACGACGCCGAGTACGACGTGCCCGGCGCGCCGCTGCCGCAGGCGGTGTAGGTCGGCGAGACGGCGCTCGGGTCGGAGCTGCACAGGTACGTCGCGGGCTCGCTGGCCTGGACGACGACGTCCACGTTGCCGGGCAGACGGGCGCCCGAACCCGTGGGCGAGACGACCGACACGGTCGGCCTGGTCCGGTCGATGGTGAAGCCGATCGTCGAGGTAGCACTGTTCGCGTAGGGGTCGGTCGCCTTGATCACCAGCTGGTAGCTGCCCTCGGGGGCACCGTTGAACGACGCTGGCGAGGAGCACCCGGTGAGCACCGGAGCGTCACCCGCCGGCCCGACCCAGCACGCGTACACGGCGTTGGCGTCGTCGCTGGTCCAGGTCCACGAGACGTTGGCGGCGTTGGTGACGCCACCGTCGGCGGGTCCGGCGGTGAGGGTGACCGTGGGCGGGGTGGCGTCGACGACGAACGGGCGCGTCGTCCGGACTGTGTGGCCGACCGGATCCTGCACCTCGAGGACGAAGTTGTAGGTGCCGGAGCTGCTGGGGGTGGTGAACATGGCGGAGCCGCCGTGCGAGGAGCCCTGGTTGCAGGTCACCGGAGACACCGTCACCGTCGGGGCGGGCGAGATCCGCTCGATCCAGCAGGACTCGCGGGTGACGGCGAGGTTGTCGTTCCACACCAGGGACGCCCGGTACGCCGTCGCTGGCCGCATCGGGTTCGGAGCCTGGTCGAGGCCGTTCGGGAGCGTGAACGCGGTGATGCCGGCCGTCGGCGCCTGCGCGTCGACCCAGGCCGTCGTGGTCCCGGTGACCGCGGAGAGGTACGCAGGCGTTGCCGGGTCCTGGTAGAACTGGTCGACCTCGAGGGTGACGGTCGGATTGCCGGTGATGGTGCCCAGGTCGTAGCTGAACGGCTGCCCGGAGGTGCAGGACGACAGCGCCTTCTCCACGCCGTCGATGCTCAGATGGCAGTTGGCGTACCCGTCGGTGGAGCTGCCCGCGGGGATCACGGCACGCCACGTCACGGTCACCGAGCCTGCTGGGAGGATCGCGCCGCCGGGCACGGCGATGTCGTAGACGCCGGGCGCCTCGACCGCGTTCGCCGGCGGCCCCGCCACCACCGCCGACACCAGCACCGTCACGAGCACGACCGCCCGAGCCACCACGTTCATCCCCACTTCTGCCTCTCCGTCGCAAACCACCATCGTCGGTGCGCGAAGGGACGCGAGACATCAGGGAGGCACCCTGAGGTTTGGGAGCGGAGATCAGCTCTCGACGGCCGCCAGCTGCCCGCAGGCGCCGTCGATCTCGCGACCCCGGGTGTCGCGGACGGTGGTCGGCACGCCCCTGGCCTCGAGCCGGCGGACGAACTCCTTCTCGTCGCGGGGGTCCGAAGCGGTCCACTTCGAGCCGGGCGTCGGGTTGAGCGGGATCAGGTTCACGTGCACCCAGCCCCAGCGCTTCTCATCGGGCCCGGCGCCTCGTGACTGGAGCACGTCGGCCAGCAGGTCGGCCCGCCACGCCTGGTCGTTGATGCCGCGCATCATGGCGTACTCGATCGACACCCGTCGCTTGGTCTTCCGCGCGTAGTCCCAGGCGGCGTCGACGGTCTCGGCCACGGAGAAGCGCGTGTTGATCGGCACCAGCTCGTTGCGGAGCTCGTCGTCGGGCGCGTGCAGGCTCAGCGCCAGCGTCACCGGGATGCCCTCGTCGGCGAGCTGCTTCATCCGCGGCACCAGGCCGACAGTGCTCACGGTGATGCCCCGCGCGGACATGCCCAGCCCGTCGGGGGTCTGGTCGGTGAGGCGCCGGACCGCGCCGAGGACGGCGTTGTAGTTGGCCATCGGCTCGCCCATGCCCATGAACACGACGTTCGACACCCGGCCCGGACCGCCGGGGACCTCGTCCCGGGCCAGCGACCGAGCGCCCGCGACCACCTGCTCGACGATCTCGGCGGTGGACATGTTGCGCTGCAGGCCGCCCTGGCCGGTCGCGCAGAACGGGCAGGCCATCCCGCAGCCGGCCTGGCTCGAGACGCACATCGTGGTCCGGCCCGGGTAGCGCATCAGCACGGACTCGACCAGTGCCCCGTCGAAGAGCTTCCACAGCGTCTTGCGGGTGGTGCCACGGTCGGCCTCGAGGGTGCGCAACGGCGTCATCAGCGTGGGCAGGAGGCCCTCGACGAGCTCGTCGCGCTGCCCGACCGGGAGGTCGGTCATCTCCGCGGGGTCGTCGACCAGCCGCGAGAAGTAGTGCGTGGACAGCTGCCGGGCGCGGAACCCGGGCAGGCCGAGCTCCTCCAGTCGTGCCTTGCGCTCCGCCGGCGTGAGGTCGGCCAGGTGCCGCGGCGGCTTGCCGCGGCCCTTCGGCTCCTCGAAGACGAGGGGCAAGGTCTTGACGGGTTCGGTCATGGTCGAACCATTCTCCCATCCGGGCCGGGGATCACCGAATCGTCGTGAACCTTTCCCGCCCGCGCCCCGTGGTGTCAGATGTGGAGGTGGTCCGCACGCCCGACCTGGACGAACAGCTGATGCGCACCGCATGCGAGCACCATGCCGATGCGCTGTGGAGCTTCTGCCTGCGCCTGACCCGAGGCGACGCGGCCCGCGCCGAGGACATCGCCCAGGAGACGCTGCTGCGGGCGTGGCGGCACCCGAGCGTGCTCGGTCGGGAGCCCGACGGCGTCCGCGCCTGGCTGTTCACGGTCGCCCGCAACGTCGCGATCGACGCGTGGCGGGCGCGGTCGGTGCGTCCCGAGGACAGCACCGACCCGGCCGACCTCGACGTCGTCGCCCCGGACCGCACCGACGACCTGCTCCAGCAGTGGCTCGTGGTCGACGCGCTCCGGTCGCTCAGCGTCGACCACCGGGCCGCGATCGTCGAGTGCTACTACGGCGGACGCACGGTCGCCGAGGCCGCCGACCGGCTCGGCGTACCGCCCGGCACGGTGAAGTCACGGCTGCACTACGGCATGCGCGCGCTCCGGCTGGCGCTCGAGGAGAGGGGGGTGACCCGATGACCGTCGCCTGCGACTCCGCGGCCGCCTACGTCCTCGGTGCCCTCTCCGCGTCCGAGCGGTCGGCGTACGAGGCCCACCTCACCGGGTGCGAGGACTGCCGCCAGGCCGTCGCCGACCTCGCCGGCATCCCCGGCCTGCTCTCCCGGGTCTCCCCCGCCGACCTCGCCGACCCGGTGCCGGTGCCGGACACCCTGGTGCCACGGCTCCTGCGCGAGGTACGCCGCTCGAGCCGTCGACGGCGGCTGCGGACGGGTGTCGTCGCGGCGGCCGCGGCCGCTCTCGCGATCGCCGGCACGGTCACCGTCGTCGAGCGCTCCCACGACCACACGTCACCGCCGGCACAGGTGGCGATGAGCGCGGTCGTCGACAGCCCGGTGACCGCCAGCGCCGCGCTGGTACGCCGGCCCTGGGGCACCGAGATCACCATGGAGTGCCGGTACGCCGACAAGACCGAGTGGTCACGTCCGTACGCCCTGGTCGCCGTGAACGCCCGCGGCGAGGAGCTCGAGATCGCCACCTGGGTGGTCGGGCCCAGCCACGAGGCGACGGTGAGTGGCTCGGTGCCGTGGCAGCCGACGGCGATCGACCGCGTCGAGGTGCGCACGATGTCGGGGCAGGCCCTGCTGCGACTGTCTCCGTGAGCGGTTGAGATCCTCTCGGCATGCCAGCCGACGTGTCAGTTGAACACGAGGTAGTGCAGCAGCAGCCAGATCGGCGCGATCGTGGCCAGCAGCGAGTCGATCCGGTCCATCAGGCCGCCGTGGCCGGGGATGATCTGGCTCATGTCCTTGATGCCGAGGTCGCGCTTCATCACCGACTCGACGAGGTCGCCGAGCGTCGCCATCACCACGGCGATCAGGCCGAGGGCCACGCCCACCCACCAGTCTCCGTCGAGCAGCCACACCACCAGGGCGATCCCGGCGCCGACGCAGGCGAGCGCGGAGCCGGCGAAGCCCTCCCACGACTTCTTCGGGGAGATGACCGGGGCCATCGGGTGCCGACCGAAGAGCACCCCGGCGACGTACCCGCCGATGTCGGAGGCGATCGTGACCAGGACGAAGGCGAGGATCCCGCGGACTCCGTCGTCGACGTGGTCGCCGGCGTTGGAGGTCCCGCCCTCGGCGAGCATGAGCGCCACGAAGGATCCGAGGAAGGGGACGTAGACCAGCGTGAACACGGCCGCGCTCGCGTTGCTCACGAAGCCGTCGACGCCGCGCCGCAGCAGCCAGAGCATCACCACCAGCGCGGTGACCGCGGTCGCCGTGACCAGGGCCGGAGCGCCCCAGTAGTAGGCGACCACGACCATCACGACGCCGCCGAGCATCAGCGGCTGCTCCGGGATGTCGATGTCCCGGGCCCGCAGCCCGCGGTGCAGCTCCCACACGGCGACCACGACGGCGGCCGCGACGACGATCATGAACGCCGTCTTCCAGAAGTACAGGGAGCCGCCGATCAGGGCGAGCAGCACCACGGCAGAGCCGACCGCCGCGGGCAGGTTGCGCCCGGCGCGGCCGTAGTCCTTCTGGGGAGCGGGCGAGGCCGCGTCCGTGCTCGTCATGGCTGGGTCCTCGTGGTCCGCGTGCTCAGACCTCGATCAGCTCGGCTTCCTTGTGCTTGAGCATCTCGTCGATCTGGTCGGTGTGCTTCTTGGTCATCGAGTCCAGCCGCTTCTCGGCTCCGGTGACGTCGTCCTTGCCGACCTCGCCGTCCTTCTCCAGCCGCTCGAGGTCCTGCTTGGCGTTGCGGCGGATGTTGCGGACCGCGACCCGGCCCTCCTCGGCCTTCGTGCGGGCGACCTTGATGTACTCCTTGCGGCGCTCCTCGGTGAGCTCGGGGAACACGCAGCGGATCAGCTTGCCGTCGTTGGACGGGTTCACGCCGAGGTCGGACTCGCGGATCGCCTTCTCGATCGCCGGCATCGCGTTCACGTCGAACGGCGCGACCAGGATGATCCGCGCCTCCGGGGAGGTGAACGACGCGAGCTGCTGGATCGGCGTGGGAGTGCCGTAGTAGTCGGCGGTGAGCTTCGCGAACATGCTGGGGTTGGCCCGGCCCGCGCGGATCGCAGCGAACTCCTCGCGCGCCACGCCGACCGCCTTGTCCATCTTCTGGTCGGCTTCGTTGAGGGTCTCGTTGATCACTGCGTCGTCTCCTTGTGTCCGCTGCTCACCAGGGTGCCGATCTTCTCACCCTGCACCACCTTGAGGATGTTGCCTTCCGGCTCCATGCCGAAGACCACCATCGGCAGGTCGTTCTCCATGCACAACGCGAACGCCGTCGCGTCGGCCACCTTCAGGCCACGGGAAAGCGCCTCCTGGAAGGTCAGCTCGTCGTACTTGATCGCCGTCGGGTCCTGGTGCGGGTCGGCGCTGTAGACGCCGTCGACACCGTTCTTGCCCATCAGCACCACCTCGCACTTGGTCTCCAGCGCGCGCTGCGCGGCCACCGTGTCCGTCGAGAAGTACGGCATCCCGGCGCCGGCGCCGAAGATCACGACGCGGCCCTTCTCGAGGTGCCGGATCGCCCGCCGGGGGATGTACGGCTCGGCCACCTGGCCCATCGTGATCGCGGTCTGCACGCGGGTCTCGATGCCTTCCTTCTCCAGGAAGTCCTGGAGGGCGAGGCAGTTCATCACGATGCCGAGCATGCCCATGTAGTCGGCCCGCGCGCGGTCCATGCCGCGCTGCTGGAGCTCGGCGCCGCGGAAGAAGTTGCCGCCACCGGTCACCACCGCGACCTGGACTCCGGCCCGCTGCACGGAGGCGATCTCGCGGGCGATCTTCGCGACGACATCGGGGTCGACGCCGACCTTGCCGCCGCCGAACACCTCGCCGGACAGCTTCAGCAGGACACGCTGGTACGGCATCAGTTCTCCCCCACCGGGTTGGGTCGGTGTACGGCGAAGGCCGGTCCGATGATCGTGCTCTGGCTCATCGGACCGGCCTCCTCGGTGTACGTCTTGTCGAAACCTAACGGATCACCCGTCGGTCAGGCGCCGACCTCGAACCGGGCGAACCGCTTCACGGTCGTGCCGGCCTCGTCGAGGACCTGCTTGACGCTCTTCTTCGACTCGGTGACCGACTCCTGCTCGAGGAGCACGATCTCCTTGAAGAAGCCGCCCAGGCGACCCTCCACGATCTTGGCGACCGCGGCCTCGGGCTTGCCCTCCTCGAGGGTCTTCTTCTCGAGGACGTCCTTCTCGGCGGCGACGATGTCGGCGGGGACCTCGTCACGGGTGAGGTACTGCGGCCGCATGGCTGCGACCTGCATCGCGGCCGCGCGGGCGGCGTCCTCGTTGCCGTCGTACTCGACGATGACGCCGACGGCTGGCGGCAGGTCCGCAGCCCGCTTGTGCAGGTAGACGACCGACGGGCCCTCGAAGTAGGCGACCTCGCCGAGCTCGATCTTCTCGCCGATGGTGATCGCGAGGCCCTCGACGATCTCGCCGACGGTCTTGCCGTCCAGCTCGACCGCCTTGAGGCTCTCGACGTCGCCGGCCTTGGCGGCGTTGGCGGCGTCCGCGATCTTCTGCGCGGTGGCGACGAAGTCGTCGTTCTTGGCGACGAAGTCGGTCTCGCTCTTCAGCTCGACCAGGGCACCACCGGACGACGCGACGAGACCGGCGGTGGCCTCGCGCTCGCCGGCGCGCTTCTCGGCCTTGGCCTGGCCCTTGACGCGCAGGATCTCGACGGCCTTGTCGAAGTCGCCGTCGGCCTCCTCGAGCGCCTTCTTGGCATCCATCATCCCCGCGGCCGTCAGGTCGCGGAGCTTCTTGACGTCAGCAGCGGTGATCGCCACGCGTCAGTCCTCCTTCGTCTCGTCGGTGGTCGCGGCCTCGGCCTCGGCCGGAGCCTCGGCAGCAGCGTCGGCGGGGGCCTCGGCCGGCGCCTCGGCGGCAGCAACGGCCTCGGGAGCCTCGACCGCGGCACCGGTCGCCTCGGCGGCCGGGGTGGTCTCGGTGGCGGCACCCTGCTCATCCGTGGGGGCACCGGTGGCCTCGACGGCGACCTTGGCGGCCTCGCCCTCGAGCAGCGCGCGCTCCCAGTCGGCGAGCGGCTCGTCGGAGCCGATGGCCTTCTCCTCGCCCTCGGTCTTGGCGCCCGAGCGGGCGATCAGACCGTCGGCGACGGCGTCGGCGACGACCCGGGTGAGCAGGCCGACGGCGCGGATCGCGTCGTCGTTGCCCGGGATCGGGTAGTCGACCAGGTCGGGGTCGCAGTTGGAGTCGAGGATCGCGATGATCGGGATCCGGAGCTTGCGCGCCTCTTCGACGGCGAGGTGCTCCTTGTTGGTGTCGACGATCCAGACGGCGGACGGGGTCCGGCCCATCTCGCGGATGCCGCCGAGGGTCTTGTCGAGCTTGTCGCGCTCCCGCTTCATCTGCAGGAGCTCCTTCTTGGTGCGACCCGAGCCGGCCACCGTGTCGAAGTCGACCTCGTCGAGCTCCTTGAGGCGGTTGATCCGCTGGTGCATGGTCTGGAAGTTGGTGAGCATGCCACCCAGCCAGCGCTGGTTGACGTAGGGCATCCCGACGCGGGTCGCCTGCTCGGCGATCGCCTCCTGGGCCTGCTTCTTGGTGCCCACGAACATGATCGTGCCGCCCTTGGCCACGGTGTCCTTGATGAACGCGTAGCTGGTGTCGATGTAGGACAGCGACTGCTGCAGGTCGATGATGTAGATGCCATTGCGCTCGGTCATGATGAAGCGCTTCATCTTGGGGTTCCAGCGACGGGTCTGGTGCCCGAAGTGGACGCCGCTCTCGAGGAGCTGGCGCATGGTGACGACGGCCATGCCGGTCTTGCCTCCTGGTCAGTGGCCGGGCACGTGGACGCACCCGAACCGTTTTCAGTTCGATGCAGGCCGGTCGGGCCTGCCCTGACGCCTGCGTGAGGCCTGACCCTCACGGCCGGAGCCGGTCGGGACTGAAGGTCCTCACCCGCGTGAACCCGACTCCCAGGGGGCTGTGTTGCTCTTGGAGGTCGGCACGGTGTGCGGGCGTGCGAAGTCAACCCGTACGGGTTGCTGGCATGGATTCTAGCCCTCGCCCGGGACGGTGTCGAAACGGGCATCCGGGCGCCGGCGAGGACCACGGTACGCCGGGCCGGGCGGCGTCCACAGCCGACCGCGGACGGGTCCGGTCCACAGCCGCCCCGGAGGCCCTGGCCGCCACCTCGCCGCCGCCCCGACGCTGGGTCGATGAAGGTCCTCCTGCTCGTCACCTGCCTCCTCGCCGTGCTGGCCGCCGCCCCGGGCGGGGCCCGCGCCGACGCGCCCGGCCCGGCCGTGTGGCCACTCGACCCGCGACCGGAGGTGGTCGCCCGGTTCGACCCGCCCGGCTCCCCCTGGGGCGCGGGTCACCGCGGCGTGGACCTGCTCGGGCGACCGGGGCAGGAGGTGCGTGCGGCCCTGCCCGGCACCGTCACCTTCGCCGGCACCCTCGCGGGCCGGGGTGTGGTGGTCGTCGACCACGGCCGCACGCGGACCACCTACGAGCCGGTCGCGGCGGCCGTCGGGGTCGGCACCACGGTCCCGGCCGCCGGGGTGATCGGCCACCTCCAGAGCGGGCTCAGCCACTGCTTCCCGCGCACGTGCCTGCACTGGGGCCTGATCGCGGGCGAGCGCTACCTCGACCCGCTCTCGCTGCTCGGGGTCGCGCCGGTGCGGCTGCTGCCGCTGGTCGTGCCCCTCGTCCTCATGCCCTGGGGTGGGCCAGCTGGTATGCCTTTCGCAGTCGTTCCGCGGTGACGTGGGTGTAGATCTGGGTCGTCGCGAGCGAGGCGTGGCCGAGCAGCTCCTGGACGGTGCGCAGGTCGGCGCCGCCCTCGAGCAGGTGGGTGGCCGCCGTGTGCCGCAACCCGTGCGGACCGAGGTCCGGCGCTCCCGGCACGTCCGCCAGCCGGCGGTGCACCATGCTGCGCACGGCGCGCTGGTCGACCCGGCCACCGCGCGCACCGAGGAACAGCGCAGGTCCGGCGCCCGGTGCGACCAGCCTCGGCCGGCCGCTCTCCAGCCAGCTGGCGAGGGCCGTGTCGGCGGGCAGTCCGTAGGGCACGGTGCGCTCCTTGCGGCCCTTGCCGAAGACCCGGACGACGCGCCGGCCACGGTCGACGTCGTCGACGTCGAGACCGCACAACTCGCCCACCCGGATGCCCGTGGCGTAGAGCAGCTCGAGGATCGCGACATCGCGCAGCCCGACCGGGCTGCCGTCGTCGGCCGCCCGGGCCGCCGCCTCGAGCAGCGCGCGGGCCTCGGCGACGTCGAGCGCCGGCGGCAACGAGCGGTGCGCCTTCGGGGTGCCGAGCTGGGCGCCCGGGTCGGCGCCGGCCCGCCCGGTGCGCAGCGCCCAGGCGGTGAACACCCGCACCGCCGTGGCCCGCCGGGCCATAGTGGTCCGGGCCTTGCCGCGCGTCTGCTGGTTGGCCAGCCAGCTGCGCAGGCTGCGCACGTCGAGCTGGTCGAGGGACGTCAGGCCCAGGGCGGTCGCGTGCGCGAGCATCCCGGAGACGTCCCCGAGGTAGGCCCGCACCGTGTGCGGGGTCAGGTCGCGCTCGGAGACCAGGTGCCGCTCGTACTGCGCGAGCGCGGTCGCGAACTCCTCCGGCAGGTCCACCGGCCCAGCCTATGTTTGCGGCGCCGGATCACCCGGGAGGCGCGACGGCCGGCGAGGACGTCACGCGCTCGGTTGCGCCGCCAGCCGCCACCGCCCGGAGGCGTGCTCGACGAACCCTGCCGTGCGCAGGTCGCCGAGGGCCTCCTCGACGCGGTGCGGGGCCAGACCGGCGGTCTGCGCGATCTTGGCGGTGCCGACGCCGCGCTGCACCGGCACCGCGTCGAGGACCTGTCGCTGCTCGGCGGTGAGCAGGTCGCGCTTCCTGGCCGGCTCCTGCACCGGCGCCAGGGTGTGCGTGCCGGCCGGCGCGACCGCCTCCAGCACCTCGGCGCCGTCGGTGACGAGCAGGGCACCGCGCATCCGGATCAGCTGGTGGACCCCGGCCGACGGTGCGCTGGTCACCGGGCCGGGGACGCCCATGAGGGTCCGGCTCAGGCCGGCGGCCCAGTTCGCGGTGTTGAGGGCACCGCTGCGGATCGCCGCCTCCACCACGACCGCCCCCTGCGACATGGCCGCGATCAGCCGGTTGCGGGCCAGGAACCTGATCCGCGTGGGGGCGCAGCCGGGTGCCGCCTCCGACACCACGGCGCCGACCTCGGCGATGTAGTCGAGCAACCGGCGGTGGGCGGCCGGGTAGGCACGGTCGACACCGCAGGCGAGTACGGCCACGGTCGGCCCGTCGACGGCCAGCGCGCCCCGATGCGCGGCGTGGTCGATGCCGAACGCCGCACCGGACACGACCGTGCGCCCGGCGCGGCCGAGGTCGGCGCCGATCTCCCCGGCGACGGAGGCGCCGTAGGTGGTGGCCGACCTGGACCCGACGACCGCGACGGCCTGGCCCAGGAGGGCGTCCAGGCGACCGGGCCCCTTCACCCACAGGCCGACCGGGACGCCCCCGCGCTCGTGCAGGCTGGGTGCGTGCGCCAGGTCGGCCAGGGCCGCCGGCCACTCGGCGTCGTCGGGGGTGACGAACCGGATGCCCTGCCGCTGCGCATGCTCGAGCTCGACCACCGGGTCGGCCTGGTGCAACCGGGCGGCCAGGTCGTCCCCGAGGTCGCCCGCGTCCCCCTGTCGGCGCAGCGCGGCCAGCACCTCTTCGGCGCCCAGCTCGGCCACCAGCCCGGTGAGCCGGGGATCGCCCGGCTCCCCGACCCGGCTCAGGACGACGCGCGCCGCGCGCTCCGGGGCCAGCCGGTTCACGCCGCTCCGCCGATCATGGCGAGGTCGAGCGGCGTCGCAGCCCGCAGCCGCAGCGCCACCTCGAGCTCGTCGACGCCGGGCCGGTCGAGGCCGCGCAGGTCGGCGACCGACCAGCTCACCCGGTGCACCCGGGTCGCGCCGCGACGCGTCAGCGCCCCGCTGTAGACCTCCTTGTCGAGGCGGCGCGCGGCCGCGGGCTGGAGCGGGAACGACTGCCGCAGCAAGGGGCCCGGCACGTGGGCGTTGAGCCGCCACGGCGTCCCGACGTAACGGTCCCGTTGCTGCTGGCGGGCCGCCACGACCCGCGCCAGCACCGTCGCCGACGACTCAGGCGCGGCGAGCGGGTCGTCGAGCTCGTGTGGCTTGACCGGCTCGACGAAACGGGTGATGTCGATCCGGTCCGCGATCGGCCCGGACAGCTTGCGGCGGTACTCGCGACGCTTGACCTCCCCGCACG
>Ga0255338_1005344_pt1 | contig 11961 bp, 7 predicted proteins | sample MeOH1_35cm_T4_19_FD_203715 | JGI IMG/M metagenome (GOLD analysis project Ga0255338, IMG submission 203715) | Sandy soil microbial communities from University of British Columbia, Vancouver, Canada - MeOH1_35cm_T4_195 | ecosystem: Engineered > Artificial ecosystem > Sand microcosm > Unclassified ... | reverse complement strand
GGCCTCCCCCGCTTCATTGAGGAAACCCAGAAGAAACTCGCCTTCCCGCTCGTCCACGCCCCGCGCGAATGCGCCGAACCGCGCCGCCCGGTCATCAAGCACGGCCACCTCGGCGTCTACCGGCAGGGGCAGGCCGGCCGCAACTACGTCGGCGTCGGTGTCCCGGTCGGCCGGCTCACCACGAAACAGATGCACCGTCTCGCCGACCTCGCCGACCATTACGGCACCGGCGAACTCCGCCTCACCGTCTGGCAGAGCCTGCTCATCCCGCACGTGCCCGACGCCTTTTGCGCCACGCTCGTCCGGTCCATCCAGAGCCTCGGCCTCTTCACCGAACCGCATACCTCGGCCGGCGGCGTCATCGCCTGCACCGGCAACAAAGGCTGCAAATACGCTGCCGCCGACACCAAGGGCCACGCCCGCGCGCTCATGGCGCACCTGCGCCAGCGCGACCCCGGCCTCGACCTGCCCGTGAACCTCCATCTCACCGGCTGCAACCACTCCTGCGCCCAGCACTACTGCGGCGACATCGGCGGCGTGGCCGCGAAGCTCGCCGACGGCCGCGAGGGCTACCACGTCGTCCTCGGCGGCGGCATGGACCAGGAACAAGGCATCGCCCGGGAGATCTTCCGCGGCGTCGGCGCCGACGAACTTCCGCAGCTCGTCGAAAAGGTCCTCCTCACCTACCGCGACCGCCGCGCCTCCGGCGAAACCTTCGCCCAGTGGTCCCGCCGCCACTCCGTGAAGGAAATCCAGGAAATGCTTTCGTCATGAACGCCCCCGTCCCGCTCCTTCCGGACACCGCCCCCTTCTCCCCCGAGCAACGCGCCTGGCTGAACGGCTTTCTCGCCGGCATCTTCTCCCGGACTCCAGGCTCGCAACCCTCATCTCTCAACTCTCAACCGACTGCCCTTCAGCCCCTCACCATCCTCTTCGGCTCCCAGACCGGCACCGCCGAGGGGCTCGCCAAAAAAGCCGCCAAGGAAGCCGGCAAGCGCGGTTTCGCCGCCACGGTGCTCGACATGGCGCAGGCCGACCTCGCCCGCCTCGCCGGCGAGAGAAACCTGCTCGTCATCACCAGCACCTACGGCGACGGCGAGCCCCCCGACAACGCCAAGGCCCTGCACACGGCGCTGAAGAGCGCCGTGCAACTCTCAACTCTCAACCCTCAACTCTCAACGGTTCGGTATTCCGTCTGCGCCCTCGGCGACACCAACTACGTGCAATTCTGCCAGTGCGGCAAGGACCTCGACACGTGGTTCGAAAAACTCGGCGCCACCCGCATCGCCCCCCGCGCCGACTGCGACCTCGACTACGAAGCGACCTTCACCGCCTGGCTCGATGCCGCACTCGTGGCCTTGGGTTCAAAGGTGGGCGTCGGTTTCCACACCGACGCCGTCGCCGGTATGGAAACCGGCGACCACCCCGCTGAGTCCGCCGAGACCGGTTACTCGAATAAAAATCCCTTCCCCGCCTCCGTCCTCACCATCCGTCCGCTCAACGCCCCCGGCTCTGCCAAGGAAGTAAACCACGTGGAATTCTCGCTCGAGGGCTCCCGCCTGGCTTATGCCGCCGGCGACGCCCTCGGCGTCATGCCGCATAACTGCCCCGAACTCGTGGACGATGTGCTCGCCGCCCTCGGTTGCGACGGCGAGGAGGCCGTGCCGACTCCCGCCGGCGAACTGCCCCTGCGCCGCGCCCTCACCGAATGCTACGACCTTGGCAAGCCGACCCCCGAGCTGCTGGCCCTGCTGGCGGTTGCACCTGTCAATGTAGGCGGGGTGCCCTCACCCCGCGAGGTAGTAGCGCCGCACCACGTCATCGACGTCCTGCATCAATCGAAAATCGATAATCCAAACCCGAAAATCCTCTCGCCCGCCAACTTCGTCCGCGTCCTCAAAAAACTCCAGCCGCGTCTCTATTCCATCTCCTCCTCGCCCAAGGCCCACCCCGGCCAGGTCCATCTGACGGTCGGCGCCGTGCGCTACGAGAAAGACGGTCGCCCCCGCAAAGGGGTCTGCTCCACCTTCCTCCCGGAGCGCGCGCTGGGCACCGGCAAGGTCGGCATCTTCGTTCACTCCAGTCCGTCCTTCCGGCCGCCGCCTAACGGTGACACGCCGATGATCATGGTCGGCCCCGGCACCGGCATCGCCCCGTTCCGCGCCTTTCTGGAGGAACGCCGCGCCACGAGTGCCACCGGTAAAAACTGGCTCTTCTTCGGCGACCAGAAGGCCACCACTGATTTTCTCTACCGCGAGGAATTGCTCGGGATGCACGAGTCCGGCCTGCTCACCCGTCTCGACCTCGCCTTCTCCCGCGATCAGCCGGAAAAGATCTACGTCCAGCACCGCATGCTGGAGAACGCCGCCGAACTCTACGCCTGGCTCGAAGCCGGCGCGCATTTCTACGTCTGCGGCGACGCCTCCCGCATGGCCAAGGACGTGGACGCCGCGCTCCACCAGATCATCGAGAAAGCCGGCGGCAAATCCCCGGCTGACGCCGCGAGCTACGTGCAGGCCCTGAAGACCGCCAAGCGCTACGCCCGCGATGTTTACTAGGCCTGCATCCCATAGGCCCTATATGCCCTAGAGGGCCTATTCATGATCATGATCGCCCCGCGCAAACAGCCACCGCTACTCTCCCTCGTCGACGAACTCCTCGCCGAGCAAGGCCGGCTGCAAACGCCCGTGGTTCTGGCCAGCCGCGCGTTCGATCAATCGAGAATCGAAAATCCAAAACCGAGAATCCTCCCCCAGCTCATTCCACTCAGCGCCCCCGCGCCCGGCGAACAATACGCTTTCGAGGTCGACCTCGACTCCTGCAGCGGCTGCAAAGCCTGCGTCGTCGCCTGCCATTCCCTCAACGGACTCGACGACACCGAGGCCTGGCGCGACGTGGGCTGTATCACCGGCGGTTCCCCCGCCGCGCCCTATCAGCAGACCATCACGACCGCCTGCCACCATTGCGCAGATCCCGGGTGCCTCAACGGCTGCCCGGTGCTCGCCTATGAAAAGGATCCGCTTACGGGCATCGTGCGCCATCTCGATGACCAGTGCATCGGCTGCCAGTATTGCATCCTGAAATGCCCCTACGATGTGCCGAAATACAACGAGCGCCTCGGCATCGTGCGGAAATGCGACATGTGCCACCAACGCCTCGGCGCCGGCGAGGCCCCCGCCTGCGTGCAAGCCTGCCCGACCCACGCCATCAGCATCGTCAAGGTGACAATTCATGGAGGCGGGGTGCCCTCACCCCGCAACGATTCGCCACGCGCCGACACCTCCTCTTTTCTCCCCACCGCCCCCGACCCCGCCTACACGCAACCGACGACCCGCTACGTCTCCCGGCAACCGCTCCCCGCCAACGCCCAGGCCGCCGACGCCTCCGCCCTGCGCCCGCAACATCCGCATTGGCCGCTCGTGATCATGCTCACCCTCCTGCCCGTATCAGTCGGTTGCTACACGGCCGCCGCCCTGGCCACCTTCAACCCCATCCCGTTTGTAACGCATTACGTTACAAATATCGGCTGGGCAACCGGCGCACTTGGCCTGGCGGCGAGCGTGTTTCACCTCGGCCAACCGCTGCGCGCGTGGCGGATCTTTCTCGGTTGGCGCACCAGCTGGCTCAGCCGCGAAGCCATGGTCTTCGGCGCGTGGTTCGGCCTGGCGACGACCGCCGCCGTCGCCGCCAGCGACCTTTCGCCCATCGCGCTGCCACTGCAGCCGTTGCTCGCGGCGACCGCGACGACGGGACTCGCCGGTCTGTTTTGCTCGGTGATGATCTACGCCGACACCCACCGGACGTTCTGGCGCTTCTCTCAAACCGCCCCGCGCTTCCTCGGCACCGCGCTCGTCGGTGGACTGGCCTTCGTCGCCCCGGCTCCCGCAGCGCTGGCGCTGGTGGCCAAACTGTCCTTCGAGGCCCTGGCGCTTCACGGTCCCGCCGTCTCCGCCCGGCTGCTGCGCGGCCCACTGCGCCGCGCCGTCCTCGTGCGTTGCGGCTTAGGTTGCCTCGGTCTGCTGGCCTTGCTCACCTTCCCCGCCCCGGGAAGTGTAACGTATTATGTTACACTGGCCGTGGTGCTCGCCGGTGAGATGGCCGAGCGCTATCTCTTCTTCCGCGCGGTCGACGCGCCGAAAATGCCCGGAGTGCCGCGCGCATGAAGGAGAAGATTAACCAACTCCTGCACGCACGCTCGGGCCCGATGACCAGCGAGCTGGTGTTGCGACCGGGTGACTTCGGCCTCGGTCGCGTGCCGGCCGGCAAGGCTCCCGCCGCAACAGCCAAGTCCATCTGCGGCTTCTGCAGCACCGGCTGCTCTCTCAAGGTCCACCTCAACGCCCAGGGCGAGGCGATCAACCTCACGGCCGATCCCGACTACCCCGTCAACCTTGGCATGGCCTGCCCCAAGGGCTGGGAGGCGCTGACCCCGCTGGCCGCGCCTGATCGCGTCACGGCCCCGCTGCTCCGGAACAAGGCGACCGGCAAACTCGAGCCGGTTTCGTGGGAACGCGCGCTGACCGCCTTCGTGGAAAACTTCCAGGGCGTGCAAAGCCGTCACGGCGCGCACGCCCTCGCCTTCCTCAGCACCGGCCAAATCGTCATGGAGGAAATGGCCCTGCTCGGCGCGCTGGCTAAGTTCGGCATGGGCATGCTGCACGTGGACTCCAACACACGCCAGTGCATGGCCACCTCGCACGTCGCTTACAAGCAGTCGTTCGGCTTCGACGCCCCGCCCTTCGCCTATGCGGACTTCGAGGAAAGCGACGTGCTCGTCTTCATCGGCGCCAATCCCTGCATCGCCCACCCGATCATGTGGCAGCGGGTGATGATGAACAAACGCTCGCCCAAGATCATCGTCCTCGACCCGCGCAAGACCGAGACCGCGATGCTCGCCACACAGCATGTCGCCCTGCGGCCGAAGAGCGACCTCACGCTGCTCTACGGCCTCACCCGGCTGCTGATCGAACTCGGCGCTGTTAAACGGGACTACGTGGCGGCGCACACCACCGGATTCGACGCGTTCGAACAGTTCGTGTCCGCCTTCACGCTTGAGCGCACCGTCGCCGAGAGCGGCGTTCCGGCAGAGGAGCTGATTCGTTGCGCCGAGACCATCGCCCGGGGCGAGCGCGTGTCCTTCTGGTGGACGATGGGCGTCAACCAGAGCCACGAAGCCACGCGCACGGCCCAGGCCATCATCAATCTCGCCCTCATGACGGGCAACATCGGCCGGCCCGGCACCGGCGCCAACTCCATCACCGGCCAGTGCAACGCGATGGGTTCGCGCCTGTTCGGCAACGCCTCGTCGCTCCTCGGCGGCTACGACTTCTCCGACGCCGGCGACCGCGCCCACGTGGCCGGAATCCTTGGCCTCGATCCCGCACTCATCCCCGCGGCAAAGAGCTGGGCCTACGACGAGATCATCGACGGCATCGACCGCGGCGACATCCGCGGCCTGTGGGTGATCGCCACCAACACGGCCCACTCCTGGATCAACCAGGGACGCTTCCACGCCATCCGCCGCAAGCTGGATTTCCTCGTCGTGCAGGACATGTTCGCCACGACCGAGACGGCGCGCATGGCCGACCTCGTCCTGCCCGCCGCCGGCTGGGGCGAGAAGGAAGGCGTGTTCATCAACTCCGAGCGCCGGCTCGGCGTCACCCGCAAGGTCGCCCGCGCCCCCGGACTGGCGCTGAGCGACTTCGCCATCTTCAAGCTCGTCGCCGAGGCCTGGGGCTGCGGCGATCTGTTCAGCCGGTGGAACTCGCCCGAGGCTGCGTTCCAGCTCCTCAAGGAACTGTCCCGCGGCCAGCCCTGCGATTTCTCCGGCATCCGCGACTATGCGCACATCGAGGGCGCCGGCGGCATCCAGTGGCCCTATCCCGATGCAGGGGCGTCGCTTGACGGCGCCCGGTCGGAGCGGGCGTCGTCAGGCGACGCCCCTACACAAACCAGGGAAAGACGGCTGTTCGCCGACGGAAAGTTCTTCACCGCCGACGGGCGCGCCAGGTTCTTTTTCGACGAACCCCGCCCGATGCCCGAGCCGCCGGATGCGGAGTATCCGCTGATCCTCCTGACCGGCCGCGGCAGCTCGGCCCAATGGCACACCGGCTCGCGCACCGACAAGAGCGCCATCCTGCGCAAGCTCGCGCCCACCACGCTCCACGTCGAGATCAACCCCGCCGACGCGAGGCGGTTCGGCGTGGCCGATGGCGCGCGGGTTGCGGTGCGTTCGCGCCGCGGCACCGCCGAGGCAATCGCCAGTGTCACGACGATCGTGCAGCCGGGGCAGGTGTTCATGCCGATGCATTTCGCCGACGTGAACAAGCTCACCTTTCCCGCCTACGACCCCCATTCGCGCCAGCCCAGCTACAAGGCCTGCGCCGTGATCGTGGCGTCGTTGCAAAGCGCCAAGTGATGATAGATGCGAAGCGGCCTGTTCAAACTGAGTTGTGTGGCTGATATATAGAAGAGAAACGCTCAATACTTGCCCGTCTTTTCATCGAGGAACGTGCACGCTTGGTTGAAGCCAATCAGGCGAACCCAGAACAGCCTTCGGCTATTCAACGTTATCAACTTCGGTGATGATGACCTGCCTGACGGCGTGATCGACCCAGAAGTCGAAGATGAATCCATCCACCATGAGATGGGATATCTCCCGCCCGGACGCGTCGCGCGAACGGAAGTCCGGCACAAGAAACGGATCGGCCGCCAATTCGTGAGCACGGTCCAGCAGACTTCTTTGGCGTCGTTTGGCCAAACCAGCAAAAAACTCAACCACGGACGCAGTGAAGACCGCCTCGTAGCCTGTCTGACTAGCCACGACGGTAACGCTCTTCCAGTGTTCCGATCGTCGTAAATTTTCCAGCCCGGACGTCAGCAATCTTCTTCGCGGTGGATTTCTTCCAGGCCGGCGTCGTCCGCTTGAGCTGGTGCAGATAAACTTGGATTTCTCTCCGCTCCCGGGCGGAAAGACGGGACAAGCTCTGCTTGATTTCGAGGACGCTCATTGCGATGAAAGATGGCCGCCGAGCTTGGTTCGTCAAGTTTCCGGTTGGGGCGGCTCCTCGCAGGACTGATAGTCCCGCCTTCACCGCACGGGGCGGGAATCGAAGCCAAAATCCTTGACGACGGCGGCGTAGGCGATGCGGCCGTTGCAGGTGTTCACACCCATGGCGAGGTCCTTGTGCCCGCTCAGCGCGAGCGACTCTCGGCGGCGGCCAGCAACTCCCCGACTTTCTGCCTCAGCTGCATCGAGAGATCGGGATGCGCGGCGAGCAGCCGGGTCAGGCGGGATTGCGCCTCCGTCTTCTTGCCGTCGGTTATTTCCAGATGCGCAGCGGCGAGGTTGAGCAACGGGGCCGTCGGGGCGAGCGCGAGACCGGCCAGGACATCGCGGCGCATTTCACCCGACGGGCGCGCCGTGCCCGCCAACACCGAGGCGGCGATGCCCTCATACGCGGGCATGAAACCGCGACGCGCCAGCAACGCCGCATGAAACAGACCGAGGGTGTCCGTCCCGATGTCCACGGGCATGCCGTTCTCCAGGCTGAAATATCCGAGCAGGCAGCAGGTGATGGGATTGCGACTGCCAAGTTGATAGGCCCGGGCCAGAGGCCCGACCGCACGGTCGGCGGACATCGATCCGGGATCCATCATCAGTGCCGCCTGCAATTCCCAGACAAACGGATCGGCGGGATTCTGGTTGAGCAGACGGCTGATGAGTTGCTGGGCGGGCAGCTTATGGCCGGCGGCCAGCAGCAGCAGCGCGGCCGATCCATCCAGTTCGGAGGCACTGACCGGCGACACCTTATGCTCGGGCAATCCTGTGCGGCCGATGGGGAATTCCAGCATCCGCCAGCGAGGTGACCGAATGTAGGTATCGAGCCGGGCGTGGGCATCCTGCAAAGACATTCCAAAGCCGATGCCAAAGGCTTCTTCCGGTCCCGCCCCGCGGCGCAGGGCCGCGATGTAGTTCGTAACCTTCATCATGCTGCCACCCTCGGCGCCGAAGACCAACATGTGGGCCAGAGACCAGGATTGGGCGTAGAACAGGTCCGTCCGTCCATGTTTGAAACCGGCGCTGGAAATATCCAGTTCGGCGGTCTGGATCAGCGGGGCGAGGGGCGGTGTGCCGGCAATGCGCACGTGTTCGAAGAGTCCCTCCCGATGATGTCCCAGGCGGAGTTTGTCTCCTGTCAGTGTGAAAGTCTCAAACACTTGGGCCATCCCCTCCTGCAGCCACAGGGGCAGTTCGACCCCCGCCCTGAGCAGGTGCCAGTGGGTGAGTTCGTGATAGATCCGCTCGCGGGCATCGAAACGGGAGCCACCCAGGCTGACCGCGCCGAGATTGTGCCCCAGGATCGAATTGAAAAAAGCCACGGCCCGCGCAGGCTTGCCGTCCACGACGGGCAAAAATGGCCTGAGCGCCCCTTCCGACCGGAAAAGGTAAATCGTGACCGGGGTTTCATTTCGGGCCGATGAAACCGGCAGGGTCAGTTGCAGCCCGCGGCGGAAGAGTTCGATCTCCGCCGCCCATTTTCGCAGCTGGGATTCCGAAGCATCGCTGATGATCACCATGCCGGGGGCGGAAAGCTTCAGCCAGCGGCGGCTCTCGATGTCGGCAAGTTCCACCGCAGACACCACGACGGGAACACACCCGAGCACGAGACAAAGCAACCAGACCGCGCGGCAGGGTCGGATCAGGCGGAATACGGAATGGACTTGGATGCGGGGGTTGCTGGGCAAACGGATGATTGTCATGCTGACGACTGGCCCGGACTGACCAAGGTGAAAAACGGAACCGCCACCCGGCAATCAAAAACCCCGGCCATTTCCGGCCGGGGTGATCGCTTTCAGAGCCAAACCGAGACGTGAACCTCAGGCGTGGTCGAAGCCGAGATCCTTGGCGACGGCGGCGTAGGTGATGCGGCCGTTGCGGGTGTTCACGCCCATGGCGAGACCCTTGTGCTCGCTCAGCGCGCGCTCGACGCCTTTCTGCACCATCATGGCGACGAACGGCTCGGTGGCCTGCGTCAGGCCCATCGTCGAGGTGCGCCCGACCAGCGCCGGCATGTTGGGCACCGCGTAATGGATGACCCCGTGCTCCTTGTAGATCGGCTTGGTGTGCGAGGTCGGGTGGATGGTCTCGATGCAGCCGCCCTGGTCGATGGCGATGTCGACGATGACGCTGCCCGGGCGCATCCGCGCGACCATCTTCTTCGAGACCACGATGGGGGCCTTGGCCGCGGGAATGAGCACGGCGCCGACGAGCAGGTCGGCATCGGCGACCTCGGCCTCGATGTTGGCGGGGTTGGACATCAGGGTGATGACCTTGCCGCGGTATTCCTGGTCGAGGATCTCAAGCTTGCGGGTGTCGAGGTCGAGCACGGTCACGCGCGCGCCCATGCCGGCGGCCATGCGCACGGCGTGCGCGCCGGAGTTGCCCGCGCCGACCACGACGACATGGCCCGGAGCCGTGCCGGGGATGCCACCGAGCAGCACGCCCGAGCCGCCGAGCTGCGACTGGAGGAAATACGCACCGATCTGGATCGAGAGGCGGCCGGCGATCTGCGACATGGGCTTGAGCAGCGGGAACTGGCCATCGCCGCCCTCCACCGTCTCGTAGGCGATGCCGAGGATGTTTTTCCGACAAAGCTCCTTCGCGAGGGCCGGGCCGGCTGCGAGATGCAGGTAGGTGAAGATCGTCTGGCCGGGCTTCATCAGGTCGTATTCGGCCTCGAGCGGTTCCTTCACCTTCAGGATCATGTCGGCGGCCTTCCAGACCTTCGCAGCCTGAGCCGTGAGGGTGGCGCCGGCGGATTTGTATTCGTCGTCGGTGAAGCCGGCGCTGTGGCCGGCCCCTTTCTCAATGAGCACCTTGCCGCCAAGCATGGTCACGCGGCGACACAGACTGGGGGTCATCGAGACGCGGGTTTCACCGATCTTAATTTCTTTGGGGACACCGATAATCATAGACCGGTTATGACACGTGGTTTCGACCGGACACGCAATGCCGTAAGCGCCGCCGCGAATGCGCTTGCGCCCAATTAATCCGGAAGCATTAGCTGCCCAGCCCAAACCGCTGATGCCCAAGCCACTCCAGCTCATCGTCGCCTGCACCGAAAACCGCGTCATCGGCCGCGATCGGAAGCTTCCCTTCGACATCCCGGAGGACAAGACATGGTTTCACGAGAAGACCGCCGGCCAAACCGTCGTGCTCGGCCGCGTCTGTTTTGAAACCTGGCCAAAGGTGCTCGCCGACGGACGGCAGCCAGTGGTGATCACGCGCGATCGGCCCCTCGCCTCCAGCCGCGTGCGCGTGGCCGCGAACGTCACCGACGCACTCGCTATCGCGCAAACTCTGCCGGACGAGATCATGATCTGCGGCGGCCAGCGCATCTACGAAGAGACGCTGCCGATCGCCGACCGGATTCTGCTCACGCTCGTGCACACCGAACTGCCAGGCGATACGTATTTCCCCGAGTGGCGCCACCTCGCGTGGCGCGAAACGTGGAAACGCGAAAGCCGCGACGCGAACTACCGGTATACGTTCTCGATTCTGGAGCGCGCGAAACGGTAGGGCGGGATCGCTGATCCCGCTCTACACCTTGTCACCGCCGCGCCGCGTGCGCCCCGGCCACGACGATGTATTTGTCGGCCCAGCCGCGCAGGCTGTGCAATTCGGTCTCAGAAAGTGCCCGCACGACCTTGGCGGGCGAGCCGAGGATCATCGAGCCCGCCGGTGCGACGAAGCGCTGCTTGACGAGCGCGTTGGCGCCGACGATGCAATGGTCGCCGATCACCGCGCCGTCGAGGATGGTCGCACCCATGCCGATGAGACACTCGTCTCCGATGGTGCAGGCATGGATGATGGCGCTGTGGCCGATGGTGCAATGGTGGCCGATGGTCACCCCGTAATCGTCAGCCAGGTGCACCATCGTGAGATCCTGAATGTTGGTCCCCTCGCCGATCACGATGGAATTGATGTCGCCGCGCAACACGCAGCCATACCAGACGCTGCTCCGGGGGCCGAGGGTCACGTCGCCCAACACGGTGGCGTTGGAGGCGACGAAGGCCGCACGGGCCGTGTCGGGAGTCTTGCCAAGGTGGCGGGCGAGTCGTTCCTGGATGTCCATGCCGGCATCCTACAGGCACAACGGCATCCGCCAAGCCCGCATGTGCGGGCCGCCGCCACGTCCAAGAGACCGGGATCCATGGAATGTGGGAGGACCTTTATGCCCCGACTTGTTCGTTGTTGGCCTCGGCCAACGATGCAGCCGAACGACAAATTCCCTCTGTCTGATTTGCCACCGAACGGTGGTCGCCGGTTTCCATACCGGCGACAGGGCATAAAGCCCCTCCCGCACTTTGCTTCAAAGCGGACAGGAGTGTTGGATCAACACCCCGCTCTCCAACGGCCGGTGCCCGGCTCTACTTCCTGGCCCCTGATTTCCCGCCCGCGAGCCACACCACCACGCCCAGCACGCAGACGAGGGCGACGGCCGCCGCCGCCGCGAACCCGCCCAGCATAAGGATGAGATCAATGAATTTCATAGGATTGTGGCCCGTTGCTCCTAAGACGTCTGACACCCAAAGCAGTTACGTGGCCAAAACAATCTCGCCCTCACCCGGCAGGTTTATAGTGCTTTTACCCGCACGCTTCCCCATGGAACACCTCACCCACATCCTCCGCGGCCTGCTGGGCCTGGCCGCGTTCATCGGCCTCGCCGTCCTGTTCAGCGAAAACCGCAAGGCCATCAACTGGAGGGTGGTAGCCATCGGCCTGTTCCTGCAGTTTGCCTTCGCCGGGCTCGTCATCTACGCGCCGCCGGTGCGTTATGCCGTCGAGCTGGTTGGTAATTTCTTCGTCAAACTCCTGGCCTTCACCAACGAGGGCACGAAGTTCGTCTTCGGGTCGCTGGTGGACCAGGACAAGCACGGCGTGGTCTTCGGCCTGAG
>Ga0255338_1005343_pt1 | contig 11967 bp, 12 predicted proteins | sample MeOH1_35cm_T4_19_FD_203715 | JGI IMG/M metagenome (GOLD analysis project Ga0255338, IMG submission 203715) | Sandy soil microbial communities from University of British Columbia, Vancouver, Canada - MeOH1_35cm_T4_195 | ecosystem: Engineered > Artificial ecosystem > Sand microcosm > Unclassified ... | reverse complement strand
AGGCCGGATGCACCCGCCCACGCGAGGCGAGATCATGGACGACGCCGACCGCCACGAACAGCATCTGCCCGCTCATGACCGCCAGCCCGCCCCAAGGCCCCAATAGCGGCATCGGCAGCAAGCGCCCGAAGGCCGGTCCGATAATCGCCACCATCGCGCACAGCATCAGCCGCCGATGCCATTCGGTGGAGCGCCGCAGCCGGATCGCGCCAGTCAGCAACGTGATGAAGCCGATCAGCTCCAGCACGCTCAACGCCAGGAAGATCGTGGGGGTGAAGAAAGGCGGCACCCGATCGAGGACCACCGCCATGCACACGGTAACGACGCCCAGCGGCACCATCGCCGTGGCCAGCCCGACAGCGACCCATCCCATGCGCCGATGCAGGGCCATCGACCCGCGATGGGCGAAGGCGTTCTGCATCACGAACAGCAGCGTCCAGCTCACGAACACGGCGCCATGGACATGCACCCAATAGGGCACGCGTCCGACATCCACGAACCCGCGCAGCGCGAAGGAACCGAAACCGCCAATCACCGTCGCCGCGATGGCGACCGACATTCCCAGATAAAAGCCATTGTTCCGGACCGATACCGGAACGGTCGACGCAGCAGCATCCATCGGACGCCCCCCTTGGAAGATTAAAGCTGTCGCGACCTTTGTTTACGGCCCTGTAACAGAATATCAGCGGAGTCGCGAGAGGCGGCGATCAGTTGATTTACATTTGTATAAATTTTTCTTGCCAGCCGCTCCTGCAACGGCAAGGTGCCCGCAAAAGGGGGAGAAAAAGGACATGAGCTGGACGCGCCGCAAGCCGATGGGGGCGATGATGCCCGCACAGGAAGGGCATAGGCTGGCACGCACCTTGTCCTGGCCGCATCTGCTGGCGCTGGGCGTGGGAGCGATCGTCGGCACCGGCATATTGACGCTGATCGGCGTCGGCGCGGACCGGGCGGGGCCAGCGGTGCTGCTGTCCTTCGCCATCGCGGGCGCGATCTGCGCCTGCGCGGCGCTGGCCTATGCCGAGCTTTCCACCATGATGCCCGCGGCCGGGAGTGCCTATAGCTACAGCTATGTGGTCCTGGGCGAAGGCATCGCCTGGATCGTCGGATGGAGCTTGATCCTCGAATATTCGCTGGTGGTGTCGACCGTGGCGGTGGGCTGGTCGGGCTATGCCGCGCCGCTGCTGACCTTGGTGGGCTTTCCCGAGCTGTTGACCAAGGGGCCGGAACTGGGCGGTCTCGTCAATGTGCCTGCCATCTTCATCATCGCCGTGGTGGCGGGGCTGCTGATGCTGGGCACCCATGAAAGCGCGCGACTGAACGCGCTGCTGGTCCTCATCAAGATCGCCACCCTCAGCCTGTTCGTCGCCATCGCTCTGCCCGCCTTCGACGCGCAGAATCTCTCGCCTTTCATGCCCTTCGGCTTCGCCAAGTCGATGGGGCCGGATGGCGTCGAGCGCGGCGTCATGGCGGCGGCGGCGATTATCTTCTTCGCCTTTTACGGCTTCGACGCGATCTCGACCGCGGCGGAGGAAGCGAAGAACCCGGATCGCGACCTTGCCATCGGCATCGTCGGGTCGCTGATCGTCTGCACTTTGATCTATGTGGCTGTAGCGGCGGCGGCGATCGGGGCGATGCCCTTCACCCGCTTTGCCGACAGCCCGGAGCCGCTGGCGCTGATCCTGCGGGAGATGGGGCAGGGACAGGTGGCCAGGATCGTCGCCATAGCGGCGGTGATTGCGCTGCCGACGGTGCTGCTCGGCTTTCTCTATGGGCAGAGCCGCATCTTCCTCGTCATGGCGCGGGACGGCTTCCTGCCGCAGAGGCTGGCGCTGATCTCCAAGCGCGGCACGCCCGCCCGGATCACCGGCATGACCGCCGTGCTGGTCGCGATCATAGCGGGCGTGCTACCCATCGATGAGATCGCCGCGCTCGCCAATGCGGGGACGCTGATCGCCTTTACCGCCGTGGGCGCTTGCCTCTTGATCCTGCGACGGCGGATGCCCGACCTCAAGCGCCCCTTCCGCGCCCCTGCGGGATGGCTGGTCGGCCTTGGCGCGATTGGCGGCTGCGCCTATCTGTTCATCAGCCTGCCGGTGAAGACCATCCTCGCCTGCTTCATCTGGAACGCGATCGGGCTGGCTGTCTATTTCCTCTATGGACGCAAGCGTGCGGCCCTGAATACGGGATAGGCACGCCGGATAGGCTGGTCTTTTCCCCGCATTGGCCTTACATGCGCCGCGCTATGGGCCGTTTTTCGAAAATGCATGGTTTGGGCAACGACTTCGTCGTGATCGACGCGCGGGACGCGGCGCTCGACATGACGCCTGCGCGCGCGCAGGCCATTGCCGACCGCCATGCCGGGATCGGCTGCGATCAGCTCATCCTCATCGGCCATTCCGACCGCGCCGACGTGTCGATGCGCATCTTCAACAGCGACGGCAGCGAAGTGGAGGCTTGCGGCAACGCGACCCGCTGCGTGCCGCTGTTCGTCGGGCGGGACGTGCTGATCGAAACCAAGGCCGGACTGCTGGACGCGAAGGGCGTGGACGGCGGCGCCAGCGTCGACATGGGCGAACCCCGGCTGGAGTGGGATGCGATCCCCCTCGCCTACGCCATGGACACGCTGGTCATGCCGGTAAGCTGGGAAGAGCTGCCCGCGCCAGTAGCGGTCAATGTCGGCAATCCGCATGTCATCTTCTTCTGCGACGATCTGGACGCGGTGGATATCGAGCGGCTGGGACCGCTTATCGAGACGGACCCGCTGTTCCCGGCTCGAGTGAACGTGAATTTCGCGCAAATTATGGGTGAGAATCATATCCGCCTGATCGTCTGGGAGCGCGGCGCAGGCCTCACCCGCGCCTGCGGCACCGGCGCCTGCGCGACGGCGGTGGCGGCGGTGCGCCGCAAGCTGGTGAGCGGCCCCACCCGAGTCACGCTGCCCGGCGGCGATCTCGTGATCGACTGGGCGCCGGGCGGGCACATATTGATGACCGGGCCTGCCACCCATGTCTTTGACGGCGAGGCTGACTGGGCGCGCTTTTAGATGCCTACCCCCACCAAAAACGCGCCGCAGATCATCACCTTAGGCTGCCGCCTCAACATCGCGGAGAGCGAGGCGATTCGGGAGATTGCTGGCCGCGAAATGGCGGGCGACAGGCAAGATCTGATCGTCGTCAATAGCTGCGCCGTGACGGCCGAGGCGGTGCGCCAGACCCGGCAGGCCATCCGCCGCGCCCGCCGGGATCGGCCCGATGCGCGGATCATGGTGACGGGCTGCGCGGCGCAGACCGAGCCTGAGACTTTCGCCGCCATGGCCGAAGTCGATGCCGTGATCGGCAATCGCGAGAAGATGGAGGCCAGCCACTATGCTGGGATGACGAATGATCTTGGGGCGGCGGAAAAAGTCCAGGTCTCCGACATCATGGCCGTGCGCGAAACCGCGCCGCATATGGCGAGCGCCTTTGCCGAACATGCCCGCGCCTTTCTGGAGGTGCAGAATGGCTGCGACCACCGCTGCACCTTCTGCATCATTCCCTATGGCCGCGGAAACAGCCGCTCGGTCCCCGCGGGCGCGGTCATCGAAAAGGCCCGCTTTCTGGTCGATGCGGGCTATAAGGAAATCGTCCTGACCGGCGTGGATGTCACCAGCTACGGCCCCGACCTGCCCGGCGCGCCTTCGCTCGGCCTGCTGATCGAACGCATATTGAAGGGCGTGCCCGACCTCCCTCGCCTGCGCCTTTCCTCGCTCGACAGCGTGGAGATTGACGAGCGCCTCTTCGACCTGCTCGCCCATGAGCCGCGCATGATGCCGCACCTCCATCTCTCGCTCCAGGCGGGCGACGACATGATCCTCAAGCGCATGAAGCGCCGCCACAGCCGCGCCGATGCGATCCGCATCGTGGAACGCCTCAAGGCCGCCCGCGCCGACATCAGCATCGGCGCCGACATCATCGCGGGCTTCCCGACGGAGGATGAAGCGATGTTCGCAAACAGCCTGAAGCTGGTCGAGGAATGCGCCATCGTCCACGGCCATATCTTCCCCTATTCGCCGCGCACCGGAACCCCTGCCGCCCGCATGCCGCAGGTCGATCGCTTGCGCGTCAAGGAGCGCGCCGCCTGCCTCCGCTCGGCCTGCGAGGCGCAGCGGGAAGACTGGCTCAAAAGCCTCCTCGGCTCCGAACAATCGGTGCTGGTGGAGCGCAACGGGCTTTCGGGCCATGCGGAAAATTTCGCCCCGGTGCGGTTCGCCGTGCCCCAGCCTCCCTCCTCCATCGTCCGCGCGACCATCACAGGCCTTGAGAATGGCGCGCTGATCGCGCAAGAGGCGGCGTGATTGGGATTTCCATTTCTTCGTCATCTCCGGCGCAAGCCCTTTACGGATATGGCGGGAGATGGATTCCTGCCCTCGCGGGAATGACGGTATTGCATAATGGCTGAAACATCCTGGCGCGATCGCCTCTTCGGCGGCCTCAAGCGCACTTCCGACAAGCTCGGAGAAAATCTCACCGGCCTGTTCACCAGGGCCGCGCTCGATGAGCAGACCCTGGACGAGATCGAGGAAGCGCTGATCGTCAGCGACCTTGGCCCGGCCATGGCCGCCCGCGTGCGCGACCGGCTCTCCGAAGGCCGCTATAACCGCGAACTGACCGAAGACTATCTGCGCGAGATCATTGCGGAGGAGATCGAGAAGACCCTCGCCCCCGTGGCCCGCCCGCTGGAGATCGAAGCCTTTCCCCGCCCGCAGGTCATCCTCGTCATCGGCGTCAACGGATCGGGCAAGACCACCACTATCGCCAAGCTCGCCAACCTCTTCCTTGAACAGGATTATGGCGTGATGCTGGCGGCCGGCGACACGTTCCGCGCCGCCGCGATCGGCCAGCTCAAGGTCTGGGCGGAGCGCCTCGGCATCCCCATCGTCGCGGGCAAGGAAGGCGGCGACGCGGCGGGCATCGTCTTCGATGCGGTCAAGCAGGCGACTGCCACCGGCATCGACGTGCTGATCGTGGACACGGCGGGCCGACTTCAGAACAAGACCGAGCTGATGGACGAGTTGGCCAAGATTCGCCGCGTGCTCGGCCGGTTGAACCCGGCAGCGCCGCATGACGTTGTGCTGGTGCTGGATGCCACCACGGGGCAGAATGCGTTGAGCCAGATCGAGGTTTTCAAGGAAGTCGCGCAGGTGACGGGGCTGGTCATGACCAAGCTGGACGGCACGGCGCGCGGCGGCGTGCTGGTCGCGGCGGCGGAGAAATATCGCCTGCCCATCCATGCCATCGGCGTGGGCGAGAAGATCGAGGATCTGCGCCCCTTCGATCCCGGCGACATGGCGCGGGCGATTGCGGGGACGGCCTATGCGCGGTGAATGGCCTTCCCGTGGCGTAACAACGTGCTCCTGCGAAGGCAGGAGCCCAGTTCAGACGGCGGGCCTGGGCTCCTGCCTTCGCAGGAGCAACGGAGCGTCTAGTCATGGCTGACCCGAAAAAACCCACCCATGGCGGCAATCTCAGCCTCGCGCTGGACTTCGGTCCACTGCTGGTCTTCTTCCTCACCTACAAGGGCGCGGGCTGGGTCTGGGGGCCGGGCAATCCGATCACCGCCATGACCTTCGGCACCGCCGCCTTCATGGCCGCCATCGTCATCGCCGTCCTCATCTCCAAGGTGAAGCTCGGCCGCGTTTCCCCAATGCTCTGGCTGTCGGCAATGCTGATCCTCTTTTTCGGCGGCCTCACCATCTATTTCCGCGACCAGAGCTTCATCCAGTTGAAGCCGACCATCATCTACGCCTTCTTCGCGCTGATGCTGTTCGCGGGGCTGATGCGCGGCAAGCCGCTGCTCAAATATCTGCTACAGGCCGCCTATGACGGCCTGACCGAAGCCGGCTGGCGCAAGCTGTCGCGCAACTGGGCCTTTTTCTTCGTCGCCATGGCGCTCGCCAATGAAATCATGCGTCGCTCCATGAGCTTCGATAGCTGGCTCGCCGTCAAAGTGTGGGGCGTGACCATCGTGTCGGTCGTCTTCGCCGCCGCCAACATTCCCATGCTGATGCGCCACGGCCTTGACCTGGGCGAAAAGCTGGACAGCGAAGAGATTGGCGAAACCACCCCGCCACAGGGATAGGGGCAGGCGTCACGGGACGCCCGCCCCTGCCAATTCAACTGAAATTGACCATGCAATAAAGCATCGCCAGCGACAGGATCGTATTGGTGCGGCTGGCGATCATCGCCGTGGTCGCCGCCTTCGCCTTCACATCATCCTCTGCCGGAACGATGCCGAGCGCCTTCTTCTGGTTCGGCCAGATCACGAACCAGACGTTGAACGCCATGATCAGCGCCAGCCACATGCCGATGCCGATCAGCGTATAGGGCGCCTGAACCAGCAGCGCCTGGTGGATGTAACCGGCCAGCCAGGCGACGATGAGGCCCGTCAGAACCGTAAAGGCCGCCGCCCAGCGAAAGAAGAACAATGCCGCCGGCGCGATATGCTTGGACACGCCCGGCTTCAGTTCCGCCGGGATTTCCGGCATGGTCGGGATCTGGACGAAGTTGAAATAATAAAGCAGCCCGATCCAGGTGATGCCGAAGAACAGGTGCAGCCAGCGAAAGATGCTGTTGGCGTCGACCAGCCCGGCATGCGCGCCGAACATCACCACGATCGCGAGCAGCAGCCCCGCGATCAGCACAAGATGCAGATTGCCGAAGAATTTTGCCATTGGACCCTTCCCCCATTTATGACCGCCGCATTCTTCGGGGCGGCCTCCGAACCGGTCGCCATTCGGCCATCCGATCCTAACCGTTAAGTCTATGTCATCATTACGGTCCTGTCACATGGATATTTCCGCGCTCTTGAAAGAAAATATCGTATTTTCCGCAGCGCAATAAGACTGCTAGGGGCGTGGAGCCTTCCGGCCGCATCAACGTTATGCGGCCATCCCATCACGAACCGAGGAGTTCCGACATGGCATTTATTCTGCCCCCCCTGCCCTATCCCAAAGACGCCTTTGGCGATATTCTTTCGGTTGAAACCTTCGATTTTCACCATGGCAAGCACCATAATGCCTATGTCGTGAAGGCCAATGAACTGGTCGCCGCCGACGCCTCGCTCCAGGGCAAGTCGCTGGTCGAGCTGATCAAGACCAGCAAGGGCGGCCTGTTCAACCAGGTCGGCCAGATCTGGAACCACACATTCTACTGGCTGTCGCTTTCGCCCGAAAAGAAGGCGCCCTCTGGCAAGCTGCTCGACCTCATCAACGAAGGCTTCGGCTCGGTCGACGCTCTGGTCGACAAGCTTAAGGCCGAAGCCGTCGGCCATTTCGCCAGCGGCTGGGCCGCGCTGATCCTGAAGGACGGCAAGCTGGAAGTCACCAGCTATCATGACGCCGACACGCCGGTCGCGCATGGCCACACGCCGCTGCTGATCCTCGATGTGTGGGAACATGCCTATTATATCGACTATCGCAACCTGCGCCCCAACTATGCCGAAAAGCTGCTGAAGGAAGCGATCGACTGGGATTTCGTCGCACTGAACCTGGACGGCGAAGGCGTCAGCCGCGCCGACCAGCCCGCCTGATCGGGCAGGCCGTCCGCCGCCCGGGACGGGTGGCGGACGGCCCTTCCGCTTTGCCGAAGGTCTGCACAACCCTTTGTTAAGGCACGCCGCGCATGATGCCTTCAGGGTAGCGAGGAAGCGGCGATGGATCTCACTGAACTGTGCAGACAACATGAAGAACTGCATGTGCTGGCGGGCAAATTGTCCCGCGCCGTGGCGGATGACCGCGTGCCGCAAGCCATCGGCGCGCTGCGCTGGCAGTTTGCGCGCCTGCTGATGGCCCATCTGGCGCTGGAGGACCGGATATTCTACCCCGGCGTTCAGCGCATGGCCGATGAACAACTGCGCACCACCGCCCAGCGTCTCCAGATCGAGATGGGACCGCTGGGCGAGGCCTTTGCCGCCTATATGACCCGCTGGAGCGACCACCGGATCGCCGGCGAATGGGCCGACTTCTGCCAGGAGACGCGCGAGATCGTGAAAAGCCTCATGAGCCGGATCGATCAGGAGGAACGGACGCTGATCCCCATGCTCAACAAAAATCTGGCTTCGCCCATCTCGGTTCGCCGTGCCGGCTGACCATTGGTTCAGGCGTGGGGCAAAAGACCCAACGTAGCGGCCAGTTCATCAAGGTCGGCATCGGGCTGCACCAACAGCCATTGGCGTGCGCTGGCGCCGTTAACGACCGTCACCGCGCCCTTGGGGCAAACGCCCAGGCAATTGACCTCCACGATCCCCGCCGCCGCCTTACGCCCCTTTTTCAGCGAAAGATGGCGGCGCAGCGCCTTGGCCAACCGCTCGTCGCCATCGCGGCCAAAGCCGCCGTCCAGTTTCTTCGAACATTTGCGGCAGACAAGCACCGCATGATCCCAGTTCGACCGGACATGATCCTTCAATCCGCCCGCTCCCGCGGCTTCCATGTCCGCCGTTCCTCGGCGGCGCGCAGCACTTCATAGGCGGCCTGGATCGTCTGGAAGCGCACAGCCGCCTGCGCGTCGCCGGGCTTCACATCGGGATGATATTCCTTGGCGAGACGGCGCCAGCTTTTCTTCACCGCCTCGAAATCGGCATCGTCCTCCAGCTCCAGCGCCTGGAGCGCATGCATCTCGTCCCGCGATCGGGTGCCATCGCCCGGACCGCCCCAGCCATGATAGGCGCTGTTCTGATAGCCACCGGCATCGCGCCGCTCGGCGCGCTCGCGCTGTTCCCGTTCTTCCTGGTCGAGACCCTCAAAATAGTCCCAGTTGCGGTTATATTCGGCCGCATGATCGGAACAGAAATACCAGCGCTCGCGGCTGTTGGGCGATTTGGGCGCGGGGCAGTCGCCCGGCCGGTCGCAGCCATGCCGATCGCACAGGCGCACCTGTTGCGCCTCTCGCGATGCGCCATAACTGCGCCAGCGGGGAAAGCCCCAGTCATTGGATCGGCTGCTTCTTGCCATCGACTCAAACTAGGTAAGGCGCCGACGGAAAGCCACCCCCGGCGGGGTTAAAATCATGCGGTCCCAATGCCAGAGGGCCTGTAAGCCGGGTTCTGTCCTCCCCGTAAGGAGAGTGGCGACCATTCCTCTAGGGGACAGATTGCTCCGTCCCTCAAGCAACCAACCCGGGCGGTCTCAGCCGAAACTTAGCCTAGCAGTCAAGCTGCGCGCCGCCCCTATTCGGTCTTGCTCCCGGTGGGGTTTACCGTGCCGCCTTCCGTTGCCGGAGACGCGGTGCGCTCTTACCGCACCCTTTCAATTTCGCCCGCCCGAAGGCTTAGTCGTAAAGACTGGGCGACCTGCTTTCTGTTGCACTGTCCCTTGGATCACTCCAGCCGGCCGTTAGCCGGCACCGTCATTTCGTGGAGCCCGGACTTTCCTCGCCGTGGAAGTACCCCTCCACGCCGCGGCCGCCCGGCCCTCTGGCAGAGGCGCCTATACACAGGTCCGCCCCCCCCGTCATCCCCACTTAATCATCATCCCCTCGCGGTTTGGGGAGGAGCAGCGCCAGCAGGATCGCGCGGCACTCGCCGTCGATGATCCCGTCGATCAGTTCGGGCCGGAAGCGCCGCTGGAACGCGACCACCGCCGCCTGCGGCTCGGCTATGTCATAGCCGAAGCGTTCCAGCGCCAGCATGAAGCCGCCGTCGCTCCAATGGGGGTCCATCAGATTCTTGGTCGGGCGCGGCAGGGCCAGCCGCAGCCGCGCCAACTGCCCCCAGGGAAAAAGCTCGCCGGGATCCTGCTTGCGCGCCGGGGCGACGTCGCTATGGCCGACGATATTGCCGCGCGTGATCTTGTGGCGCTGGACGATCTGGTGGATCAGCGGGATCAACGACCCCATCTGCGTATCCGGAAACGGCCGATAGCCCCATTCATGGCCCGGATTGACGATCTCGATCCCGATGCTGGCGGAATTGATGTCGTCAATGCCCCGCCAATGCGCCCGGCCTGCATGCCAGGCGCGCTTGTCCTCATCCACCATGCGGATGACCTGCCCATCCTCGGTCACGACATAATGGGCGGACACCTTGGATTCCGGGCTGACCAGCCAGTGGATCGCGGTCGCCGCGTCGACCATTCCGGTATAGTGCAGCACCAGCATGGAAACCGGCAGGCTGCGCTCGTCGAAATTGGGCGACGGCGTATCGATCATCGGAAAGTCGGTCATCGCGAAGGGCCAGTCACTCGCACTTATCTGTCAGCGCCGCCATCGGGCGCAAGGCAGACCATGACCGACAGCGGCAGGCCAATCAAGCGGACTCGCAGCATTTTGCGGTCGGCAGGATCAAAGCGCCCGGCGCATCGCTCCCTCCGTCTGTGCCGTAACGTCGGCGCGGCGGCCATAACCGCCGCGGAATTCGGCATGGGGAACGAACTCGTCGCTATGCCCGATCACCGTCTCGCCCGCCCCCAGCAGCAGGACAGACCGCCCATGGCTGTGCCGGGACAGCAGGCGCAGCACGTTCTGCCGACGTTCGGGCGTGAAATAGAGCAGCACATTCCGGCAGAGCAGAAGGTCATATTCCCCCTTCGGCGCCTGCGCATCGAACAGATTGTCGGTGCGGAAATCGATCATCCGGCGCAACTCCGGATTGGCGCACCAGTCATCGCCCGACGGTTCGAACCATTTGAGAAGGTCGCTCACAGGCAGGCCACGCTGCACGTCCATCTGGGTGAAGGTGCCCGCTTTCGCCTGGGTGATGGCGGCGGTGGAAATGTCGGTTGCCAATATCTCGATCCGCCAGCCGCGCCAGCGCGCCATGTCGTTGCAAAGCTGGATCGCGAGCGAATAGACCTCCTGCCCCGTCGAGCAACCCGCGCTCCAGATGCGCAGCGTCCGGTCGGACCGCTGCGCCTGAATGTGCGGCAGGATGTGGCGATGGATCATGTCGAAAATCTGGAAATCGCGGAAAAAGCTGCTTTCATTGTTGAGCAGCGCGTTGACCACGTCATTTTCGAGCGCCGCGTCCTTGCGCGCCATCAGCCGGGACGCCAGCGCGTCCATATCGCCAAGGCCATGGGCGCGCAGCACCGGCTTCAGCACCGTTTCCATCCGCCAGGCGCGGCTTTCGGACAATATCTGCCCGGTGCGCGCTTCCAGCAGGCCGGAAAAGATGCGCGCCGCCCCGGACGATGAGGAAGCGGACGAAGCGGAACCGGACGAGACGGAAGGGGCCGAAGGGGGCAATGCCATCAGTTTCTGTTCTTTCCTCTTCGCGCCACGAAATCCATGATCGCATGGGGTTCCAGCAGGGCGCAGTTCAATCCTTCGCCCGCGATCGATCCGGGCATGCCCCAGACGACGCTGCTCGCTTCGTCCTGCGCCACAATCCAGCCGCCCGCCGCCACGATATCCCGCGCGCCGACCGTGCCGTCCCGTCCCATGCCGGTCAGGACCACGCCCGCAGCCCCCGCGCCGTAAACGTGCGCCATGCTGGCGAACATCGGGTCGACGCCAGGCAGATTGCCCGCGGGCGTGCGGTCCGGATTCAGCATGATGGAAACCCGGCCATAGAGCCCCCGCCGCAACTGGAGATTGGCGTCGCCGGGCGCGACATAGACGGTGTCCGGGGCAAGGATTTCGCCCTGTTCCGCCGCCTTGACGCGCAAGGGGGTCATGCGGCCCAATTGCTGGACGAAATAATGAGTGAAGCTGGCCGGCAGATGCTGGGTCAGCAGGATCGGCACGCCGAGCGGCGCGGCCAGACCGGCGAAAAGCTGTCCCAAGGCATGGATGCCGCCAGTCGATGCGCCGATGCCCAGGCAGGCGAGCGGCTGGGCCGCCTGCTCCGGTTCGATCCGCAGCGGGGGCCGGGCGATGACAGGCGTCGCGTCGCCGTTGAACAGGCGCGACAGCCGATCGATCAAGGCCTGGGGGAAATGTTCGCCAAAGCTGCCGCTGCCAGGCTTGGCCAATATATCGCTCGCGCCCAGCG
>Ga0255338_1005342_pt1 | contig 11969 bp, 10 predicted proteins | sample MeOH1_35cm_T4_19_FD_203715 | JGI IMG/M metagenome (GOLD analysis project Ga0255338, IMG submission 203715) | Sandy soil microbial communities from University of British Columbia, Vancouver, Canada - MeOH1_35cm_T4_195 | ecosystem: Engineered > Artificial ecosystem > Sand microcosm > Unclassified ... | reverse complement strand
CCTTCTCTTCCTTGGTCTTGACCGGGCGGGAGTTCTTCTTGAGCTCCTTGACGACGAGCTCGAGGGCCTTGTGCATGCCGCGCTGGATGGCCTTGGAGTTGGCGCCGGCGGTCACGTTGCGGATGCCCTCGGTGAGCAGCGACTGCGTCAGGATGATCGCGGTCGTGGTGCCGTCGCCGGCGATGTCGTTGGTCTTGGTGGCGACTTCCTTGACGAGCTGCGCGCCCATGTTCTCGTAGGCGTCCTGGAGCTCGATCTCCTTGGCGATGGTGACGCCGTCATCGATGATGACGGGCGAGCCGAACTTCTTCTCGAGGACCACCGCGCGGCCCTTGGGCCCGAGCGTGCACTTCGTGGCGTTGGCGAGCTTGTCCACGCCGTCCTTCATCTTCTTGCGAGCGTCGTCTCCGAAAATAATCTGCTTAGCCATGTTCTTTATCTATCTCCTATATATGGGGGTGCTTTACTTCAAGATCCCGAGGATGTCGTCCTGGTGCATGATGAGATAATCCTCGTCGTCCAGCTTGATCTCGGAGCCCGAGTACTTGCCGTACAGGATCTTGTCGCCGACCTTCACGTCGAGCGCGATCACCTTGCCGTCTTCGGTCGTCTTGCCCTTGCCGCACGCCGCGATCATGCCTTCCTGCGGCTTTTCCTTCGCGGAGTCGGGGATGATGATCCCGCCGCGCTTCGTCTCCTTCGCTTCCACGGGCTTGACGAGCACGCGGTCGCCGAGGGGCTGGATCTTCACTTTCGAGAGAGTCGCTTCGGCCATCTGAATTACCTCCGGGTATCTTACCGTCTTAAATTCCGGCGAGGAGTTTACTGGCACTCGCCGCCATCTAGTGCTAATTATAACACGAGGCCCCGAAAGTTGTCAATCGAAACCGCCGACTGCCAGTTCACGGGCGAGGTTCATATGGGTGGGGACGGCGGATAGTCATCCGTCGGGGACGGGCGCGATTGGCCGCGCCCTCTGGGGTAGACGCGACAATGACGGACATGGTCGCGTCAACCCCACGCCCCGACGGATGACTATCCGCCGTCCCCCCTCTATCAGCCTCTATTGGTCTCGCAGCCGTTCGCTCGCGTGATGCTAGGCGCTTTATGCAGGATGCTTTATAACATCGCGAAGCGATGAACCTCGAGACCCTCGCGCTTCCGGGGAATAGGGGCGAAGGATAGACGCCCCGAGGGGCGTGGGGTAGGGCAACCGTGGGTGTTATTGTTGCCACTACCCCAGAGGGCGCGGCCAAACGCGCCCGTCCCCGAGGGGCGTCTATCCTTCGCCCCTCCCTACATCAGGGAAGCGGCGGGGGTCAGTGGTTCTGGCCGGGGAATACGCGTCGCAGGAAGCCCATCAGGGCTTCTTGCGCTTTCGGCTGCTCGGCCGGATGCTGGGGCTCGAGGTAGGGCGGGGCGGGCGGCGGGTCGTCGTTGGTGAAGGTGCCGATGGCCGGCGGCGGCACGGGCGTCTTGAACTCGGGGACGGAGAGCACGCGGCGGACGACGGGCTCGACGACCTCCGGGGCGGACGCCTCGGGCGCGGGCGGGGGCGGAGGCGGCGGAGGCGGAGGAGCGGCGCGGACCGGAGCGGGCCGGGGCGCGGGAGTGGGCTCGGCGGCGGCGGCCCGGAGCAACTCCGGGGACGGGCAGAGGCGGTTGAGGTCCTCCTCGAGGCGGCGGATCACGCCGAGGGCCTTGGCCAAAGAGAGCTCCTTGTCGGACAGCTCCTTGGAGAGCTTGTCGACCAGGCGGTTGCGGATCGCGAGGTCACCCTCCGACTGCGAGGCGCGGCGCTTGGCCGTGTCGAGCTCGCCGCGCATCTTCTCGGCGGCCATGCGGATCTCGCTGAGCTGGCCCTCGCGGGCTGCGAGGTTGGCCTGGGCCTGGGCCAGGGCGGCCTGGCTCTTGCTCAGGGACTCCTCGAGCTCGGCGATGCGCGGGATGCGGATCTCGAGCATGGTCGCGGTCTCGCGGGCGGCGGCGAGCTCCTGCTTCAGAGCGGAGATCTGGCGCTGGAGCGAGGTCACGAGCGACTTCTCGTCGCGGCGCGTCTCGAGCTCCTTCATGAGGTCGGCGACATGGGAGAACAGGCGGGTGCTCGCGCCGTCGAGGAGGGCGTCCACGTCGTTGGAGGTCGGGGGCGCTCCGAGGGGCGCGGACGGCGGGGTCATGGCCTGGTGGGCGTCGAGGGCGCGGACGATGTCCTCGAACTCGCCGGCGCGCCGCCAGTTCTTCTCGGCGATCTCCCCCTCTCCGGGGCAGACGAGCGTGGTCATCGTGAAGCCGGGAAGGGCGGCCAGGGCCTCGGGCTCGTAGCTGCCGGGCACCTCGCCCTTCATGTAGGTCCAGTATTTCATCGGTTCTCTCCGGGCTGGTTCTCGGCGAACGTCTCTTGGATACGGTGGAATTTGGCGAGGAACTCCCGCATCTCGGCGCGCAGGATCTGAACGTCCTGGTCGGTCAAAGTCTTGGCCTGCAGGAGGCGCTCGTGCGACGCGGAAGCCTGACGGCGGAGCTCGCCTACACTACCGGAAAGTTCCCCTGCCTTATTACGAGCAGCAGCCAGATCAGCCTCCAGATCGTTGACCCGGCGCCGCGCCTCGACGAGGGCCTTCTCCGCGTCGGCGCGGCGCTCGCGCTCGAGAGAGAGGTCGGATTCCCGGATGTGCTCGCGGGATTCGCGGCGGGCGAGCTCCGCGCGGGCGCTCTCGAGCTCCCCGGCCAGCCGGGCGTTCTCGAGCTCGGCCGAGCGGCGCGCGGAGTCCGAATCCAGGGCGGCGCCTTCGTAAGAGGAAACGGCCTCCGAGAGGCGGCGCTCGAACTCGGCGGCCAGGGAAGCCATCGTCTCCACCCTGGCGCGCAGCGCCTCGTTCTCGCGCGCCAAGGTCTCGAGGCGGACGTCGTTCCCCTTGCGGGGGCGGACGACGGCCGGCTGATCGGGGGCGGACGCCATGTCGCGCACCGGCGAGAGGCGCGGATAGCCCTGCCAGCTCAGCTCTCCCAGCCAGTCGTTGGAATCCTCGTTCGGGGGCATGCCTATTAAGGATAGGTCCTCCCTGTTACAAATTCAAGGCTATTTGCTAGATTCCCGAGATGAGCAAACGCCCCCTGGTCCTCATCGTCGACGACGAGCATGATTTCCGCGCGATCTGCGCGCACGTCCTCGACCGGGGCGGCTACGACACCGCGACCGCCGGGGACGGAGCGGCGGGGCTGGCCGCGTTCGCGGAGCGTAAGCCCGACCTCGTCGTCCTGGACGGGAACCTTCCCGACATGGACGGCATCGAGGTGTGCCGGCGCCTGCGCAAGCTGCCCGGCGGCGCGAAGCTCCCGGTCCTCATGTGCACCGTGCGTTCGGCCGTGGTCTCCATCCAGGAGGGCCTCGACGCCGGCGTGACGGACTACGTGCTCAAGCCCTTCGAGATGGACGACCTCCTCGAGCGGGTCGCCGGCGCGCTCGAGCAGGCCTCGCGGTGAAGGCGAAGCTGGCCGTCGTCGACGACGACACGGAGATGCTCGAGCTGATGGCCATGGTCCTGGGCAAGAACGGCTTCGAGGTGAAGACCTACGCCACGCCCGGGCGCTTCCTCGACTCCCTCGCCAAGGTCCGTCCCGACCTGTGCGTCCTCGACATGCAGCTGCCCGGCATCCACGGGCGCGACGTGATCCGCGTCCTGAGGGATAACGCGGCCACGAAGCGGATGCCGATCGTGGCCATCACCGCCTCCGAGCGCGGCACGCCCGACGTGATCAAGGGGCTCGAGCTGGGGGCCGACGAGTACATGGGCAAGCCGCTGGACCTCGAGCTGTTCGTCGTACGCATCGAGGCCCTCCTGCGGCGCGTCCCGGCGATCTGGACGGAGGCGCCGAAGACGGAGACGCTACGCTACGCTTCCTTGACGGTCTTCCTCGACGAGCATCGCGTCGAGGACTCGGGCAAGGCCGTGACGCTGACGCATCTCGAGTTCAAGCTGCTCGCGTATTTCCTGCGCCATCCCCAGCGCGTGGTCACGCGGGGCATGCTGCTCGAGAAGGTCTGGGGGACCGAGCCCGACATGTCCACGCGCACCGTGGATAAGCACGTCGAGTCCCTGCGCAGGAAGCTTCCCGGCTTCGGCGCCCATCTGGAGACCGTGATCCGGGTGGGCTACCTCTTCCAGCCCTGACGCGGTCAGGGCTTCCCGGGATTCGCCGGTTTGCCGGGCTTAGCGGGATCGGCCGGAGCGGCCGGAGCGCCGGGCGTCGCGGGCGCGGCGGACGAACCGGGATCCGCGGGCGGAGCCGGCGCTGCGGAATTGCGCGCGCGGCGTCCTCCGCCGCTGCCGTCTCCCCTTCCGCCTCCCCCGCCGCTGCCGTCCCCGCGGCCTCCGCCCTGCCCTCGGCCTCCGCCCTGACCGGTGCCCCCTTCGGACCCGGAGCCGTCCCCGCCTCCGCGGCCCGAGCGGCGCATCACGTCCTGACGCGCGCGGCGCAGGGCCTGGATGCGCTGCTGGACGTCCGCGCGCTCCTGCGGGGTCTTCGCGGCGCGGAACTCGTCCCGTAGCGCGGTCATCTTCTGGCGGTGGTCGGCGTGCTTGTCGCGGCGCTGGCGGGCGTTCTGCTCGGCGCCGACGTCCTCCGGCGCCTGCTTCTTCGCGGCGGCCTTCGGCGGCTCGCCGCAGAGCGCGGGGGCCGCGAGGAGGACGAGCAGCAGGGTCAGGGAGGTTTTCATGGAGGAATGATAGCCCCTCGCTCCCGGCCTGTCAATCGCGATAGATCAAGGTGCCGACGTTCTTCCCCTCGAGCGCCCGCGCCACGCTGCCGGCCTTGAGCCCGTTGACGATGCGAAGGCTGGTCATGTGGCGCGCATGGAGCATGTTCTCGAGGACGACGCGCTCCAGGGCGAGGTCTCCCAGGTCCAGGGCGATGAGCTCGGAGACGCTGATCCTCGGGATGAGCTTGGCCTTGCGGTCCTTCTTCGGGTCGGCGGTGAAGAGGCCGTCGACGTCCTTGATGTAGGTCAGGGACTTCGCTCCCAGGAACTCGGCGGTCAGGTAGGTTCCGGAGTCCGTCCGGTTCGCGGGTATGCGCGCGCCCATCGGCGGCTTCTCCCAGTAATCGTACGGAGGCATCCCGCTCATGATGGGCAGGCAGCCCATCGCGAGGTAGAGCGGGAGCTTGTCGAAGTCGTCGGGCATGATGTAGACGCCGCCATGCTTGGCCAGAAGCATCTGCAGCATGCGCGCGTTCTGGCGCGGCGGCGCCTCCCCGAGGGCGGCCAGCACGCCCGTGGGAAGCCCCAGGCCCAAGGCGATGTCGTAGGCGTGCCGCGCGCGCGTCCCGCCTCCGGCGCAGAGGATCATGCGGTGGCGGCGCTTAAGGCGCACGAACTCCGCGATGAGCGGGTAGACCGCGGCGCGGCCGCGGTCCATCACGCTCTGCCCGCCGAATTTGAGGACGTGGACGTCCGGCAGTATGCGCACGATCGGGCTGGTCTTCATCGTCGGGCCTCCTTCGGGGCGTAGATCACCGTGCCCGTGGTCCGGCCGGAGAGCGCTTTCGTCAGCGAGCCCGGCTTCAAGCCGTTGGTCACGACGATCTCCTTGACGTGGCGCGCGCACAGCATGGTCTCGAGCAGCATGCGCTCGACGATCAGGTCCTCGTCCGGAAGGCGCAGCAGGTCTCGCGCGGAGACCCGGCGCAGGAGCTTGGCGCCGGGGACCCGCTTCGGGTCCGCCTCGTGCTGGCCGTCCTGGTCCTTGAGATAGACCAGCCGCCGGGCGCCGATGGACTCGGCGAAGACGAAGAGCCCGAAGTCCGACCCGTTCATCGGGAGGCGTCCGCGGCGCGGCGGCTGCTCCCAATAGTGGTAGGGCGGCATGCCGATCATGATCGGGATCATCCCCGAGGCGAGCTTGTGAGGGAGGTCCCAGAAGTGGTCCTTCGTCATCTGGATGCCGCCGTGCTTGGCGAGCAGGGCCTGGAGCATCTTCATGTTCTGCTCCTCCGAGGCTCCGGCCAGGTGCGCCAGCCCGCCCGTCGGCAATCCCAGGTCCAGCGCGATCTTGAAGACGTGGCGCGTGCGCGCGCCGCCGCTCACGCCGATGACGAGGTCGTGGCGCTTGCGCAGGCGCGCGATCTCGTCGACCAAGGGCAGGATCGCGGGGGCGCCGCGGTCCATGATGCTGGCGCCGCCGATGGAGACGACCACGGCGTCGGGCAGGATGTCGATCTCCTTGTCGGCCGCGCTCGCGCGCAGGACGGACTTGTCGATCAGGGATTCGGCCTTGAGCCCTCCCTGCAGGTGCTTCTGCCTCAGTTCAGCCCGCTCCTTACGCATCGCTTCCCTCCTTGGACGGCTCCGGATCCGTTCGCGTCCGCAGCAGCCGGGCCGCGACGACGCCGCTGGCCGCGCCGAACGCCAATTGCGACGAGCCCTGGATCGCCGCGGCGGCGTAAAGCGCCGCGTTGCCGTCGACGAGCCAGACCACGGCGAGTATGCTGGTCAGGCGCGCGGCGGCGGCGAGGGCCGAGACGATCACGAAGGGGACGGTCCTCCCGCGCAGCGCGTCGAAGGCCGGCGCGGCCGCGTCGACGACCAGGCCGGGGGCCATGTGCTTGAGGATCTCGAACACGCCGTAGCGGCCGTCGCCGAAAAGGAAGGAGATCACGCCCAAGGTCGTGCCGGCGACCGTGGCGCCGAAGCGCATGCGCGTGCGGTCGGCCGCGACGAAATAGAGCGGGAGCATGAGGGCGGTCTTGTAGCCGGGCGCGAACGGGATGCCCGGAAGGATCTTGGCGAGCTTGGTCCCGAGCATGAGGAGGCAGACGCCGGAGATCACGGCGACGTCGTCCCGCAGCGCGGCGCTGCTCATGCCCGAAGCCGCGCCGCGCGCGCGGGCGACCGAGGAGTCGATCAGGCCCGGAAGAAAATCCACTTCTCCATTAAGGACCCGGCGCAAGGTCGGCAGGCCGGCCTCGCCGGCGCGCGGTCCGCCCCCTCCTCCGTCGCCGCGGCCGCGGCCTCCGCCGCCGCCCCCTCCTCCCCCCCGCCTCGCGGGCTCGGAGTCCAGCAAAGACAAGGTCGCCGCGATCGTGCCCGCCACGGCTTCCGGGAGGAACCACCCGCGCAGCCCGGCCACGAAATCGCCGGGAGCGCCGGTGCGCTGCACCCAGCCGGACGCGGCGACGACGGCGAGGACGCGCAGGATCATGCGCGCGCCGTAGGCGAGGCCGTCCGGATGCCAGCCGAGACGCTTCCCGAGGACGGTCCATTCGCGCGCGGCGGGGCCGGCTCCCTCCGGCGGGAAGAGCGCGAAGAGGACCAGGACGGTGACCGAGAAAGGCAGCAGGCGTGAGACGGCGCGCGCGAGGTCCTTCAGCGGCAGGCGCGAGAGCGTCCACAGCCCGATCTGGAGGAACGTCAGGGCCAGCAGCGGCTCCAGGCCTTTGAGGAAGAAGGCCGACAGCGAGACCACGAGGAGATAGCCGACGCGCAGGCGGGGTGACTCGATCATGGCCGCGTAGTATAGCAGTCACGGCGGCGTCATCGGAATATAAAATGGCGAATTTATATATTGCGCAAAAATAAGACATCTTGTATACTCTCGACATGAGATCAATCCGATTGGACCCCGGGACTTTCGACCACATCCGCGCCCAGCTGCGCGCCTCGCCTCAGGTGCGCCGCCTGCATCGTCTTCATGCCGTCCTGCTGGTAGCGGGCGGCCTCAGCTGCCGCAAGGCGGCCCGCCTGCTCGGCGATTCCCCGCGCAGCGTGGAGTACTGGGCCCACCGGTATATGTCTGATAATGACAATGGATTAAAAGATAAAAAGCATACAGGGCGCCGTCCGCGGCTGACCCCGGCGCAGCTTGCGCAGCTGCGCGCCGTGCTGGCGGGATCCGTCACGGATGAGCCGGCTCCGCCCGGCGGCTGGGATGGGAAGAGCGCGCGCGCTTACATCGCGCGCCGCTGGGGCGTCCGGCTCGGACTGCGGCGCGTCCAGTCGCTCCTGGCGGCGGCTCGCCTCGCGGCGGGGACAAAACATGCGCAATAAAATAGTGCGTCATATTCCATAGTGCGCTACGATTGCGCGTGGGCGAAACAGGGATTTCGCACCGATAAGGGACAATTGCGCCAGCCCACATGATTCGTTCCGAGACTCCCCCGCCGCCGACCTCCGGACCCCTCTTTTCGAAAGGATCGGCGGCTCTTCTTTATACGCGCGCGCGTCTCATAGCCTCCTTGGCCGGGGCGATCGCGGCGTCGGCCTTCCTCCCCCTCTCCGCCGACGCGGCCGCGACCCTGCGCGTCGTCGGGACCAGCGTCATCAGCTCGGGCACGGTCAAGGTGTACTTCAGCGAGCCGGTCGACGCCAGCGCCGACAGCGCGTCGAACTTCTCCCTGTCGCCCTCGATCGCGGTCAACTCGGCCGCGCGGCAGGATTCGAACTACTCGACCTGGCTCACCCTCGGAGCCGCGCTGACGAACAACACGACGTTCACGCTGACGGCGTCCGGCGTCGTCGCGGTCTCGGCGAACACCTTGGCCGCGGACAGCTCCACGGCGACCTTCGCCGGCGTCAACCCCGCGCCGTTCTTCACCGACGACTTCAACCGGCTCAACGCCGGCATACTGGACTCGGATTCGCCGGCCGCCGGGCCGTGGCATTCCGCCTACACCTGGATCGACGCCGGCAACTCGGTCTCGCTCTCGACCTGGAGCGTGCGCGGCGGCCACGGCCTCGAGTCGCTGGACGCTTCGGCGACGGGCGTGGCCGCGCGCGTCTACCGCGACCTCGGCACGGCTCAGGCCCAGGTCTATCTGCGCGCCTACGTCTACCTCCCGTCGAGCTTCTTCTCGGCGATGGCCAACGGCGGCCAGCACGACCTGGTCGACGTCCTCGGCGCCGCCAACGGGCGCTATGTCGGCGTCATAGGCCAGAAGGACGGCGGCGGCAATCCCCGCCTGCTCTGGGAGACCTTCACCAGCGACGGCTACAAGGGCTTCACGACCGCCGTCACCCCGGACGCCTGGCACTGCGTCGAGATGCACGCGCCGCCCTCGGTCTCCGGGTCGACCGCCACCTTCTGGCTCGACGGCGTGCTCGTGGGGCGCATAGCGGCGAACTACACCGACGCCGCCTCCTGGAAGCAGGTCGTCGTCGGGCTCGGCTACACCGCCGCGGGCGCGGTCACCCACGCGGCCTATTACGACGAGGTCCGCGTCTCGACCGTGTCCTACATCGGCCCGATCGATCCGCCCTCCGTCCGCTCCGCCTCCGTCGTCGACGCGAACCGCGTCAAGGTCTACTTCGACATGGCGGTCAGCACGGCCGACGGCCGCTTCGTCGATCCCGCGCGCTACACGCTGGCCCCCGGCCCCGCCGTGACGGCCGCCGTCTCGACGGACTCCTTCACCGGCGTCCTGCTGACCGTCGCAGAGCAGGCCGACAACCGCTTCTCGACCGTGGCGGTGGACTCCTCGCTGCTGGCGCCCGGCGGGACCAGCACGGCCTCCTTCGTCCAGGTCCAGCCGTCGCCGTTCTTCCTCGACGACTTCAACCGCCCCTACGACGGCCTCTACTACGACGACCCGATCCCGGGACCCTGGGCGGTGTCGGAGGCGTGGATCGACGCCGGCAACGAGCTCAGGCTCTCGACCGTGAGCTTCCGCGGCGGCCGCGGCCTGCTCTCCCTCGACAACTCCGCGAACGTCGGAGCCCGCCTGAGGAAGACCTTCTCCGCGGGCCAGACCAAGATGTACATGCGCTTCTATCTCCACCTGCCCGCGGGCTTCTTCTCAGCGATGGCCAACGGCGACCAGCAGGACCTGGCCGAGGTATTCTCCGCGTCCGGCGGGCGCTACATCGGCGTCCTCGGCCAGAAGACCGGCGGCGGCGCCTCGGCGCTCCTCTTCGAGGTCTACGACAGCCTCGGCGGCTACAACAACGTCTCCATCCCCGTCACGGCCGACGCCTGGCACTCCGTCGAGCTGTACGCCCCCGCCGTCGGGGCCTCGGTCAACCCCGCCTTCTGGCTCGACGGCGAGCTGGCCTGGCGCCCCACTCTGAACCTCTCCGACGCCGGCTCCTGGAACCAGGTCGCCCTCGGGCTCGGCTACAGCGCCGCCGGCGCGGTCACGCACACCGCCTACTTCGACGAGCTGCGGGTCTCGACTTCGAGCTACATCGGGCCGCTGACGGCGCTCCCCCCGTCGGACTGCGCCATCGTGCGCAACGTCCGCCAGAGCACGGGGCCCTACACGACGATCCAATCCGCCGTCGACGACCTGCCGAACCCGCTGACCGGCCACTCGTGCGTGGTGATCCGCGACGGCGCGACCTACTCCGAGCAGGTGACCGTGCGCAACTTCGTCAACAACGGCTCCTCGATCACGATCATGGCCGACCCCGCGTCGGGCCTGCGGCCCGTCGTGGCTCCGCCCGCCGCCTCGACGGCGGCTTTCCTCATCGCCAACGCGAGCGTGAACATCCAGGGCATCGACGTCGTGCCGGCCGCCGCGATGAACTGGGGCGTGCTGGCCTCCTCGGCGCAGGTCACCCTGAGCAGCGTCGGCGTCCATGACGCGGGTGGGCTGATCAAATTCGCCGGCGTGGAGCTCTCGAGCCGCAACGCGGTGTCCTACAGCTCCGTCACGGTCGCCGCGGCGCACGGCTACTATCTCCCCGGAAGCACGATGGCCGTGATCTCCTTCAGCTCGGCCCAGGCCGCAGGCAGCGCCCACTTCTCACTGTATCTGGCGGGGGCCTCGTCGACCTCGGTCTCGGACTTCTTCGCGACGAACTCGGCCGGCAACGCCGTCGGCCTCGAGTCGGGCGCGAGCTACAACGGGATCGCCCGGAGCACGATGACCTCCGCGGGCGCCAACCGCGTCGGCCTGCTGATGGACGCGGCGAACTGGAACTCGATCTCATATTCGTACGTCGCCGGCGCGAGCGGCGCGGGCGCCTACATCGCGAACGTCTCGAACTTCAACTCTTTCAGCCAAAGCACCTTCACCAGCGCGAACGCGACCTACCGAGCCCTGCTCCTCGACAACGCGAACTTCAACTCGATCACGGGCTGCCGCGTCGCGCATCCCGCCGCGACGGGCTCGGCGCTGGAGATCTACGGCGTCTACGACACGGTCAGATTGTCGACGGTCGTTGCCGGCGCCTTCGGCTTGCGGCTGATCGCGGCCTCGTCGGTGACCGTCTCCGAGAGCTATATCCAAGGCTCCACGGCCGCCCTCATCTCGGGTTCGACGGGGACGGTGATCGGGGGATCGCGGCTCGCCGCGACGCACGTCACCGGCGCGGCCCTTGCCGTCGGCGGCGGCAGCGTCAATCTCAGCGTGTCCTCGAGCGTCTTGAGCTCGGTTCCCGGCTCGCTCAGCGCCAAGGGCGTTTTCATCGACCGCTATAACGCCGGCCGCTTCTTGCTGTCGTCGAACACGATCGCGGGCGGGCAATACGGCGTTTGGGTCTCGACCCAGGTCGGCGGCAGCGAGGTCTGGCTCGCCTCGAACACCGTCCTGGTGTCGACGTCGGCCGACGTCGCCACCTACGGCCTCTACCTCGACGGGCTGATCAGCGGCGCCACGATCCAGAACAACGCCTTCTATTTCCGCCTCCCGGGCGCGGTCACGGACGCCGGGGCCACCGCTTTCTACGCGAACACCAGCGCCGGCCTCGTCTTCACGAACAACCGCATCAACAACCCCGGCATGCTCACCGGCGGGTCCTTCACGGGCATCCATCTCGACGACACGGACGACGCCCTCCTGCTGAACAACGACATCCATTCGACGGGCACCGCGCTGACCAACGGCTATCTGCTGCGCGTCCTCAACGGCTCGAACGGGGTCCAGCTCTACAACAACATCGTCTCGAGCTCCTTCTCCGTCACCGGCGCCTCGGCGACGATCGAGGTGGACGCGGCCAGCGTCGCCGGGTTCGCGTCGGACTACAACTCCGCGCA
>Ga0255338_1005341_pt1 | contig 11971 bp, 11 predicted proteins | sample MeOH1_35cm_T4_19_FD_203715 | JGI IMG/M metagenome (GOLD analysis project Ga0255338, IMG submission 203715) | Sandy soil microbial communities from University of British Columbia, Vancouver, Canada - MeOH1_35cm_T4_195 | ecosystem: Engineered > Artificial ecosystem > Sand microcosm > Unclassified ... | reverse complement strand
CGGTGGAGCTAGGGGGACTCGAACCCCCGACCTTCTCATTGCGAACGAGACGCGCTACCAACTGCGCCATAGCCCCATGAAGCGGGGAACAGAGTAGCACCTCCCCACCAGCCCGCCCCAGCGCGGGACGCCTCCGGGCCTACTCCCCCGCGGCCCGCCGCTTGGCCAGCACCGCGTTGAGGTCGATGCTCCCGGACGCCTCCGCAGTGGGCGCCTCGGGGGTGCGCAGCGCGTCGTCGGCGTCAGCGGGCCGCACGGCGGTCGAGGCCTCGACCTCGCCCAGCGGGACGGGCTGACGTCGCGGCGCGGCGGGCTTCATCGTGTACGTCGGTGGCGGCACCGGGACGGGACGCCACGCCTCGTCGGGCTCCGAGGGCGCCGCGGCGGCGGCGGGCGCAGCGCCGGGCACGGCAACCGACGCCGCGGGCCGCCGCACCACCGCGGCCACACCCCGCGTCGGCGTCGCGTCGCGGCGCACGCCGGCCGTCAGGCCGCTCGACGCGTGGCGCACGGTCGCGCCCTTCTCGCCCTGGTCGGCGACGATCGCCTGGAACACCTCGGTCTCCGCCTCGGACGGGCGCACCGCGCGCCCCGTGACGGTGGGCGTCGGCACCGACGCCGCAGCGGAACGGGCGGCAGCCTTCGCCACCCGACCGGTCGCGGCGGCAGGGGTCGCGCCCTTGCCCACCCGGGCGGCAGCCTCGACCAGCCGGGCCTCGGTGGCTGCCGTGATCACCGGCACCTGCCCGGAGCGTGGGTTGGCCACCAGCTCGTCGGCGGCGGCGACCTGCTCCGCCAGCGCGGCGTCGTGGCGGCGTCCGGTGACGACGGCGCGCCGCCCGGCGGCCAGCACGCCCACCAGCAGCACGGTCGGCACCAGGCCGACGAGCATCTCGGCCGCGGGCGCCACGCCGAACGCCACCCAGCCGGCGGCGGTCGCGACGGTGAGGAGGGCGACGAGCGCGGCGCGGCGACGCGCGGCGGCCGCGCGGCGGGCGGCAGCGGCGACGCGGGCGGCTCGAACCTGTGCGGCGCGGCGCGCGGCCTCGGCCGTGACGCGCTCGGGGGTGGCGTGCGGTCGGTCCACGGTCTCGCCTCCTGTCCGGCTCCCGGCGGCGACCGCCTGGAGCCCTCTGCCCGGGGTGAGCAACCCCGTCGTGCCCGCGTGCGCCCGGCGCTCTGCCGGCCGTACCAGGTGCCCTGCGCGGGGCGCCCGCTGGGTGACGCGCACCACGCGGAGCGCCTCGGAGTAGCGATCGTCGGCCCGCGACTCGAGCATCTGCTGCCGGTGCCGCAGCTTGTACGGCACCAGGTACGCCAGCCACAGTCCGACCAGCACGAGTGCCACCGGACCGTAGAACTGGTGCACACGACGACGGTAGGCGGACGTGTCGCCCACCCGGGTGAGGCGCGCGGGGGTGTCGTCGCTCAGGTGACGGTGGGCCGCAGCCTCCGCCACCGGGCCAGCAGACCGTCCGGCACCTCCTCGGTGGTCACCGCAAACGTCCGGTGGTCGGCCCACTCCCCGGCGATGTGCAGGTAGCGCTCGCGCAGCCCCTCGTCGCGCAGCCCGAGCTTCTCCACCACGCGCAGCGACGGGCCGTTCTCGGGCCGGATGTTGATCTCGATCCGGTGCAGGCCCAGGGTGAAGAAGCAGTGGTCGGTGGCCATCGCCAACGCCGTCGGGGCGATCCCCTGCCCCGCGACGCGCCGTCCCACCCAGTAGCCGATCGCGCCGGAGCGCAGCGAGCCGTAGGTGATCGACGACACCGTCAGCTGCCCGACGAGCTCGCCGGCGTACTCGATGGCGAACGGCAGGGTGGTGCCGCTGCGCGCCTGCGCGGACAGCGAGCGCACGAACTGCCCGAACGTCGGCCGCGGACCCGTGACGGGCACCGGGCTCGTGGCGTCCCAGGGCTCCAGCCAGGACGCGTTCTGCGCGCGCAGTGCCAGCCACACCTGGGCGTCGGTGCGCCGCAACGGGCGCAGCCTGACGTTCCCCTCGGTGAGCACCACCGGCCAGCCGGTCGCCATCAGCCCTCCAGCACCAGGCAGTGGAGCACCTCGCCGGCCCGCACGCGCGTGGTCCGCTCGTTGACGACGGCCAGCGCGTTCGCCTGCGCCAGCCCGACGACCGACGGTGCGGCGGGGTCGCCGAGCGGCGCCGCCGTGTATCCCTCGTCGGGCGTCCCCAGCACCGCCGCGGGGACGAACTGCCGGAGCCCGGCCGGCGACGTCCAGCCGGCGGTCAGCGTCGCCGCGACCGACGAGCGGAACACGTCCGCGTCGGTGTACCCGGCCATGGCGCGCAGCGCCGGCCGGACGAACACCTCGAACGCCACCTGCGCGGCCACCGGGTGGCCCGGCAGCGCGAACACCGGCACCTGGTCGTCGCGGCCGAACCCGGCGCCGAGCGTGCCGAAGCCGTGCCGACGTCCCGGCGTCATCGCCACCTGGTCCAGCCGCACGTCGCCCACGGCGCCCAGCACGTCCTTGACGGTGTCTCCCGACAGCTCCGACAGCCCACCGGTGATCACCACCAGGTCGGCGCGCACCAGCTGGTCCGCGAGCGTCTCGCGCAGCCGGCCGTGGTCGTCGGGCACCACACCCACCCGCACGGGCACGGCGCCCGCGTCCCGCACCGCGGCCTCCAGGGCGTGGCCGTTCGCCTCGTACGTGGGCGCCTCGTCGGGCGGCGCGCCCTTGGTGGGGGGCTCGACGAGCTCGTCTCCCACCGACAGCAGCACCACGCGCGGCGTCGGGTGCACGCGCAGCCTCCCGCGCCCCATCGTCGCCGCGAGCGCGATCTGCCGGGCAGCCAGCCGCGTGCCCGCGGCGAGCGCCACCTCGCCGCCCAGCACGTCCGCGCCGGCCGGACGCACCCACTGCCCCGCCTTGACCGGACCGGCCAGCGACACCGTCGCCGTGCCGCGGTCGGTCTCCTCGACGGGCACCACCGCGTCGGCGCCCACGGGGACGGGCGCCCCGGACGCGACGCGCACCGCGTGGCCCGGGGCCAGGCGCAGGCCCGGCCGGGCGCCGGCGCGCAGGTCGTCGGTCACGGGCAGCCGCACGACGAGCCCCCCGGCGTCCTTCGCCTCGACCGCGTACCCGTCGCGGGCCGCCACCGGCACGGGCGGCACGTCGCACGGGGCGGTGACGTCCTCGGCCAGCACGGCGCCCATGGCGTCGCGCAGCACCACCTCGAGCGGCGCCACCGGCGCGACGACCGCCATCACGGCGGCCAGGTGGTCCTGCACCGATCTCACAACGGGTCATTGTGGTGGCCCGGCGTCCGGCGCGCCCGTAGGGCGCCCGGCGGGGCGGGCTTGCGGGGCGGGACGGGTCCTGCAGGACGGTGCGGGGCCTGCAGGGCGGGGCGGACCGGGGCGGGCCGGGCGCTACGTACCCGGGGTCGTGCGGCCGACGATCTCGCGCATCACCGCCGCGGCCTCGTCGGACGCCCCCGCCCGGACGTGCCGCGCCAGGTCGAGGTGCAGGCGCACGTCCTCCTCCGGCGGCGGCTCGTGGGACGCGCGCTCCCGCAGCACCGCGAGCACCACGTCCACCAGGTGGGCGTACAGCGGGTTGCCGGCGGCCTCGAGCAGCACGCGGTGGAAGTGGGCGTCGTCCTGGTAGAACGCCTCGGGGTCCGCCCGGCTGGCGGACATCCGCCCGGCGGCCGCCACCAGGTCCGCCGCCGCCTCGGGGCCGATGCGCAGCGCCGCGAGCCTGGCGGCCTCCGGCTCCAGTCCCAGCCGCAGCTCGGCGAGGTCACGCAGCCAGCGGTCCCTCTCGGGGCCGTCGAGCCCCCAGCGGACCAGCAGCGGGTCGACGACGTTCCACCGGGACCGCGGCTCGACGGTGAAGCCGACGCGACGGCGCGGCGACAGCAGGCCCATCGACGCGAGCACGCCCATCGCCTCGCGGACCACCGATCGGGAGGCGCCGGTGGCGCCCACCACCTCCTCGACCGTCAGCACCCGGCCCGGTGCCGGCCCACCGGCGGCGATCGACGCGCCGAGCGCGTCCCGCACCTGGGCGAAGGCCGTGACGCCGGGGCGGCGCGGCGGCAGCGGGGCGAGGACGCGGCGCGCGGCCGGCGCTGCCGCACCCGGGTCCGACGCAGCCGCGCCCGACACCCGGCCGCCCGCCGCGCGCGCCGGCGTCACCGCTGCCGCACCGGCGAGACCACCAGCTCGTCGATCCGTACGTTCGCGGGCCGGTCCAGGACGAACTGCACGGTCTCCGCGATGTCGTCGGGCGACAGCATCGCGGCGCGCGCCTCGGCGCCCGGCACCTGCGGCCGCAGCCGGAGGAAGTCGGTGTCCACGTCGCCCGGGCACAGGTGGCACACGCGGATGCCGTGCGCGCCCTCCTGGTCGTTGAGGGTGGCGCACACCGACGACAGCGCGGTCTTGCTCGCCGAGTACGCGACGCCGGCCATCGGCGTGAAGCGCCAGGCGGACCACGACGAGACGACGACGATGCTGCCCCCGCCGGCGGCGCGCATCCCCGGCAGCACGGCGTCGACCACCGACACCACGCCGGTGAGGTTGGTGTCGACGATGGCGGTGAAGCCGTCGAGGTCCTGGTCCTGCCAGCCGCGGTTCGGGGCGTTCAGCCCCGCGGCGAGCACCAGGTCGGCCACCGGCCCCCAGGCCGACTCGATGTCGGCGTGCGCGGCGGCGACGGCGGCACGGTCGCGCACGTCGAGGGGGACGGCCAGCGCGAGACCGCCGGCGGCCTCGATGTCGCCGACCGTCGCGGCCACCGCCTCCGGCCGCCGCCCGCTCACCACCACGCGCCGGCCGGCCCGGCCGGCGCGCAGCGCGCAGGCGCGGCCCATCCCGCTGCCGGCCCCGGTCACCCACACCACGCGACCGCGGTCGGCCCCCTCGCCCGCCCCGGCCGCCGCCCACCGCGCCAGATATGATCCATCCGTCCGCTCCATAAGTATGTTTTATCGGGAGGCACGGTGGACTGGCAACTGGCGGGCCGGGTTGCCGTGGTCACGGGAGCGGGGCGCGGCCTCGGCCGCGCGATCACCGACGCGTTCCTCGCCGCGGGGGCGGTCGTCGCGGCGGTGGACCTGGACGGCCCGGACCTGCGGGCGCTCGCCGAGGGCCCGCTCGCCGACGCCGCCCGCGGCGAGGCCTTCGTCTGCGACGTCACCAGCACCCCGGCCGTCGACGCGACCGTCGCCGCGATCGTCGCCCGGTTCGGGCGCATCGACGTGGTGGTCAACAACGCCGGCGTCATGGGCGAGGGACTGGTGGACGAGCTGGACGACGCGACGTGGCAGCGCTGCTTCGACGTCAACACCACCGGTGTGTTCCGCGTCTGCCGCGCCGTGCTGCCGGTGATGAAGCGGCAGCGCTCCGGACGGATCGTCAACGCCGCCTCGTTCGCCGCGATCGTGCCGAGCGCCGGCAGCGCCGCCTACGCCGCGTCCAAGGCCGCGGTGGTGCAGTTCACGCGCACCCTGGCCGGCGAGGTGGGTCCGTGGGGGATCACCGCCAACTCGTACGCGCCCGGCATGGTGCCCAGCCAGATCAACCACTTCACCGAGCTGCCCGCGGAGCGGCAGGCGCGGCTGCTCGACACGCTGACCATCCGCCGCTGGGGCGACCCGGCCGAGGTGGCCGACGTGGTGCTGTTCCTGGCCAGCGACGCCGCGCGGTACGTCACCGGCACGCTGGTCGACGTGTCCGGCGGCAAGCTGGCCACCCAGCTCCCGGAACGGGCCTACCAGCTGGCCGAGCAGGCGCGGGGGGTCGATAGCCTGGCCCCATGAGCGACGAGGGGCTGCGTCTGGCCCGGGCGAAGATGACCGCGGCGGGCGTGGCCCCGGTGGCGGTCGACGTGTTCGAGCACTACTACCGCCAGCTCGAGGCCGGGGCGACCGGGCTGATCCGCGAGGACACCATCGCGCCGCTGCTGGACCCACCGTCGCTGGGGTCGGTGCAGGTGGGCGACGAGCAGGCGCGCGACGCGCTGGCCCGCACCGTGGTGATCAAGCTCAACGGCGGGCTGGGTACGTCGATGGGCATGGCGAAGGCCAAGTCGCTGCTGCCGGTGCGGGACGGGCGCACCTTCCTCGACCTGATCGTCGGGCAGGTGCGGTACGCACGCGCGCGCTGGGGTGCGCCGCTCCCCCTGGTGTTCATGGACTCGTTCCGCACCCGCGCGGACACGCTCGCCGCGCTCTCGTCGTACGACGACCTGGCCGTGGCCGGACTGCCGGCGGACTTCCTGCAGTCGCAGGAGCCCAAGCTGCGGACCGACGACCTGACGCCCGTCTCCTGGCCGGCCGACCCGACCCTCGAGTGGTGCCCGCCCGGCCACGGCGACATCTACCCGTCGCTGCTGAGCTCCGGCGTGCTCGACGCCCTCCTCGACGCCGGGTTCCGCTACGCGTCGACGTCCAACGCGGACAACCTCGGCGCGGCGCCGGACGCGCGCATCGCCGGCTGGTTCGCCTCGTCGGGCGCGCCGTACGCCGCCGAGCTGTGCCGGCGCACCGCGGCCGACCGCAAGGGCGGCCACCTGGCGGTGCGCCGGTCCGACGGCCGCCTGATCCTGCGCGACACCGCGCAGACCGCGCCCGACGAGATGGACTTCTTCACCGACACCGAGCACCACCCCTACTTCCACACCAACAACCTGTGGTTCGACCTGCGGGTGCTGCGCGAGACCCTGACGGAGCGCGGCGGCGTGCTGGGCCTGCCGCTGATCCGCAACGAGAAGCACGTGGACCCGTCCGACAAGGCCAGCCCGGCGGTGGTGCAGCTGGAGTCGGCGATGGGGGCCGCGATCGAGGTGTTCGAGGGGGCGACGGCGATCGTCGTGCCGCGGGCGCGGTTCCTGCCCGTGAAGACCACCAACGACCTGCTGCTGCTGCGCTCGGACGTCTACGACCTGGGAGAGGACGACGTCCCCCGGCTCGCCGTCGCGGCCGCGCCCCTGGTGGAGCTCGACCCCGCGCACTACGCCACCGTCGCGCAGTTCGACCGGCGGTTCCCGGCCGGGGCGCCGTCGCTGCGGGACGCGACGCGCCTGACGGTGCACGGCGACGTGACGTTCGGCGCCCGGGTGAGCGTCCACGGCGACGTGGCGCTGGAGCCGCAGGGCGGCGCGGGCGCCGTCGCGGACGGCACGCGGCTGGGACCTGGAGCCGCCCGCCCAGGCGCAGCTGGTGTGAGACTGGTCCCGTGAACCCAGCCGTCGAGCCGGACCGTCGCGCCCGCGAACGGGGCTCGAGATGACCGAGGCACAGCCTCCCGTGATCGTCGACGACGACGAGCTCGAGGAGCGCAAGGACCGCTGCCGGCGCCGCATCCGGCAGGAACGGCAGCAGCGCTCGGCGCGCACCCGCGAGGCGGACGCCCAGGCGCTGGCCGCCGTGGTGACCGCCATCCCCCAGGTGGCGGCCGCCCGGTGCGTCACCCTCTACGCGGCACGGCCCGGCGAGCTCGGCACGGGTCCGCTGCTCGAGGCGCTCTCCGAGCGCGGCACCCGCGTGCTGCTGCCCGTGCTCGGCTCGGGGATGGCCCGCGACTGGGCCGCCTACGCCGGGCCCGACGACCTGCGCGAGCGGGCCCCCGGCCGGCCGCCCGAGCCGAGCGGCCCCCCGCTCGGGTCCGAGGCGATCGCCGAGGCCGACGTGCTGCTGATCCCGGCGCTCGCGGTCGACACCGACGGCACCCGGCTCGGCCAGGGCGGCGGCTGGTACGACCGGGCGCTGCGCACCGCGGCGCCGGGCGTGCCCGTCATCGCGCTCACCTACGCCCAGGAGGTGCACGACGCGGCGACGGAGCCGCTGCCGCGCGCGCCCCACGACCGGCCGGTCGACGCCGTGGCGACGCCGTCCGGCGTCACGTGGTTCAGGACGCCGGCCGCAGGATGAGCCGTTCGGCGGCGTCCGCCCCGGTCGCCGCCGCGCTGAAGGGCCACGGGTAAGCGGGAGCCTCCCCCGGCGGCGAGGTAACATCTGGCACTCGGGAATGCCGAGTGCCAATACGGCGCTGTACGGCATGGACCCGACCAGCTACCCGGGAGGCCATCCGGTGCCCACCTACGCCTACACGTGCACGCAGTGCGGCCACGCCTTCGACGTGCACCAGTCCTTCACCGACGCCGCGCTGACCGTGTGCCCGCAGTGCGAGGGCCGGCTGCGCAAGGTGTTCTCGCCGGTGGGCGTCGTGTTCAAGGGCTCGGGCTTCTACCGGACCGACGCGCGCTCCTCGTCGTCCTCGTCGTCCTCGTCGTCCTCGTCGTCCTCGCCTGCGAAGGAAGCGGTCGGGGCCTCGAGCGGCTCCTCGGGCAAGGGCGGAGCGGCCGGGGCGTCCGCCGGTTCCTCGGGCTCGTCGGCCGGCTCGTCCTCGTCGGGCTCCTCCTCCGCCGGCTCGTCGTCGGGTTCCTCCACGGCCGGCTCGTCGGCCAAGGCCGCGACCGCCTGAGGCGGGCCACCGTCGTCGGCTCCTCCCCGGCCTGCTTGCCGGCCACGGCCGCGGCCACCTCAAACCGGGCCACCGTCGTCGGGCCCGCCCCGACCGCACGCCGACCCGCCCGCAGACCGACGCCGGTCCGCCCCCAGACCGGACACCGAGACGCCGGCAGACCCAGGGCGACCCGCCCGCAGATCGGACGTCGAACCGCCCACAGACGGCGAGTACGTCCCGGGACCTCACCGCAGCCTGGGCGATCATCGGTGCCCGTCGGGCCCCGGCCCCTAGCCTCCGCGGGTGCGCCGCGCCGACCCCACCTCGACCTCCTTCGCACACCGACGCTCCCGCAGCCTCCTCCGTGCCTCCGCCCTCCCGGCACCCCTGCCCCGCGCGCCGCTGCGGGCCCGGCGCCGCCTCCGGATGCTCGCCTGGCGCCTGCGCCACGTGGCAGCGGCGACCTGCCTGGCGCTCGCGACCTCGCTGACGGTCGGGGCGTTGCGGCCCGCACCGTCACCCGGCATCGACCTCGTCGTCGCCGCCCGGAACCTGCCGGCGGGCACGGTTCTGACCGCCGCCGACCTCGCGACCGTCACCGTCCCCCGGTCGCTCGCGGTCGAGCCGGCCCGAGCGTCCGACGACACCCGCGCCGCCCTGCTCGGCGCCACGACCGCGGTTGCGGCGCCCGCTGGGCTGCCCCTCGTGCCCTCGCTGCTCAGCGGCGGCGCCCTCGCCGGGCCGCCCGGGACCGTCGTCGCGGCGGTCCATCTCGGCGACGGGTCTCTCGCGGCGCTGTTGGCGCCTGGCGAGCACGTGGACCTGCTGACCTCACCGGGCGATGGCGGGCCCGGCGTCGTCGTCGCGCACCGCGCCGTGGTGCTGCCCTCACCTGTGCCGGACCCCGGTCTGTCGAGCGGGTCCGGCTTCGGTTCCGGCTCCGGTTCCGGGTTTGGCTCCGGTTCCGCACCGCCTTTGCTCGTCGCCGTCGCGCCCGACGAGGCGGCGGCGCTGGCGGGGGCTGCGACCGATGCCCTGTTCGCGGTGGTCGTGCCATGATCGGAGCGCCCCGACCGTTCCTCGAGAGGACCGTGATGGCCGACGTGACACCGACGCCCGAATCCCCTGTCGTCGCGGCCGAGGCCCAGCGCAGGCGGTCCCGGTTCGGCACGGTCGTTGCCGGGTTCCGGGACTTCATCGCCCGCGGCAACGTGATCGAGCTGGCGGTCGCCGTCGCGATCGGCGCGGCCTTCGCCGCGGTCGTCACGGCGCTGACCAACGGCCTCCTCGGACCGCTCGTGGCGATGGCCCTTCGCGGCCAGGACCTGTCGAAGTCGTGGACGTGGAACTGGCTCGGCAGCGAGTTCAGCCTCGGCGTCGTCATCGACGCGTTGCTGAAGTTCGTCATCACGGCGGCGGCGATCTACTTCCTCGTCGTGCTGCCGATGAACGCCTGGAACAGGCGCCGGGCCGCCGGCATCGAGCCGGAGCCCGAGGCCCCGGCCGAGGACGTCGAGCTCCTGCGGGAGATCCGCGACCTGCTCGCGGCACCGAAGGCTCCGCCGGTCTGACGCCTTCTCCCGGGTGGTGACCCGCCCCGGGCCGAAGTCACCAGTGCGGGGGGCGCTCGCGAGTGAGGCGCTCGTCGTTCGAGTCGTCCACGGGGTGTCCCCAACCGGTGTCCTCGTCGTCGGGAGCACGGCGCCGCCGTGGCGCGGCGGGCCCGGGCGCAGCGCCCCCCCGCGCGCTCTGCACATCCTCACCAGCTCGGTGCAAGGAGGTGCCGAGCCCGTGCGGGAGTGCAGAACCGGTGGCCCGGGCGGCTGCGTCGGCAGGGGTGGTGGGGGTGGTGGTGGCGCGCGCGGTGCGGGGTGTGGTGGGGGCAGGAGCGGGGAAAGATGTGCGCAACAGCGACTCGTCCACGTCCCCCACCGTCCCCGCGGGGCGCACCGCGCGCCGGTGAACCCGTCGCGGCGCATGCTCGTCGGGGCTCTCGATGCTCACCCGTCCAGGTTAGGGGCGGCATCCTGGACGCGGTGCCCTGCCGCTGGACCCCGCACCAGCCCCGGGCACCTGGACCGGGCACGCCGCACCGCGCGCCCTGGACAGCGACGCCGGTCGCCGCCGACGCCAGCCGGCACCCATCCCCTCCTGCGGGCATCCGCCCATCGGCCGTCGAGGTGGTGGTCCCCGGCGCGGAACGGTCAGCGCATCGCGCGGGAGACGGCGGCGCGGATCGCCGTGTCGACGCGGTGGTTGCGCCGCGTCAGGCCCAGCTCGGTGCGCAGGGCGTCAGCGAGCTCGTCGCGGGTGCGCTCGGTGCCGTCGGCCTGGAGCCACGCGGCGACGTCGTCGAGCTGGTCGTCGCTGTAGGCACCGATCGGCAGGCCCTTGCGCACGTCCGGCCGCGGCCGGGGAGCCGGCGCCACCGACAGATGGACGTCGACCTTCGGCACCGGCACCCGGCGGTTCACGCCGGTCGCCACCCGCACAGGGGCGGCGGGCGGCGGCGTCGCGGCGTCATCGCCGGCGGCACCCTCCCGCGCGCTCTGCACATCCTCACCAGCTCGGTGCCAGGAGGTGCCGAGCTGGTGCGGAAGTGCAGAGCCGGCGGCGGGGGCGGGTGCAGCGGGGGTCGCGCCAGGGGCTGGAGCCGGGGTGCGCGGGGAGCCCGGACGGCCCGAAGCCGCCTTGGCGGCCCGGGCATCCTTCTTCGCGGCAGCCCGGGCCTTGGCGCTGCCGCCGCCCTTCGGGCCGGAGCCTGAGTCGGTGCTGCCCGTGCGGGCGCACGCGGCCGGCGCGCCGGCGGCGGCGTCGAGATCGATCGCGCCACCGGCTGAGTCGCCGTCTCCGACGCCACCGGGTGAGCCGCCGAGCCCGGACCCACCTGAGGAGTCACCAGCTCCGGCGCCGCCCCGTGAGTCGTCAGGCTGGGCCCCGACGAGTGAGTTGCCGGCTCCGACAGCGTCGTCGGGAAGGGCCGCAGCCTCCTCGTCGGCCGGCGCGGCAGATCCCGCGGAGCCCTGCGCCAGGAGGCGTGCCGTCGCCGCGTTCGTGGCACCGGGGAACGTTCCCGCCGCACCGTGCGCCGGGTGCGCGTCGGCGGCCGGCAGCGCCAGCTCGCCGCTCTCCGGCAGCACCCGGGGAACGACGAGCGGCGAGGTCGGCACGGTCGCCCGCTCCGGCAGCGCCGCGTGCACGGCGCGGCGGATCCGGTCGACCTCCGCCTCGGGGTCGAGGAACGCGGCCGCCGACCACACGCGCAGCACCGACCATCCCAGGCGTTCCAGCCGCTGCGGCACCAGGCGATCGCGCACCCGCACGCTGGGCTCGTCCACATAGGCCTGGTCGTCCGTGAGTACCGCGACCAGGAAACGGTCGGGCAGGTCCGGGTGGCCGACGACGAGCGGGATCCGCGTGCCCCCGGGGATCCCGTGGTCCACGTCGACGGTCAGCCCGTGCCGCCACAGACGCTCCGCCAGGTCGAGCACCAGGCGATCCGGGTCCTCGGGCGCGACCGGGCCTCC
>Ga0255338_1005339_pt1 | contig 11975 bp, 17 predicted proteins | sample MeOH1_35cm_T4_19_FD_203715 | JGI IMG/M metagenome (GOLD analysis project Ga0255338, IMG submission 203715) | Sandy soil microbial communities from University of British Columbia, Vancouver, Canada - MeOH1_35cm_T4_195 | ecosystem: Engineered > Artificial ecosystem > Sand microcosm > Unclassified ... | reverse complement strand
CGGTATCTAGCGCGCGCCCTGGCGACCGTGGCGGGCCGCTATGACTACGCGGTGATCGATACGCCCCCCTCCCTCGCGCTGCTCACCATCAACGCCCTGACGGCCGCGGAGTTCCTATTCGTGCCGGTGACCCCGGGCCTCCTGGGAGCGGCGGGACTGCGGGACCTGCTGCAGACCGTGGACGAGATCCGCGAGGGGTTGAACCCGGGCCTGAAGCTCTCCGGCGTGTTCCTCACCTTCGCAGACCTGCGCTCCCTCGCCGGGCGACGCGCGGAAGCCGAACTGCGGGAGGACCTGGGGGAGCTGGTGCTGACGGCGACGATCAGCCGACGCATTGCCCACGAATACGCCGCGCAGGCTGGGCTGCCGGCGGTGGTCTGGGAACCGCACGGGCCGGCTGCCCTGGAGTATCGAGCGCTCGCTCAGGAGGTCCTCAACCGTGTCGAAGGATAGACCCCACCGCCGCCTCTCGCTCACCTCCCCCACCGCTCCGGCAGAACCGATCCGAAACGATTTCGGAACGGCAACTGAAACCGGTTATCAGATGGAGCCTACTCCTCCAGCTTCCCAACTTGGGAAGCTGGAGCCAGCGCCCACCACGCCGGCCAAGCTCATGGTGTACTTCGAGCCGACCGAGGCTGACCTGCTCGATGACCTGTGGTTCAAGGCGAAGAAGGCGCGGCCTCGCCTCAGTAAGTCCGACGTGATGCGGGCCGCCCTGCTCCTGCTGAATGACTATCCGGAGCAGCTTGATAGCGTACTAGCACGCTTGCACACCAGCACAGAATCCCGGCAGCGTGCTAGTCGGAAGGGGTGACGTTGGCGAAACGGTTTCGCCAACGTCCTTTCAATGCTAACCCTCGCTGCCGCGGATTGCTTCCAATACTGCCTGTGGGTTGTAGGCGTCAGTATTAGCGGTCTGGTTTTCCCAGTCCATCGCGGGCATTCGGTCCAGCGTAATCGCCTCTAGCTGCGCCTTGGCTTCATCCAGCGTTGGGGCGTCTCCCGAGCCGGGCGATTCGTCTCCGCAAGCTAACACCCAGATCCATTGCCCGCCCTGAGCCTGGTAGATGTAGCCGAGGAGCAATCGCCCGGCCCATAGTTCCCAGTCACCATGCGTCTTGATCAGATCCCAGATCGGTAGGCCAACACGATAGGCTGCCGTCAGTTCTGCCTCGGTCCACTCTTCTGGGTCCCAGCCCTTTTGTTCCGGGGATACCCAGCGCGGCGGTGGGGGGCCGGCTGGAATGCGTAGATCGTCGCTCATTGCCCTGTAATCTCCTGTGCGTCTCGTCTTGTGTGCCGTGTTAGATATGGGCGAAACCGTTTCGCCCGTATCTATGAAGCCCTTTATAGATAGCTTGGGCCTTACTCCTTCGCGGACATTAGAGTGATCAGGCTGACGTGGGGCGCATCGTCCTCATGGATCGCCCACTGGTCGGCTACCTGCTCGGCGATGAAGTGGCCGATGGTTTCGCCCATGAGCTTGAGCGCGTCGGGATCGGCGCCTGCGGGGAACTGCGCCCGAATGGCGCCGGCCTGCGCGGCGATATCCACTTGGAGCGGTTCCAGCAGTTCCCGAACGCGGTGGAAAATGGCCAGTTCTGCCGCCGCGTCGGTGATATCCACTTCGACCGTGATGGGTTTCCGGGTGGCGTCCACACACCACGGCAACAGGACAGCGCCGGCCTCGCGGACGCTGGCCAGGGTAGCGCTATCCATCGAGGTCTTCCTCTTCCGGCAGATCCCACGCTATCCGGACTGTCGCTGCCAGCACCGCGCCTACGAGGTGTGTCAGTAGCTCGTCGGCCTCCGGGTCACCCACTGAAGGCAGTTCCGCGCGGAGCGCTGTCATTTGCCGCTTAAGGCCCAGCAGCAGCGGGGCCAGCACGGCACTGGCCTTGCGCGCAATCGCTAGATGTTCATGAGCTGCGTATTGGTCCGGGCTGTCGAGGTGAACCATGACGTGCGGCGCGCAGATCCGCACGTAGGCCCGTAGGGCGCGCGCCTGCTCCGGAGTGGGAGCGTAAGGCGTAGGCGCCGGCAGGGTGGGGGCCAACAGCGCGCCGAAGGCGGCGGGGGCAGCGCAGAGGGCGCGGCGGCGGGAGAGGGGTGCGCTATTCATGGGAGTCGCCCTCCGCTTCCATTCCCAGGAACGCGCGGGCAAAGGCGTTACCCCAGGCTTGATCACTGGTGCTGACTGCGCGAGACGGGCACTCTTGCGGATTCTCCCAAGTGCCTACGGCCGGGCCAAACAGATGCAGCCCCACGGCAGCGACGGCCGTTCGTGCCACCGCTTCTTCTCCGTCCCGCTTGCCTACAAGAAGCGTGGTCTTGTCGCCAATCGTGAGCCAGGCGTAAACGTCCCCCCGAGCGTTGGCGCGGGTGAGCACTACGACCCGCGGCGCCAATCCGAGGAGCGCGTTGAACCAGACCTCGGCCGGGTGGTCGCCTTCCAGCGCCACGGCGGCGCGCAGCTCGCGGCCCTTTTCTCGAGCCTGCTCCAAATTCACCGCAACCTCCGGGGCGCTTGCCCCGTTATCATTGCCGTGGCCGTCATTCGTGGTCCTGGCAGGGCTTTCGTTTGCGACTGCTGCGGTCTGGGAGGGTGCAACCTCCCGGGCCGCTTTTCGCGTACGTCCACTGGCCGGCGGATCGTCGCCGCGGCTGAACTCCGCGGTGCGCGACCGGTGCAGGAGCGGTAAGGGCAACACCCGCTCCGGGGTGGCATCGAAGTACTCTCCAAGGTTCACGATAGGTCCTCTGCACGCTTGGGAATAGCTTGTGGCCAATTGGCGATAAGCTATTCGCTCGCCTACCCAGCCACATAGCCGGGCACCCGTCTGTTCGGGGGAGGAGAGCAAAGGTGGAAAACTTTCCACCTTTGCTCCAACGGTCACAGCGCCCGGTCTAACAGCCGGGAGCACAGAAGCAGCGTCTCATCCCGGTCGCCGGCCAGGAGCCGGGCGCACACGCTGACGACCAACGCGCGGGCCTGCGCTTCGGGGCTGCCGAGGTCCACCTCGGGCACCGGGGCAGCGGGCGGCGGGAGAGTGGGGGCCACCTTCCGCAGGCTCGCTTTAGCGGTGTGGGGTTTGCCTTTCCGGGGGCTGAGGTCGAACCCCGCATCCTTCCGGAGTCGGCTCATGGTGGCGCGCACCGTGGCGTCTGAGAGGTTGACTTCTGTGCAGAGGCGCTGCCGCACGCCTTCCGCCAGGCGCTCGTTGAGTGCGATCCCGTGGCGCTTCAACCAACCGCCGACCAGCTCATTCTGAGAGGCAGCTCCGGTCGGCGGGGTGATCAGGGCAGCGGTGCGGCCGTGGCCGTTCAGGGGGGCCGTGGCGGGGGGCAGCGTAGCTTGCATGGGGGGTTCTCCTATCGTCTCGAACGGGTCGGCTGGCGTCGTGTTGGCCGGCCAAAACAGGGCAGTTTCGGAAACTAAAACGGGCAGTGCGTTTGTCTCGGCGCCGAGACAATTCGTGGTCGATGAACGGTCGATGACTTCGGCCGGTTTCGTGCCTGCGGGTACGTCGATCGACACGCTTTCAGGCACGGATTGCAGGGCGACAATTCCAGAGGGTGCGGGTGCCTGATAACCGTTATTAGATGGCGCTACCCGTTGCCGGAGTGCGATCTCCAGCGCTTTGCGGCGGGCGGGGCCTTCCGGGCGGGCCTCGCGGACCACCACGGGTACCAATTCCGGAGTGAGCATTACGCCCTGAAGCAGCGTCTCCACTACCTCCGGCTTGACGCTCTCGCCGGCCGCGCTGGGTCGGAACCAACGGCCCGGATCTCCAGCGCGGGAGAGGTTGTCACGGAGCTGCGGGGGGAGCGTGTTCATAGTGCTATTGCTCCGGCAGCCACGGCAGCAGCGCGGGCGCGGGCGATAGCGCCGTGGTCCGTCCAGGCGCCGGCGGTAAAGGTCTGGCCGTTGGGTGCAACCAGGCTGCACTCAAACAGCCCGTAGCCGGAGGGCCGGATCTCGACCACGCAGCCGGCGGGCGCCTGGTGGACGGTTGGGAAGCGGCGGGCCTGCAGCCGGCAGCGCCAACACAGCGCGGCACCAGCCAGCGCCCGGCGGGAGAGTGTGGCCTCGGACTCCAGCAGCAGGTTTGGGCAGCGGTCACAGGGGACGGAGGCGACGGGAACAGTAGAGCGCTTCATGGGTTGATCTCCCAAGAGGCGGCTATCTGTCTTTCGATGACAGATAGCCGCCAGTGTCGTGTTAATGGCGATCAATCCCAGAGCAGATCCCGGTCCCGCCGGGCCTGCGCGTAGCGATCCACCTCCACCGGCTCCGGTTCGTCGGTCGGCGTCGGGTCGTTAACGCCCAAATGAAGCTCAACCATCCTCACATGCTTGCAGCCGAATCCCGGAATGTTGCCGTTGAGTTCATCGTCCTTGCACGAACAGCGGCCAAACGCCACCAAATACAGGCTGCGCTTCTCGGCGTTGCTCACCCACCACGTGACGCCTTCCCCTTCGCCGGACTTCACGGCGCGGCGGACTTCGTAACCCTGCGCCTCTTCGACAGCACGGCGAATGCGGGACTCGATCAGGTCAGCCCGGCTCCAAGAGCGTCGCTTGCGGGGGGCGGTTGCTTGCGCTATACTCACTTTGCAATCTCCTTCGGGAGTGAAAACAAAGGCTCGGCAGTTTCTTCGCGGGATCGGCCGGGCCTTTGGCTTGTCTACCCTTATTATCGCATACCCTGCGCGATAAATCCAGAAGAGTAGCAATTATTTTCCGCGTGGGGTATGATTGAAAAGACATTGGCGACTGACACGGACGAAACAGAGACACCGGAACGGGGCGAACGAATGCTGACACTCAAGGAAGTGGCGGGCCGAACGGGGCTCAGCAAGCGCCGGCTGCAAGAGTTGATTGCAGCCGGGCAGATCACATCTGAACTCAAGAAGGCAGAGTTCGGCACGGAGTACCGTGTGGTGGCTGAGTCCGAGGTGCTCCGGCTACTGGAGGCGCGGACTGTGCAACGCGCGACCCAGACCGGGAGAGGACGGCGGCCGAAGTTGCCAGACCAAGCTAACTAGAGCTTGCCTTCTGTGGCAGTGTTGTGGTTGGGCGCGCCTGGTTTACGGTTACTTAGGTTCGATTTCCGAGCCAGCTATTCGCGCGTACGAAAATGACCGGATTGTCTAAATTGTTAGACACCCGTCCGCGCTTGCGCTGTGGTAAATTGGACGGGAGTTGAAGGAAACGCCGGCAAATCACTTCTTTGTGTGGATAGTGGGAAATGTATTACCCAAACGGAGCAACACGCGGGAGAGTGCGGTAGAATGGGGCGGCTGCGAAAGATTCCGGTGTTGTCCCTTAAAACTGTAGGCATGTCGTTACTTTGATCCCCGGGCGGTCCGTGGTAGACTAGGGAACGACGGAAACGCCAACCCCAACAGGTAGTAGTATCCCCCCGTGGTTAGGGCTGCATCTAGGGGAACGCGAAAAAAAAGATACAAACAGTCGCTCCCACCCGCGGCGTTTGTGGTAGACTGGGGACAGCAAGCAGGTGGTTCCTCCCGTGAGAGGAATTTGCGACGGCAGGACAGCGATACCGAGCAATGCGTTTTGGTGTGCGGTATGGTTAGCCTAGAAGGCTAAAGAGCTGGAGTCGCAGGGGGTAAGCAGATGGGTGACGAGGTAACGGGAGTGTCAGTGCGAAGGGCGGCGCAGATCCTGGACATACCGCAGCGCACGGCGAACCGCCTGGTGACCGATGGTTGGGTTACGCCGGAGGGGCGCTCCAAGGCTACGGGGCGCTCCAGTCGCTACAGTCTGGGGCCGGCGGGACTGCGCGAACTAGTAACGGTGAGCCAACTCCGCAAGTACGGTTTTTCCACGCGGTCCGTGAAAAAGGCGATTACCACGCTGAGAGCGCTTTCCGGCCTGGATCGACCGTTAGCGGAGCAACTCACGCTGGTGGTGGCGGGTGACGATCTAACGTGGGTGCAGGGGGAACTGGCGGTGTCGCTGCTCAAGCATCCGGCGCAGGCGTTCTTGGCAATCAGGGTTAGCGATATCTACTCGGATCTCATCCGGCGCCTGCGGGCCGAAGAGAACGCGGAGCGGATGATCGAGGGCTGCGGTGTCACAAAGGGCCATTTTTTGGCAGGCAGCGAGAAACACGGATAACAAACGTCTGTTGGAGCGTTCGCGGGAAATAGGCTCCAACATCTGGCAATCTAGGCCGAGATAGTGAGCAGGGATTACGGCGACTGAAAGGGTTTTAAGATGGTCGATCAGGCACAGCAGAGCACAGCAGCAGGGCAGTCGGAAGAGCGCCCGCTGTTGACGATCCAGCAGGTAGCGCAGCGGGGGCACCTGTCTGGGAAGACGGTGCGGAACCTCATCCACGCGGGCCAACTGCCGGCGGTGCGGCTGGGCCGGCAACTCCGGGTGCATCCCGACGTTGCCGAACGATTTTTGCGCGAGGGGACTGGGCCGGCGACCAAGGCCGCGTAGGTACAAGCGAAAGCCCGGGGCGGCAACCCCGGGCCTAGCTTCCTAAGCGAGTGAGCGCGTAGGTGAGAACTGCAAGTGTTCGCCTGTAGTATACCAGGGTGTTTGCCAAAACGAGAACTATTTTCCCTTATTTCCATTCCGTTTCACGCGGTTTGGATTAGATTAGGGTGCTTTCGTCGTTTGACCTGGCGCTTGCTCGCTCCGTGATGATGGACACAGGAGCGAGAATTGAATACCCCGTTTCCCGACTGCTTAACCGGGGCAGGTCCGTTTGACCTGCAAAGCAAGCCTTTGGCTCCTTCCCAGCGGAGGGGCTGCTAATGAGCCCGGGCCGCGAGTGGACCGACTACACCTCCCGGCAGCCGTGCCCGCACTGCGAGGCACGCAAGCGCTGCGGCATTGCCGAGAGCGGCATGGGCATGTGCTTCGGGCCTCCGAAGCCTGGCGCCATCGGGCCCTACTCCAACCACCTGGGGGAGTATTACCTTTATCCGCCTGACGGAAGCCGGCCTGCAGCAACAACGCCTCGGCACCTTCCAATGCCAGGAGCGGCGTGTGCTCCTCTGGGCTTGCGGCATGGGCTTTACTCCGACTTGCTCTCTCGGCTCTCGCTGGGGGTGTCCGACCGGAAAGACCTGCTGCGCCGCGGGTTTCCTGAAGCCGAGATACTGAAGCGCAGGTACAAGAGCCTGCCTTATGCCGTGCGCTCCGCTGTCGCTCGAGAGTTAGGGGAAGTATTCGGCACGGATGCGGCAGCCACCGTGCCCGGCTGGGGCTGGAAGGAGACCGAGGGAAGGGTCTACCCGTGGTTGGGCGGTTGGGAAGGCATGCTCATTCCTTCGCTCACACTGGACGGGCAGATAGCCGCCCTACGCATTCGCTCCCAGGACCCCACCGCCGGCAAATACAGCTACCTGACCAGCTCCGGGATGAACGGGCCGAAAGCGGTAATGAACGTTCACCATCCTGTGTTCGATGGATCACGGGATGTGATTCGCTTCACCGAGGGCGAGATTAAGCCCGATCTCGCGACGATCCTGAGTGGCATCTACTCGCTGGGACTGCCCGGCACTTCTAGCTGGCGCTTGGCCCTGGATGCTGCAGAAGCGATCCAACCGCAGCAGGTGTTGCTGGCATTCGACGCGGACGCCTGGGAGAAGAAAGAGGTGGCAGCCAACCTCCTCGACCTAGCGGAAGCGTTGGATGGCGCCGGCTATCGCCTGGGCCTGGAGGTGTGGGACCGCAAGCACAAGGGGATTGATGACCTGCTCCATGCTGGGCTGAAACCGCAGGTGCTCCGCGGCCGGGAGATGTGGGCAACCATCGAGCAGCTCCGCGAGGTGGCAGCAGGGGCCAAGCCGGCTGTTCTAGATGAACAGGCGAAGCTCAATCGGCTGGCGGGCGTGAAGCCGCCTCAACCCGCAAAGGTCAACCGCACGGCGCCAGACCCCGAAGAGCGCGACAAGAAAAACCAGGCCACCCATTTGCTGGAGATGCTGAAGGAAGAGGGCGACCTCTTCCACGCTCCGGATGGAACGGCCTACGTCACCATTACGGTCGGCGAGCGCCAGGGCATTCGAGAGCACCAGGAGACCTATGCTCTCACTTCCAAAGACATTCGGTCTTGGCTCAGTCATCGCTACTACGTGGAGCATGAGAAGGCGCCATCCAATCAACCGTTGCAGGATGCGTTTAGCGTGCTGCAAGGCCTCGCCTGTTTCGACCGTCCGGAGTACGAGGTGCATACTCGGATCGCAGGGCACGGGGGCAAGATTTACTGGGCGCTGTGTGATGCCGAATGGCGTGTCATCGAGATCGACGGCGAGGGCTGGCGGCTTTGCAAGCAACTTCCGCCCGAGGTGCGCTTTCGACGGCCAGGGGGGAGTTTACCGCTGCCCATGCCGGTCACCGGCGGAAGCATCGCGGATCTGCGGCCGTTCGCCAACGTGACTGATGAAGAGTGGCCGCTCTTCGTGGGGGTGCAGTTGATGCTGTTCAATCCCTACGGCCCATATCCGCTCACCGAGTTCCGCGGGGGGCAAGGGTCAGCCAAAACGACCACGGCGCGAGTCATGACGCGAAACGTGGACCCCAACATCATGGACATTCGCTGCGAACCCAGCGACCTGCAAAACCTGATGGTTGCCGCGAGGAACTCCCACGTGCTGCCCTATGACAACCTGGTGGGCGTTCAGCCGTGGCTCTCGGATGCACTCTGCCGGCTCTCTACCGGCGGGGGCATGAGCAACCGCAAGCTGTTTACGAATGACGAGGAAGCCATCTTCTCCGCCAAGCGCCCGGTAATCCTCACCGGTATCGGCAGCGTTGCTAGTCGCTCGGATCTGCTGGACCGCTCGGTATTGCTGAACCTGCCCAGGATCACGGAACGCAGGGATGAGCAAGAGTTCTGGGCGGAATACGAGGCGGCGCGTCCGCGTATCCTCGGCGCCCTGCTTGATGCTGTCTCCGCGGCACTGCGGAACCTCCCGCATACCCGGCCCGACAACCTGCCCAGAATGGCGGACTTCGCGCGATGGGTATGCGCTGCTGAGCCTGCGCTCGGGTGGAAGCCTGGCACCTTCCTGGCGGCCTACGCGGAGAACCGCAGCGAAGGCGACGCCACGGCGCTGGAGTCGTCTTTGGTCGCCGCTCCATTAATCGCCCTGGCTATGCAGCGGTATCAGGACGGGGAGCCTGCCTGGGTAGGGACCTGCGAGCAGCTACGGGATATTCTCGACTGCCAGGTGACTGATACCACGAAGCGCGCGGCCAGTTGGCCTAAGACCGCCAAGGCGCTTTCTAACCATTTAATACTCATTCGCCCCAACCTCTTGGGTAGCGGTGTCCGCGTGGATAAGGAGAAGGGGCGAAGCAAGAACGGGCAGCGCTACCGCATTGACTACCAGCCCTTAACGGAATCGCAAACGCTGAATCCGGGTGACGGTAGTGGTGACGGTGCATGCTCGAATCTATTCAACCGTCACCCGCACCGTCACCCGGAATCCGTGCCTGTGCAGTCTTCTAGTGACGGTGGTGACGGTGGTGACGGTCTAGAGCCTGTTTATTCTGGTGCATATATTCCACCTCATGAAGAGTGGGAGGATAGTATCGAATACTACGAAGCGAACGGTTTAGGGAGCGTCCGAGAACAAGCGGCGGCGCCACCGTCACCACCGTCACACCGTCACTCTCTCGAATCCTGGGCGCGAGAAAACGATTGGATGCTCTACCAACCGAAGGGCGGGCTTCCTGTGGGCGGAACCGAAGCTGATTGGGGCAGATGGCTTGAACGTGCCACGGACGCGCAGGTGACGAACCTCTATCGGGGGGTGATGGGAAGATGACCACTGCGCCACCTGAGATCGATCTTCGAGACTTGGCGACCACTTGCGCTGGCCAGATAGCCCAGATCGCAGCCAACAACCGCAGATGGTCCGACCCTACCTACCGATCACACATGGACACTTGCTGCAGGAACATTGACGCCCTCCATTTTGCGCTCAATGCCCGTGGTGAAGACCTGGAGGCGTATGGGTGGACGGTAAGCCGCTCCGGTGAATGGGCGCGCGTGGGGTGTATCGCGACTCATGGAATAGCGCCGGCAGAGGAGGGGATGGAGAAGGCGGCATAAGGCTGGCCTGCCGAGATTTGACGATTACATGCGCGCACGAGCGCATGGAGCACGGGTGCACCGGCACCAGAGGACACACGATGAACGACACGGTGAACACGGCGACAGAGCAGGGGAACGAGGTCACGGTGACGCTGCGGGGCGCTGCCGCGAAGCAGTTGGAGGTGTTGGCTCGACGGAACGGGCTGACGACGGACGAGGCGCTGAACCAGTATCTGGAGGCCGGCCCGGTGCCGCGCTTCCCGGGGGTGGTGTTCGACTTCCTGACCGGGGCTATTCGGACGGCGTTGGTAGTGCACGCCCACCCGGAGATAGCGCAGGCGGCGGCCCTCGCCGAGGAAGCCTGCGGGGGAATGGATGAGCAGTGCTATGAGTGGGAGCGCATCATGAGCGACACGCTCCCGCTCAGCCTGCAGTTGTTCGCTCACGAATGCCCGTGGGTGACTTACCTCTCGCGGTATTGCAAAGGGCGCCTGCCCTGGTCCTTCCCTGGTATGTCCACGGAGTGGCTGGCTATGCATTATCTGGTTCGCGAGACCGGGACTGGGCTTGGTAGTGCGCCTGTGCGCCCCATGACCCAGGCCGAGATTGACGCTCACGAAGCTGCCCTAAAGAGCGCTGAACCGGGGGGGGTGGACGGGCTGACGGATGAAGAGCACGAGGCAGCCTGTGCCGGCGAGATGGCGAACGCGAGGGCGCGCGAGGGCGAGATAGAGGAACTCCTCGATACCCCGCACTTCCGGCGTGTGATGGGCGCGGAGAAGTCTGGCAGCTATGGCGCCGCGGCGATGGGCAGCCGGCTGGAGCGAGGGCGCTAGGTGGTGCTGGCCGGGCGCTGGAGACGGCGCCCGGCTCCTGGAGGTGGAAGCGATGATCGAACAGCTTGGAGTGTGCAGCAACCGGGGAGCAGAGCTGGTGCGGCAGTTCAACGCCTGGAGCCCCGGAGACGTGGCGCCGGTGCGCGAGGCTGATCCTCGTGTGCGGCGGGTGCAGGAGCAGGCGGAATTCTTAACGTCGCCCACGGGGCTACTGTTGGATGCCGGTCTCTACAGGCGCTGCTGGGCATCTTTCGCCCAATCCGTGGGGGAGCTGCATCGGGATGCCGGTGAGCAGCGCCCGGAAGCAGTATGGACCACGCGCCCCGGGGGACCGCTCTCGGAGACCGTTACGCAACTATTCGGGGAGGTGCTGGGATGAAGGACCTTTGGTTTGGGTGGAACTTGGCGAGTGTCGCCGTAGGGTCATCGGTTATCACCTTCTGCTTGCTCTACACCCTGGCGTTCGCCTGGTTTAAAGTGTGGTTTAGAGTGAGTGATAAGGCCCGTGATTGGCTGAAGAGACGGCGAGCGATTGGTAACGTTAAGAGCCATTCTCGGTAGCACTCACGAGCGCAGGCGTTAGTATCTCGTGAGTTAATAACGACCCTTGGAACCGATGGCAACTGGACTGGGAGAACACGGAAATGGAACAGGGCGAACAGGTGGAGGAGTTGGCGGAGGCGTGTGCGCTGTGTCGCACCGGCGCCCCGGTGCGGTGGGCGGGGTATCGCCTGCGCTGGGTGCATGGCGGCGGGGTGCAGCTCACTACCTCGTGTGCGGCCAACCACCTCCGGCCCGAGCCTCAGGTGACCGTGGAGGACGCCGAGCTGGTGGGAGGGCGGGCCTGATGGAGAACGTAACGCAACCGCCGGGCGCCACGGAGCCGCAGCGACCGGGCCGGCACCGGTTGACCTACGCCGGCTCGGTGGTGGCGGTCGATGATCCCCGCGACTCGCTGATTAACCCGCGGCATCCGGACTACGTGAAGGAGCCGCCGCTGCAGTGGCCGGGGGAGGTCCGCATCTCGCCGTACGACGAGAGCACGCTCC
>Ga0255338_1005338_pt1 | contig 11978 bp, 8 predicted proteins | sample MeOH1_35cm_T4_19_FD_203715 | JGI IMG/M metagenome (GOLD analysis project Ga0255338, IMG submission 203715) | Sandy soil microbial communities from University of British Columbia, Vancouver, Canada - MeOH1_35cm_T4_195 | ecosystem: Engineered > Artificial ecosystem > Sand microcosm > Unclassified ... | reverse complement strand
TCACGACCAGCGTGCTGCTGTTCGTGCTGGCCTCCTGGCTGTGCGGCTTCGCGCATTCGCTGGAGATGCTGGTGGCCTGCCGCGTGCTGCAGGGCCTGGTGGCCGGGCCGATGATCCCGCTGTCGCAGACCCTGCTGCTGGCCAGCTACCCGCGCGAGAAGGCCGGCACGGCCCTGGCGCTGTGGGGCATGACCACCCTGGTGGCACCAGTGGTCGGGCCGCTGCTGGGCGGCTGGATCACCGACAACGTCTCCTGGCCCTGGATCTTCTACATCAACGTGCCGGTGGGCCTGTTCGCGGCCTTCCTGACCTGGAGCATCTACCGCGAGCGCGAAACGCCGATCAAGAAGCTGCCGATCGACAGCATCGGGCTCGCGCTCCTGGTGGTCTGGGTCGGGGCGCTGCAGATCATGCTGGACAAGGGCAAGGAACTGGACTGGTTCCACAGCGGCCAGATCCAGCTGCTGGCGCTGGTGGCGGCGCTCGGCTTCATCGTCTTCGTGATCTGGGAGCTGGGCGACGAGCACCCGGTGGTGGATCTGCGCCTTTTTGGCCGGCGCAACTTCATCTTCGGCGCGACCACCCTGTCGATCGCCTACGGCCTGTTCTTCGGCAATGTCGTGCTGCTGCCGCTGTGGCTGCAGCAGTACATGGGCTACACGGCCACGGCCGCCGGCATGGCGCTGGCGCCGGTGGGCCTGCTGGCCATCCTGCTGTCGCCGGTGGTGGGCAAGAACGTCGCGCGCTTCGACCCGCGCGTGATGGCCACCTTCGCCTTCGTGATGTTCACCGTCGTGCTGCTGATGCGTGCCAACTTCACGACCCAGACCGACTTCGGCACCATCATGATCCCGACCCTGCTGCAGGGCGCGGCGCTGGCCTTCTTCTTCATCCCGCTGACCACGCTGACCTTGTCGGGCATCAAGCCCGAGCGGATCGCGGCGGCGGCGGGCCTGTCGAACTTCGTGCGCATCACGGCCGGCGCGATGGGCACCTCGATCTCGACGACGATCTGGGAGAACCGCGCGACGCTGCATCACCAGCATCTGGTGGAGCAGCTGGGGCAGGGCAGCCCGGTAGCGGCCGAGACGGTGGCGCGCATGACCGCGGCCGGCTTCAGCCCCGAGCAGGCCTGGGCCCAGATCAACCGCATGATCGACCAGCAGGCCTTCACGCGGGCGGCCGACGACATCTTCCTGGCCTCGGGCCTGCTGTTCCTGCTGCTGATCGGCAGCATCTGGCTGACCAAGCGCCCGCCGCGCATCGGCGGCGGCGCGCCGGTGGATGCCGGCGGCGCGCACTGAGTCGGCGCGGGCCGGGCCGCCCGGCATCCCCGCTCTTTAGGGGGTGGGCGGCCCGCAGCGCGGTGCGCTGTGGTCGAATAGCGGCATGCAGCAACATGATCTCGAGCAGCCGGCCTGGCTGCCCACCCTCAACCGCTGGGTGCGCACGCTGGGCCTGAAGCGGGCGCTGCTGCTGCTGGTGCTGGCGGTGTGGCTGCTGTCGGTCGGCATTGCCCAGCTGGCGATCAGCGTGCTCGGCGAGGGCAACCGCCTGATCGCCGCGCTCAGCGCCAGCCTCTGCGCCCTCAGCATCACCACGGTCTTCGGCTATATGTTCCTGAGCCTGGTCCAGCATCTGGACCGGGCCCACAAGAACATGACCCGGCACGCCAATCTGGATGCCCTGACCGGCACCTACAACCGCCGCCATTTCCTCGAGCTGGTGGAACGCGAATGGTCGCGCGCCCAGCGCTACGAGATGTCCTGCGCGCTGCTGCTGATGGACGTGGACCATTTCAAACAGGTCAACGACCGCCATGGCCATCTCTGCGGCGACCAGCTGCTGCGCCGCATCGCCGAGGTGGCCGGCGAGACCCTGCGCCAGGCCGATGTGCTGGCGCGCTTCGGTGGCGAGGAGTTCATCGTCTTCCTGCCCCATACTGATCCGCTGGGGGCGCTGGACGTGGCCGAGCGCATCCGCGAGCGCGTCGCCGCCCTGGGCTTCAGCTGGCAGGGCCAGAGCGTGCCCATCAGCGCCAGCCTGGGCGTGGCCGCCCTGCACCAGGAGCATGTGACCCTGGACCAGCTGATCTCCGATGCCGACGAGGCGCTCTATGTCGCCAAGTCCGCCGGCCGCAACTGCGTGCGCGCCGGCGCCGGCCTGCTGCCGGGGCGCTCCGGTGTGACCAGCGGCGGCTAGAGCAGCCGCATGCGCCGGGCGTAGCCGGTCATCTCCAGATAGCCGCGGCCCAGCTGCCGGCCCTGGGCGTCCAGCAGCTCGGCCGCGCCTTCCCAGTACAGCAGGCCGGTGCTGGGGCGTGCATCGACCTCCTGCGCGTCCATCAGGGCGCGCAGCTGCAGCCGGCCCTGCGGCGTCTGCAGCTGCCACTCGACCGGGTACTCGGCCCCGCTGCGCGGGCTGCGCCAGCGCCGGCCGGGCCGGAAGACGATCTCGCCGGATGCGTAGCTGCGCGTCGCGCCGGCGCTCTCGCGCCAGCTGCCGCCGCTCCACAGCGCGCTGCCGTCGGCGCGGCGCAGCTGGAAGGCGGTCAGCGCGCTGCCGTCCAGCAGGTTCACGCCCAGCCAGTCCCAACCCTGGGCCTCGGGCGCCAGCAGGCTGTCGCTCCACTCGTGGTCCAGCCAGGAGCGGCCCTGCAGCGCCAGGGACCGGGCGCCGGCCAGGCTCAGCCGGGCCCGGGTCTGCAGCTGCGGCCGGCTGTAGTAATGGCTGGCCTGGGCGGGGTCGGGGCCCTTGCGCGAATAGCCGGCCTCGCCCTGCAGCAGCGGCGCGGCCGTGCTGCGCAAGTCCAGGGCCAGGGCGAAGTCGGTGCCGCCGAAGCGCGCCTCGTAGCCCTGCTCGCTGCGCCGCAGCCACCAGTCGCGCAGGCGCAGATCGCAGTCCTGCTCGGCCGCGTGCACGCCGCCCGGCCCGATGCGCGCCAGGCGCTGCTCATGGTGCTGGCGGCCGGCGCGCAGGTCGCTCAGCGCCACATGGGCCAGCAGCAGTTGGCGCGGCGCCAGCGCGCTGGGATGGGCCTGCACGGCCGGGTCGCGGTTGCGCAGGCGAAAGAAGGTCAGCTGGTAGCCGTACTGCGGCGTCGCCTCGTCCGGGCCCAGGAGGCCGGTCAGATACCACCATTCCAGCCCGGTATCCGGGTGCGCGCCGAAATCGCGCGGGAAGCGCAGCGGCCGCCGGCTCACGCCCAGGGCCGGCTCGGCCGCCAGCGCCGGCCCGGCCAGGGCCCAGAGCAGCCAGGCCCGCCGATCGAGCTGTGACATCACCAATCCTCCTTGACCGCCTGCAGCAGCTCGGCGCGCCCCAGCCGCCGGCCGCTGAGCCAGGCGGTCAGCAGCGCCGCCGCCATCACGGCCAGCAGCAGCAGGGCCAGACGCAGGCCCGGCCAGCTCATGTCCATGCTCCAGTGAAAGCTCTGCGGGTTGACGACGAAGACCAGCACCGCGCTGATGGCCAGGCCCAGCAGCAGGCCGGCCAGGGCGCCGGCGCTGGCGAACAGCGCGGTCTCGCCGAGCAGCAGGGCCAGCAGGCGGGCGCGCGTGAAGCCCAGGTGCAGCAGCAGGCCGAACTCGCGGCGCCGCGCCAGCACCTGGGCCGACAGGCTGGCGGCGATGCCGAACAGGCCCAGGCCCAGGGCCACGGCCTGCAGCCAGTAGGTGACGGCGAAGCTGCGGTCAAAGAGGCGCATCGACTGCGCCAGCAGCTCGCCGCTGGCCGCCAGCTCCAGATCGTCCGGCGCAGCCGCCAGCGCGCGCAGCGCCGCCTGCAGCTGCAGGCTGTCCTGGCCGGGGCGCAGCCACAGCGCGAGCTCGGTGACGGCGCTGTCGCCGCTCCAGCGGCGGTAGTCCTCGTAGGCCAGCAGCAGGGCGCCGCTCTGGCGGCTGTAGTCGCGCCAGATCCCGCGCACATAGGCGTTGCTGCTGTTCATGCCGGCGGCCCCGGGCTGCAGCGCCAGGCTCAGGCGCTGGCCGGGCTGCAGCGCCAACTCGTCGCGCAGGGCCTCGTTGAGATAGACCGGCAGCAGGCCCGGCGCCGGCGCCTCGGCCAGCGCACCCACCAGGGGCAGGCGGCGCGCGTCGGCCAGCGGCCGTGCCAGCAGCTGGACCGGGCGGCCCTGGGCCCAGGCCTGACGGCTGCGCTGCACACCGAGCTCGGCGGCCGGCTCGCTGGCGTGCAGCGCCGCGACGAAATCGGCCGGCAGCGGCGCCGTCTGGCGGTCCGCCTGGCGCAGGCTGCTGCGCACATAGAGATCGGCCGGCAGCATCTGGCGCAGCCAGCCGGCCAGCGAATCGCGGAAGCTGCTGACCATCACCAGCATCGCCACCGACAACGCCAGGGCCACCAGCACGCCGGCCAGCATCTGCGTGGCGTCGAAGGCCTGGTGCCGGGCACGCTCGCGCAGCAGCAGGCTGCCGGCGCGGCCTTGCGGCAGCAGCGCGGCCAGGCCCCGCACCAGGGCCGGTACGCACAGCAGCCCGCCCAGCAGCAGGCCGAGCATGCCCAGATAGGCGCCCAGCGGCAGTTCCCACAGCGGCGGCAGCCGCGTCAGCGCGCCGCCGCCCAGCAGCAGGGCCGGGCCCAGCCAGGCCGGCGGCCGGCCCAGCGCCGCGCCGCCCAGGCCCTTGAGCACCAGGGCCGGCGCCATGCGCCGCACCGCCAGCGCCGGCAGCAGCGCGCTGGCCACACAGATCGCCAGCCCCAGGCCGCCGAACAGCGCCAGCGGTCCGGCCTCGATCTGCAGCGCCGGCGCCTGGCCGCCCAGCAGGCCGCTGCCCAATTCCACCCCCAGACTGCCGCCAAGCAGGGCCAAACCCAGGCGTGCCAGGCCGGCGCCCAGGGCCAGGCCCAGCAGGCTGCCGGCCAGGCCCAGCAAGCTGGCCTCGGCCAGCACCAGGGCGGCGCGCTGGCCGGCGCTCATGCCCAGCACGCCCAGCAGGGCCAGCTGCGGCAGGCGCTGTGCGACCGACAGCGACTGCACCGCGAACACCAGGAAGCTGCCGGTGAACAGCGCCATCAGGGCCAGCACGCCCAGGTTGACGCGGTAGGCGCGCGTCAGGCGGGCCATCTCGGCACCGCTGTCGGGCGGCGGCGCGGCCAGCAGGCCGGGCGGCAGGGTCAGGCCTTGCGCCTGCACGCCGGCCTGCAGGCGCAGCTCGATGCGGTCGACATGGCCGAGCCGCCCCAGCAGGGCCTGGGCCGGCGCGATGTCGAGCACCGCCAGGGGCGCGCCCGGCGCGGCCACCCGGCCGGCCAGACGCAGCTCGAGGTTGTGCGGCGCCTCGCCCTCGATCTGCACGCGCAGGCGCAGGCGTGCCGGCCGCGGCTGGGGCAGGCGCCGCAGCGCGGCGTCGTTGAGGTAGAGCGCATCGGGCGCGAGCAGCTGCAGCGGCGCGGCCTCCCGATCCGCCTCGAAGGGCTGGGGCAGCAGGGCCGGGTTGAACTGCGCGCTCTGCAGCGCGTCCAGCCCCAGCAGGCGCAGGCCCAGGCGCTGCTCGCCCGCCAGCAGGGCCTGGGCGCGCGCCTCGATCACCGGCTGGGCCTGGGCCACCTCGGGCTGGGCCTGCAGGGTGTCGAGCAGGGCCTCGGGCAGCGGCCCGGCGGCGCCCTGCAGCACGAGATCGGGCGTGCCGGCCAGGCTGCGCTGGGCCGCGCCGAACTCGGCCAGGGCCGAGGCATTCATCAGGTGCACGCCATAGGCCAGGGCCACACCCAGGGTCACCGCCAGCAGGGCCAGCAGCTGGCGCGGGCCCTGGGCGCGCAGGGCCGGCCAGGAGAGGGCGCGCAGCCAGCTCGCCAGCGCGGCTATTGAGGCAGTGGATGGGGCTGCCATGGTTGCAGGCCCTCGGGCTCCATCAGCAGGCAGCGGTCGGCCGCTGCGGCGGCGCGCTCCGAATGCGTCACCAGCAGGCAGGCCGCGCCCTCCTGCCGGCATTGCGCGCGCAGCAGCGCCAGCACCTGGGCCGCATGGCGCGGATCGAGATTGCCGGTGGGCTCGTCGGCCAGCACCAGGGCCGGGCGGTGCACCAGGGCGCGCGCGATCGCGACGCGCTGCAGCTGGCCACCGGAGAGCTGGCGCGGCAGCCGCGCGCCCAGCTCTCCCAGGCCGACGGCCGCCAGCATCTGGCGCACGCGCTCGGCGCCGGGGCGCTGCAGGAGCAGCAAGGGCAGGGCGATGTTGTCGGCCACCGTCAGGTGCGGCAGCACATGGAAGGCCTGGAACACGAAGCCCAGGCGCTCGCGGCGCAGCGCGGCCTGGCCGGCCTCCGGCAGCGCGGCGATGTCCTGGCCGTCCAGCAAGACCTGGCCCTCGTCCGGCCGGTCCAGGCCGGCCAGGCAGTTCAGCAGGGTGGACTTGCCGCAGCCCGACTCGCCCAGCAGCGCGACCAGCTCGCCGGCCGCCAGGCGCAGTTCGACGCCCGCGAACACCGGGGTGTCGCCATAGCGCTTGGCCAGGCCGCGGGCCTCAAGCAGCGTGGCCATCACGGAGCAGGCGCTGTACCGCGGCCAGCAGGTGCAGCTGGGCCTGGGGCGACTGGCAGTCGATGACCTGGCGCCGCGGCATCGAGCGCAGCCAGGTGATCTGGCGCTTGGCCAGCTGGCGGGTGGCGGCGATGCCCTGTTCGGCCAGGTCCGCCATATGGCCGCTGTCCAGGGCCTCCCAGACCTGGCGATAGCCGACGCAGCGCATCGAGGGCAGGCCCAGGTGCAGATCGCCGCGCGCGCGCAGGGCCTCGACCTCGGCCACCAGGCCCTGTTCGAGCATCTGGTGAAAGCGCCGGGCCAGGCGCTCGTGCAGCCAGCCGCGCTCGGCGGGCTCCAGCGACAGCAGCGGCCAGTCGACGCCGCGCGTGCGCTGCTGCTCGGCATGCAGCCGGGACAGCGGCTTGCCGGTGAGGCGCCAGACCTCCAGCGCGCGCTGGATGCGCTGCGAGTCGCCCGGCGCCAGGCGCGCCGCGGTCAGCGGGTCGATGGCGGCCAGCTTCGCGTGCATGGCGGGCCAGCCGATGCGCGCGGCTTCGGCGTCCAGCTCATTGCGCAGGGCTTCGTCGCCCTGCGGCAGTTCCGAGAGGCCGTCGAACAAGGCCTTGAAATAAAGCATGGTGCCGCCCACCAGCAGGGGCAGGCGGCCGCGCGCCAGGATCTCGGCGGCCAGCGTCTGCGCGTCCTTGACGAACTGGGCCGCGCTGTAGCTGTCCAGCGGGTCGAGGATGTCGATCAGGTGGTGGGGCACGGTGGCCCTTTCGGCGGCCGTCGGCTTGGCCGTGCCGATGTCCATGCCGCGGTAGACCAGGGCCGAGTCGACGCTGATGATCTCGATCGGCAGCACCTCGGCCAGGGCCAGGGCGCCGGCGGTCTTGCCGCAGCCGGTGGGGCCGGCCAGGCACAGGGGGCGGAGGTTCTCGCTCATGGAAGCCTGCAGCGCTGCACCAGGGTCCAGGCCACCGTGACCGTCATCAGGCCGCAGCCGGCGACGCTCAGCGCCAGCGGCAGCACTCCCGCCCCGCTGCGCAGCACCAGGCCCAGCCAGGCGCCGACGGCGAAGGCCGCCAGCGCGATCAGAAAGCCCGACAGCGCCGCGGCCGCGCCGGCCTGGCGCGGGAAGGGCGCGACCGCACCGGCCTGGCCGCAGGGCTGCAGGATGCCGTGGCCGAAGATGCTGATGCAATGCGGGATCAGCAGCGACCAGAGGCTGGCGTGGCCGGCCAGCGCCAGCCCGCCCATCAGCAGGCTGCCCGCCAGCGTGAAGCCGGCCCCGCGCCGGACCGTGGCGGCCAGGCCGTGGCGGGCCAGCATGCGGCGGCAGGCCAGGGTGCCGGCCACGTAGACGGCCGCGCCGGTGCCCAGCAGCAGGCCATAGGCCTGGCGCGACAGGCCCAGCTGGCCGATGAAGACGAAGGAGGAACCGGCCAGGAAGCTGTACAGCGTGGCATAGGCCAGGGCCGTCAGCAGCGCGTAGGCGATGAACACCGGATGGCGCGCCACCTGGCCCCAGATGCGCAGCAGCGGCCCCGGCCGCAGCGCCTGGGGGTTGGGCCGGGCCAGGCTCTCGGGCACGCGCAGCGCGATCAGGGCCAGGGTGGCGGCCGCGCACAGGGCGGTGGCCAGCAGGGTGGCCCGCCAGCCCAGGGTGCCGGCCAGCAGGCCGCCGAGGCCGGGGCTCAACATGGCGATCAGGCCCAGGCCGGTGAGGGCGCGCGCCATCACCTGGGCGCCCTGACGGGGCTCGAACCAGTCGCGCAGCATGGCGCGGGCGCAGACCACGGCCGCCGCCAGGCCCAGGCCCTGCAGGGCGCGCCAGGTGATCAGGGCCGCGATGCGGTCGGCCAGCGCACCGCCCAGGGCCGCCAGCACGTACAGCGCCAGCCCGGCCAGCAGCACCGGGCGCCGCCCCCAGCGGTCGGCCACCGGCCCCAGCGCCAGCTGGCCCAGTCCGAAGGCCATCATCAGGGCCGACAGGGTCAGCTGCGCCGCCCCCATGCCGGCGCCCAGCTCGGCCCGCAGCGCGGGCAGGGCCGGCAGGTAGATGTCGGTGGTGACCGGCTGCAGGCCCAGCAGCAGGGCCAGGGCGAGGATGGCGGTGGCGGCCGCGGGCTGCTGCTGCTTGGCCGGCGGCCTCTCAGCCAGGCTGACGCTGCTCAATCAAAGCGCTCCCAGGGCGCCAGATAGCGCCATTGGCCGGGCGGCAGATGTCCCAGGTTGATGCGGCCGATGCGCACCCGCTTCAGGCCCACGACCTTGAGCCCGACCAGCTCGCACATGCGGCGGATCTGGCGCTTGCGGCCCTCGCGCAGCACGAAGCGCAGCTGGTCCTCGTTCTGCCAGCTGACCTTGGCGGGCTTGAGCTGCACGCCGTCCAGCTCCAGGCCATGGTTCAGGCGCGCCAGATCCTCGGCCGGCAGGCGGCCGTCGGGCGAGCTGCCCTGGTACTCGACGCGCACCAGGTATTCCTTCTCGATCTTGGAGTCGTCGCCAATCAAGAGCTTGGCGACGCGGCCGTCCTGGGTCAGCACCAGGAGGCCGGTCGAGTCGATGTCCAGGCGGCCGGCCGGCGCCAGGCCGCGCGCATGGCCGATGTGGTACTTGATGCCCGAGGCGTCGTCCGACCAGTGGGTGTTGGAGCGCACCAGCACCGAGGCCGGCTCGTAGCCGTCCTCGGCCTGGCCGGAGACATAGCCGATCGGCTTGTGCAGCAGGATGGTCACCTGCTTGGCCTGCTCCTGGCGCGCGGCCGGGTCGATCTCGATCTTCGCGTCCGGGCCGACGCGCTGGCCCAGCTGGGCCAGCTTGCCGTCCACCCGCACCCAGCCGGCGGCGATCCATTCGTCGGCCTCGCGGCGCGAGGCCAGGCCCTGCGCGGCCATGCGCTTGGACAGGCGTTCGCCTTCCAGGCTGGGGTCGCGGAAGCCCTCGTCGTCATCGTCATCGTGGTGATGGCGCGCGGCCGCCGGGCGCGGCGGGGCCGGGCGGCGCTCCGGCGGGCGCTGGCCGAAGGGCGCGTCCGGGCGCGGGCCGGCGGCGCGGCGCTGGTCGCGGCGCGGCTCCTGGCGGGCATCCGGACGGCCTTGGCCGCCGCTGCCGGCGCGCGCGCGCTGTGGCGCGCCCTCGGGGCGCGGGCGGCGTTCGTCCGGATGCAGGCTGTCCTCGCGGCGCAAGGCCGCCGACTTGGGGGCGGGACGCTGCTGCGGCTTGCTGCCGGGCCGGCCGGCGGGCTTGGCGGCTTCGCGGCGCGGCGCCTGGGCCTCCTCGGCGCGGCGCTGCTCGAAGGCCGCCTGGCGCTCGGCGCGTTCGGTCTGCGCCTGCTCCAGGGTCTGGCGCGGGCGCGACACGCCCTTGCCGCGCAGCGGTGCGCGGCGCTCGCCCGTCTTGGCGGCGGCGGTTTTCGGTTTCAGTTTCAGGGTGGCCATACAGGCTTTCGTCAGGGGTTCAGCGGCCGCGCAGGAACAGGGCGTCCAGCTCGCGCATCGTCAATTGGCGCCAGGTCGGGCGGCCGTGGTTGCACTGGTCGGCACGCTCGGTGCGCTCCATGTCACGCAGCAGGGCATTCATCTCGTCCAGCGTCAGCTGGCGGTTGGCGCGCACCGCGCCATGGCAGGCCATGGTGGCGAGGATTTCATGCTGGGCCCGCTCGATGGCGTGGCTGGCATCGTACTGGGCCAGCTCGGCCAGCACGCTGCGCGCCAGCTCGACCACGTCGCCGCCGGAAAGTAGCGCGGGCCGTGCGCGCACCGCCAGCACCTTGGCCGACAGCGGCGCGATGTCCAGCCCGAGCCGCTCCAGGGTCTGGGCCTGCGCCTCGGCGGTGGCGATCTCGGCCGCGGTGGCCGCGAAGGTGACCGGGATCAGCAGGGGCTGCGACTCGATCGCCGCGGCGCCCAGGCTGGCCTTCAGGCGCTCGTAGACGACGCGCTCATGGGCCGCGTGCATGTCGACGACGACCAGGCCCTGGGCATTCTCGGCCAGCACGTAGACGCCCTGGATCTGCGCGATCGCGCGGCCCAGCGGCCAGTCGCGCGCCGGCAGCGGCGTGGCGGCCGCGCCGGGTGCGGGGTCGGGTCTTGCCGTGGGGACTGGCGAGGTGGGCAAGGCGGGCAGGGCGGGTTCGGCCGGGCCATACAGCGTGGCCACCTCGGCCAGGCCCAGGGACACCTGGGTATTGCTGCGCCAGCTGGGCGTGCCGGCATAGAGCGGCGCGGCGGGCTCGGCGGCGGTGCCGGCAAACCAGGCCGGCGGCTGGCCGGGCGCGGGGCGGTGGCCGGGCGCCTCGGCGGCCGCGGCGATGGCAGCCTGCTGCGGCGTGGCGGCGGCAGCAGCCCCCGCTTCGCTGCTGCGCGAGACCGCCAGCGCGTCCTGCACCGCGTAGCGCACCTTCTGGTGCATCTCGCGGCCGTCGCGGAAGCGCACCTCGATCTTGGTCGGGTGCACGTTCACGTCGACCCGGTCCGGGGCGATCTCGATGAAGAGCACATAGCAGGGCTGGCGGTTGCCGTGCAGCACGTCCTCGTAGGCCGAGCGGATGCCGTGGGCGATCAGCTTGTCGCGCACATAGCGGCCGTTGACGTAGACATACTGCATGTCGGCGCGGCCGCGCGCCGCCTCGGGCAGGCCGGCGCGGCCGTAGATGCGCAGCAGCGGGCCGCTCTCGGCGAACACCGGGCGGCTCTCGGCGATGAAGTCGGCGCCCAGCACATCGGCCAGGCGCTGCTCGGAGGAGGCGATGCGCAGTTGCTCGACCAGCTTGCCCTCGTGCCAGACCGTGAAGCCGACGTCGGGCCGGGCCAGCGCATGGCGGCGCACCGACTCCAGGCAATGGGCCAGCTCGGTGGCGTCGGTCTTCAGGAACTTGCGGCGCGCCGGCGTGCTGAAGAACAGCTCGCGCACTTCGACGCTGGTGCCGCGCGCGCGCGCCGCCGGCTGCAGCTCGCCGCTGCGGGCATCGAGCCGGTGCGCATGCTGGGCACCCTCGCAGCGGCTGGCCACGGCCATCTCGGCCACCGAGGCGATGGCGGCCAGGGCCTCGCCGCGGAATCCCATCGTTGCCACCGCTTCCAGCTCGCCCAGGTCGCGGATCTTGCTGGTGGCATGGCGCTTCAGCGCCAGCGGCAGCTCCTCGGCCGGGATGCCGCAGCCGTCGTCCTCGACCACGATGGCGCGCACACCACCGGCCATCAGCTTGACGTTGATCTGCGTGGCGCCGGCGTCCAGCGCGTTGTCCACCAGCTCGCGCACCACCGAGGCCGGGCGCTCCACCACCTCGCCGGCGGCGATCTGGCTGATCAGTTCATCGGGGAGTTCGCGGATGGCGCGGCGCGCGGGGGCCGTCGACGCCGGCGGGGAAGAGAGATCCATGGCGGGATTGTAAGAAGTCCTTAAGAAGTCCGGCGGCCTGCGCCCGTATCATGCGCGCCCATGGATCTCATCCCCTTCCTGATCGATTTCATCCTGCATGTGGATAGGCATAT
>Ga0255338_1005337_pt1 | contig 11979 bp, 6 predicted proteins | sample MeOH1_35cm_T4_19_FD_203715 | JGI IMG/M metagenome (GOLD analysis project Ga0255338, IMG submission 203715) | Sandy soil microbial communities from University of British Columbia, Vancouver, Canada - MeOH1_35cm_T4_195 | ecosystem: Engineered > Artificial ecosystem > Sand microcosm > Unclassified ... | reverse complement strand
AACACCTTTGTGCTCAAGCCGTCCGAGCGCGATCCCTCGCCCTCGCTGCTGATCGCCGACCTGCTCAAGCAGGCCGGCCTGCCGGACGGCGTGTTCAACGTGGTGCAGGGCGGCAAGGAAGCCGTCGACGCGCTGCTGGCGCACAAGGATGTGCAGGCGCTGTCCTTCGTCGGCTCGACCCCGATCGCCGAGTACATCTATACCGAGGGCACGAAGCACGGCAAGCGCGTGCAGGCCCTGGGCGGCGCCAAGAACCACCTGGTGGTGATGCCCGACGCCGACCTCGACCAGGCTGTGGACGCACTGATCGGCGCGGCCTATGGTTCGGCAGGCGAACGCTGCATGGCGATCTCCGTAGCCGTGGCGGTGGGCGACGTCGCCGACAAGCTGGTCCCGCGCCTGGCCGAACGCGCGCAGTCGCTGAAGATCCGCAACGGCATGGAAGCCGATGCCGAGATGGGTCCGCTGGTGACCGCCGCGCACAAGGCCAAGGTGGAAGGCTATATCGCCAAGGGCGTGGAAGAGGGTGCGAAGCTGGTGACCGATGGCCGCGGCCACAAGGTCGAAGGGCATGAAGATGGCTTCTATGTCGGCGGCACGCTGTTCGACAATGTCACGCCGGACATGACGATCTACAAGGAAGAGATCTTCGGGCCGGTGTTGTCGGTGGTGCGGGTGCATGACTTTGCCCAGGCGGTGGACCTGATCAACGCGCACGAGTATGGCAATGGCGTGTCGTGCTATACGAGCGACGGCGGCGTGGCGCGCGCTTTCTCGCGCCAGATCCAGGTTGGCATGGTCGGCATCAACGTGCCGATTCCGGTGCCGATGGCATGGCACTCCTTTGGCGGGTGGAAGCGTTCGCTGTTCGGCGATCACCATGCTTATGGTGAAGAAGGCATTCGCTTCTATACGCGGTACAAGAGCATCATGCAGCGCTGGCCGGACAGCATCGGCAAGGGTGCGGAATTTACGATGCCGGTGGCTAAGTGAGGGTTTTGGGTTTGGCTGGATGATGGGGGGCACGTTTTTTTTGTGGGGGTGGTCGCTGTTTCTTTGAGCGGCGTTGGTTATTGCACTCAAAGGAATACGACATCCCCCTGCGGGGGACGCCGGTCACTCTTCTTTGCTTCGGCAAAGAAGACTAACGAGAAGAAAGCCGACCCTGCCGGGGGCAGAGCAATCGCGGGTGCTAGGGGCGCTGGTTTCGTCGTACGGCCACAGTTCTGCTGGCATCTGCCGGTACCGGTTTGACTGACCACGACGCTGCCAATTTCCTGGATGCGTCGTACGGCCCCCGGTAGCGGAACCCTTGCCCATTCGCCCATCTGCCGGTACCGGCGCGGAGCGTCACGACACATCACATCGTGATGGTTTCGTGGTGGGGCGGGCGCGGTGGTCAAGGTCTCGGGCGTATCAACCCGGTGCCACCGCGCCCACGACGGAACCGGTGCGTCTGCAACTTCGTGGCCGGCCACTACGCGAGCGACAGACGGCTTGAAGCAAGTGATGCCTGCTACCGGGGGCCTCACAGTGAATCCCGAAAGCTGGCAGGTTCGTGGTCAGTCAAGCCGGTACCGGCAGAAGCCCGCCGGAACTCCGGGCCGCACGACGAAATCATCGACATTCGAAAGCCTTATTGCTCTGCTCCCGGCAGGGTCGGCTTTCTTCTCGTTAGTCTTCTTTGCCGAAGCAAAGAAGAGTGACCGGCGTCCCCCGCAGGGGGATGTCGTACGCACTTGGGTGCAATAACCATCGCCGCTCAAAGAAACAGCGACCACCCCCGCAGGGAGATGTCGTACGGCTGTTGGGTGCAAAAACCATCGCCGCTCAAAGAAACAGCGACCACCCCCGCAGGGAGATGTCGTACGGCTGTTGGGTGCAATAACCATCGCCGCTCAAAGAAACAGCGACCACCCCCGCAGGGAGATGTCGTACGGCTGTTGGGTGCAATAACCATCGCCGCTCAAAGAAACAGCGACCACCCCCGCAGGGAGATGTCGTACGGCTGTTGGGTGCAATAACCATCACCGCCCAAAGAAACAGCATCCAACCCGAAAGTGACGACTCCGCCCACCCCACCGCGCTAAAATACGCCGCTTTTCAAAGCCGCCCAGCGCGCCAGGAGTACCCGCCGATGAGTCTGTTCCGCACCAAGAACATCGAGGCCATGTTGGCCGCCGCTCGCGACGACGGCCTCAAAAAAGTGCTCGGCCCGGTGGACCTGATCCTGATGGGCATTGGCGCCATCATCGGCACCGGCATCTTCGTGCTCACCGGCACCGGCGCGCTCACCGCCGGGCCCGCGCTGACCGTGTCCTTCGTCATCGCGGCGCTGGCGTGCGGGTTCGCCGCGCTGTGCTACGCCGAGTTCGCTTCGGCGATCCCCGTCTCCGGCTCCATCTACACCTACAGCTACGCCACCCTCGGCGAGATCGTGGCGTGGATGATCGGGTGGGACCTGCTGCTCGAATACGGCCTGGCGACCTCGGCGGTGTCCGTGGGCTGGTCGGGTTACTTCCAGTCGCTGATGGCGGGCTTCGGCCTGCACCTGCCGGCCATGCTCACCGCGGCGCCGGGCGCGGTGCCGGGTGTGCGGACGCTGTTCAACCTGCCTGCCGCGCTGATCATGCTGGCCATTACGTGGGTGGTGTCCTATGGCGTGCGCGAGTCCACGCGCCTGAACAACGTGATGGTGGCCATCAAGATCGCAGTGGTGCTGCTCTTCATCGCGGTGGGCGTGTGGCACGTCAAGCCGGCCAACTGGCATCCGTTCGCGCCCTTCGGGCTGGACGGCATCTTCAATGCCGCGGCGCTGGTGTTCTTCGCCTTCATTGGCTTCGACGCCGTCACCTCGGCTGCGGAGGAGGTCCGCAACCCGCGCCGCGACCTGCCAATCGGCATCATCGGCTCGCTGGCCGTGTGCACCGTGCTGTACGTGACGGTGGCGGCCATCATGACGGGCATCGTTCCCTTCGCCAAGTTCGCCGGCATCGATCACCCGGTCTCGCTTGCGCTGCAGTACGCCGGGCAGAACTGGGTGGCGGGCTTCGTCGATCTGGGCGCCATCCTGGGCATGACCACGGTGATCCTGGTGATGACCTTCGGGCAGACGCGCATCATCTTCGCCATGTCGCGCGACGGCCTGCTGCCGGAGCGCTTGTCGAAGGTGCATCCCGTGCATGCCACGCCGTTCTTCGCCACCTGGACGGTGGGCATCGTGTTCGCGTTTATCGCGGCGTTCGTGCCGCTCAACGTGCTGGCGGAGCTGATCAATATCGGCACGTTGTCGGCCTTCACGCTGATCTCGGTGGCGGTGCTGGTGCTGCGCAAGACCCGGCCGGACCTGCCGCGCGCTTTCCGCTGCCCCGGTGTGCCGGTGGTGCCGCTGCTGTCCGTGGGCTTCTGCCTGTTCCTGATGGCTCACCTGCAGGCACTGACCTGGATCGCGTTCACCAGCTGGCTGGCGATCGGGCTGGCCATCTACTTCCTCTACGCGCGCCGCAACGCGGTGCTGCACGGCGGCTGACGCCGCCCCCGTTACCGTTCGCGCGCGCCGGCCTCCCGCAGGAAGGCCAGCGCGCGTGGCTCCTCGACGAACGCGGAGTTGATGCGGATCCAGGCCGAGGTCTCGCCACCCGGCCGGAAGTAATTGCCGGGCGCCAGCGTCACGCCGTGCCGCTCCGCGAGCGTCACCAGTTCGCGCGAATCATCGATCCCGCGTGCGCGTGCCCATAGGAAATTGCCCCCCGCCGGTTCGCAAAACACCTCCCAGCCAAACTCACCCAGGCGGCGCACCGCGCCGGCGGTGGCCTGCCGCACCAGCAGGCGCAGCCGTTCCATGTATTTGCGATAGGCGCCGCGCTCCAGCAAGGCCGTGGTGACGGCTTCCGCGAAATGCGAGCCAGCCACGCTGGTCAGCACCTTCACGTCCACCAGTTCCTTTACCAGCGCCTTGTCGGCTACCAGGTAGCCGATCCGCAGCGAGGCCGACACCGTCTTGGAAAAACCGCCGATATAGATCACATGTTCGAGCTGGTCCAGCGTGGCCAGGCGATCGGTGAAGTGGGTCTGGAAGTCCGAGAAGATATCGTCCTCGACAAAGCGGAAGCCATGCCGCCGTGCCAGTTCGAGCAGGCGGAATGCCACTGGCGGCGCCAGGGTCGAGCCGGTCGGGTTCTGCAGCACGCTGTTGGTAAAGAACAGCTTGGGCTTGTGCTCGCGCAGCAACGCCTCCGCGGCGTCCGGGTCCGGGCCATTGCGGGTTTGCGGCACGCCCACCAGCCGCACGCCGTGCAGGCGCAGCAGGCCGAACAGGTTGTAGTAGCCGGGGTCTTCCACGAATACCGTATCGCCTGGCTTGAGCAGGCGGCGCACCACCAGGTCCAGCGCCTGGCTGGCGCCGGTGGTGATCAGTACCTGCGGCAGTTCGGCGGCGATGCCGAGTTGCCGCACGCGGGTCAGCACATGCTGGCGCAGTTCCGGAAGGCCCATCGGCGTGGCGTAATGGATCACGCTGCAGACGTCGGTGCGCGAGACCTGGCGGATCGCCTGGGTCAGCCCGTCCAGGTCGCGCCAGGTCTCGGGCACGAAGCCGCCCGCCAGCTTGAGGGTGGCGCTGGGGTGATTGAACTGCTCCAGGATATGGTCCGACAGGTCCTCGGCCAGCTTCGGGTCCGACCAGCCATTGGCGGCGCGCGCAAGCAGCGGGCTGTCCGCGACGAAGAAGCCCGAGCCGTGGCGGGAGTCGAGCAGGCCCTGCGACACCAGCCGGTCATAGGCCTCGATCACCGGGAAACGGCTGATGCCATGCTCCGCCGCCAGTTGGCGGATCGATGGCAGGCGGGCGCCGGGACGCACCTCGCGCGTGCTGATCCAGGTCTTGACCTCGTTGACGATCTGGTCGGTCAGGGGCACGCCGGTGGCGGGGACTAGGGTCAGCTTCATGACGGGTGCGCTTGCAAAGTGTCAGGAAAAACTACTGAACAGTGCATGGAAAACTGTTCGCAACTGTTCATGGGATTGTAGTAGCCGCTGTGAATAATGGAAGGCATGCGGAGGAGGGTGCCGGCACCGGCCAGGCCGGGCGGCACGAGACATCACCGCAATGCAGAAAGGAGTGGCGAAATGCGCGAACTACGGATCTTCGAACTGGATGAACCCGGCCGGCCGGTGCGCTGGCGCGCCCCCGAAGGGCAGAGCGTCAAGGTGCTGGAAGGGCGCCTGTGGCTGACACTGGAGGGCCATCACGCCGATATCTGGCTGTTGCCGGGCGCCGTGTACGCGCTGCCGGCCGGCGCGACGGTATGGCTGTCGGGCGAGAGCGAAGGCGCGCGCTTCACGCTCGCCGAGTCGGCCGCCCCCCTGTGGTGGCGCTGGCTGGGCGGGATGACTGGCGCGCTGAAGCGCCGGTTTGCCGAGCGCCGGGGCAACGGCGCGGGCGAATGCCCGGAGCCGGGTCTCTGACGTGACGCAGGCTGGCTGGCGCGGGCTCGCGGCTCCGCGCCGGCCGGCAACGGGCGCGCCGGTTCCCGGCCCGCCCACGGAGCCCGAGGCCGCTTGCGCGCGCCGCGGATGCCGCCGCCCCACCCGTTTTCCCTCTCAGAATCCATCACACCGCCTCGCCAACTGTGCGAGGATGTTCGTCATGGCAGCCCGCGCCGCGCGGCAAGCAGGGTGTCCCTGGCTTGATTTCCGTTAACGTAAACGTCATATAATCAAGCCGCCGGGCCGGCGCCAGCCAGACCGCTCGCATGCGGGATCCGAGCCGCCTCCAGAGCGGCAGACATGGGCGTCAAGCGAGCAGCCAGAACACCGAACATGGTGGAGACAAATGACCGATCTTTCCGATGTGCAGAAGGGCGCCCAACCCGGCGTTTCCCATCAGGCGCAGGGACCGAAAGGCCCCGTCAACAAAGTGCGCTTCGTCACCGCGGCCTCGCTGTTCGACGGCCACGATGCCTCCATCAACATCATGCGGCGCATCCTGCAATCCTCCGGCTGCGAGGTGATCCATCTGGGGCATAACCGCTCGGTGCAGGAAGTGGTCAGTGCGGCTCTGCAGGAAGACGTGCAGGGCATCGCCATTTCCAGCTACCAGGGCGGGCACGTCGAGTACTTCAAGTACATGATCGACCTGCTGCGCCAGCGTGGCGGCGGGCACATCCAGCTATTCGGCGGCGGCGGGGGCGTGATTGTGCCGGACGAGATCCGCGAACTGCAAGCCTATGGCGTGGCGCGCATCTTCAGCCCGGAAGACGGCCAGCGCCTGGGCCTGGCGGGCATGATCGCCGACATGGTGCAGCGCTGCGATATCGACCTCGCGCGCTATGCGCCGACCACGCTCGACGCGGTGAAGGGCGGCGACCGCCGTGCGCTCGCGCAAGTGATCACCGCGCTGGAAAACGGCAAGGCGGAACCATCGATGGCCGATGCGCTGCGCGCTGAAGCGGCAATGGTCAGGACGCCCGTGCTGGGCATCACCGGCACCGGCGGCGCCGGCAAGTCCTCGCTGACCGATGAACTGATCCGCCGCATCCGGCTGGACCAGCAGGATGCGCTGTCGATCGCGGTGATCTCGATCGATCCCTCGCGCCGCAAATCCGGCGGTGCGTTGCTGGGCGACCGCATCCGCATGAATGCGATCAATCATCCGAACATCTTCATGCGCTCGCTGGCCACGCGCGAGGCCGGCTCCGAGATCTCGCAGGCGCTCCCGGATGTGCTGGCAGCGTGCAAGGTGAGCGGCTTCGACCTGATCATCGTCGAGACCTCGGGCATCGGCCAGGGCGATGCGGCCATCGTGCCGCATGCGGACCTGTCGCTGTACGTGATGACGCCCGAGTTCGGCGCCGCCAGCCAGCTCGAGAAGATCGACATGCTGGACTTCGCCGACTTCGTCGCCATCAACAAGTTCGACCGCAAGGGCGCGCGCGACGCGTGGCGCGACGTGGCCAAGCAGGTGCAGCGCAACCGCGAGCAGTGGCATGCAAAGCCCGAGGAGATGCCGGTGTACGGCACCCAGGCGTCCCGCTTCAACGACGACGGCGTCACCATGCTCTACCAGGGCCTGCGCGAGGCGCTGTGCGCGCGCGGCATGCGCGCGCCGGCTGGCGTGCTGCCGCTGCTGGGCGGACGCATCTCCACCGGGCAGAACGTGATCGTGCCGCCGGCGCGCAATCGCTACCTGGCGGAGATTGCCAACACCATGCGCGCTTACCACCGCCGCGTGGACGCGCAAAGCCGGCTGGCGCGCGAGCGCCAGCAACTGCGCGAGGCGCGCCGCATGCTGCTGGCCGCGCCGGAGCCAACGCCGGGCGATGCCGGCGAAGCGCTGCAGGCGCTCGCCGCGGAGCGCGACGCCGCCCTGGGCGCGCAGGAGCGCAAGCTGCTGGCGATGTGGCCGGAGATGCGCAAGGCCTATAGCGGCGATGAGTACGTGGTGAAGATCCGCGACAAGGAAATCCGCACCACGCTCACCACCACCACCTTGTCCGGCACTACGGTGCGCAAGGTGGTGCTGCCTCGCTTCGAGGACGATGGCGAAGTGCTCAGGTGGCTGATGCGCGAGAACGTGCCCGGCAGCTTCCCCTATACCGCCGGCGTGTTCGCCTTCAAGCGCGAGAACGAAGATCCCACCCGCATGTTCGCGGGCGAGGGCGATGCCTTCCGCACCAACCGCCGTTTCAAGCTGGTCTCCGAGGGCATGGATGCCAAGCGCCTGTCCACCGCCTTCGACTCGGTCACGCTGTACGGCGAGGATCCGCATACGCGCCCGGATATCTACGGCAAGGTCGGCAATTCGGGTGTGTCGATCGCCACGCTCGACGACATGAAGGTGCTGTACGACGGCTTCGACCTGACCAGCCCGTCGACCTCCGTGTCGATGACCATCAACGGTCCCGCGCCCACCATCCTGGCGATGTTCATGAACACCGCCATTGACCAGCAGCTCGACAAGTTCCGCGCCGACAACGGCCGCGATCCCACCAGCGACGAGGAGGCCAAGATCCGCGCCTGGGTGCTGCAGAACGTGCGCGGCACGGTGCAGGCCGACATCCTCAAGGAAGACCAGGGGCAGAACACCTGCATCTTCTCCACCGAGTTCTCGCTCAAGGTGATGGGCGATATCCAGGCCTACTTCGTGCATCACCAGGTGCGCAATTTCTACTCGGTGTCGATTTCCGGCTATCACATCGCGGAGGCCGGCGCGAACCCCATCTCGCAACTGGCATTCACGTTGTCCAACGGCTTCACCTATGTGGAGGCGTATCTCGCGCGCGGCATGCATATCGACGATTTCGCGCCCAACCTGTCGTTCTTCTTCTCCAACGGCATGGACCCGGAATACAGCGTGATGGGCCGCGTGGCGCGCCGTATCTGGGCCGTGACGATGCGTGACAAATACGGCGCCAACGAACGCAGCCAGAAGCTCAAGTACCACATCCAGACGTCCGGCCGCTCGCTGCATGCGCAGGAGATCGACTTCAACGATATCCGCACCACGCTGCAGGCGCTGATCGCGATCTACGACAACTGCAATTCGCTGCACACCAACGCCTACGACGAAGCCATCACCACGCCCACCGGCGAATCGGTGCGCCGCGCGCTGGCGATCCAGCTCATCATCAACCGCGAATGGGGCGTGGCCAGATGCGAGAACCCCAACCAGGGCAGCTTCCTGATCGACGAGCTGACCGATCTGGTCGAGGAAGCGGTGATGCAGGAGTTCGAGCGCATCGCCGAGCGCGGCGGCGTGCTGGGGGCGATGGAGACCGGCTACCAGCGCGGCAAGATCCAGGAGGAGTCGCTGTACTACGAGCAGCGCAAGCATGACGGCACGCTGCCCATCATCGGCGTCAACACGTTCCGCAATCCCAACGGCGAGCCCGCCACGCAGACGCTCGAACTGGCGCGCTCCAGCGAAGAGGAGAAGCAGGGGCAACTCGCGCGGCTGGCGGATTTCCATGCGCGCCATGCGGATGCGGCGCCTGCGACGCTGCAGCGCCTGCGCCAGGCCGTGATCGACAACGACAATGTGTTCGCGGTGCTGATGGATGCGGTGCGCGTGTGCTCGCTGGGGCAGATCACCCATGCGCTGTTCGAGGTGGGGGGACAGTACCGGCGCAATATGTGATGTGTCGGCCAGGGGCTGTTTCGTGCGAGGCCCCTGCGTTAAACTTGACGTTTGCGTAAGGCCATAACGCGGCCATGGCGCGGCCGCCAAGCGCCAGGGCCAAGCCAATACCAAGACAAGATCAAGACAAGACCAAGACAAGACCAATCAGGAGCACCGTGTACGATCCCAACAATATCTTCGCCCGCATCCTGCGTGGCGAATTGCCTTGCAACAAGGTGTATGAAGACGCCGACACCGTTGCCTTCATGGACATCATGCCCCAGTCCGACGGGCACGTACTGGTGGTGACCAAGGAACCGGCCGCGGAGATCTTCGACCTCTCCGACGCCGGCGCCGAAGCCGCCATCCGCACCACCAAGCGCGTAGCCCGCGCGGTGCGCGCCGCCTTCAGGCCGGACGGCATCTCGATCGGCCAGTTCAACGGCAGCGCCGCGGGCCAGACCGTCCCGCACGTGCATTTCCACATCGTGCCCCGCTATGCCGACCGCACGCTGCGCGGCCACGGCACCGACATGCAGGATCCGGAAATCCTCAGCCAGCACGCCGATCGCATCATGGCCGCGCTGCGCGACGCCTGACCCTATGAAACACCGGCCCGCCGCACCCGCGGCGGGCCGGATCTGCATCAAGCAACCAGCAACAAGGAAGAGAAGATGGGAATCAGGACAGTTGGCATCGTAGGCGCGGGCACCATGGGTAACGGCATCGCGCAAGCATGCGCGGTAGTGGGCCTGGACGTGGTGATGGTGGACATCAGCGACGCAGCGGTGAACAAGGGCATCGCCACCGTTGCGGGCAGCCTGGACCGCCTGATCAAGAAGGACAAGATCAGCGAAGCCGACAAGGAAGCCGCACTGGCGCGCATCAAGGGCTCGACCGCCTATGAATCGCTCAAGGCCACCGACATCGTGATCGAAGCCGCCACCGAGAACTTCGACCTCAAGGTCAAGATCCTCAAGCAGATCGACAGCATTGTCGGCGACGACGTGATCGTGGCATCCAACACTTCGTCGATCTCGATCACCAAGCTGGCGGCGGTCACGACCCGGCCGGGCAACTTCATCGGCATGCACTTCTTCAATCCGGTGCCGATGATGGCGCTGGTGGAACTGATCCGCGGCCTGCAGACCAGCGATGCCACGCATGCGCTGGTGGAAGAACTCTCCAAGGCACTGGGCAAGTACCCGATCACCGTGAAGAACAACCCGGGCTTTGTGGTGAACCGGATTCTCTGCCCGATGATCAACGAAGCATTCTGCGTGCTGGGTGAAGGCCTGGCGTCGCCGGAAGAGATCGACGAAGGCATGAAGCTGGGCTGCAATCACCCGATCGGCCCGCTGGCGCTGGCCGACATGATCGGCCTGGATACGATGCTGGCGGTGATGGAGGTGCTGTACACCGAATTTGCCGACCCGAAATACCGTCCGGCCATGCTGATGCGCGAAATGGTGGCAGCGGGCTATCTCGGCCGCAAGACGGGCCGCGGTGTGTACGTCTACAGCAAGTAATATTGAAGCAGTAAGAGATGGAAGGTTCCCCCTTCCCCGGGGCGGGGGAAGCCAAGAAAGCTGGCAACGGAGCGATCCGTCGCCAGCTTTTTTTCGTTTGCGGAACGCCCCTGCCTGCCGGTTCTCCAGCATGTCGTGATCAATGGACCATGCCCCTTCCGGTTCCTGGCGATTTGCTGTCTGCTTGAATTTTCAAATAAGAATCGATATCAACAGGCATTAAATAGAACGATCGTATTAAAAAATATTGTCAAGCATCTGGCGGCGATAAAGCCGATTAACACTGAGTGAAATCAATTTCGATCCAACTGAAACCGGGTGAATGTCTTTATTTTTCCCTAATCGCTAAAGCTTTGTATAGACATTTCCGTAAACGCTGAAATGCACTACGCGCCGCCGCAGTCGTGGCACTGCCTGTGCGTCGCGTGCTTTGGAAAACCGATGGGGAATTTTTATGCGCAACAACCAACCCGTCTCGCAGCGCGAATACGAACTGCCTGAGAATGCGACGCTGATGTCGACCACCGACACCAGCAGTCGCATTGCCTATGCCAACGCGGCCTTCGTCGATGTCAGTGGCTTCACGCGCGAGGAAATCCAGGGGCAGCCCCACAATATCGTGCGGCACCCGGATATGCCGGTCGAGGCGTTCGCCGACATGTGGACCACGCTCAAGGGCGGCGAGCCCTGGACGGCGCTGGTCAAGAACCGGCGCAAGGACGGCGACCACTACTGGGTACGCGCCAACGCCATGCCGCTGGTGCGCAACGGCAAGCCGGTGGGGTACATGTCGGTGCGCACCCGGCCATCGCGCGAGGAGATTGACGCCGCCGCCAGGCTCTACCAGGACTTTCGCGAGGGCAGTGCGGGTCAGCGGCGTTTCCACAAGGGCCTGATCGTTCAGGGCGGCTGGAAGCGGTGGGCGTCGGCCTTCAAGACCATGCCGGTGCGCTGGCGCATCCGCGGCGCGCTGGCGACCTTGCTGCCGGCCTTGGTCATCGGCGCGGCGGCGCTTGGCATGCGCGGGATGCCGCTGGCCGGCCTGGGCGGCATCGTTGCCGCCATGCTGCTGCTGGTCTCCGGCTGGCTGGAGGCGCAGATCTCGCGGCCGCTGGAGCGGGTCATGGCACAGGCCCTGCGCGTCGCGTCAGGCGAAAGCCAGCAGGTCGAGCATATGGACCGCGTGGACGAGATCGGCATGACCCTGCGCACGATCAGCCAGCTTGGCCTGATGTTCCGCTGGCTGATCGACGACGTGAGCGAGCAGGTGCTGAACGTGCAAGGCGCAAGCAGCGAGATCGCGCAGGGCAACAGCGACCTGAGTCGGCGCAC
>Ga0255338_1005336_pt1 | contig 11983 bp, 17 predicted proteins | sample MeOH1_35cm_T4_19_FD_203715 | JGI IMG/M metagenome (GOLD analysis project Ga0255338, IMG submission 203715) | Sandy soil microbial communities from University of British Columbia, Vancouver, Canada - MeOH1_35cm_T4_195 | ecosystem: Engineered > Artificial ecosystem > Sand microcosm > Unclassified ... | reverse complement strand
TCCACCAGCTTCAGCCGGCCCAACGAGACACCGAGGCCTTCGAAAAAATGACTGATTGTATTCTCCGTCCGGTCCATGTGCGTAAGCCGGATAATCAATAGTTATCCTGCATATACAGGGTAGATGCCAAACAATAGTAGCGATCCCATAGGGTCGTTGACTTTGCTCTTCTTGGCCGGTGCGCAGGAGAGAATACAGGCATAAATAAAGTTGCTCCCAGTGGCCCCTGGGAGCGTTGGCCCAAGTTGAGCTTCATGAAGCGACTGCCAGTGCCTGCCAATCAAATTCCTGCAATAGCGGTATGCCGCCAATACGGCCAATTAGTGACCAGGAGGAGAACATGAGAGGATACCGCCTCCGCCACGGGCCTATTGTTTATGGGAAAAGCCGGATTAAGCAGACGGCTTCGTCACTCAAGATCGATTCCGACATATTGCATCCCGTAAAAGTCGCGTTTCCGGCCCGAAGCGAAAAAATGCTGCGCAGTTCTTGCGCACGAACCTGTTTGTATCGACCGGCGGCATAAAATCCATAAAACTCAAAGACGATACTTACGTCACTGCCATGAATGCACCAACTGTTACCATCAATGGTCGTCCGGGGTTGATTTTCGCGGGAGAGCTGCCTGACACCTATTGTTTCGTGCCGCAGGAGTGCATCACGGTGGATGCCGACGGCGAGCACGTAAACGAAATCGAATATATCCGCAGCGGCTGGGATATACGCAACATGCGTCACAACGAATCGACGGACGCAAATCATCTATTCCCTAAGGTGCGGGGCCGGCTCGCCAGTCTGGACGGTCAGTCAGTCCGGCATTTCATGACACGAATCCGGGTCGACCGGTGCGCTTAAGCGCGCGGTGCTGACGGCAATATCCGCCGGTTTTGCCGCCGAAAAAGCTCGTAGACAGCAGCGAAGTTGCTGGCCGGTGATCACCGGCACAATCCTGCGGCCGAGATTGTAGCCATAGAGCGTGTCCGGCGAAATCTTTTGCCGGTGCCCACAACAAGGCTCTGGGCGGGCTCGGCCGGGATGATCCAGATGGGAGAGTAGACTAGCCTCCGCTCGTGGGCCCTATTTTGTCACGCCCGTCAAGGTAGTCCGCGCTGCGCGCGGCTCCACCTTCCCCTCCTGCGGCCTTCCCCCTCGCGAGGAGCCCAAACGCTCCTCGCTCCGCGGCCTCGTCGGTGACTGGGCGTGCCTGCAAGGCCCAGCGCGCGGAGCGCGCCACGAGAACCGGGCAGAACGCCCGGCCGGGGCGCAACGTGCGCCCAACGTCATGAATCAATCAAAACTGGACCTGGGTCTGCCTGAACCGATCGCGACGGGCGAAATCGCCTGTGGGGAACAGCCGCAACAAAGGATGGAAACTTTTGGAGCAGCTGCCTTGAGCGATACCGAACTGATCGCACTCATGCTGCAAAATGGACTCGCGACCCGGGAGGTGCTAGACCTCTCCTCTAGGCTGATCGCCGAGGCCGGATCGCTCAGGGGGATCGCCTCCTGGCAGCCGGTGGACTTCGAACGCCTCAAGGGAATCGGCCGGGTAAAGGCACGGCAGCTCGCCGCCCTGGTGGAAATAGCCAAGCGCATGATGATGCCGCCGACCATCGAGGCCCCGGTGCTGAACCGCCCGGAACTGATCGCACTACACTTCGCGCCTATCGTCTACGGACTCGAAATCGAAAAATTCTGGGTGGCCTGCCTCAATCGCAAGAATCGGTTGAAAAAACTGGTGGAAATAACCTCGGGTACGGCGACCAGCTCGCTGGCTCATGCACGCGAGGTCTTCCGGCCAGCCATCCGCGAAGGGGCGACCGCCGTGGTGTGCGTGCACAACCATCCATCTGGGGACCCTGCCCCGTCGGCCAGTGATGTCCAGGTGACCCGAGCATTGCGCGACGCCGCCAAGGCCATCGACATCGAATTGTTGGATCACGTGATCATCGGTCGGGCCGGGGCAGACCCGACCGGCCTGGGTCACTTCTCCTTCCGGTCCGCCGGAATCCTGTGAGGTGCCCCATGCATTCCATCTCAAAGGAAAGGAACACCTGCATGAATCCGTTCACCATCTTCGCTTACATATTACCCGACGGCGCGCACTACGTCGAAACGATCAGCGCACCGGACGCCACGACTGCCATCCTGCAGCTCCGGGCCAAACTGGAACTCTCGAAGGAGGAGTTCGAGATTGTGGCGGTGGCCGTGGGCGAAACGCAATTCGCGCACTTTGACATCAGACAGGCTCAACTGGCACCCTACAGCGCGCGTTCGCCTTAAAACGCCGGGGCGCCAAGAGTTTTGCCCCACGGTTCGGGAGGTTGACTGGAATTAGTGGGGGATCGTTTCCGCTTTCGGTAGATTCACGTTCTCGGCCAAACCGGGATACCGCGCGCCGCGAGGAGGCAACAGCCCTTGCTGGCTCACTCTAAACACCCCCGCTCTTGGCCCTATTTTGTCACGCCCGCCATGGTGCTCTCGCTACGCGAGCTCCACCATCCCGGCCCGCGGCCTTCCCCCTCGCGCGGAGCACTGTGCTCCGCGCTCGGCGGCCGGGACCGTGGCTGGGCGTGCCACTCCGGGCCAGCGCGCGGGGCGCGCCACGAGAACCGGGCAATTCCGCCCGGCCGGGGCGCGCACCGGCGCCCTTGTTATATGAACTCTGCAAACTACAGAATGACGGACCAGGAACACGCCACAGTGCTCGCGGCCCTGCGGTTCTACCAACATGAAGGCCTGGCGGACGATCCCGATCTTAGGCCCGAAGCGATCCACGACATCGCAACCGGCGGCAACACCAACTTCGCCACCGGTCTTGATGGCAGCGGAATCGACGCGCTTTGCGAACGACTGAATACGGGCGACGAAAATGATGCCGACCCGTCGCCACAAACCTCGGCTTCCATACGCCAGGCGCTCGAACTGGCGATCCGCCGGGCGGAAGGCGAACTCGGTCGCTGGCCGGCCACCGAGGTGGACAATACGGAGCACCGCGCCCTGCGAACGGCGCTCGGCTACTACCAAGCCGCACTCGATCAGCTCACGGGAGGTGCGTCATGAAACCCCTCCCCTCCCACTATCGCGAGGCGATGGCCTTTGCGTTCAATGTGGATGGCGAACCCGCCCGCGAATTCTACTCGCCGCGAGTTCACCTCTACGTGCAACGCCCTCCAGCGAATCGGGCGCAATTCGCCGGGAAAATCTACCTCGAAGCCTACGAGAAAGTCCCTGGCGGCGTGGTATTCGCCAACTGGTGGGCACCCGCCACAAAAGCCGGGGTGCGGGCATTCTTCCAGGGACTCGCCGAACGTGCCAAGAATCATATCTCCCACCGACCCTATCGACTGGCGCAATCCTGCGACGGGACGATCGGGTCTCCCGTGCTCCACGCCTACAAGGTGGCGTGCGATGCGCTCGGCCTCGATGCCGATGCGCTCCACCGCAAGGCCTATCCCGAACGCGGCGACGATCCGCCCGACTGGAACGAGTGCCGGCGCCACGCCGAATGGCAGGGCGGAGTCGAATGGCCGGACCGGTGGGACGCGAACGCGATGGCCCGACTCGCCGAATCCCTGACAGAGATCAACTACCACAGCCTTCGAAGCGAATTCACCGAAGCCGCCGGCCATCTGGCCGACTAACCTCAACCCATCCCAACATGAACAACGAAAATCTCGAAACCGCACTGGGCGACCTCTGTGAAGCCATCCGCAACGTAACCTTGGGTAGCATTGAAACCGTAGTGATGCACGCAGCGGCCCGCGAATTGATCGCCAACTGGAATGACCATAATGCCGATGATCCGATCGACGAGGCCGCGGAGCTGGCCAATTGGAACGAGGCGGAAGGCCGGCCGAAACGGACACTGGGCCTGAAGCCGCAGGCAGTCCGCTGTTCCGCCCAGCCCGGGATGACCGCCGGTCAGCTCTATGCGCCGAATGGCAAACTCATCACCGCGGCCAAGGATTGGATTCCCGGAAACGCGCTCATCTTGGGCGCGAGCCGGAACGCGGACGGTTCCTTTGAAATCGAATGGGACGGCGAGACCAAGGTCTGCTGGGACGGCCAACACACCGAAACTGATGCGGGCCTGCGGATCTTCCTCGACGAGGACGCCAACGAATGGCGGGAGGATCAGCTCTTCCTCGCTACTTGAGGACTGGTTCAGTCCGACGACGAAGGCGCTCTGACCAATCTGCTTTCGCGGAACCTCCCGACGGCGGATCCAGCGGCGGCGCGAGGCAACAGCCTTGGCTGGTTCACTCCAAACACCCCCGCTCTTGGCCCTATTTTGTCACGCCCGCCATGGTGCTCTCGCTGCGCGAGCTCCACCATCCCGGCCCGCGGCCTTCCCCCTCGCGCGGAGCACTGCGCTCCTCGCTCGGCGGCCGGGACCGTGGCTGGGCGTGCCACTCCGGGCCAGCGCGCGGGGCGCGCCACGAGAACCGGGCAATTCCGCCCGGCCGGGGCGCGCACCGGCGCCCTCGTAACATGAGTGCCATCCCTCCACCCCTCGCCCGCTCCGCCAACCAGCGGACCTTCCTGTTTCCGGAAACAATTGCCCGACGGAACACCGGCCAGCGCCGGACCAACGGTCAACCCGTCGGCAACAGCTACTTCTCCGGAGCGGGCCTGTTTGACCTCGGACTGCAGCGCGGCGGCGTCCGCATCCAGCAGAGCTTTGAACTCGACGCTACGTGTTGCGCGACGTTGCGCCTGAACTTCGGCCACGAAGTCGTCGAGTCGGACCTCACCAAGGAACTGGCGAAGCGCTCGCGCCCATGCGATTTCATGGCCTTCACCTACCCTTGCACGAAATACTCGCCCATCGCGGACATCCACGGCGCGCGCACCGGGGACGAGCTGTATCTGCACGCGCTTCGGCAGACCGTCCTGCAGCGGCCCGAGGTCTACGTCCACGAGAACGTTCCCGGCATGCGCAAGTTTGCCGTCGTGATGGAGGCCATTACCGAACTGCCGGACTACTACGTCACGGTCTTCTGTCCGGTGAAGGCCTGCACCTGGTTGCCGCAGAAGCGTGACCGGCTGATCGTCCTCGGCAGCCGCCGGCCGTTCGGGTGGCGGCCGCCCGAACAGTCCCGCCCGGTGACGCTCGCGGAAATCCTCGAGGATGAACCCGAGGTCGAAATCCCCGACTATGTCTACCAGCGGCTACGGGGACATTACCGCGACCGTCCGATCATCAGTGATCCGGCGGCCGGGGATGTGGCCCCCACCTGCGTGGCGCACTATGCGAAGGACGTGAGCACACGTCTGGTCCGGGACCGGCGTTACCCGGAGGGCGTGCGCCCCTACAGCGTACGCGAATACGCCCGGCTGCAGGGCGTGCCGGACACCTTCCGGTTTGCCGGGACGACGGCAGAACAATACCGCCAAATCGGCAACGGCGTCGCTGTGCCGGTCGGCGAGTGGGCGGGACGCGAACTGGTCCGCTACTTCGAGGCTGCCTGACCGCCAACGTTCCGACTATCGCCTGCACGTATATCACGTCGGCAATTTGCCCGGCTGGTTTATTTACCGGCAAATATGGCTAGTGATACTAGCCTAATTTGCTCAGGAATAAACCGACCGCACCCGGAGGCCTATGTTTCAGCGTCAAAAGGTCAGACGCAATGTATCGTGTATGATATTCCGTGTTATGAGGCGATTATAGATCACGAGTTGTCGAATAACTAGGTTCCGTGTTAATATATCCGCTATTTAGGCGGATACTCATACACGATGCAACCCATAGGCAAAAAGCTCTCCTCCCACCTCACCAATCTGCAGGCGAGTGACCGACTGGTTTTTTCCCGGCAGGAAGCAGAGCAGGCGCTCGGCATCGAACACCGCCCATTCCTGGACATGGCCGCACGCCTGCAAAAGAAAGGCCGCCTACTCCATCCCCGGAGGGGATTCTACGTCATCGTGTCGCCGCAATTCATGAGCTGGGGCTCGCCGCCTCCGGCTTGGTTCATCGACGACCAGATAAGGCAAGAAAGGTGCTCTTACTAGGTGGGTCTGTTGAAGGCGGCGGAACTCCATAAGGCCTCCCGCCAAGCAGTGATGGAATTCCAGGTGGTAACCGACAAAAGAATGCCGAAGTTGCGAACCGGCCGTTCTGCCATAGCTTTTTATTACCGTCAGGAGATCGCCGCCGTGGCCGGCGGAATCGAGGAACGCAAAAACCGATACCGGCAAAATGCGCATCTCGTCGGTTGAACTGACTGCCCTCGATCTGCTGCGCTATCCGCACGCGGCCGGCGGCCTCGACAATATCGCAACCGTGCTGGCCGACTTGGGCCCCAAGGTCGATGGGGGGCCGACTGGCGCTCTTGGCTCCGAAATTCGAACGTTCAATCCGCCAGCGCTTGGGCTACCTGCTCACGCAGGCCGGACACACACGGACGGCCGAGGCGCTTCTCCCCGGGCTGGCGCCCACCCTTTGGGTCGAACTGGATCCGCTGGCGGCGACCGATCCGGAGTTTTCGCCGGAGCCGATCGACCACGACCCGCGCTGGCGCGTGATCGTGCGGCGGCGGCCGGAGGCCGACGCATGATTCCGGGCACGAATCTCACCGCCTGGGGGCAGGTCGTGCCATGGGCCGAGCCCAAGCAGGTCGAACAGGACCTCATCATCAGCCGGGCGATCGTGGCGCCCCGGATTGTGATTCGGTGTCGCTATAGTTTCATCCGGCAATCAACAGGAAAAGCATACTGGCCAACGACAGGTAACTGGGCTATCCGAGTTTTTCATGGCTTTGAAAATCGACTCGCAGGTGGAGGAAATGGTGCTGGCCGATTCCGCCAATCGAAAACTGAAGTGCCGCGCCATTGCCGTCGCCGCGCCTCTCACCGGTCGGCTTTATTCCACGCGCTGCTCCACCGAATACCCCGAATCGCTGAAAATGATCCGGATTGGCGCCGAGTTCACGTCCGCCGGAACGACGATCGGGGCAATCTACGGATTTGTCTTCCAGCAGGTGCATGGCGCCGAGCCGCCCTCCCCCGAACTATTCTACGACTGGTGTGACAGCGTCAGCGAAGCGAGTGCCGATACGGGCAGATGGATTCTCGACTCGGGCTATTTCCCGCAGGTCTTCCAGCACGGTGATGCTCTGATCATCACTGCCTTCGACTTTGCGCGCTCCCTGTCGGAAGTGGCTGCTGTGGAAATCATCCGCACCACCGCGCAAGCGATCAAGGCACAACATAAGAAAGTGGCGCGGGCGTTATTCGTCATCGACGGTTTTAGCCATCGTCCGGGCAGCCTGGCGCACCGCAAAGCTTTCCTGCAGACGTTCTCGACGGCGAAGCGGACGCAATTGGGAAGCATCCTGTCACCCCAGAAACCGACAGAGGATCTTTTCATGCATCAAGGCAAACACCTGGACCGGACCGAAGAGCTGGCCGAGTTGATCATCCGAACGGGGCTTCACCGTCGCCTTTGAGCACGACGGTTTCGCCCGATACCTGACCCGCTCGCGGCTGGCGCACCATGCCAAGGACGTGAGCACACGCCTAGTCCGGGACCGGCTTTATCCAGAGGGCATGCGACCCTACAGCGTGCGCGAATACGCCCGGCTGCAGAGCGTGCCGAACACCTTCCGGTTTGCGGGAAGCACGGCAGAACAATACCACCAGATCGGCGACGGTGTCGCGGTGCCGGTCGGCGAATGGGCGGGACGCGAACTGGTCTGCTACTTCGAGGCGGCCTGACCATGCCGACTAGCCTCTCGAATGAGGAAGTAGCTGCGGGATGCGTTGGTTTATTTTATTGCAAGCAAGGATAGTAATGCTATCCATTATAGCCGTCACTTAAACCTAGTTACGAAATGGTTTACCTGACTGTCCATATGACCAGCGAGGCTAGCCATAACGGTCTTAGAATAAACCAACGTCTTCTTTCTGCACCGAATGGAGCCGTGCTGACTTTGGCGTGGCTGAAATCCCAAGGGATATCGAGAAAGCTCGCTACCCATTACGTAAAATCCGGCTGGCTTCATCGGGTGGGCGAAGGCGCATTTACTCTGAAACCAGAGACGCCTGATTGGCTGGGAGCGGTCTTCGGGCTGCAACAGAAGTCAGCCTCGCTGCATCCCGGCGGACGCACGGCTTTGGAACTGGTCAGCTTGGGTCATTTCCTGCCCTTGGGGGAACAGGCTCCGGTTTATCTGTTCAGCCGGTCGAATGAACGGCTGCCCTCATGGTTCACGCGGCTGCCATGGGCCAGGCGGGTGCATCATGTCGGCGCCGCTTTTCTCCCCTCTGAAGCGGGATTGCGGGAATACCAGACGGGAAGCTTTACATTGCGGATCTCCGATCCCGAGCGGGCCATCCTCGAATTCCTGTTTCACCAGAAAATAGATGAAGCCGGCTATGAACACGCGCGGCTGCTGTTTGAAGGACTCGGCACGCTGCGCCCGGCGCTGCTCCAGACGCTGCTGGAGAAATGCACTTCGGTGAAGGTGAAGCGGCTGTTTCTGCACCTGGCGGAAGCGCAGCGTCACCCCTGGTTCAAGGAACTCGACCAGTCGAGAATATCGCTGGGCAGCGGCAAGCGCGTGTTGGTGGCGGGCGGAAGGCTCGACCCCAAATACCTGATAACCGTGCCGGCTGCGACCGCCGTGCCCGCTGACGCCCCATGAGGAAGAGTGTTTTCTTCCCTCAGGCCGACCTGCTGGTGCAGGTACTGCCGTTCGTGCACGCCGAGGAATGCTTCGCGCTCAAGGGCGGCACGGCGATCAATTTTTTCGTGCGGGACTTCCCCCGCCTCTCGGTGGACATCGATCTGGTGTATCTGCCGGTGGAAGACCGAGCGACCACCTTGCAGGGCATCGATGCGGCCTTGCGACGCATCGCGGCCAGCATCCGGCGGGCATTGCCGGGCTTGAAGGTGCGGGCGCAACAGCCGGTGGGACAGGAACTCCTCGTGAAGCTCGGCGTGCGGGCCCCGGGCGGCGCCGAGGTGCTAATCGAGCCGAGCACGGTATTGCGGGGAGTGTTGCATCCGGTGAAGGACATGACGCTCGTGCCGAAGGCGGTCGAATTGTTCGGCCGGTCGACCACGATGCGGGTGGTGTCGCTGCCGGATTTGTATGGCGGAAAAATCTGCGCGGCGCTCGATCGGCAGCATCCGCGCGACCTGTTCGATATCCATGAGCTGCTGCGGAACGAGGGCCTGACGGCCGACATCCGGAAGGCGTTCGTGGTGTTTCTGGCGAGCCACGACCGGCCGATGAATGAATTGCTGACGCCGAACCGGAAGGATTTGCAGCAGGTCTATGCGGACCAGTTCAGCGGCATGACTCTGGAGCCGGTGGCCTTGCCGGTGCTGGAGGCCGCAAGGGAGGAACTGATCGTCCGGATCAACGCGGAGCTGGCGCCGGCCGAACGGGAATTCCTGCTGTCCCTGAAACGGCTGGAACCCAGGTGGGAATTGCTTGGGCTGCCAGGAATTGAGCGGCTGCCGGGACCACAGTGGAAGCTCTACAATTTGCGGAGGATGGACGTGGCCAAACGGCAGGCGGCGGAGAAGCAGTTGAGGGAGAAATTGGGGCTCTAGCCGAACAAGCAACGTTCGGCGGACGGGTTCCTGCCCCGTCGATCAATGGGATCACGACGCGCCCAAGTATCCGGATATCCCCATGAACGTTCTCACGGCGAGCTTGGTCACGGGGTGGACCTTGTCCCAGATTTCGCCCGTCGGGTGCGCCCCCGCATAATAGTGCTGGGGGTAATCCTTATGCTCCTCGCCGTAGAAAAGGGCATGGTCGCCGGTGGACACCAGCAGCGTCCGATAGTTCTTCTGCTGGCCGGCCAGATCCGTTCTGAACGCAGCCAGTTCGCCGACAATCTTGATCGAACCAGCGGCGTTGAGCGCCACTCCGTTCCGATAACCGCTGACGTATACCCCATCGATGCCTTTAGGGAGGTTGAAACTCGCCGCCCGCCAAACCTCATCCTTGACCTCAAAGACCGACTGGCCGCCGGTCATTCCCTTGTAGATTTCCGTGCTGACTCCGAAGTCTGCTTTGCGGAGCTCGATGCGCCGACCGTCCAGATTGATGTAGAGATCTTTCATGCCAGGCGCGGAACTCGTCGGGTCGGATGAAAAGCCGGCTTTAGCTTTGCTTGTCGATCTCGTGCTTGGCTTCGCCGGCCTCGATGCCGCGGCGGGCGGCCTCAAAAGCTTCCCGCGGAATGATCGGAGAACCCTGGTTCAGATCGTCCCGGCGCTGGGCCAACTCCTTCAGCTTGGCGGCGAGTGCCGGGAGGTCCGCCTCCAGGGTGCAGTCGATCGTGCGGAAGATCCGGGCCTGATTGTTCAGGGCCTTGTAGGAATTGCCGGCTTCGGAGTGGCGGCGGTGCCGCTCGCTGGGATTGACGAAAGTGATGAGGGCCGAGCCGACGGCGACGATGACGGAGAACGCACCTGAATAACCGGGATGATTGGAAAAGGCCGACACGCCGGCGGCGGCGGCGCAGATGGTGGTGGGAATACCGAGCCAGAGGTGGCGGTGTTCCCAGGGCTTGGCCGCCTCCCAGTGTCCCTTGGCGGAATACAGCGCGTCCTCCTCAATGCGGGAGGCTTCGGCTTTGATCTGGTCCAGCGGGTCAGCCATAGGCGGGGAAGTAGTCTCCAAATAGCAGCCGGTATTTGTCGAAGGCGAGGTCAATCCGGTCGTCGGCGATGGCGGCTTCGGCTTCCATCGCCCACTCCTCCGCGCGCTCCAGGCGCTTGTTGGCCTCGACGCCGAGGATGTTGTCGAGATAGGCGCCGACATCCCCGCCGTAGCCGGCAGGATCCGGGACCTGGGTTGTCAACGCCGGCTGGGCCTTGTTGAAAAAGACACGCAACCCGGAGGGGAAATCGGAGATCGTCACGTTGGTGAATATGGTCAGCGCCAGGGTCTCGAGATGGAACGAGCGGAACAGTTCGCTGTGTTTGCGGTTCCAGGCCTTGAGCATCTTGATCAACGGAATCAGGTCCCCTTCGTGGTATTCGTTCGCCTTCGACCAGAGCTCGACATGCTGCTTCGGGTTGGTCTTGAGCCAGACGCCGGCGTTGGCGTCGGGCATCAGGTAGCCTCCGCCGTTGCGGAAGAAGGCCGGCACCACATCCATCTTGAAATCCGTGAAGGTGATCGTGACCGCCTGCCCGTTCTTGCTGACCCGCGGCGTGCTCGGATAGGTGACGCGGAGGTGTTCGCGGACTTGGTCAAGCAGCCCCTGCGGTGTCTGGTTGTTGTAATACCGCGGATCAAGGACGGTGAAAATATCCACGTCCGCCTGCTTCAGCGGAGCGATCATGGTGTCGCGGGCGTAGGAGCCGGTCAGGAATGAATCCAGCACGACGAAGCCGGATGCCACCGCGTCGCGCACCCGCTGCTGTCGGGTCGCCACGACCGGCGCCTGCAGGTCGGTGATTTCCAGGTTGGCGCGGAAGGTTTGAAAGCCTCCGGATATTGATGTGGGCATGGCTAGAATTTTGGCAAAGATAGTGAACCATCCGAGACGTTCGTGGGAAATGGTGAAACCCAATCGCCTCTTTCGCGCCATGGCAACGGCGGTTCAGCGTCCGGTGCGGAGCGCGTTCTTGAGAGGCGCCTATTCCCCCCAAGGGGCGTTCTGGCGTGACCTGCGGTCCTCGTCTTCAGCTTTCCGCTTTTGCTCGTCGAGCCTCCTCTGGAGGTCCCGGCCCAGCTTTTTCCGCAAGAGTTCGGGCAGAAGATCCAACGTCTTCCAGATATCCTCGGGGCGGTTTCTGCGCGTGAACAACAGGGGCTCGGACAGATTGCCCCAGGCGACTCCATGGCTCCAGCGTTGGACTCCGGAGAGGGCGGGCAGCGTCTCGGCAATCTTTTTTGCCACTTGCCGGCAACTTTGACGCTGGCGTGCCTGGTGGGCCGCCTCGACCACGTCATCTTCGGTGGTCAGGTTGAGAACCTTCGTGATCGCATCTCCAAAAGCGGGGTCA
>Ga0255338_1005335_pt1 | contig 11985 bp, 9 predicted proteins | sample MeOH1_35cm_T4_19_FD_203715 | JGI IMG/M metagenome (GOLD analysis project Ga0255338, IMG submission 203715) | Sandy soil microbial communities from University of British Columbia, Vancouver, Canada - MeOH1_35cm_T4_195 | ecosystem: Engineered > Artificial ecosystem > Sand microcosm > Unclassified ... | reverse complement strand
TCCTTGAGCTGCTTGAGCGGTGCCGGCTCGTCCTGCGCGAAGCGGATCGTGTGCGCCTCGCGCGACTGCCCATAAGGCAGCGGCCAGGCGAAGGCGGGATGAAAGCCGAAGCTCGCCGGCATATCGCGATCGGTAAGGTTCACCAGCACGACCGCCATGACCAGCGTCGCGCCCTCGATCCGGTACTCGATGTAGAGATTGAAGAAGAAGGGGAAGGCGGGCAGCGTGTGTTCCGCGCTATCAGTCAGCCGGAAAAAGGCGTGATCCGGCTTTTCAATGACCGTGTCGAAAAGCAGCTTCCGCGCAAAGCCGTGCCGCGGCAGCGCAAAGTCGTGGCCCTCATAGCGATAATGCCCGCCCGCCAGTTCGCCGACGATGGGGAAGAGCAGCGGCGCATGACCGGTCCAGAAGGCCGGATCGGCGTCGGTCATCAGCTCGCGCCCGTCGGCATCCTTGAGGCTGACCAGCTCGGCACCGAGCGGGTTGATCGTGGCGGTGAGGCGCTCGCTGGCGATCGTCACCAATTGATCGGTCGTGCTCATCCGCGCAGCACGCCGCCGAGCTTCGCCGCTGCGCCGACCACCTTGTCGGCAATGGCTTTGAGCTCCTCGTCGGTGAAGCTTTTCTCGCCCGGTTGGAGCGTGACTTCGATGGCGAGGCTCTTCTGCCCCTCGGGCACGCCCTGGCCGGCGAAGACGTCGAACAGGCGAGCCTCCACGATGCTGGCCTTGTCGGCACCGCGCACGGCGCGGACCAGCGCTTCGGCCTCCACCGTTTCCGGCACGAGGAACGCGAAATCGCGCGTCACCGCCTGCAGCGCGGGCGGCGAATAAAGCGCCCGCATGAAACCGGTCTTCTTCTTCGCCGGGATCGCGTCGAGCATGATCTCGGCGGCAACGACCGTGCCGCTGAGATCGAACGCCTTCGCAATGCGCGGATGCAGCACGCCGTAGCGCGCGACGATGGTCTTGGGACCGAGGCGCAGCGTGCCGGACTGGCCGGGATGATAGGCCTCCCCGGCTTCCCCCATCATCTGCAGGTTGGCGACGGGTGCGCCGGTCGCGGCGAGGATCGCCAGCACTTCGGCCTTCACGTCATAGGCATCGAAGGCCTGCGCCTTGCCGCCTTGCCAGCTGCGCGCACGTTTTTCGCCCGCCATGACGAGGCCGAGCGTCGGATGCTCGTCGCTCGATCCGTCTTCGGCACGGAAATAGCGCCGGCCGATCTCGAACAGGCGGATCGATGAAGCACCGCGGTCGGCGTTGCGCCGTCCCGCCGAGAGCAGCCCGGCGAGCAATGTCGGGCGCATCACCTTCATGTCTTCGCTGATCGGATTGGCCAGCGTCCAGTCGCCGCCGCCAAAGGGCGCGGCCTCGGTTTCGCTGATGAAGGACCAGTTGATCGCTTCGTTGAGGCCGCGGGCGGCTGCGGCGCGGCGCGCCCGGCGCTCGAGCATCTGCAGCGGCGTCGCGGTCGGCCGGGCAACGCCGTCAGCGCGGGGCAGGGGCGTGGAGGGCAGCTTGTCGAGCCCTTCGATGCGGACGATTTCCTCGACGATATCGGCGGTGCCATGGATGTCGCGGCGCCAGCTCGGAACCGCGATCTCCCACGCCTCGGCACTCGTTTCCGAGACAGCAAATCCAAGCGCCGCAAGGATTGCGCGCTGCCGTTCGGCCTGGACGCTCAGGCCGCCGAGCCCCTCGACCATCTCCGGCCGATAGCTCTCGATGCTGCGGGCCGCTGTCGGCGCCGCGCCCGCGCGCGCGATCGCGCTGGCCTTGCCGCCGCAATGGTCGAGCACCAGCCTGGTCGCGATGGCGAGGCCCTCGTCGAGGAACGCCGGATCAACGCCGCGCTCGAAGCGCTGCCGCGCGTCGCTGGTGAGCGCGAGCTTCTGTCCGGTCCGCGCGATGCTGTCCGGCGCAAAATAGGCGCATTCGATGATGACATCCGTGGTGCCATCAGAGACGCCCGAATGCTCGCCGCCCATGATGCCGCCAATGTCGTGCACGGCCTCGTCGTCGGCGATCACGGTCATGCTGGCATCGAGCGTGTAGGTTTTGCCGTTGAGGGCGAGGACCTGCTCGCCGTCCTTGGCTTTGCGCGCGACAAGGCCGCCCTTGAGCGTCGCCTTGTCATAGACATGCAACGGCCGGCCGAGGTCGACCGAGACGAAATTGGTGATATCGACAAGGGAAGATATCGGCTTCTGACCGATAGATTTCAGCTTATTACTCAACCACTTAGGTGCTACCACGTTGTTGAGGCCCGAAACGCCCTGCGCATAGAAGGCCGGGCAGCCATCGGGATCGTCCGTGCGCACGTCCGGCGCCGGCCCGTCGCCCGGGATCGGGTCGAGGTTCGCCATGCGATAGACGCCCGCCAGCGGCTTCAGCGTGCCAATGCCCTTGGCAGCCAGATCGCGGGCAATGCCGCGCACGCCCATGCAGTCCTGCCGGTTTGGCGTGATCGAGACATCGATGACCGGATCGTCGAGATCGGCATAATCGGCAAAGGCCGTGCCGACCGGCGCGTCGGCCGGCAGCTCGATGATGCCGTCATGATCGTCGCCCAGTTCGAGTTCGCGCGTCGAGCACATCATGCCGTTGGACTCGACCCCGCGGATGGCCGCCTTGCGCAGCACCATGCCGTTGGCGGGTACGGTTGCGCCCTCGACGCCGAACACGCCGACGAGGCCCGCGCGCGCATTGGGCGCGCCGCAGACGACCTGGAGCGGATTGCCGTCGCCCTGATCGACCGTCAGCACTTGCAGCTTGTCGGCCTGCGGATGGGGCGCAGCGGTCAGCACCTTGGCGACCCTGAAGCCCTTGAGCTTTTCAGCCGGGTTCTCGACACCCTCGACCTCGAGGCCGATATCTGTGAGCGCAACGAGGATTTCGTCCAGCGATGCGGACGTCTCGAGATGCTCCTTGAGCCATGAAAGCGTGAATTTCATGCGCCCACTCCCCCGCTGAGCGTGGGCACGTCCAGCGCCGAGAAGCCGTAATGCTTGAGCCAGCGCAGATCGCCGTCGAAGAAGGCGCGCAGGTCTTCCATGCCATATTTGAGCATGGCGAGCCGGTCGATCCCGCAGCCGAACGCGAAGCCCTGCCACTCATCGGGATCGAGCCCGCAGGCCGCGATGACCTTGGGGTGGACCATGCCGCTGCCCAGAACTTCCATCCAGCCTTGCGATCCGCCGATCACGCGCTTGCCCTTCTCCCATGTGAAGCCGACGTCGACCTCGGCCGAGGGCTCGGTGAACGGGAAGTAGCTCGGGCGTAGGCGCAGGACGATGTCGTCGCGCTCGAAGAAGGCCTTGAGGAAGGTCTCCAGCGTCCACTTGAGATGACCCATGTGAATGCCCTTGTCGATGACAAGGCCCTCGATCTGGTGGAACATCGGCGTGTGCGTCGCGTCGCTGTCGGAGCGGTAGACGCGGCCCGGCGCGATGATGCGGACTGGTGCGGGCGTTGCCATCATCGTGCGGATCTGGACGGGGCTGGTGTGCGTGCGCAGCAGCATGTCGCGGCCGTCCCCGTCCTTGTCGGGGAAATAGAAGGTGTCGTGCATCGCGCGCGCGGGATGTGTCTCGGGAATGTTGAGCGCCGAGAAATTGTGCCAGTCATCCTCGATCTCGGGACCGGTCGCGACCGCGAAGCCGAGGTCGGCGAAGATCTCGGCCAGTTCGTCCATCACCTGGCTGACCGGATGAATACTGCCCTGAAGCACCGGTTCTGCCGGCAGCGTCATGTCGATCCGCTCCGCAGCGAGACGCGCTTCGAGCACAGCGCCCTCGAGCGCGGCCTTCCGGTTCGCGATAGCGCTGGTGACGCTTTCGCGCAGGTCGTGGATCTCCGGACCCCTGGCTTGCCGCTCTTCGGGCGTCATGGCGCCGAGCGTTTTCAGCAGTCCGGTGACGACGCCGCTCTTGCCGAGCGCGCCGACGCGCAAGGCCTCCACGGCATCGGTCGTGTCGGCGGCGGCGATGTCGGCCAGCAGGCCGGACTTCAGATGTGCGATCTCAGACATTGGCGGGTCCGCTATCCTAAATCAGTGAAGACGGGAAGGTGCTTGCGCGCGCTTTAGGTTCAGTTGCGCGCCAGGAGCAGGCCGCCGAACCCGAAGAACATTGCGCCCGCCGTGCGGTTGAAGGCGCGCTGCCGCCGTACCGGTCTCAGCCAGACCGCCAGACGCACGCCGCCCAGAGCGTAGACGCAGTACCAGAAGAGATCGATCGCGGCGAAGCTGCCGACGAGGATGGCGAGCTGCGGACCATAGGCCCGCTGCGTATCGATGAACTGCGGGAACAGCGCTGCGGCAAAAATGATCAGCTTGGGGTTGGAAAGCCCGGTGAGCAGCCCCGCGCGATAAAGCGCGAGGTTGGTGGGCGCGCGCGCCGCCTCCGCCGACTCATCGCCCGGCTCGGCAATCGGGCTGCGCCAGGCCTTCCATCCCAGATAGATGAGATAGGCCGCGCCGACGACGCGCAGCACGCTGAACAGCTCCGGCATGGCGCGCAGAACAGCGCCCAGGCCGGCCGCCGATGCCATCAGGGACAGGAAAACGGCCGTCAGCAGCCCGGCCATGGTCGCCGGCGTTCGTTCGAGCCCGTGCTGGATCGAGCGCGTCATGACGTGCAGCATATTGGGCCCCGGCGTCGAGCAAATGAGGCACACAGCCACAACGTAGAGCCACCAGGTCGCAAGACTCATGGCACGGCTCCCGCACAGGCAGGATTCAGTACGGCGGGCAGGAAGGGACGGACGGCGGCCAGAGCCCGCTCGACATACACCTCCTTTTCGCCGACTGGTGCGACATAGTGCAGAGCCTCGGCCGCATGTTCAAGCGACGCCAGGCGCGCGATCGTCCAGGTGGCGAGATATTGCGCGGCAAGACAGCCGCCCGCCGTGGCGAGATTCCCATGAGCAATGAACGGTGCATCGATGACCTGCACACCGGCTTCGATTACCCAAGGCTTCGTTATAAGGTCGGTGCAGGCCGGCAGGTCGCCAAGGAGGCCTAGCTTGGCGAGCAGCAGCGTGCCGGAGCACTGCGCGCCGACGAGTTGGCGCGTCGGGTCGAGCCTGATTTGCGAAAGCAATGCCGAGTCCGCTGCGATCGCACGGGTCGCGATGCCGCTGCCGATCAGCACAGCGTCCGCCTCCGCTGTGAAATCGAGCGGCCGCTGGCGCTCGATGGTCACGCCGTTCATTGAGGTGACCTTTTCGGTTGGCGCGACGATATGGGCCGCCCAGCCTTTGGCTTTCATTCGATTGAGGATTGCCGCCGGGACGAACGAATCCAGTTCGTTGAATCCTTCGAATGTAAGCACGGCAATCTGCATGTTTCTGTCCTTCGGGTCGTGAAGGCTTCGAGGGCAGGAGCCGGAACCAAGAAGGGCGCCGGAGTTGCCCCCGACGCCCTTCTTGTAAAGTTCAAAGAGGCGATCAGGCGGCGGGCAGTGCTGCCTTTGCTTGCGCGATGATGCCGCTAAAGATCTCGCCTTCGTTCATGGCGAGGTCGGCGAGGACCTTCCGGTCCAGTTCGATCCCGGCCAGCTTGATGCCGTGCATGAACACGCCGTACGTGAGACCTTCGGCGCGGACAGCAGCATTGATGCGCTGGATCCACAGCCCACGGAACGTGCGCTTCTTAACCTTGCGGTCGCGATAGGCGTACTGGCCGGCCTTTTCGACGGCCTGACGAGCGATGCGGATCGTATTCTTGCGGCGGCCATAATAGCCTTTCGCCTGTTCAAGAATATTCTTGTGCTTGGCGCGGGTGGTTACACCCCTTTTGACGCGTGCCATATGATCCTACTCCTTACTTCAGGCCGTAGGGCGCCCAGAGGCGCACATGGGCAACGTCAGCGCTCGACAGCACTTCGGTGCCGCGGTTCTGGCGAATATATTTGGCGTTGTGGCTGATCAGGCGGTGACGCTTGCCAGCGACGCCGTGCTTGACCTTGCCAGTGGCGGTGAATTTGAAGCGCTTCTTCACACCGCTCTTAGTCTTGAGCTTGGGCATTTTCGTCTCCTTGTCTGTGCGCGCCCACTCGCGAGGAGAGGCGCAGACGTTTGCGGACGAACACGGCAGCCCTTACTGGCCGGCCCGTCCCATTGCGATTCCATGAGGCATGGAAGGCCGCGCGTATAGGCACGAGATCGCGCGAAGGCAAGCTGATTCACCCGGAAAGGCCGCCATTCGCACGGCGACGGGCGTCTGAAATATGATATGATCCGTTGACGGGAGTCAAAGACAGGCGACCCAGTCCTGCGATGATGGGAGTATAGTCGGAGCAGTTCTCGGTCGCCCGAACCTAGGAGGCAGTCATGAAGACGGTCATGGTACTCGTTCACAAGGACGCCGGGCAGGAAGCCCGCCTGCAATGTGCGCTCGATGTTGTGCGCGCGATTGAGGGGCATCTCGTTTGCCTCGATGTCGTGCAGCTTCCGGTTGTTGCAGACGGGTTCGGCGTGGGAACCGCTTCGGCGATGCTCATCGTCGATGAGCGCGAACGCGAGGACCAGAATGTCGAGGCACTGGAGCCTCGACTTGCTGGCGAAGGCGTAAGCTATGAATGGTCACGCATTCACACCAACAGCGATGTGGCGATTACGGACGCGGCACGTCTTGTCGATCTGATCGTCGTGGGCAGGCGTGGGATCGGTGATTTTGCCGATTCCGGCGAGATGGCGGCGCGCCTGGCGGACCTGTCCACGGCGCCTGTCCTCCTTGTGCCGACAGAACAGATGTCACTCGACCTGTCGGGCAAGGCGCTCGTGACCTGGGACGGTTCGACTGCCAATGACGCCGCGATTCGCGCCGCGACCCCGCTGCTCAAGCTCGCGCGCGAAGTCGAAGTGCTCACCATTGGCGATACCGGGAACGACGCCGACCCGGCGGAGGCGGCTGCCTATCTTGCGCGTCACGGCTGCCGTGCAACCGCGCGGCGCGTGGCGAAATCGGGCGACATCCCGACGCAGCTGCTCGACGCCCTGCAGAGCTCCGGCGCAAACTGGTGCGTCATGGGCAGCTATGGCCATAGCCGTCTGCGGGAGTTCCTGTTCGGCGGCGCGACCCGGACCCTGTTTGCCAAGGCGTCGATCCCGCTGTTCGTGTCGCACTGAAGGCAGAGCGCGTTGCCAGCTTCGCGGCGCGCTCTATATCGGCAGCTGAACCGCAAAAAAGGAATGCCGCCGCGTGACAGCTCGCACGACCGATACGAATCTGAACGAGGTTTTTCTCCACCGCTGGTCGCCGCGCGCGTTCGACGGATCGGATATATCCGACGCCGATCTTGCGACCATTTTTGACGCAGCCCGCTGGGCTCCGTCTGCGATGAATCATCAGCCCTGGCGTTTTCTCTATGCCAAGCGCGGCGATGAGCATTGGGCGCGGTTCGTGTCCTTCCTGATGCCGGGCAACTCAGTCTGGGCCGTCAATGCCTCAGTGCTCGTCTATATCCTGTCCGAGACAGTGATGGGCGAGCGGCCAAGCCGGACGCATAGCTTCGATGCCGGCGCGGCATGGGGAATGCTGGCGACCCAGGCGGCGATGCTGGGTTATCACAGCCACGGCATGGCCGGCGTCGATTTCGCGAAAGTGCAGGATGAGCTGGGCGTGCCCGAAAGTTTCAAGGTCGAGGCAGCGATTGCGATCGGCCGGATCGGTGACCCCGCGACATTGTCGGACGCGCTTCGAGCCCGAGAAATCCCGAGCGATCGAAAACCGCGCGACGAAATTGCCTATCCCGGCAATTTCAGGGGCTGACGCTCAGACGAATTCGGGGGCTGACAGCTGCTCGACCGCCTGGTTGGTTGCGGCGTCGATAAGCCTGCGTTCGATCGTGGCGAGGCGTGCCTTGCTCTCGATCTTGTCGCCGAAGAGATCGGTCACATAGAATGTGTCGATAGCCCGCTCGCCATAGGTGGCGATGTGGGCGCTGTGCACCATGAGCTTGGACTGGAAGAGGGCGTAGGCGAGGCTCGCGAGCAGCGCGGGGCGGTCGCGAGCCGTGATCTCGATCACAGTGAAGCGGTTCGAGGCCTTGTTGTCGATAAGCGCTTGCGACACCACGTCGAAGGCCTCGGCGCGCGTGCGCGAGAGCGGCTTCTTGTCGAGGCCCTTCATCAACTGCTGGCGGTTTTCGAGCGCGTTTCGGATGAAGGTCTCGATGCGCTGGATCTGCCCCGGCTCGTCAAAAGGTCGCCCGAACGGATCCTGCACCAGGAAATTGTCGAGGGCGGTGCCGTCCCGCAATGTGTGGATGCGTGCGTCGATGATGTTGCCGCCAGCCAGGTGGATGGCGCCGGCGATGCGATAGAAGAGTCCCGGATGGTCGGCGGCGTACACCGTGACGAGGGTGGCGCCGCGTCCGGGATACGGCTTGGCCGTGATCGCGAGCGCGGACGGTCCGGCCGCCAGCAGGTGGCGGGCATTTTCCTCGAGTACGTCGTCGGGCTCGGCGATCCAGTAGGATTGCGGAAAGCGTTGGACGAGATCGTCGAATGCCTTTTCGTTTACGTCCAGCGCGGCGCTCAACGTGAGGCGCTTTTCCTCGATCCGCTCCAGGCGGCCCCGCTGCTTATGACCAGGCCGGATCAATTCCTCTGCCGCGTCGTAGAGATCGGTCAGCAACTGCCGCTTCCAGCCGTTCCAGACACCTGGCCCGACCGCACGGATGTCCACGACTGTCAGGAGCAGAAGCAGGCGCAAGCGTTCCGCGCTTTGAACCGTCTCGCAGAAGTCGAGGATCGTCTTGTAGTCGGACAGATCGCGCTTGAAGGCGGTTGCCGACATGAGCAGGTGCCAGCGCACCAGCCAGGACACCGTTTCGGTCTCGGCCGCCGTCAATCCCAGCCGAGGGCCGAGCTTCAGCGCGATGTCCGCACCCAGGATTGAGTGATCGCCGCCACGGCCCTTGGCGATATCGTGCAGGAGCACCGCGAGATACAGCACGCGGCGCGAGACGATCTTTTGAATGATGTCCGTTCCGAGCGGGTGATCCTCGCGGAAATCGCCCTTTTCGATCCGGGAGAGCAGGCCGATGGCGCGAATGGTGTGCTCGTCCACCGTATAATGATGGTACATGTCGAATTGCATCTGCGCGACGACGCGGCCGAAATCGGGAATGAACCGACCGAATACCCCGGCCTCGTTCATCCAGCGCAGCACCGTCTGCGGGTCACGCGGCGAGGTCAGCACGTCCATGAACAGCGCATTGGCGCGCGGATCGTTGCGGACCTTGGCTGTGATGAGCACGGCATCGCGATTGAGCGCGCGCATCGCATTCGGGTGGATTTCAAGCTCATGCTTGTCGGCCAGCGCGAAGATCTCGATCATCCGCACCGGGTCTTCGCGCAGAAAATCGTCGACCGGGAGCGCGATACGGCCCCGGTCCATGACGAAGCCGTCCAGCTTGCGCGGCTTGGCGAAAAAGCTCGGCACATAGCGCCGCCCGCGCTTGGCGAGCTTGTCATCGAGATGGGCGAGGAAGACGCCGGTCAGGTCGCCAACGGTCTTGGCGGTCAGGAAGTAGAAATGCATGAAGCGCTCGACCGGCGATCGGCCGCGCCGCTCGATGAAGCCCATCCGTTTTGCGACCTCGATCTGCAGGTCGAAGGTAAGGCGGTCCTCGGCGCGTTTTGCGACATTGTGCATGTGGCAGCGCACGGCCCAGAGGAAATTCTCTGCCCGCTGGAATTGGCTGAGTTCGGCTTTGGTCAGCAGGCCCACGTCGACCAGGTCGGCCACCGAAGTCACCTTGTTGAGATATTTGCCGATCCAGAAGAGCGTGTGCAGGTCGCGCAGACCGCCTTTGCCTTCCTTCACATTGGGCTCGACGACATAGCGGCTGTCGCCCATCAGCTTGTGTCGCGCGTCGCGTTCCGCAAGCTTTTCGGTCACGAAGGTGCGTCCCGTGTCCTGCATAACCTGTTCGAGAAAGCGCTTGCGTGATTCCTCGAACGTGTCGCGGTCACCCCAGATGAAGCGGCACTCAAGCAGCGCCGTCCGGATCGTGAGGTCCGATTTGGCCATGCGAATGGTTTCGTCGATCGACCGGCTCGAATGGCCGATTTTGAGCCCCAGATCCCAGAACACATAGAGCATGCTCTCGGTCACTTGCTCGGTCCAGGCGCTCGACTTGTAGGGTGTGATGAAGCCGATATCGACGTCGCTGTAAGGCGCCATCTCGCCGCGGCCATAACCGCCGACCGCGACGACGCAGAGCTTCTCAGCCGAGGTCGGATTGTTGGCCGGATGGATGTGTCCGACGATCGCATCGAAAAGGATGCGGACCAGCTGATCCATGAGGAAGGCTTGAGCGGTCACGCTTTCGCGGCCGTTTGTGGGGTGTTTGTCGAGCCGCCTGTTTGCTTCGGCGCTGCCCGCAGCGAGCGCTTCCCGTAGAGTTTCGACAATGGCCGCACGCTTGGCGGGCGCGTCGCGCAGCGGCGCGAGCGTTTCGGCGAGCGCGTCGGCAATCTTGCGCCTGTCAATGACGGCGCGTCGGTTGGGCAGCGAATCGAAAATGCCGGTCATGAGGGTGATATAGGGAGGGAAGGTATCATTTACCCAAACCGATATGTTTGAGGTCATAGAGAAGGTCGAGCGCCTCGCGCGGCGATAGCGCATCGACGTCGATGCTTTCGAGCCGCTCGCGCAACGGATCCGCCTCAGCCTCGGGCTCTGCGGCGAGAGTGGCAGCGAAGAGCGGCAGATCGTCAAGGCCCGCCGCGATACCGCCCGTCTGCGCTTTGCCCGCCTCGAGCTTGCCGAGCACAGCCTTGGCGCGCGCCAGAACCGGGGGAGGCAGACCTGCCAGCCGTGCGACGGCAAGGCCATAGCTGCGATCGGCAGGGCCCTCGCTGACTTCATGCAACAATACGAGATCGCCGCGCCATTCGCGGGCGCGAACATGGTGGAGCGAAAGGGCGTCGAGCCGTTCGGCGAGGCGTGTCAGTTCGTGATAATGCGTGGCAAACAGGCAGCGGCACTGGTTCACGTCGTGGATCGCCTCGACCACCGCCCAGGCGAGCGCAAGGCCGTCATAGGTCGATGTGCCGCGACCGACTTCGTCGAGAATGACAAAGCTGCGCTCGGTCGCCTGCGCCAGGATCGCGGCAGTCTCGATCATCTCGACCATGAATGTCGAGCGGCCGCGCGCAAGATTGTCCGAGGCGCCGACGCGACTGAACAACCGGTCGACAAGGCCGAGCGTGGCCGATTGCGCGGGGACGAAGCTTCCCGCCTGCGCAAGGATGACGATGAGTGCATTCTGGCGCAGGAATGTCGACTTGCCGCCCATATTGGGCCCGGTGACGAGCCAGAGACGATCGGCTGGCTCCAACGTGCAGTCGTTTGCGACGAAGGGCTCACCTGCTTTGGTGAGGGCTGCTTCGACGACCGGATGGCGGCCACCCTTGAGGTCAAGGCAGGGATGGTTCTCAAACTGCGGTCGGCACCAGCCGCCTTCGGCCGCGCGTTCGGCCAGTGCCGCGGCGACGTCGATGCGGGCGAGGGCGTCGGCGGCCCGGGCGATGATGTCGCGCCGCGCCATGACCAGATTCACGAGCGCCTCGAAATGCACGGCCTCGGCCGCGAGTGCATGGGCGCCGGCCTGAGTGACGCGGCTCGCTTGCTCGTGCAGGTCCACAGAATTGAACCGAACGACGCCGGCGAGCGTCTGCCGGTGCGTGAAGCCACTGTCTTGCGCCAGGAGGGCGTCAGCATGACGGGCAGGGACTTCGACATGATAGCCCAGCACGCCGTTGTGGCGGATCTTGAGTGCGGCTATGCCGGTTTGCTCACGATAACGGGCTTCCAGTGCGGCAATGGCGCGGCGCCCGTCGCTTGCCAGCGCGCGCAGTTCGTCGAGTGCGGCGTCATAACCGTCGGCAATATAGCCGCCGTTGGCTGCCTCGGTCGGCGGGGCGGGCACGAGCGCCCGCTTGAACTCGTCGACCATGGCGCCATGTC
>Ga0255338_1005334_pt1 | contig 11985 bp, 13 predicted proteins | sample MeOH1_35cm_T4_19_FD_203715 | JGI IMG/M metagenome (GOLD analysis project Ga0255338, IMG submission 203715) | Sandy soil microbial communities from University of British Columbia, Vancouver, Canada - MeOH1_35cm_T4_195 | ecosystem: Engineered > Artificial ecosystem > Sand microcosm > Unclassified ... | reverse complement strand
ATGAACCGTCGTTCTGATTGACATAGGCACCGCGATATCGTTTCGGGAATTTGTCGAGGGTTTTGCCTGCAACAGGCATTGGTTCCGTGAAGGTAACGGGTGGTTCACCACAGCCGATCAGCAATAAACAGAACAGTGAAATCAGGGTGGCAACCCGCATGCAACTAAATTAGACCAAAGCAATGTCTGCTCTGCAGTTTTTAGATTCTTTAGGACTCGGCTCTCCCCCAAAAAAAATCAAAACCTCGCCGTGCTCGCTGTGACGCCGTGGTGAAGTTTTTCACTATCTTTGAGCTATAACAAACAGTCCTTCGTTGTATGAAGGCTCAAAACGATTAATGATAAAAATTACTCTACCTGACGGCGCCGTTCGGGAATACGAAAAAGGCACCTCCGCGTTACAGATTGCTCAATCGATCAGTGAAGGACTCGCGAGAAATGTCCTCTCAGCCAAAGTAAATGGTGAAGTCTGGGATGCTACCCGTCCCATCAATTCCGACTCCAGCTTACAACTGCTCACGTGGAATGATAACGATGGTAAATCGACCATGTGGCATTCATCTGCCCATTTGATGGCAGAAGCGCTCGAAGCTTTGTATCCCGGCGTGAAATTCGGAATCGGTCCTGCCATTGAAAATGGTTTTTACTACGACGTTGACCTGAACGGGCACACACTTTCTCCTGATGATCTTCCGAAAATCGAGAAGAAAATCATGGAGCTGGCCCAGCAGAAAAATACATACAACCGCAAAGAGGTTTCCAAGAAAGATGCGGTGGCATTCTTTACTGAAAAAGGTGATGAATACAAGCTCGATCTTCTCCAGGACCTGGAAGACGGAAGCATTACATTCTACGAGCAAGGGAAATTTACAGATCTCTGCCGTGGACCGCATATTCCGAATACCGGCTTTGTGAAAGCAGTGAAATTGCTCAACATCGCCGGCGCTTACTGGCGGGGCGATGAATCGAAGAAACAGCTTACCCGCATTTACGGAATCACCTTCCCGAAACAGAAAGAGCTGGACGAATATCTCGTAATGCTCGAAGAAGCAAAGAAACGCGATCACCGTAAACTGGGGCGCGAACTCGATCTCTTCACTTTCTCTGATAAAGTTGGAATGGGTTTACCATTGTGGATGCCTGCAGGCGCTGCATTGCGTGAACGTCTTCAGCAGTTTCTCCAGAAAGCACAGGTGAAAGCAGGATATCTCCCGGTGATTACTCCGCATATCGGTAATAAGCAGTTGTATATCACTTCCGGTCACTACGAGAAGTATGGAAAAGATTCTTTCCAGCCGATCAAAACTCCCCAGGAAGGAGAAGAGTTCTTCCTGAAACCGATGAACTGTCCGCATCACTGCGAGATCTATAAGAGCCGTCCGCATTCATACAAAGACCTTCCCATCCGTTATGCGGAGTTCGGAACAGTCTATCGTTACGAGCAAAGCGGAGAGCTTCACGGACTCACACGCGTACGTGGCTTCACGCAGGATGACGCGCACTTGTTCTGTCGTCCTGACCAGGTGAAGGAAGAGTTCTGCAAGGTAATTGATCTCGTTCTGTACGTTTTCCGTGCCCTCGGGTTCGAGAATTACACGGCGCAGATTTCATTACGCGATAAAGTTGACCGTGCGAAATACATCGGCACCGAAGAAAACTGGGAGAAAGCAGAACAGTCCATTATCGAGGCTGCGGCTGAGAAAGGACTTACTACTGTCATCGAATACGGAGAAGCGGCGTTCTACGGCCCGAAGCTCGACTTCATGGTGAAAGATGCCATCGGCCGTAAATGGCAGTTGGGGACTATCCAGGTCGATTACAACCTTCCGGAGCGTTTCGAACTGGAGTACACCGGTTCCGATAACCAGAAGCACCGTCCGGTAATGATTCACCGTGCGCCTTTCGGTTCCATGGAGCGTTTTGTGGCCGTTCTCATTGAGCACTGCGCCGGGAAGTTCCCGCTGTGGTTAACTCCTGAGCAGGTGGCCATACTTCCGGTGAGCGACCGTTTTAATGACTATGCTCATAGTGTACTGGAAGAATTGAAAAATTCCGATATTCGTGGCTACGTAGATGACCGCAGTGAGAAAGTGGGAAAGAAAATCCGCGACAATGAATTGAAGAAAGTTCCTTACATGCTGATTGTTGGTGAAGAAGAAAATGCGGCACGAACTGTGAGTGTAAGAAAGCAGGGAGAAGCCGAAGGTGACAAAGGGAAGATGACGATTGCGGAGTTTGCGGCACTGATTAATGGTGAAGTAAATGAAAGGCTGGCTTCCATACAACAGACGACGTAACGTTCACAGTTAAAGCGTTAATTCGTTCACAGTTTTGTGAGAACAGAATTGTGATTTAAGAATAAGATAGTAGAATGCCCGTAAAACGGTGAACGGTGAACCATCTAACGGTGAACTGAGAACTGAGAACGGTAAACAAACAGAAGTAGTACAACTTGTCAGACTTCGACTACGCTCAGTCTGACAACGGATAGAAACAAGAGTGTAGATTAAGTAGTACTAACTAAAACCGGAGGTTAACATCGCAGCTCCTTTTTACAACCGCCCACGACCAGGTGGAGGCGGACCACCAAAACCAGGAGGACCACGTCCCCCATTTCCGCGAGGCCCGAGAGGTCCGCGTGTCAAAGAAGAATTACACCGCATCAACGAGAAAATCCGTGACGTGACGCAGGTGCGTGTTGTTGGCGAGGGCATTGAGCCCGGCGTTTACAGCATTGCTAAAGCACTTGAAATGGCGCAGGAAGCCGGACTGGACCTGGTGGAAATTGTTGCCGGAGCAGATCCTCCTGTATGTCGCATCGTTGAGTACAAGAAGTATCTCTACGAGCAAAAGAAAAAACAGAAAGAGATCAAGTCGAAAGCGCAGAAAGTAGTGGTGAAAGAAATCCGCTTCGGTCCGCAGACAGACGATCACGATTTCAATTTCAAGAAGAATCACGCCATCCGTTTTCTCGAAGACGGAGCAAAGGTGAAAGCATACGTAATGTTCCGCGGCCGTTCGATCGTGTTCAAGGAACAGGGAGAAATCCTCCTGCTTCGTTTCGCACAAGAGCTCGAAGAATACGGGAAAGTTGAAGGACTTCCTCAGCTCGAAGGCAAGCGCATGCAGATGATGATTGCGCCGAAGAAGAAAAAGTAGATGGGAGACGGGAGTAAAAGCGTCGCCATCATTCTCTACCGTAATAAATTCAGAACCGTTCCGAAAGGGGCGGTTCTTTTTTTATTGTAGCCCCTCAGCAGACCAAGGACTCTCACGGACCAAACTTACTGCGTAAACCTGCAGGCTTTGCTGTTGCGGATGTAAATGGTCAGATCAAAATGCGCATTAACTGTTTCGATAAGTCCGTTCCCGGAATCGCGGGTATCGAAAATTGCTGCGTCACAATTTGCCTGCCTGCGGAATGCATCCATTATAGTTTCTGAATCTTTCGCCTTTACGAATTCAAGTGCATTACCAACAGGTAATAAGTATTCCGTCTTGTACATAAATGAACAGCTGTCGTACGCAATTCCAAAGCACAATGCTTTCTGATAAAACCCGGGATACTCATAAATATCATTCTCAACCTTGTTTATGAATGAGCGTGAAGTATTCCTGTACACATGCGACCAACCGAACATGCCGAAGTAATTCCTGGTTGTATCTCCATCGTCGGCTCCGATAAAATTCAACGCCATCTGGCTGTCGCGGTCATTGAACTTTTTAAATGATGCATCATTCTCGGTAAACATGATGATGTAACCGAAGTTGTCGCCGAAGTAGCTACGGTACTCGTCTTTGTGCAATTCATAATCGGCCTGAAACTGTGCGATGAAATTTCTCGATGTGAAGCTGCTGATACGCGCATTGTTCGCTGCTACGGAATCCATCATTGGCTTAAGCGCTTCCGGAATGACTTTGCCTTCCGGCATCAACGCACTCACCGCTTTCGCAAATAAATGGTCGCTGTCGAAATCAAGTCCAATGAGATCTACTTTCTCATCCGCCGCCGAATTGAACGCATACAGTTCATGCAGCATCTGTTTGTACTCCGGCATTTTGTAAAGCCAGCTATCCTCCACCCATTTTTCATCGCCACTGTCCAGGTAACGCTGCATGAGGAAACATTCTGCAGGACCATATTCCATGATAATGTGCCTGACATTCGCCTTCGCATACAGATAGCGCAGCATTTTCATGAACAGTTTCGGATTGGCATTGGTCCCGTGCATTTCCCCGATCACAAAAATGCGCTTGCCGGTAACAATGGTATCCAGTTGTGAAAGTCCATTCGCAGTTGAGTCCGTAACATCAAGGCAGGAATGCGGCAAAACAGGAACAGGCTCCTTCGACATCGTGAATGAAGCGAGGAACACAAGCAGAAGGATGTATGCGGGAATCAGTTTCACGGATGGAAATTAATAACAGGCGGGAAGATGAAAAATGAGAGCTGTGAAATTCACACGAAAGTGGTAGGTTTTTCAGGCTCCGGAGGCATGCATATGCAGATGATGATGATGATTGCGCCTAAGAAGAAGTAGTAGTTCGGAGATGAGAGTTAGGAGACGGGAGTGAGACTACGGGTTATAGAAAGCCTCTGCTGAAAAGTGGGGGCTTTTTCGTTTTCCAACCTTGCCGGCAGGCCTTGTTGGAACACTGTATAACTGTAAACCCTACTCCCGTCTCCGTCCCGATAGTTATCGGGATCCCAACTCCCAACTTTACTGTCCGACCGGATTGTCCGGAAACGCTTTACCATCTTCACTGAATCCGCTTCCGCTGCCGTAATAAATAAAGGCCTTACTCTTTCCGGTTTCTGTATCCATTACAACTCCATAACGTTTGCCTTCACTATTCAGGAAAACCTGGAACATGTATTTACCGACTTTGCCCGTGCCTTCTTCTATGGTTGATGCAGGTGCAGGAATTGCATTCGCAGTTGGCACAGAGCGCAGGAAAAATCCTCCGCTGAGAAGCATAATGGAAACACCGATGCTGATGTTGAGAAATTTGTTTTTCATGTATGTGGTTTGAGTATAGATCACTAATATACGCTTTGACGATTCCGATCACTATTTTAACGGGATTCCGACATCAGCGGGAGTTGGAGAGCAGAGACGGGGCATGTCTCGAGGCATCAGAAGTGTCGCTGGTGACACTTCTTTTCATCTGAAACCGTCGAAATGAGCGTAGAAATTCAGAGGTTCCTCAAAATCCCCGAATTCTGCTCAAATATAAGCCTCTGATTTACTGTGGTTTCCTCAACCGTCTCCCAACTCCCCTCTCCGAACTTTTTCGCTTTTCGTTAAAAAACACTACTTTTGCAGCCCTTCCGGACGTTCGGGAGGATTAATTAAAAAGTGCATTATGCCAAAGATGAAAACCAATTCCAGCGCGAAGAAGAGATTCAAGCTCACTGGATCGGGTAAAATCAAGCGTAAGCATGCGTTCAAGCGTCACATTCTGACGAAGAAATCGACTGCGCGTAAGCGTGCTCTGACCAAAGCTGCATTAGTAAGCAAGGCCGACACGAATAACGTGAAAGCGATGCTTTGTATTTAATGACGAAGAACGAGTGTTCACCAGGTTTCAACCGAAGTTAAACCCGGTTATCAGTAATAAGTTTTCATTGAGAAATGAGACGCTGACAACCAAAACGAAAAAACAAAATGCCTAGAAGTGTCAATGCCGTAGCATCCCGCGCCAAGCGCAAGAAGGTGCTCAAGAAAACCAAAGGATATTGGGGCGCAGCCGGAAACGTCTGGACTGTTGCAAAAAACATCCACGAAAAAGGTCTTACCTACGCATACCGCGACCGTAAGCAGAAGAAACGCAATTTCCGCTCACTGTGGATCCAGCGTATCAATGCAGGTGTTCGCGAGCATGGAATGTCTTACTCACAGTTCATGGACCTGGTTCACAAACAGGGAATGGAATTGAACCGTAAGACCCTTGCTGATCTTGCGATGAATCACCCTGCAGCTTTTAAAGCGGTGGTGGATTCGGTGAAGAAGTAGGTAATAGGAAATAGCCGATTGGCAATAGTAAAGAGCCGTTCCGGGAGGGGCGGCTTTTTTGTTGGGAGTCCCGGATAACCCTGCGAGGGTTAAACCCTTGGAGGGTTAGCGCGCGCGCGTAGTATACAGTGAAAACTCTGTATTCACCAAGCAATAAACGTTTGTAAACGGATATACACCCTCCAAGGGTTTAACCCTTGGAGGGTTGCGCCGCACATTTCAACCGTAAGACCCTTGCTGATCTTGCGATGAATCACCCTGCAGCTTTTAAAGCGGTGGTGGATTCGGTGAAGAAGTAGGTAATAGGAAATAGCCGATTGGCAATAGTAAAGAGCCGTTCCGAAAGGGGCGGCTTTTTTGTTGAGCAACCGGATGTAAAGTTCAATTAACTAATTTCATTGAATGAACATCGAGGGTAAATGGCAAGGAGTAATCACCTATGGCGAAAGCTATGGCGATGACAAAGACAAGACGTTATATTTCGAAATCGAAATTGAGCAGTATGGGCTGGCCTTCGATGCAATTGCCATTGACATTTCTGGTTTTGGAGTTAACTCTGCGCCTGCAGATGTTCACGGTGAAATTATCGGCAATCAAATCACTTTTACTAAAAAGTACCGTGCTCTGGGAATAATAGGTTTACCTATTGATCATTCTCAACCCGGTCGGGAAATTCAATACCAGGGAAAATTTGACAATAGTGTTGGACACTTTACCGGCAAATGGAAATTCAAACCAGGGGGATTTACATACGCAGGCAACTATTACGAAACCTGTGGAGAAGGGCAATGGGTATTGAATAGAGTGTAGATGCACATCCGAAAAAATAATTCGCACTTTTATTCAACCTCAGTTCTCTTCCCCGGCACCACCCTTCTGCTTCCATCACCATCTCAGTCATCCACGTAGCAATTGAAGAACCTGAAAAATGAGTAACGTTCCCAATCAAATAACATCAGGTGTTCTCGGTACTTTATATCAGGACAAACAATTCGCGTATTGGTGGCACTGTGATGGAATTTCAATCCCGTTTTTTGATGGAATGAAAATGCCTGTGCTTTTTATGGATTTTGATCTGGCAAAAGATTCCGATTTTATCCTGGAGGCTGAAAACGCATTGACGAATTTCCTGCAGCTGAACTCTGCAGACCGATTCAACATTTCCTCTTTGCTCTTCACCAATTGCATGGATTTTTTAAGAGAGGTTGGATCCGAGGAAACGGATGCCGCTTTGTGGGAAATGAAGCATCCGGATGAAGTATGGAAGTTTGCACATTTCAGCCAAATCACTCTAACGCGCAGACCGTACAAAGAGAAGGACATGTATTTGGTAATAACCGGAAATTGTGATTGGGAACAAGAACATGGTATTCAACTTGTGTTTCGTCAGGGGAAAAAATTGACCCGTGTTAGCAGCCAGGATGGACACATAACAGAAGCAGATGCGCGAGGAATATCAGACGAGCAAGATGAGCTACATTCTAAATTCTAGTTTCTTATGAGTAGAAGTGACCTATTACGATCTCAACTCTCCCTCCTTCCCCACCCTGAGGGAGGTTACTATTCCGAGATTCATCGCTCTGCAATGAATGTCGTTCACAACGGAAAGAATCGCTCCGCCCTCACCTCCATTTATTTTCTCCTCACCCGCGGTGATGTTTCCCGCTGGCATGTAGTCGACGCCGACGAAGCCTGGCATTTTTATGAAGGCGATCCCGTGGAGCTGTACATCATGCCTCCGGATTTTTCAAGCATCGAGAAAATTTCGCTGGGCACATACGATGGCAACGGAACAAAACCAACACACGTAGTTGCTGCAGGATGGTGGCAGGCCTCGCGATCAAACGGAGAGTATTCGCTGGTCGGCTGCACGGTTGCGCCTGGGTTTGAGTTTGAGGGATTCAGGATGCTGAATGACGAAGAGAAGATTAAAGTGAAGAAGTTGTACCCGGAGATCAGTTTTCTTGCCTAACAGGATCACGTATTGATGATTGGATGATCTGATCATTAAATGATAGGATCAGTATAGCGTTCCATCTGATCATCCGATAATCTCATCATCCCATCATAAGCCGCAGTCTATTTGTAAATATATACATGCGTCACCACCACACTATCTTCCGCATCATAATAAACTTCTCCCGCAATTTTTCCTGCAGCATTGTATGACGATGTTTTCCTGTCGATCTGCTTCCCCTTGTAGTCCAGGTTCCGTTCTTCAACAATATTTCCCCGCTTGTCCTGATAAACCATCATGGTTTTCTTCCGCTGGTAAGGAAGTGATTTCCTGCCCGGCTTCACAACTTTTTCGTTTTCATCGTACCAGGTGAATATCAGGCTATATCCCCGGTCGAAATATGAGTAAGATTCACTCCAATGGAGCTTACCAAACGAATAGTAATAGTAGCTGCTCACACGTCCCTTTTCATCGTACTTCCACACTCCGTCCGGTCTCCAGGGAAACTTAGGTGAATTATCTTCTTCCAGAATTTTCCTGCCCCAGCGATCATAAGTAATTCTCGACTCATACAAAAACCTCCACTTACCGTCTGTCGAATCCACAGAAACACGACTGATCGTAAACATGCCCGACTGCACGGTGTCTTTAAGAATATGATCTTTCCGCGAAGAAATGGTGTGCACGAGCCTGCCGGCAGAATCGTACGAATATTGGTAGCAGAAACTATCGAGCTCAGGATTTACCAAAATCGTAGTTATCAATAATGTGTCTTTGTATTGATAATTGATGGCGGTAAATTCCGGGCCGTATATCGGCAGGTAAACAAAACCGGTGTTCTTTTCATATATCAAATGTCCTTGCGGATCGAACTGCTGTGTCTTCGCAAGAATCTTGTTCGCACTATCTGTTCCGGTCCATTGCCAGACTTCGCAAGTGGATTGTGCACACAGCACCTTACTGAGCAGCACAATGGCTGAGATTAATTTAGTTCGCATGTCAGGTGATTCAGGAGTACAGTCAATAAACGTTAATTCTGTTTCCGGTATTGTATATGAAGTTCAGCTTTTGCGTACCTTGAAATTACAAACACTATGAGAATAATCACGGTTTTTTCAGTCGCGCTGATCATTGCGATCGGACTTCTGTCCTGCTCTTCCGAAAGTTCTTCGAAGCCTGGTGTCATCCTGAACTCCGCCGAAGGGGACACGACACCAGAGAATTCTGCCACAATAAAACCCTTCACCCCCGACGCCAGCTGGACCACTCCAACCGAAACCGTTTCTCAATACGGTCCTTCCGGGATTGTACGTGACGTCGTAATCGATCGCGATGGAATCACCTGGCTTGCTGCGTGGGATGGAATCATCAGTTATGATGGTAAACAGTTTACGAATCACACACTGAAAGAAGGATTGTCTCATCACCGCGTTTATAGTGTGATGGAAGACAGCAAAGGCAATATGTGGTTTGGAACCATGGGGGCTGGTGCGTACAAATATGACGGAACGAAATTTACAAACCTGAGTTCAAATAACGGTATGGTGAGCAATATTGTGTTCGACTTGTTCGAAGATCAAGGTGGAAATATCTGGTTTGCGACGGACTCCGGCGTTAGTAGGTATTCTGAACTGTCGGGCGCAAAAACGTTTACCAATATTTCCATCGAAGATTCATTGCTCGGACAGGTGTATTCAATTTCCCAGGATGATTACGGCACTATGTGGATCGGTACTTCGTACGGATCATATAATTACACACCGGCTACAAAACCCCATGGCGACCAAACAATGGTCTTGAGTGAAGTGCTGACTGAGTCCGGAACACACTACTCCAATGTTCGCGATCTCTATAACGACGCAAGCGGTACGATGTGGATCGGTACATCACGTGGTTTATATAAATGTGCGCCATTGAAAAACGTATCACCCGATCTCACACGCGTAAGTGAAAAATTCACCAGCTACGTGTGTGGCGACCAAAGCGGACATCTGCTTATTACATCAGACGGTATTTCCCGTTACGATCCGGAAATGATCTCGCCCTCGGATGCAGAGTACGACCATTATACATCAATCGTCGAAGACAAAAGTGCTCTTGGAATTTTCGGAGCACGTGAAGCCCGGGACGGAACCATCTGGTACGGTGCAATGGATGGATTGCATTCGGTGCGGGAAGGGAAAGATGTGAGCTACAAGAAACCGCTGTAGAAAAAGGGAACGCGGATTTTTATACCCGTTGTTTGCTGTTTCTTCGACTTGATTAGTGTTGTAAATAACTGACTCGGGTGACGGATGTTATGAGATATGTTTGCTAAGCCCATCTCATAAAATCCAGATCAGTTACTTGTGGTTTATCGGAATGATCTGATCGGAGACTCTCACACCAGCGAATAAAAGAAATCCGCATTCCCATTATATTGGTATTTTTGGGATTGTGAATCTCCCCGCAGCCCATCTCGAATCATTGAAGCAATCTCTCGGAAAAGAGTTTGAAGATTTTCAACGTGCGTATGAGACGACAGGGCCGACATCTATCCGGATCAACAATCTGAAGTGGACCGGGGAAAAGCCAAAAGAGAACGTCAAGTGGTCCGATACCGGATACTATCTTCCTGAACGCCCTTCCTTCACGCACGATCCGCTTTTTCATGCTGGATGTTATTACGTGCAGGAAGCCAGCTCGCAGTTTTTATCGCATGTAGCGAAAACCGTTTTTCCGAAGGATGTACCGCTGAAGGTTTTGGATCTCTGCGCCGCTCCGGGAGGAAAATCGACTTTGCTGCTGAGCGAACTGAACGATGATTCGTTGCTCGTGAGTAATGAAGTCATTCGTTCCCGTGCACACATCCTCGCAGAAAATGTTTCCAAGTGGGGAAAAGCGAATGTAGTTGTCACCAATAACGATCCTGAACAATTCGAAAAACTCAATGGCTTCTTCGATGTGATTGTTGTTGACGCTCCGTGTTCCGGTGAGGGACTTTTCCGCCGCGATCCGGAACTGACGAAGGAATGGTCGCCCGAGAATGTGAACCTGTGTTCATCGCGACAAAGAAGAATTGTGCTGGACATCTGGCCGGCGCTGAAAGAAGGCGGACTGCTTGTTTACAGCACCTGCACGTTCAATACCCAGGAGAATGAAGAGAATTTGCAGTGGCTGAAGTCGCAGATTGGATTTGAGTCGGTGAAACTGGAAGTGCCGGAGGAGTGGGGTGTTGTTGAATCGTCATCCACTGCTTTGTCAACCTTCGGCTACGCTCCGTCTGACAATGATCGCGGCTCAGGTGACGTTGTCAGACTGAGCGTAGTCGAAGGCGACAACGGTAAGGCGGCTTTATACGGCTACCGCTTCTACCCTCACCGCGTCAAAGGCGAAGGCTTCTTCATCACTGTCCTCCGGAAAACAGAACCACAACAAAGCTCATCTCACAAAGAAAAAACCCTCTTCCCTCCCGCTCCTTCGAAAGAGAAAAATGAAGTGGCAACATGGCTGAAAGACGGAGACAAATTCGATTTCATCCGTCGCGGCGATCATTTACTGGCTATTCCGAAACAACACACGGATGTCGTGCATCGTTTATCGCGCACATTAAACTGTGTGCAGTACGGAATTCCGGTTGCAGATGCGCACTTGCCCGCCGCAGAAGCGGTTGCGCGTAAAAAGGCGGGAAAAGGATTGAAGCCTTTGCATGAACTCGCCTTGAGCGTGCATTTGAACAAAGATGCATTTCATCAAACAGAACTCAGCAAAGAAGATGCGCTGAAATTTTTAGCGAAAGTCGATTTCAAGGTGAATTCTGATCACAAAGGAATTTCGTTGATGACGTTTGAAGGAATGCCTTTGGGATGGATGAATTTATTGGGGAACAGGGCGAATAATCTGTACCCAAAGGAGTGGCGGATAAGGAGGCTATGAGCAGTTTTTACTCGGTTTTTGCCCAATTTTCCGGCTTATTTAGCATTCATATCTTCTCATTTTCAATAGATTAACAATTTACTCAATACACTGAGT
>Ga0255338_1005333_pt1 | contig 11986 bp, 12 predicted proteins | sample MeOH1_35cm_T4_19_FD_203715 | JGI IMG/M metagenome (GOLD analysis project Ga0255338, IMG submission 203715) | Sandy soil microbial communities from University of British Columbia, Vancouver, Canada - MeOH1_35cm_T4_195 | ecosystem: Engineered > Artificial ecosystem > Sand microcosm > Unclassified ... | reverse complement strand
GACTCATGAGTACCGCTAAGGGTACGATTATATTCTTCTTCATACATTCTCCTTTAGTTATATCCATACGTAATTGAGCACCGAATTGGGTCATGGGTGCCATCAATCGGCATCATGATCTTCAGCAATCTTTTTGGCTAATGCTTCTATTGCTTTTCGCTGATGCTCTTCAGCTTGCTTGGCTAACCTATCAAGTTCAGTCAAACGTTGGGCCAGCGATGGATTGTTCTGCGATCGAATAAATCCACGCAATGCATCCACCTCATGCTCGATGCGTTCATAATCATCATTAACTACTATCGACTCATTTCGCGCCACACCAGAAGTAACATTCGCATGCTCAACAAGTTCAGCATACTGATTAAACAAGGTTATTCGATCTTGTAATTCGGTCATTTTACGATCAATACCGATCTGATCAAGGTCACCTGCTGTAACGAACATGCTCATCATCATCACGACATTCAATGCGATAATTTTTTTCATGATACTCCTTATGCTTGTATGTTAATCGCTGCAAGCTGTTGTTCTAACACGGCAATACGCTTGAGCACTTGCTCCTTGGATGACGCATCAAGATACCGCTCTGCACGCGATGACCATTGGGCAAGTTCATTACGAATCATCTCTCTCATGGCACGGCCTTCACCGGGTGCCAAGGGTTCTATACGAAACCCCTCGAATGAATCAATGCGCTTACTACCCATGCTCAAGGTCTGTATGCGCGCCTCGAGCTGGTCCAACTCACGATCAAAGGAGCTTTTGAGCCGTTGCCCGACTTGAGTGGGAACAGGTAATTTGAGCCGTTCAATCCGATTAAAGTAGACAACCGCAGCACTGGTGCTATCGGTACCATGGGGTAGATCATTACCCTGACGAGGAGTCATGGCATGTACGCCAACAGAAAAAAATAGTAGGGCGTAACCATATACACGAGAGACATTGGTACGATTATTCATGCCGGTTCCTTAAACTCTATATTTTTAGCAGCTTATGCTCATCTTTTATCATACGAAATTTACAAATAGAAAATCAATACATGAAGAAAAAGCTCCTTATTATAAGAGAAAAATACCATCTATTTTCTCTGAGTCACCTCCAGCAAATGGTCTCGTATCACCCCATTGTCTTTTGCACCCGTTTGCCTATGCTGGTGAGATAACCTAAGGAGAATAGAATGAAGATAGTACACGCATATCTGGCGACACTCGTCGTAACAACAACCCTATGCACGGGATTTTACAGTCGCGATTTTCTTAAAGAACGACTGAATATCCTCCGACAACAGGGATTCAATCCCCACACAATTTACGATATTGGTGCCCATAAAGGGCTCTGGACCCGTGAAGTTTCAACCATATTTCCCCAGGCCCAGTATATACTCTTTGAAGCCAATCATGCCCATAAGGCGGCTCTAGAATCACTGTCATATCCTGTCATATATGCCGTACTCGGCGATTGCCTCAAAGAAGTAAGCTTTTATGCCAACAACAGTACCGGTGATAGCATGCTCAAGGAGCAAACCTCGTTTTATACCGACGGTAACTACCGGGAATATAAAACGCACATGGTTCCGCTGGACGCCCTGGTTGATGAATATCACCTCCCTGTACCCGATCTGGTTAAAATTGATGTTCAGGGGGCAGAGCTGATGGTACTCAGTGGCGGATTGAAGACCATTTCCCACGCTGAAATAATTATCCTTGAATCAAATATACTCCAGTACAACTATCAAGCTCCCTACATGCTTGAGACCCTACGCAGGCTTGATCAATGGGGCTATCAGCTTATCGATATTATTGAATTACATTACCTTCAAACAGGAGAACTGATGCAAGTAGACCTCATGTTTACCAAAAAAACATCTCGATTGTTTAAACAAGGGATACTCTGCTAACACTATTAACGAAACCAATTAACCCTCATTCAAGAAAGGTTATAGAAATGAACAAACAGATACCGTTATATCTGATCATGGTGGGTATTTTTTCCTACTCGATAGCTGACGAACGCGCAACCCATCCGCATCAAACGCAACACACGGTTACCCATCAACCCCACGTGATCCAACATCCCGTTTCGCAGCATACAACACCAAAACCACCGGTTCATCCTACACCGCACGCGCCAAAACCCAAGCCAACACCAACTCAACCTGTACACCAGACCCAGCCCCCGATTCAGTCTGACCCGGTAAAAAAATCATGGACGATGCTTGTGTATCTGGCGCGTGATAACAGCTTGTATGATGCAGGAACGCTGAATATCGACTGGTTGAAATCGGTCGACAATCCGTATGTAAACATTCTGGTCTTTGATAGCTTTAATCGCAATGGCATGAAAGCATCACAAAAGCTCGTAATCAAGCACAATTCCATCCAGCTTGTTGAAACGTTACCCTACCTCGATAGCGGCAGCGCAACAACATTCAAAACCGCTCTTGATTGGGCAATTTCATCATTCCCAAGCGAACATCTTGCGGTCGTTGCCTGGGATCACGGTTCAGGAATCCTCAATCGTTCAGCGTCCCTGTTGCGCGGTTTTTGCTATGATGACACCACTAACCACCACCTTGATGACATGAATATCCAACAAGTGCTTCAATCAGTGGTCCAAGCACGCAATGGCAATCCTATAGATATCTTTGGTTTTGATGCATGCCTCATGGCAAGCGCCGAAATGACAGCTGCGCTTGCGCCCTATGTCCGTTTTGTTGTAGCATCGCAGCAAACAATCCCTGATGAGGGCTGGTACTATCTCCATTCACTCAATTGGCAGAAAAATCTCACCCCTGAAGAATTTTGCAAAAAGATTGTTGCCGATTACGGTGATTTTTACCTTGCCGGACGCGAAAGTGTAACACTCGCCGCAATCGATACATCGTATACATCTCAGCTTCAAGCACTTATTAATCGACTATCTGCACAGCTGACTGATCTGATGAATCAATCAACTAATCCTGACCAGATTCGTCAACAGATAGCCGCATGCGCGCCAAGTTATTTTGATGAACCAACCTACATGGATATAGTCAAATTTTGCACCATGGCACAACAATCATTTGCCACCAACAGCGCACTCGTAAGTACACTCAATGACCTGGCATCATTGATCGGCACGATGGTTATTGCACGAACCGCAAGCAGCGACCTTTCGTTCGCTGGTGGTCTCTCTTTGTATATGCCGCAGCACTTCGTTGAACCATCATACGCAAAAACATGGTTTGCTCAACACAGCTCCTGGAAGAATTTCATCCAGCAGTATACTCGCTAAGCTATGTATTTTATGCCCTGATCACCAGATCGGGGCATGGCATTTTAAGTTTTATATTCAAATGGTATAAGGAGTGCCATATGAATAAGAGTATCGTTCCACTTTTATTTCTCAGTTGCTTAGTATCGGCTATGGAGCAAACGCCCGATCAAAAAAAATCATCGCTACCTGTTGTAATCGTAAAACCAAAGCGCCCAGCTTCATTGCAGGAGCTCTGCGCTGAGAAGGTTGCCCAATTAACCCTTTCAGGCGAGTATGGTACTGACCAGGAAAGCCTTCAAGCGCTCAATAGCTATATCGAGAATCTATCCGCAGCAACTGCACGTCTGATCAAACTAGTGATCATGAGATCAACTGACATCTGCTCGGATCATATTGCCAGCGCACCAGATAGAGGCGTCTTTAGCCCCGATGGAACAAAAATTGCCTATAGGGTACAAGAAGATAAAATAATCGGTGTAGATGTGTACCAACTTCCCGAACATATATGCGTTGCCACATTGAAAAAGTTCCATGCGGGAGAATGCTTACCGGTGTGGAACCAAGAAGGAACACGGTTGATTCGTAGATTTATGCCTAATGAGGCTCGATCATTCGTTGGTCAACTCTGGCGCATCGATTCTGCACCAGGAACTCTTGAACAGGCTCTTTCCAATATTTCTTGTAAACAGATGTCTTTCACCTCGGAAACTTCGGGCATCACCAATCAACCTCAACAGGTCATAACGTTTCAAGCCGATCAAACTCCTCATCGTATCTATGACTCGAACAATCACAGCGTAACAGATAATAAGGCCGTCCATCTGGCTCACTACCCTACGCAAGAATATATCCACATAATCAAGCAGGGAAGATCGCAGCTTATAGATCCTACGGGCAAGATTATTTATCAGGCCGAGGGTATCATTAAAACATTTTCTGCTGACGGTACACTCATGGTAGAATATCAAGACAAGGGTGACTCATGGGCAGCGCGAATGACGAACCGCTCAGGAACTACGCTCCTTAGCCTCGATGAAGCGTTAGAAAAGGCCTTCATTAATAGAAACGGGAGCACAGTAGTGTTGTATGACAAAGGAGCTGAAGACCTTTTTGATCTCACTCGACCCACCAAGAACCCGCTGCTTGAGCTTGAAAGCTCTGGTGCAATTACCAAACGATTCTTGCCGGGTCTTGAATCATTTCTTCAAATTACCCACAACAAGCACACTAACTATTCAATCGTGACACACCACTCGTTAGATGGCACTGTTCTTGCTCAGTGGGATTTCCCCAACTATCTCATCAAGAATGTCGGCTTTTGCCTTGAGCCCCATATGCTTATCTTTCATGGTGAAGAAATGGGCGAAAAGATACTGCTTGATACCAAAACAGCGCGCGCCGTCAGGTTCAACACTGATACAAAATGCTCATCAAGTATAAAAAAACAATCCCCTTTTGTCGGCCGCAAGGGCTATTATATCAATCAAAAAAATGATCACTCATATGAACTGCGCAAGATGATCGATCCTGATGTGATTGATTTTATTGCGCTTATGAAACGAGTTATGGAGCACACCCAAGCTCAAAAGAATTCAGACGAGTCTGAGCAGATTTCCTCCTTATAATCGGCATACCTCTGTTATGTGATAAAGCAATCGCCAACAATTACTACTGCTCGTAAGGAAGCACGAAACAAGTAGCCCCCTACTATCATTCTCTAGGTATTCATGTTAATAACTATACTGTTATTAATCAGACAATATGTTTGATCATTTTTACCTTGGATAATCGATGAAAAAGATATTTTGGGATAATCCCTATCAACATGAACTCACGACTACCGTTGCATCAGTTAATGGAAACGAGATTCTTTTTGATGAAACGATCATCTTTTCATTCTGTGGTGGCCAAGAAAGCGATAAGGCTACAGTAAATGACATACCGGTGATTAGCTCTCGCATGGATGGTAATCGCATATATTACACCGTTGCCGATGGGCATGGATTTAACCTAGGTGACCGCATCGTTCAACGCATTGATTGGCTGCGCCGCAATCGCCTGATGCGCCTTCATTTTGCGGCTGAACTGATACTGGAACTCGTTACGCAAAAGTATGGACTTGAAAAAGTCGGGGCTCACATTTCTGAAACAAAATCGCGTATTGATTTTGCATCTGATACGAATATTTCCGGACATTTGCCCGAGATTCTCACCAGCTACAATGAAATTATTGCTGCTAATCTCCCTATCTATAAAGACTTTAGCGATGTCGAAACGCAACGCAGATTTTGGAAGATTGATGGGTTTGCCCAGGTACCCTGTGGCGGCACTCATGTGAAATCAACCGGCGAAGTCGGCTATGTAACGCTCAAACGTGATCGGCCCGGCAAAGGAGTTGAGAGAATAGAAATCAGACTTGTTGATAATAATCCGACTCATGAATGAGTGAAAAAACAATTTTTCTGCTTTTGAGTTATACTAAAAAAAGGGGGCTTTGTATAAAGCTTCCAACCTTATTTTATCTTCTTTGGAACATTATCATGTCTCATTTTCTCAGCATTCAACAGATATCAAAACAGTATGGCTCCCATAGAGCGCTCGATACCATTTCACTTGATATTAACTCGGGTGAAATCATGACATTACTGGGCGCTAATGGAGCGGGGAAAACTACCTTATCATCGATTATTGCGTCACTCATACCGCCAACATCAGGCGATGTTGTCTATAAAGGACAATCGATATATAACGATTTGATTAGATTTAGAACAGAGTTAGGCTTTTGTCCGCAGAAACCAAATTTTGCAGACGGTTTAACAGTTAAAGAACATCTCATCTTTGCTGGTAGATATTATTTGATGGATTACAAAACAATACTCGAGCGAGTTGATCAACTACTAGATCAATTCGATCTTGGTGCGTACGCCGGAAAATCTCCCGCAATACTTTCCGGCGGATACAAACAGCGATTGCTTATCGCCCGGGCACTGGTACACAACCCTTCGCTGATCATTTTAGATGAACCTACCGTTGCATTGGACCCACACATTAGACATCAATTATGGGAAATTATCAAACAATTAAAGCACAATAACGTGACGGTGTTATTAACAACTCATTATATCGATGAAGCTGAAGTTCTGTCTGATCGTGTGTGCGTGTTAGATAAAGGTAGCATTAAGCTCATTGATACACCCGCTCATTTAATGAGCTCATTTAATAAAAGTAATCTTGAAGAGGTGTTCCTGCAATTGATGAATGAAGGCACTGACGAATAAATAATTAAGGAAATCGAATGGTTAATTCACGAGCGTTTCAAACAACATGCTGGTTACTATGGCGTGATGTCAAACTATTTTTGAAGGATTGGTACAACAATATCTTAGATGCATTTTTCTGGCCTGTCGTATTAATTTTGGCCAATGGCTACATTTTGCCTGCGATGGGCATGCCTGAAGATTACGGTTCATTCATTGTAATCAGCATGCTTATTATTATGGCGTCATTTACTGCATGGTCAGCAGCAAACGAATTTGCAGCCGATTTTGAGGGATCAAAATCAATTGGCTACGAACTGACATTGCCTCTTTCCTATAAAGCTGTTTTTGCAAAAATTATTATTCAATTTGCTTTTAAAGCAGCGTTATTTAATGTTGTTACCTTAGCAATTGGTAAAGTAATTCTTGGCAATGCGTTTAGCTTTGCACAGTTCCATACGTTCAAATTTATTCTTGTATATCTGATTGCGTGCACGTTTTTTGGATCGTTTGCCATATGGGCAGCAGCATTAGCAGGAAATGTTAAAAATTTTATGCGTGTTGAACTTCGTCTTGCAGGGCCGTTATTTTTCATCTGTGGTTACCAGGCATCATGGTACACCTTATATGCATTATCTCCCACAATCGGGAAATTAATGTTATTGACCCCATGGATATATGCCTATGAGGGTGTACGTATTGGCATGTTTGGCCAAGAAGGATACTTAAATTATTGGCTGTGTGTAGCAATGCTCATGCTCTTTATCAGTTTGTTCAGCATGCATGGATTGTATTTATTCAAAAAAAGACTCGATTGCGTGTAATGCTCAATTATCAAAAAAAATAGAAAATAAAATAAATCTTATCCTCTATCACCCTTAGCTTCTTCATCTGAACTACTATACAGAGTCAATAAAGAACTTCCTTGTTCCGCATAACTAGAAATATACGGTAATCCATACTTCTTATAAAGTGCATGCACAAAGTTTTGATATTCATCTGCGTCATCCCTATCATCAAACATATACCGGGGATGCGATGATCTCTCAAGCTCAAGCATATATATATCCCGATGGCCTGCATCATAGAGCGCATTAGCTAAACGCTTGGTACATTCAGAAGGAACTTCACGATCAGCCTTAGAAGTTATAAAGGCAACAGGAACTGCTTTTGGAAAATGATCAACTTCTTTAATAGGGGATGATCCTTCAATCCGGTATGAAATAATTTTTGAAGCAAGGGCTGCTAATGTATTCTGCGCCCAATCAGAGCTCAAAAGATATGGGTATCGCGTTTTCATAAGACTCGATACATCATCAAAACAACCTTCCAATATACAAAGCTTTATCTTGGAAATATCGCGCTGCTCCTTTGAAAATGCCGCTAAAACTTGGAACGTGGTCGCCGCACCTCGAGAAACTCCATATGCGATAATATTGTTATCAGGATGACTTGTTACGCAATCTTCAAATCGTTTCTTATAATTATTAATGTCACCTTGTTGTGCAATATTAATTTTTCCAAAATCTAAAGAATATTGCGCAATTGTGCAATCAGGATCTTGGCGTTCCGCTGGCAGCACTTGAGTTCCGTATGAGCTATTTGCTCGTTTCGTTGCAAAATAAGAAATCCGCTTACCTAATCCATAGAGCATTGCAAGAGGATTGATCGTAAGATCAGACCAACCAATCGATTTTCTTGGAGCTAAGATAATTTCGTCTATTTCAGGCTTTACATGGAGATTTTGTATGGTAATTATACCTTTTCCATTTACTACCTTCTCTCCGGTAGTGGCTATAAACCCACAAGGCCCTGTATATTTTGCTGCTTGAGTTTGAGAGCTAAACATTCCTTGATAGAACACGGTTTGTGCATCAATTGACGTTGAATTAGCCCAACCTACCTCTTGTCCCGACAAGTTAAAAACACAAAATAGCGCCAAATAGATCAGGTTAAATTTCATTTTTTTCCATTTCTTTTGGTTTCAGTATTCATTTATTTGTTTCACAATAATCATTTTGGTTGCCACTTAACGCACTATCCATCTCATCCAAACCCAATAAAATAAGGAAGGCAACTCATTGCTGAATTGCCTTCCTTGTAATCTGGCTGGGGCGGGAGGATTCGAACCTCCGAATGCCGGTACCAAAAACCGGTGCCTTACCACTTGGCTACACCCCAGTAACATTTTTATGTGCTACTACTCTTCGTCTTCCGCTGTGTGAGTGATTTCACCACTCGCCATCACGCGTTCGTACTCTTTGATAATGATATCTTCAATACGTTTGCGCATATCAGAGTTCAACGGATGAACTATGTCTCTAAAAGTCCCATCTTTTCTTCGGCGAGAAGGCATTGAAACGAACAAACCTTTGTTTCCTTCAATGACTTTCAGATCTCTGACAATAAAACTATTGTCAAAAACGACTGTTGCGTATGCCTTCAGTCTACCACTTTCTTTCGCCGGATAAACTTTTACTTCGGTTATTTCCATGGTCGAAACCCTTAGAGCCTGGCACTCATCCTTTTTGTTGTTTTCAAATAACGTTAATACATTAATTGAGACTTTATTGTATACTATGCAGCCCGTTTGTCAACTGATTTTAGCGCTTTTTTGCTGCTCTCAAACACGCGGATCGCGCTGAAGGATTACGTTTCAACTCATCCTCTGAAGCGGTTACCACATCTGGAGTCAAAATAGTCAACATTCCTTCCTGTTCTTTCGTTTTGAAGAACTGTTTTACCAGTCTATCTTCAAGCGAGTGGAAGCTGATGCAGACAAGATTGCCTCCCGGATTGAGTGCCGGAATTGCGGCGGATAAAAATGAGGTAATATTCTCAAGCTCCTTGTTGATATAAATTCGCAGAGCCTGGAATACCTGGGTTGCCGGATGAATGCGCTTTTTAGCTTTTGCCGGTGCCGCTTTTTCAATCAGATCAGCAAGCTGTCCGGTCGTTTTAATAACTTTTTGCGCGCGGTATTCAACAATTGCTCGTGCAATCTGCGGCGCATAGCGCTCCTGGCCATACTCATAGAAGATTTCTCGCAACTTTTCTTCAGTGGCTTTATTGAGCAGCTCGGCTGCGGTAATTTTTTGGTGCGATGGGGACATGCGCATATCGAGCAAGGTATCGCGATAAACCGAGAATCCATCTTTCTGGAAAATCTGGTTTTGTGACGTACCAAAATCAGCCAAGATGCCATCAACGGATTTGATGCCAGCGTTTTTAAGAATTTTATACAGGAGTGCAAAGTTACCCCAGAGTAGTCGCACGCGTTCCGGGCCGAACTCTTCAACCAGCCGTTCCCCGTAAACATCAAGTGCTTGCTGGTCCCAATCAAGGGCAATGACGCGCGTGTCAGGGTTAGCCTGCAAAATCGCGCGTGAATGGCCGCCTACCCCAAAAGTTACATCAAGGTAGGTTTTGCCCGGTTGCGGGTCAAGATAGGTAAGAACTTCTTCGACAAGTACCGATTTATGTACAACTTCTTCGTGGGCCATGCGGCTCCTTATATACTGTGCTACTGATGAGCCTGCGCTGTCTGCGTCTGGATCGATGGGACCGGTGCAGGCTGCGTCAGGGCAGTTACCAAATTACCAAGCTTCATACCGTTAGATCCTTTAACTAGTATAGCAGATTCACCCGTCATGTAACCCTCAAGAAGTTTCAGGGCAGCTTGCCAATCAGGTACCAGATCCACTGCGATGCTTACCGGCACTGTTTTATTGGTCCAGTTAACCATGTTCCCCACAAGAATAACTCGTTGGATCGATGGGGTTTTGCGCAAGAATCTTCCGACCTGACGGTGCCAGAACGGCGAGTTGACGCCCAGCTCAAGCATGTCACCAATGACGGCTATTTTTTGTCCGCTGGTTTCATACGACTCGAATGCGGCGAGGGCTGCTTTCATACTTTCGGGATTGGCGTTGTAGCAATCATTAATCACGACGCCCTGATGGTTGGTCATGCGACATTCCTGGAACCTGCCGGGAACATCGATTGGCGTCTGGATCGCTTCGATCATGACCGGCACCGGTATATCAAGCAGATATCCCGCACTCATGGCAGCAAGCGCACAATAGACCATGCCCTCATGAGCCTTTGCCAAGCGTACCGGGTATTTTTTGTCATAAAATTTAAATATCGCATTGGTGTGCGTACCACTCATGGTAATTTTTCGCGCCTGAACCTGGTTGACCGTTTTCATGCCAAACTTAACGACAGGATGACGGTAGCCCACGTGAGCAAGCAGCGGCACATCACCATTGATAATACCGATACTCGATTCGGTGAAATGTTTGAAAATATCGCGCTTTTCAATAGCAATATCTTGCAGCGAACCAAGACCTTCCATGTGTGCGTGGCCAACCATGGTGATAATCGCGGTAGTCGGCTTGACTATGCGTGCCAGCTCGCCCATTTCCCCGCGCTGACTGATCCCCATTTCAACAATCGCAAGCTTGTGTTCAGGTCGTAAGCGTAGCATCGTAAGCGCCACACCCAGACGCGTGTTATTATTACCATAGGAAGCAACATGTTCTATGCCGGCCGTTTGCGCAATACGTGACAACATCTCTTTGGTTGTCGTCTTGCCAACCGATCCGGTAATGCCCACTACCGGAATATCAAATTGAAGGCGCCAGATTTGCGCAAGACGAATAATCGCTTGTTTGGTATCAGGCACGACCGCTATCGCCAGATGCTTGACCGATGTGTAGAGTGCAAGTTGTTCGCGATGCTGCTGGTCAACAATAATACCTGATGCTCCCTTTTCTATCGCATGGGGAATGTAGGTATGACCATCTACATGATCGCCAGGCAGTGCAACAAAGACATCGCCTGATTGCAATGATCGAGTATCGATAGAAAAGTGGGGGTGTACGGGAAACCCTGGCCTGATTATTTCAATATCAGGCAAAGCCATCATTAAAAACTGTTCATCTAGACGCATAAAATCTCCGTTTTGGGGCATGCAGAACATGTTTACTGCGAGTAATGGTGCGATATAACAGGAGCAAAAATGTCCTTTTTTGAAACACTTGTCAAGACAAATAGCGAATAATACGTAAAAATCGTTATTTAGCGCACAATTTTACGCATTTTTCCGCCATTGCTCGGCAAAATTCTGCCCTGCATCTCAAGTAGCTCGATAATGCGTGCCGATCGATTATATCCGATGCGAAATCTACGTTGTAATAATGAAATTGAAAGCTCGTCAATCGTGTCGATAAAGGCGAGTACTTCTTTGTACAAATGATCATCCGCACCCTCCATCGCGTCCTCATCAACAGCGCTGTGCGCATCCAGGTCTACATAGACCGGTTTACCCTGCTGTTTAAGATGACTCACCACGGTGTTGATCTCTTTGTCAGACACATAGGCACCGTGAACGCGTCTGATCGCCGCCGATGTTGAATCAAGAAAGAGCATGTCGCCCTTGCCCAACAACTTGTCAGCGCCGGTCGCATCAA
>Ga0255338_1005332_pt1 | contig 11986 bp, 10 predicted proteins | sample MeOH1_35cm_T4_19_FD_203715 | JGI IMG/M metagenome (GOLD analysis project Ga0255338, IMG submission 203715) | Sandy soil microbial communities from University of British Columbia, Vancouver, Canada - MeOH1_35cm_T4_195 | ecosystem: Engineered > Artificial ecosystem > Sand microcosm > Unclassified ... | reverse complement strand
TTGAAGATGTTCGGGTCCTGCAGGCTGAACATCTGCGCGGTCTGGAACGCGCTCATCTTGCGGTGCGGGCTGAGCATGAACACGCGGATGCCGCGCTTGCCGCGCATCGCGTATTCGGCGGCGCTGCCGGTGTCGCCCGAGGTGGCGCCGAGGATGTTCAGCTCCTGCCCGGCGCGCGCCAGCGCGTACTCGAACAGGTTGCCGAGCAGCTGCATGGCCATGTCCTTGAACGCCAGCGTGGGGCCGTTGGACAGGCCCAGCAGTTGCAGCGGCGCGCCGCCCTCCTCGCCCAGCGTGCGCAGCGGGGTGATGTCGGCGGTGTTGTCGCCGGGACGGGCGTTGCAGTACACCTCGGCGGTGTAGGTCTTGCGCGTGAGCGCGCGCAGGTCCGCGGCCGGGATGTCGTCGCAGAAGCGGGACAGCACTTCGAAGGCGAGATCGGCGTAGGACAGCTTGCGCCAGGCCTCCAGCTCGTCGGCGGTGACTTGCGGGTATGCCTGCGGCAGGTACAGCCCGCCGTCCGGCGCCAGGCCGCCCAGCAGGATCTCGGAGAAGGTTTGCGGCGCCTCGTGGCCGCGCGTCGACAGGTATTTCATCGCTCGCTCAGTTCAGTTCTTCCATGCGCAGGCGCGTGACCGCGGACAGCACGGTCGGCAGCGCCTCGATCTTGGCGATGGCGGCGTTGACCTGCTTCTCGCGCGTGAGGTGCGACAGCATGATGATGTCGGTCTGCGGCTCGCCTTCGCGCGATTCCTTCTGCAGCATGGCATCGATGGAGATGCCGGCGTCGGCGAGGATGCGGGTGATGTCGGCCAGCACGCCGGTCTCGTCGGCCACACGCATGCGCAGGTAGTACGAGCTGGTGACTTCCTCGATCGGCAGCACCGGCACGCTGGACAGCTCGTCCGGCTGGAAGGCCAGGTGCGGCACGCGGTGCTCGGGGTCGGCGGTGTGCAGGCGGGTCACGTCGACGAGGTCGGCGATCACCGCCGAGGCGGTCGGCTCGGCGCCGGCGCCCTTGCCGTAGTACAGCGTGGCGCCCACGGCGTCGCCCTGCACCAGCACCGCGTTCATGGCGCCTTCCACGTTGGCGATCAGGCGCTTGGTGGGCACCAGGGTCGGGTGCACGCGCAGCTCGATGCCGTTCTCGCGGCGGCGCGTCAGGCCCAGCAGCTTGATGCGGTAGCCGAGCTCCTCGGCGTAGCGGATGTCCACGGCCGACAGCCTGGTGATGCCTTCCACGTAAGCCTTGTCGAACTGCACCGGCATGCCGAACGCGATCGAGCTCATCAGCGTGACCTTGTGGGCCGCGTCGATGCCTTCGATGTCGAAGGTCGGGTCGGCCTCGGCATAACCGAGCGCCTGCGCTTCCTTGAGCACGGTGTCGAAGTCCAGGCCCTTGTCGCGCATCTCCGACAGGATGAAGTTGGTGGTGCCGTTGATGATGCCGGCGATCCACTCGATGCGGTTGGCGGTCAGGCCTTCGCGCAGCGCCTTGATGATGGGGATGCCGCCGGCCACCGCGGCCTCGAAGGCCACGATCACGCCCTTGCGGCGCGCGGCCTCGAAGATCTCGTTGCCGTGCACGGCCAGCAGCGCCTTGTTGGCGGTGACGACGTGCTTGCCGTTCTCGATGGCCTTGAGCACCAGCTCGCGCGCGATGCCGTAGCCGCCGATCAGCTCGACGACGATGTCGATTCCGGCGCGGGTGACGACCTCGTTGGCGTCGGCCACCACCTCGACCTGCCCACCGGTCAGCTCGCGGGCGCGTTCGGTGTTGAGGTCGGCGACCACGGCAATCTCGATGCCGCGGCCGGCGCGGCGGCGGATCTCTTCCTGGTTGCGTTGCAGCACGTTGAACGTGCCGCTACCGACGGTACCGATGCCAAGCAGGCCTACTTTGATGGGGTTCATGGACAATCTGACTCTGGGTTGCTGAAAAATGGATTGCGCCGCGGCGCCGGCTCAGGCCGCGAGGCCCTGGTGGCGCCTGCGGTAGGCATCGAGGAAGCGGCCCACGCGGCCGATGGCCTCGCGCAGGTCTTCCTCGTGCGGCAGGAACACGATCCGGAAATGGTCCGGCTTGCCCCAGTTGAAGCCGGTGCCCTGCACCAGCAGCACCTTGGATTCCTGCAGCAGCTCGTAGATGAATTCCTGGTCGTCCTGGATCGGGTACATCGACAGGTCGAGCTTGGGGAACAGGTACAGCGCGGCCTTGGGCTTGACGCAGGTCACGCCCGGGATCTGCGTGATCAGTTCGTGCGCGAGGTCGCGCTGGCGGCGCAGGCGGCCGCCCTCGCCCACCAGGTCGTTGATGCTCTGGTAGCCGCCCAGCGCGGTCTGGATGGCCCACTGGCCCGGCACGTTGGCGCACAGGCGCATCGAGGACAGCATGTTGAGGCCCTCGATGTAGTCCAGCGCCGGGCGCTTGTCGCCCGACACCACCATCCAGCCGGCGCGGTAGCCGCACGAGCGGTAGTTCTTGGACAGGCCGTTGAAGGTCACGGTCAGCACGTCGGTCGACAGCGCGGCGATCGAGGTGTGGGTGTGGCCGTCGTACAGCACCTTGTCGTAGATCTCGTCGGCGAAGATGATCAGGCCGTGCTCGCGCGCGATCGCCACGATGGCCTTGAGCAGCTCGTCCGAATACAGCGCACCGGTCGGGTTGTTGGGGTTGATGACGACGATGGCCTTGGTATTGGGCGTGATCTTGGCGCGGATGTCGTCGAGGTCGGGCATCCACTCGTTGGCCTCGTCGCACACGTAGTGCACCGGGGTGCCGCCCGACAGGCTCACCGCGGCGGTCCACAGCGGGTAGTCCGGCGCCGGCACCAGCACTTCGTCGCCGCCGTTGAGCAGCGCGTTCATCGACATCACGATCAGTTCCGAGGCGCCGTTGCCCACGTAGATGTCGTCCAGCCCCACGCCTTCGATGTTCTTCTGCTGGGTGTAGTGCATGATCGCCTTGCGCGCGGCGAAGATGCCCTTGGAGTCCGAGTAGCCCGCCGAGTTGGGCAGGTTGCGCATCATGTCCTGCTGGATCTCTTCCGGGGCGTCGAAACCGAACACGGCGAGATTGCCGATGTTCAGCTTGATGATCTTGTGGCCTTCCTCTTCCATCTGCTTGGCCTTCTCCAGCACCGGGCCGCGGATGTCGTAGCAAACATTGTTGAGCTTGTTGGATTTCTGGATCGGTTTCACGGCGATGTCGGCAGGAGGCAAGGGCCGCCGGGCAAGCGGCGGCTGGCTAGGGAATCCGGGTGGGAAGGAGTGGTCCGCGGGCGCCTGTCCGCTGCGGTGCGACGCGAAACGTGGCAGGCAGGGAGGCAAAAGCTATAATTTATCGGATTATGACAGACTTCGGCAGGGATTCTTGCATTGCAGCGTGCGCCGCCGGGCGCTTGCCGTTCTGTCGCCGTTCCGCTTTCAACCCGCCCCCAAACCCGCCCCGGGCGGCCGCCCGCTCGCCGGGCACCCGCCGCAGGGCCGCGCCGCCAAAGGTTCCCCATTGAAACTCCACGCTGACCAGCCCAATGCCCTCAATACGGTGACCGCCTACGGGCCCGGCTATATCGAAATCAACATGGTGCGCTACACCGAGTCCGTGCTGGTCATGCCCGAGGGCGAGATCCGGCCGTGGCCGGTGCGGCGCTTCGAAGACCTGGAGCCGGCCCATTTCGAGGGCCTGCTGCCGCACGCGCCCGAGGTGGTGCTGCTCGGCACCGGCAACCGCCTGCGCTTCCCGCACCCGCGCCTGACCGACTCGCTGGCGCGCCGGCACGTGGGCGTGGACGCGATGGACCTGCAGGCCGCCTGCCGCACCTACAACATCCTGATGGCCGAAGGCCGCAAGGTGGCGGCGGTGCTGCTGCTGGAAGACCCGGCCTGAGCCTGGCCGCGGTTGCGCCGCGGCCGTCCGGGCCGCCCGCGGGCACGGCGCGGCAAGTTAAGCGCGCGCCACGCTTGAAGTTTGCCGGGCCGCCCCCATCTGCCGCCACCAAGGTGGCAGCACGCATGCCGCCGCCTCCCTTCCTGCCTCTCCCAGGAGCCACAAGAATGACAATCAGTCTCGACCAGGCCGTACCCGACTTCAGCGCGCCCGCCACCGGCGGTGCTTTCCGCCTCTCCGAGCAGCGTGGCAAGACGGTAGTGCTGTATTTCTATCCCAAGGACAACACGCCGGGCTGCACCACGGAAGCCATGAACTTCCGCGACCAGTACGACGGCTTCCTCGGCGCCGACGCGGTGGTGTTCGGCATCTCGCGCGACAGCATGAAGTCGCACGAGAACTTCAAGGCCAAGCTGGAATTGCCGTTCGAGCTCATCTCCGACGGCGACGAGGCCGTCTGCACCCTGTTCGATGTCATCAAGATGAAGAAAATGTATGGCAAGGAAGTGCGCGGCATCGAGCGCAGCACCTTCGTCATCGACCGCAAGGGCATCCTGCGCCACGCCATGCGCGGCATCAAGGTGCCCAACCACGTCGACGAGGTCCTGCAGATCGTGCGCAGCCTCTGAGCGCGCCGGCCCGCGGGGCGGCCGCTGAATCGCCGCAGCAACACCCGCGCGCCGGTGCCATATCGACGATTGCAAAACAGAAATCGTTCGGATACATTGACCCGTAATGAGTTCAGAATCCGGATGCCACGCTGTTTCATCGTCCCGTCCCAGGTGCCTCGAGCCCCGGGCCGGTAGCGGACCTGCCGTGTCTCCGGTCCGCAAGAAAGCCGTCAAACCTGCTGCACAGGTCTGGCGGCTTTTTTGTTTGTACGCACAGGACACGATCGGCACCTTCGCGGCCCAGCGCGGCCGCCCCCGTGTCCTGCGCGGTTTTCCAGCCGTCTTCTCCCCCTGAAAGGAAAGCCAAGCATGCCGCTGCCGACCATGCCCGCCAAGCCTGCTCAATTGCTTGACCCGAGCGAATTCGCCCCGGTGACCAAGCTGCCCAAGGCCAGATCCGCGACACAGGGCAAGAAACCTGTGCCGGCGCTGGAGCGCGTGGCCTTGCTGGAAACCGGAAACGGCACGACCGAAGACGCGCCGGCCGTGGTGGCCCGCGCGGGCGGCACCACGCGCGCGCGCGGCAAGGACGCGCCCGCGCCGCTGACCTCCGTGCCGACCCTGTCCTCGGTGCCCAAGGTCCCCGCCAAGACCGCCGCTGGCGCCGCCGGCCGACGCGCGCCCAAGCACACCGGACCCGCCAAGCTGTTCGTGCTGGACACCAACGTGCTGATGCACGATCCGTCCTCGCTGTTCCGCTTCGAGGAGCACGACGTCTATCTGCCGATGATGACGCTCGAGGAGCTGGACAACCACAAGAAGGGTATGAGCGAAGTCGCGCGCAACGCGCGCACCGTCAGCCGCACGCTGGACGCGCTGGTGGGCGGCACCGACGGCTCGCTCGACGAAGGCATGCCGCTGGCCAAGCTGGGCAACCGCGACGCCCAGGGCAAGCTGTTCCTGCAGACCAAGCTCAACGAGATCAAGCTGCCCGACGGCCTGCCCCAGGGCAAGGCCGACAACCAGATCCTGGGCGTGGTCAGCGCCCTGCAGCAGCAGTTCCCGGACCGCCAGGTGGTGCTGGTGTCGAAAGACATCAACATGCGCATCAAGGCGCGCGCGCTGGGCCTGCCCGCCGAGGACTACTTCAACGACCAGGTCCTCGAGGACAAGGACCTGCTCTATTCGGGCGTGATGGTCCTGCCCAACGATTTCTGGGCCAAGCACGGCAAGGGCGTGGAAAGCTGGCAGGACCCCAAGTCCGGCGCCATGTTCTACCGCCTGACCGGCCCGCTGGTGCCGTCGTTCCTGGTCAACCAGTTCGTCTACCTGGAGCCCAGCGACGGCAGCCTGCCGCTGTACGCCCAGGTCAAGGAGATCAACGGCAAGACCGCGCTGCTGCAGACGCTCAAGGACTTCACGCACCACAAGAACAATGTGTGGAGCGTGACCGCGCGCAACCGCGAGCAGAACTTCGCGCTCAACCTGCTGATGCACCCGGAGATCGACTTCGTCACGCTGCTGGGCCAGGCCGGCACCGGCAAGACGCTGCTGGCGCTGGCCGCGGGCCTGGAGCAGGTGCTCGACCAGAAGCTCTACAACGAGATCATCGTCACCCGCGCCACCGTGCCGGTGGGCGAGGACATCGGCTTCCTGCCCGGCACCGAGGAAGAAAAGATGCAGCCCTGGATGGGTGCGTTCGACGACAACCTGGAAGTGCTGCAGAAGAGCGACGACAGCGCCGGCGAATGGGGCCGCGCCGCCACCCAGGAGCTGATCCGCTCGCGCATCAAGGTCAAGAGCATGAACTTCATGCGCGGGCGCACCTTCGTCAACAAGTTCGTCATCATCGACGAGGCGCAGAACCTGACGCCGAAGCAGATGAAGACGCTGGTGACGCGCGCGGGCCCCGGCACCAAGATCATCTGCCTGGGCAACATCGCGCAGATCGACACGCCCTACCTGACCGAGGGCTCGTCCGGCCTGACCTACGTGGTCGACCGCTTCAAGGGATGGAGCCACAGCGGCCACATCACGCTGGCGCGCGGCGAGCGCTCGCGCCTGGCGGACCATGCGGCGGATGTCCTGTAGCCGCCGCGCGGCGCCGGCCGCAGCGCCGCCTTTGTAGGACCGCGACCGGCATCATTGCGCGCCGGCCTGGCCTAGCATCAAGGCAAGCGCAGCGCCCGCCAGTCCGGCACCTGTGTGCCGGCGCCTGGCGGGCGCTTTTTCGTTTCGGCTCTGGATCGATGGAGGCATCGAATGGATACCCAGCATTCTCGCCAAGCATGCGCCCGGCACCATGCGCCGCGGCGCCGCGCGGCCGGCGGCCTTGCCGTGGCGGCCGCCTGCCTGCTGTGCGGCCCCGCCCTCGCCGCGGACGAAATGGTGATCCGCACGATGGGCCCGATCAGCTACGTCTGCGGCGGCATTGCCGCCGACGAGCAGCAGGCGCTGGCCGCCCAGCAGAAGAACTTCAGCATGGGCGTGCTGTTCACGCAGGGCGAGCGCGGCGAATACCTGGCCGACGTGGCCGTGCGCGTGATGCGCGAAGGCCACGAAGTCGCCAGCTTTACCGCCAGCGGGCCGAAGTGCCTCATCAAGGCCCCGCAAGGCAGCTACAATATCGAAGCGACTTATAAGGGTCAGGCCAGGTCGGTCACTGTGAGCACGGGCACCTACAACGCGCAGCTGCGCTGGTAGTTGCGTCGGTAGTTGCGCTGGAAGGCGCCCGCCGGAAGGCTGCCTTCGCGGCGGCCCCGCTCGCGGTTGGCGGCTGGCGCCTGGCCCGGGACCGGACCAGAACGAGAATGCCAACGCGCCAGACCGCCAAGCCGTCACCACGCGCGCCATCGTCACCGCTGGCGCGCGCTGCCTGCCGGGCCCGCCTGCCCTCGCTGTGCGCGGCCGCCCTGCTGCTCGCCGCCTGCGCCTCCGCGCCGCCGCCGCGCCACGGCGGCCTCTCGCGCCTGCCCGGCACGCCGATGGTGGATCCGAGCGCGGGGCTGGAGGAAGTCTCCATCCAGGCCATGTCCCTGGTCGGCACGCCCTACCGCTACGGCGGCAACACCCCCGATTCCGGCTTCGACTGCAGCGGGCTGGTGCGCTACGTGGTGCTGCGCGCCGCCAACGTCAACCTGCCGCGCACCACCGAGGCGATGGGCGAGCGCGGCGTGCCGCTCGAGCGCAGCCAGGTGGCCTCGGGCGACCTGGTGTTCTTCAACACCACCGGCCGCGCCAACTCGCACGTGGGCATCTACGTGGGCCAGAACCGCTTCGTGCACGCGCCCTCCACCGGCGGCACGGTGCGCCTGGAGGACATGGGCAAGTCATACTGGGTGTCGCGCTACAACGGCGCGCGGCGCGTGGCCTCCGCCGCCGTGCCGCCGCCGGCCCAGCCGCAGCAGCCCGCGGCGCCGGCGATCCCCGCCGCCCCGCCGCCGGCGCAGGACGACGACCCGATCGCCGCCTTCGCCAACCGCTAGCGCGGCGCCGGCGCGCTTCCCGCGCGCGCCATGAAAAAAACCAGGCTTCACGCCTGGTTTTTTTCATTGCCGACATCGGCCTCACCGGCGCCGCGGGCGCCGGCTCAAAGCACGTGCAAACCGATCCACCATGCGATCGCCGCCATGAAGGCCGACGCGGGAATGGTCAGCACCCATGCCCACACGATGTTGCCGGCCACGCCCCAGCGCACCGCCGACATCTTCTGCGCCGAGCCCACGCCGACGATGGCGCCGGTGATGGTATGGGTGGTGGACACCGGCACGCCCAGCGCCGAGGCGATGAACAGCGTGATGGCGCCGCCGGTTTCCGCGCAGAAGCCGCCGACCGGCTTGAGCTTGGTGATCTTCTGGCCCATCGTCCTCACGATGCGCCAGCCGCCGAACATGGTGCCCATGCCGATCGCCACGTAGCAGCAGACGATGACCCACACCGGCGGCTCGGCGCCGCCCTGTGCCACGTGGCCGCTGGCGATCAGCAGCATCCAGATGATGCCGATGGTCTTCTGCGCGTCGTTGCCGCCGTGGCCCAGGCTGTAGAGCGAGGCCGACACCAGTTGCAGGCGGCGGAACCAGCGGTCCACGCGCGACGGCGGCGTGCGGAAGAAGGTCCAGCCCACGATCACCATCATCAGCGAGCCGAGCACGAAACCCAGCAGCGGCGAAATCACGATGAAGGCCACGGTCTTGGCCAGCCCGCCGCCGACCAGCGCGCCGGTGCCGCCCTTGGCCACCGCGGCGCCCACCAGCCCGCCGATCAGCGCGTGCGAGGACGACGAGGGAATGCCGTAGTACCAGGTGATCAGGTTCCAGGCGATGGCGCCGACCAGCGCGCCGAAGATCACGTGGTGGTCGACGATGTTGACGTCGACGGTGCCGGTGCCCACCGTGGCCGCCACCTTGAGGTGGAAGATGAAGATGGCCACCACGTTGCACATGGCCGCCATCGCCACCGCGTGGTGCGGCTTGAGCACGCCCGTCGACACCACCGTGGCGATCGAATTGGCGGCGTCGTGGAAGCCGTTCATGAAGTCGAACAGCAAGGCGAGCGCCACCAGCAGGCCGATGACCCACAGGCTCATTTGTATTGTGTGCATGCCGATTCGTGCCTCAGGCGTTTTCCAGGACGATGCCTTCGATGATGTTGGCAACGTCCTCGCACTTGTCGGTGATGGTCTCGAGCTGCTCGTAGATGGCCTTGAGCTTGATCAGCCGTTTCACGTCGGTCTCGTCGCGGAACAGCTTCGACATCGCCGAGCGCATCACGCGGTCGGCCTCGGACTCGAGGTGGTCGATCTGCTGCGCCGTCTTGAGAATGGCGCTGGCGTTGCTCATGTCCTCGAGCAGGCCGACCGCGATCTTGACCTGGTCGCAGCACTGCACGCAGATCGAGGCCAGCTTGCGGGCCTCGTCGGTCAGGCTGGTCACGTCGTACAGCGAGATGGTCTCCGCCACGTCCTCCATCAGGTCGAGGATGTCGTCCATCGTGGTGATGAGCTTGTGGATCTCGTCGCGGTCCAGCGGCGTGATGAAGGTCTTGTGCAGCAGGTCGATGGTGTCGTGCGTGATGCGGTCGGCCTTCTTTTCGGTGGCCTGCACGCGGCGCGCGTGCGCCTCGGCATTGGGCAGGTCGTTGACCAGCACTTCCAGCTCGCGGGCGGCGGTCACCGCGCAATCGGCATGCTGGTTGAAGTATTCGAAGAACTTGCCCTCCGTGGGCATGAATCGGCCGAACATGGGTTGTTCCTTGTCGGGGCGCGCGAGCGCCCCCGGGTTATTGCCTGGGCGACTGGCTCAATCGGCCAGGCATACATTGCAGACAGCCGCCTGGCGGCGGCTGTCATCAAAACGAAATATTTTACAGGTATGCGGGCCGCAGCCGAATCTCTTTCACGTCCGGCGTGGGCGATCGGCCACGGCGGGGCCGCTTTGCCACCGCCCAGGCCGCGCCAGGACTGGCTTCAGGTGTCGTTGTCGAAGAAGGCCGGGCCGCCGCTGAAGTTGTCGAATTTGGTGAACTGGCCCAGGAATGTCAGGCGCACGGTGCCGATGGGACCGTTACGCTGCTTGCCGATGATGATCTCGGAGGTGCCCTTGTCCTGCGAGTCGGGGTTGTAGACCTCGTCGCGGTAGATGAACAGGATCACGTCGGCATCCTGCTCGATGGCGCCCGATTCGCGCAGGTCGGACATCACCGGGCGCTTGTTGGGGCGCTGCTCCAGGCTCCGGTTCAACTGCGACAGCGCGATCACCGGGCAGTTGAGTTCCTTGGCCAGCCCCTTGAGCGAACGGGAGATTTCCGAGATTTCGGTGGCGCGGTTCTCGCCGCTGCCCGAGCCCGACATCAGTTGCAGGTAGTCGATGATGATCAGGCCAAGCTGCCCGCACTGGCGCGCCAGGCGGCGCGAGCGCGCGCGCAGCTCCATCGGGTTGAGCGCCGGGGTCTCGTCGATGAACAGCTGCGCGTCGTTCATGCGCTGGATGGCATGCGTGAGCCGCGGCCAGTCCTCGTCGAGCAGGCGGCCGGTACGCAGGCGGTGCTGGTCCAGCCGGCCGACCGAGCCCAGCATACGCATGGCCAGCTGGGTGCCCGCCATTTCCATCGAGAACACCGCCACCGGCAGGCCCTGCTCCACCGCCACGTGCTCGCCGATGTTGAGCGAGAACGCGGTCTTGCCCATCGACGGGCGGCCGGCCACGATGATCAGGTCGCCGGCCTGCATGCCGCTGGTCATGCGGTCCAGGTCGATGAAGCCGGTCGGCACGCCGGTCACGTCGGTGTTGCTGTCGCGGTGGTACAGCTCGTCGATGCGCTCCACCACCTGCGTGAGCAGCGGCTGGATTTCCTGGAAGCCCTTCTGCCCGCGCGAGCCTTCCTCGGCGATGGCGAAGACCTTGGACTCGGCTTCGTCGAGCAGCTCGCGCACCTCGCGCCCCTTGGGCGCGAAGGCCGCCGAGGCGATGTCGTCGGCCACCGTGACCAGCTTGCGCAGCACCGAACGCTCGCGCACGATTTCCGCGTAGCGGCGGATGTTGGCCGCGCTGGGCGTGTTCTGCGCGAGCGAGTTCAGGTAGGCCAGCCCGCCCACCTCCTCCGCCTTGCCGGCCACCTGCAGCATCTCGTAGACGGTGATGACGTCCGCGGGCTTGGTCGCCGAGATCAGCCGGGCGATGCTCTGGAAGATCATCCGGTGGTCGAAGCGGTAGAAGTCCGACTCGGAAAGGAAGTCGGCGATGCGGTCCCAGGCGGCGTTGTCCAGCAGCAGGCCACCCAGCACCGATTGCTCGGCCTCGATGGAGTGCGGAGGTACCTTGAGATTATCTAGTTGGGGGTCGCTGACAGGCGCGTTCATGGGGAGGGATTATAACGGCGCGCACAGGCGAGCCGGAGGAGAAATCGCGGCGCGTGCGGCGATGTGACGGCAGGACAACCACCCTGGCCGGGCCGAAGCCGGAACCCCGGGCCAAAACAAAAAGGCAGGAGCGCCTGGCTCCTGCCTTTTTGTTCCTGCCTGTGGCCGCTGCCGCTGCGGAGATCCCTCGCGGGCCCCGCGGCGGCGGCCGGTTCCGGCTTAGACGTGTTCGCCCAGGACGGAGACCGTCACGTCGACCACCACGTCCGTGTGCAGCGAAACGCTGACCGGATGATCGCCAACGATCTTCAGCGGGCCGTTCGGCAGGCGCACTTGCGCCTTCTCGATCTTGAAGCCTTGGCCTTCCAGGGCGGCGGCGATGTCGGCGTTGGTGACCGAGCCGAACAGGCGGCCGTCCACACCCGACTTCTGGGTGATCTGCACGGTCAGGCCGTTGAGCTTCTCGCCCTCGCCCTGCGCGGCAGCCAGCTTCTCGGCGGCGGCCTTTTCCAGCTCGGCGCGCTTGACTTCGAACTCGCTGATGGCGGTCTGGGTCGCGCGGCGGGCCTTCTTGTTCGGGATCAGGAAGTTACGGGCGTAGCCGTCCTTCACGCGAACGATGTCACCCAG
>Ga0255338_1005331_pt1 | contig 11991 bp, 11 predicted proteins | sample MeOH1_35cm_T4_19_FD_203715 | JGI IMG/M metagenome (GOLD analysis project Ga0255338, IMG submission 203715) | Sandy soil microbial communities from University of British Columbia, Vancouver, Canada - MeOH1_35cm_T4_195 | ecosystem: Engineered > Artificial ecosystem > Sand microcosm > Unclassified ... | reverse complement strand
CATTGCTCTGATTGCCATACAGCGCGTTCGACTCGGCGGAGTTGCCGAAGGCGTCGATGATGGCGTTCAGGTTGCCGCCGGCCAGATCAAGCTTGGTCGACCAGTGTTCCAGGCCAACGGGATCAGCCGGCCGTCCGTAGTAAGCGATATAGACTTTCTGTACTTGATCGTAGTAGGCGGATGCTGCCATGGTGTAACTCCTAGGAGGTAAAAACAAACGATCTGGAATCCGATCTGCACTGCCTCCAGGCAAGTTGAAGTCCAGATCTCGTTTCAAGTTGTGGCCTTCACTAGCACGTGCTATTGGGGTGCAGTCCACGACACGCCAATTGCGTGTGGAGTGGAGTATCTGGATTTGGAATGCCTTCCGCAGTGAGCCCGGTCACAAGTTGGGGCGACAACAGTTGAAAGGCGCGTCGCGTTGGATTTCGGGTACATGCGAGCAAGGCACCATGGACGCGGAATCGGCGACTTTGTGACGGCACTCACAAAATCGCGCGTCATGACGGAAGAGGGGCGGCGTGGAAGGTGGCTCTGTTTCTGACTCCGCCGGCGGCAACGGCGAGCATAGTTGCTGTTGAGGTACAGAGATCGTGCGAGCGATGCTCACCATGCGCAAGACCAATCACATGACCAAAACGCTCTAATTTCTATGCGAATTTTGTTCTTAAGTACGCTTTTCGACAGTTGCTGAAAGGCAACGCCAGGGCCATGGATGCTCAGCATTCGTGAGACTACTGGGGAGTGGCCAAAAACGGGGGGCAAATCCGTCAGGAAAGGGGTCTATTGTGTACTGAGACTACCGGAGACCGCCATGCGCATCTCGATCCAAGCCTGTATTGAGCGGGCGGGCGACGAGCCCCCTGAGGTGATCAAAGTTGCGGTGATCGAGCGAAATGCTGATGTCGCTCCGGCCTCTGGACTGGGCCTGTTCATTCGCGAGTCGCAAGAAATCCTGCGACAGCTTCAGACAGTGGTCTTGACCGAGCAGGTCGACCAGTTCGTCCGGATTGCCGGCCGCTGTCAACTGTGCGGAGGCAGACTCGGCATAGAGGATACGAAGTCCTTGGTCTATCGCACCGCTTTTGGCAAGGCGAGGCTGCGAAGCCCGCGCTTTTACGCTTACTGCAGCGCATGCGGTTACTGCTCAAGTAACAAGGGCACGCTTTCCCCGCTGGCACAGGCGTTACCGGAACGCGTACATCCCCAGTGGAAATGGCTGCAGTGCCGATATGCAAGCGTGATGTCCTATCGCTTAGCACAAATCTTTCTACGCGACGCGTTTGCCGGCGGACGGGAACTCCCCTGCTCGAGCGTTAAGTTGAATGTAGGCCGGGTCGGGCAGCGGCTGGAGCAAGAGGCGCAACGTGCAACGATGGTGATGGCGGCTGAGACTGCGCCACCGCGAAGCTCGCCATTAACGGGGACGCCGATTGGTCTGCAGATCGATGCAGGTTATATCAAGACGCCGCGGAAGCAGGATGGTAAGCGATGGACTCCCGTGGTCGCCTCCAAGCTGATTTGGCCCAAGACTCCTCGTACCCATGCGCATGCCTACGCAGTAGGGCATGACTCTAGCCAAGGGCTGCGTCAGCAGGCGTTCTTACAGTCTGTGGGCATCGGGCCCCAGGCCCCCGTCACAGTCATCAGTGATGGTGGCGATGATATTAGTTTTGCGTGCAAGTTGCCATCGGCAACGGCCCGCGTGCTGGACTGGTATCACATTGGCATGCGATTCGAGAACCTCCTCATGGCACTCCGAAGTCTGCGTGGCACTGATGCATACTCGAAGAGTCGGCTGCGTGAACGCGTGCTCAAAGCGAAATGGCTGTTGTGGCACGGTGAGTCGAAGCGGTGCTTGGAGAGGCTGGAGTCGCTGCGACGCGACACAGGTTGGGTTGGCGCTCGCAATCCACTAGGACGCGTGATTCGTTATCTGCGCTGTTGCTCTCGCTATCTCGCAAACTACCAGCAGCGGCGGGCTCAGGGGCTGCCCATTTCAAGCGCGGGAGCAGAATCGGTGGTCGACTATGTCATTGGACAGCGCATGAAAAGGAACGGGCACATGCGATGGACGATTACTGGGGCCAATGGACTACTGCAGGTTCGATGTGCCGTTCTCAACGGCGAGGACATAAGCAATTTCAGGCAGTGGTATCCCCTTGGGCGGAAGTTCATGCCATATGCGCTTGTGGACTGTAAGGTATAAACGGCGCCCCCGCGTTTGGCCACTCCCCGCTCGACACGACAAATCAGTTGGGTTTCGGAGCAGTCGCTGGTTGCGATAACGCGCGCGCCGCACGTTGGGCTTGTAGTCCCTGCGCCCGGTACGCATCGACCAGTGCAACGTGTCCCGCCTCCTGCCCCACCAGATCCACGCGCGGGACACCTCCCACCAGGCGAGTCCAGTAGCGGGTGCCGCGGCACCAAGTTCGGCTCGCGTCGCGCAATACCGGCTCCATCAGGGCAAGTTCCTGCGCGCGCTGGACGAAATCCTCGAAGATGCCGATCTTGATCGCTACCCTTGGGCGCGTGATTCTTCGCTGCCTTGGCGTATCGGCTGGCTGGTGTGGCCTTGTTTGCGGCCTTGGTCATTTCTCGCAGTGTCGCCGCAGGCGGGCTGTCCCCGGAGCACAGGGGAGGGCAACGAGCTCTCCCCGGGGCGGGTGGCCAGGCTTCCCAACCCTCATGCCGTCGCGTTTTTGCATTCCTGGGATAGGTAACGCTCCATGGGGTATGACCCAGAGTATCCGGGCGCGCAGAAGCGGCTGCCTCGGGTGTAGGTGGCGGGGCCAGCGTGCAGACCGCTGGTGCCGGTTCGATATCCGGCCCATTGGTCAGGATCTGCCTGGCTGGCTTATGGGGTTGGGCGTGCGCCAGCATTCATTGCGGTGACCTGTCAAGTACGGGGGCAGGGGGGAACGTATTTACTCTGCCCATACTGCATCCACTTCGCGCATCAGGCGCCCGGCGAGAATATAGTCCCCCAGTTTGGATGCCTTTGCCTCAAGGCTCTCCAATTCAGCGGCAGGCAGCTCGGACAGATCAAATTGACAATAGAGGTTTCGCTGTCGGAAGGTCGCCTTTGGCCGCATCAGCCCGGCGACCAATGCCGTCGGCGATTTGACTGCGATGTTCTCTTGCCCGCGATATTCCACGCGGATCCCTGCCTTCTGGCCGAGCCGACCAAGTTCAATCGCGTCCTGCCAGCCAGCCTCATAGTCCAGTTCCACCACGGTCACGCCTTCCGTTCCCAGGAGTCTTAGTGCCTCCCCTTTGGTGCCAGCTCGTGCTGTCGCCATTGACTTCTCCACTCACATTTTTGGCGCATTTGGGCAACACCCTGTGCCCCCAGAGCATTGTAATCGCGGGCGGAGCCTGGAGCCCGATAGCCCTTTCCGGCGATTGTCATGGCTGTGGCATGTGGGCAGACCAGGTCGGCAAGGGGAGGGGCAGCGATGTCGCCGCTCTATCGGGCGGGGCGTCATGCTCGGATGCAGTCCTCGAACGGTGCGGAAATGCCATTCGCTTGGTGTGCTGACGCGCCTTCCGCCTGGCTGAGAGCTATTGTCTCGATTCAGCTTGATGACGACGTCTTCAGTTTGGATCGCGCCTGTGGCGCACGCCTCGTTTGCAGTTGCTGCGCACGTTTTGCATCTTCCAGTCGGACGTGCCCAGCCTCCTGGCCGGCCAGATCCCGACCGGGGCCACGACGTGGTGGAAATCACCGCGCAGACGAAAATCGTCGATACCCCGCCGGCCGCATAGGCGAGGGTGCCGTGGGGGAGCGCGCCGTTCCGGTCATGGCTTCCCCCCAGCCAACCGAATCAACTGGCAGGGGCGCATGACACGCAGCGACGTCGCCTTACAGCGGATCGGGCAGCGGCTCGGACATCCCCTTGCGCACCGCACGCTGGAACACCTCATCCGGCGCCATCGCGAGGCGCCCGCCATCCCACTCGCGGCGCATCTCCTGCATGAGCTCCGGGTGCATCCTGTGGCCATGCTCCGCGAGCGTATCGGCCATCGCATCGCTGATGCGCTGCAGGACCTCCTCGGGCTTGGCCACGCCGCAGACATTGCGGCCGAATTCGATCAGGGTCTTGCGGTCGGGATAGTGCTTGGACTTGGCGAGCTTGAGCGCCAGCTCGCGGTCGGTGAGCTCCACGCCGTGCTTGTTCTGGTATCTGTAGACCGTCGTCGTCACCACATCGAAGAGCGGCGAGAGCGTGGGCGGGGCGGTATGCGGATTTTCGTACAGCAGCCCGAAGTTCTTCAGGTGCGCGTCGCCATTACGTACGAGCACGGTCAGTGCCAGATACTCGAAATAGCGCCGGCAACTGTCCGGGGCATTCGGCCCGCAGTAGGCATTGATCACCTTTGCGATCTGCTCGTAGGACCCGAGGTACTTCTCGTCGTTGCTGCGGTTCATCAGCACCACCATGTCCTCGAAGCCGAGCTGCCGCCCCTCGACCAGATCGAAGCGGCCCATCACGAAAAGCTGGCCCGAGCCCGACAGCCAGAAGTCCGGGACCGTCAGCCCCGCCCGGCGCGCCGCATCCATGCAGAGGAACTCGTTTTGCGCCAGATGCGGATAGTCCTCGCCACTGGCCTTGACGATTAGGTCCGGCACGACCACGGTCGCGCGCGTGCCCAGCTGCGCCGGCGCCACATCGAGCTTGTCCGCGTCCGGAATCATGACCTTGGGCTGGAAGCCGCTGATGCCCGAAGTCAGGTAGGTGTCCACGAGGTACTCGAAGAGTTCGGCCGAGCCCGCGTTCTCCAAGACCGTCGCGAGACCCACCCCGACGCCCAGCCGCTTCGTCGGTGCGTCGGGTTCCGCGTAGCGCAGGCGACCGATCTGGTTGGCCCCGGTGAGCGACAGCAGCCGCATGTCATCGAGCTGCATCAGCTTGCCGAATTTGTGGCGGATCCGGTCGAGCAGATACCCCTCGGGGCGGTTCATCGCAAAAAGCGGATGCAGCACGGTGCTGCCATAGCTTTCGATCCCGATCGGCATGCCCAGCGATACTTCGCAGGGCCGCTCGGTGGTCGTATAGTTGAAGACAAAGCGCGAGGCCTTGTCGAGCGTCCCTGAGGCTCCTTGGGGCGTGGTCACCAGCAGGCGTTTGAGCTTGTCATTCATCCTCGTCCTCCAGCATGGCGCGCATCGCCGCCGCCGTGGGGCGGGCATCGGTGATGGCCACGCCCTTGCCCAGATAGGTCAGGGCGCTAAACATGACGTGCAGTCCCACATTGCCGCCCGCTTCGAGCTCGGCAATGGTCTGGCGACGTACCTGCAGCGCTTCGGCCAGCGCCGTCTGGCTTTTCCCGAGCGCCTTGCGGGTATCGCGGATGAGGCGGCCCAGTTCCTGAGCTGTGAATGCGGTACGAGGTGCTGTGTCCATTGTGTTCGATATTTCGTACATCGATGGGCCAAGTATAGTGTCATTGCACGGTATATCGAACATTTTTCGCACTACGCGTAGACGACATTTCGTCCCATCCGATGCCGGACCGGACTGTAATTTCAAAATTTCTGAATACGCCCATGGTGTTGAGGATCAGGGATCGTGCGACTAGTGTTCACCATATGCGCGACCAATCACACGGTTTAAAAGCCATGATTTCTATGCGGATTTCGTTCGCAAGTAAGCTTTTCGACAGTTGCAGAATGGCAACGTCAGCGCGATGGATGCTCAGCATTCATGAGACTACGTCGAACTTGCGAAATAAAGCAGCGGGCGAAACGCCCAACAGGGACGTTCTTTCGCACTGAAAAGCTACGCTCGCAAGTACGATGAGCGCGGCTCGCAGGAATGACGATCTTCAACTGTTGAGGATCAGGGATAGTGCGACCGGTGGTCACCGTGCGCGACTAATCACACGGAGCCAAGAGCCTGATTTCTATGCGAACTTCGATCGCAATCACACTCTTCGACAGTTGCTGAAAAGCAACGCCAGGGCCTTGGATGCCCGACATTCTTGAGACTACATCGAAACGGCCCAAAAATCGCCTAATGTAGGACGAGGAAAAATCCTCCGGGCCCTACGATGAAAGAGGAGCCCGACAAGCGCGAACTGGCAGCGGCGCAAATCTTTCGACCCCTTGGCCAATCGCCACTGACCCGCAAGCAAGCATTGCTTGCGGGTCAGCTATTAGGCTTGCACCGTGCTTCAGTGTACCGGTTGCGTCGACGCTTTCTAGAAGACCCAGTGGCAGCGTCATTTCTCCTGTCTCCGCCTGGACCACGGCGAGGGCAATACATGTTATCGGAGCAGGTGGAGGCAATCATTCAGGATGTCCTATCCGATTGGCTTCCGCGGCAGAAGCATCTAGCGCATCCCCTTCATGCCATTTGTCGAGAGGTCCGCATGCGGTGCACCGCTGTATGCGCCACACCACCTTCACGGCCAACGATATCCCGCCGGTGGGCCGACCACCGTGACAAAGAAAGCATGAAGCTTTCAGGCGCAGCGCCGGGCCACTTTGCGGCCCGGCATCCTTTGGATATTGTGCAGATCGATCACACACTTGCCGACATCATGCTGGTCGATGAGGTGTTTCGCCACACGATTGGCAGACCGTGGCTAACTTTGGCGATCGACGTTGCCACACGATCAGTCGTGGCACTGTATGTCGGCTTCGACCGACCTAATGCGGCGACTGTCGCACTACTTCTGACGCGGATGGTCCTGCCGAAGGCGCCCTGGTTGGCGAGCCGGGAGGTCGCTGTAGACTGGCCGATGCATGGTGTGCCGAAGGTATTGCATCTCGACAACGCTGCCGAGGTTAAGAGTAAGGCACTGCAAGCGGGCTGCATTCAGTACGGAATCGAGCTGATGTATCGCCCGCCTGGCCGACCGTAGTTCGGGGACCATATAGAAAGACTGAACCGGACCATGATGGAGAAAGTACACAGTCTGCCGGGCTCGACCGGATCCTCGACGAAAGGACGAAAAGCTCGCAAGCCAGAAGCGGAGGCCGCATTGACCCTCCGAGAGTTCGAGCAATGGTTGATGTATGAAATCGGACAGACCTACCATCACAGTGCCCATCGAGGGTTAAGCGGCGCAACACCATACTCAGCGTGGTCGACGTTGTCTGAAGCATCGAAGCCGCGGCTTCTTCCCGACTCGGCTGCCGAAGAACTTCGCTTCCTTATTCAGTTCCTGCCAATAGCCCGTCGCACCATCCAGGCTGACGGCTTGATGCTGTTCTATCTGCATTATTGGCATCCGATCTTCGCCACCTGGCGGGCGGCTAACCGTCGCGTCGTGGTGCGATACCATCCGGAGGACTTATCGAAAGTCTTCGTCAGTGCCGATGGCAAGGAATACGTTGAGGCAAGCTTTGCCGACTTGCGGCGTGACTGAATCTCCCTGTGGGAGCAAAAGGCGGCACTGAAGCATCTCCGGTCGCAGGGAAAATCTCACGTCACGGAGTCTGCGATATTTAATGCGATAACCGCGCAACGCAGCATCATAGAGGGGGCAACAGCGAAGCGGCGATCTGCGGACAGACGCGCAAGAGCAGGGGAGAGTTCACCTTTCCCGGCGAGCGGGCAGTCCAGTCAGCAGACGAAATCCCTCGATGCGTTATCGCCCACGCCGGACGTCGACTACAGTAAGCCGGCTCCAACATATCACGTAGAGCAACTGTGAGCCGGCAATGGGTGCTTCCTTGACACACCTTCTGCCGGATGTCCGTGCTTTAGCAAAGAGCGACGACAATGTTCGCATTCTTGCCTTGGCTCGCGATCGATGGATCGACTATCCCCGCGCAACCCAGGCGTTCGAGCTCTTGGACCGGTTGGTGAAGATCCCTCCACGGCAGCGTATGCCGTGCCTGCTGCTGTATGGCGAATCGAACATCGGGAAGACCCAGGTCATCGCGAAATTCGAGCGGCGCCATCCTCCGGAATACGACGAAATAGCAGGTGTGGAGCACCGGAAGGTTGTGTCTATGCAGATGCCAGCGACGCCCGACCAGAGCCGCTTCTACACATCGCTCCTGTTTGAGCTTGGAGCGCCGTTCAACGCAGCAGCGAGGCTCAGCGTGCTCGAGAATTTGAGTCGCGAGGTGCTACGGGAAGTTTCACCGCGCATGCTGGTTGTCGATGAGGTTCATCACCTCTTGGCGGGAAGTTATCGCGAGCAGCGCGCCTCACTGAACCTGCTCAAATTTCTCGCCAACGATCTCAAGATGACGATTGTCCTTGTGGGAATGCACGATGCTGAGTTTGGACTTCAGACTGATGCGCAAATGCGCAGTCGCTTTGCGCGCTTCGAGATGCCTCGATGGCAGGAGTCGGAAGCCTTCCGAGGCCTCATGGCGGCATTCGAGCGCATTCTTCCTTTGCGACGGCCATCAAATCTGTCGAGGCGAGAGGTTGTCTCGGCGGTTCTGGAGGCGAGCGGAGGTTTGACCGGTGAGGTCTCGCGGCTTTTGAATTCTTCCACTGAGCTTGCGATCCGCGATGGAAGGGAAATGATTGATGTCTGCCACATTGAACACGCCCGGAGCTGCGTGCTCTAACCGGCCGTGGCCCGTTGCACCGCGTCCCTTTGATGGGGAGGCATTTGGAGGCTGGCTTGGACGACTCGCTGGAAAGTACTCCATGACGGTCGAACAGCTTTGGACGCACGCAGATCTCGATCCGATGCCAACCCTGACGCAAAGGAAATGGCTACTGTTTCCGCCAGTGCCGATCGAGACCTTGGAACGTCTCTCACAGCTAACCCACGTCAGCGTGGATCGCCTGAGAGCTATGCAGACCCCAATCGGTTGGATCTACGAAAGACGTCGCTTACGGTATTGCTATCCCTGTTTGGTCTTGAATCCTGCCGATGTCTGTTCGCCATTCTGGAGACGCGAGTGGCTGGATCCGGCCTTTTCAATGTGCGAACAACATCCCGGCAAGCTTGAAACGACCTGGTACTGGAATCTCTACTACCTTGGTAATTTTAGTCAGCTGCTTCGAAGAGCGCACGCAACGCCCCACCGGGACCTTGTTTCGCATGGGAAAGATACAGGCGCATGAATGCTGAGCAAAAAGAGCAACGGTCGCATGAATGTTGAGCCTGGGTCGCACGAATGACGATCTTCAACAACAGTTGTCCATGGCGAGCATCCTTTGATCATGAAAATGCAATTAATCGCCAAGATTCCTATTCCACCGTTAACCCGGGGCTTGGCAGGACACCTTCAAAGGAGCGACGCGGAAGTGAGGGCCTGCAGCATAAGCGGGGGCCATCCGATTCGTCCAATCCGCTGCCGCGCTGGCGTGGCAGCGTCCTCGCTATGCGTGGGTGCGTTTCGGCGCGACCAGCGCGGGGCTCACGTCCTCTTGCTTGGTGAACGCCGTCCTGTCGTCCGTTCGCGCGCCAGCGCACAATGGAGCCGCGATGACCGAGCGTCGTAGTAGCGGATACTTTCACGAACGTGAATATTTCCCGGGCGTGTGGCCGCCGAGGCCCAACGGCACCACCTCCGGTGTCGCGCGGGCGGGCTCCCTGGTCTCAAAGAAAGTGCCTTTGTCGTGCGTATCGAAGGCTCTTGCGCGATGGGCGAGGAGACAAAGCTGTGTGCTTCCCATCTCGCGCCGCGGCAATGCAGTCAGTTGGGTGGCCCCGCCATTTGAGCTGCTTTCCAAACTGTGAGCTCCGAGGGGCGCAAGCCGTAGCGTGCCAGCACACCCTCGTGCAGGCGCCGGAGTTCTTCCACGATCAGCGCTTGCACATTGCCACGATCGGCGTCCGGCACGCTTGCCATGACCGCCTGCCGAATCACTGTTAGTGCATCCTGATTGGGTTGCATCACGACGTCCCGGATCGCTTGTTTGATCAGGTCACGCCAGGCAAGGCGCAGCGGATCCGGTTCTGCCAGATCCTGCTTGATGGCCAGATACTCTTGCGTCGACCGCTCGTAGGCCCAAACATAGAGATCGCGCAGTAACTCGACGCGGGTCATCTCATACATGCCGAGAATGGCGCGACTGTAAGCGTGCTCCGGCACATCGAGGAAAGTGAGCGGACAAAGGTTTGCACGGAACAGCGGCAAATTGGCCACCAGGCGCGAGGTGCGTTTGTTGATGTCGGCGAATGGCTGCAAGTATGGCAGATGCACCATCACGAAGAATGACTGTTCGAAGGGATCGGCAATCTGATTCACCTTATCGAGCAGGACATCCAGCGCCTCGTCAATCTGCTGGGGTGCTGACAAAGGACGGTAGACACTTTTGCCAATGTCCACGGCGTGCAGGCGAATCCGGCCTTCATCGGCAGGGTTAGGCAGCAGGTTCTCCGACAAGGCGCTATGCAGGTTCATCAAGGTGTAGCGGTCAAAACCGACCGTACCGATGTTCTCCACCAGCAACTCGATGGCAGTCTTGTGGTTGAGGATCATCTGGGTTTCGATGGCCGCCTTGCCTTGCGCGACTTTCCCGTGCTCGATCAACTCACGGGTATCCAGCCGGGAATAGGTGTTTCCCTCCAAATGGCTCGATGCCCATGATAGGTCGATCAGGAGCCGGTTCAGAATTGCCCTGCTATAGGTTCCAGCGGGTGCTTCAGCCTGCGCGGTCTTGCCCATCTTGTGTAGTTGACGCCGCAGCGATTCCGACAGATACCAAGTGACATTGGGCCGATAGACGTCAAGAAATTCGCGTTGGTAACCCACGGGCTTCCGCGCCTCCGGGGGCTGGTCGATATACGCCACGATATCGCGGCTGTCGGCGGAAAGCGGAATGTAACTTGGGAAGCGGTCTTCCTCAGTGGCAGCCGGGGCAATCGCTGCCGATTTCACCGGAAGATAACGGCGGGCGCGCCCTTCGCCGATGGCACTGATTTGTCCCTTCTCGATCAATTGGCTGATCCAGCGTTGTGCTGTCCGTCGCGCAACGTCGGGATGCTGTGCCAGCAACTCCGCGAGCATCAATCCCGCGGAGGCTTTCCGAACGCTTTCTAGCAGTTCATTTGCGGTGGACATGTGGGCTGTGGCGCAGTTCGTCTAAACGATGGCGCGATTATGGCGCGGTTTGTCTAACTGCGCCATAAATTGGCGCGGATGCGGTGCAGCACGGGCATCGGCGCCAACAAAATATGTCGCATAAGTTACTTTGGTCGGTGGCCGAGGGCAGCCCTAGCGCGTCCACCCGATCCGGTGGCGCGCCTGCGTGGCCTCGTGCCGCGCATCGTCTTCCGTGTGGAGGTAGGCGCTGGTGGTCGAGATGGACGCGTGCCCGAAATTGTCCCTCACGAAACGCAGGTCCACCTGCTGGTCGGTCATGTGCGACCCCGCGGTATGGCGCAGCCAGTGCGCCGACGCGCTGGCCAGCACCGCGGCCCGGCTTTCCCACTCCGGGCCGCGTCATGATTGGCGAGGAAGCTTTCACCGCTGCGAAAGCAGCTTATAACCTCCAAGCCTCGCGCAAGCGCCGTCACAGTGGCGGTCTTGCGTCGCTTCGGCAGAGGCCTCTCGTCACCAGGTTGCGGACTCGCGCGTTTCGACGCTCGCGCTCGACCTCCTCTTCGGTCGTTATGCAACAGCGCGGACCACAGCAGCTCCTTTCCGTCCGCCCCATCTTCATCCTGTTTGGCTACTGCTTCACCTCCGCATAACGTGAAGCCGCTGCCTTCTCATAGCAGGGCTGCTGATGCCGAGACGCCGCAACAGCCTGACCACTTCGTTTGCTCCGTGAATACCCTGATGCAATTCTTCTTCTGAATCGATATAGTAAACCGATACAGAAGAAAAGTTGACCACAGTAGGAGACAAAAGATGCATCCACTTTCGCGCCGCCAGTTTTTATTGAGTGCCTCAGCGATCACAGCAAGTGCGGTTGGGTTTCCCTCGATCCTGCGGGCCCAAGCGCCGATTACATTGCGCTTTTCTTCATCCATGCTGGCAGACCAAAACGCCGCGCACTACGTCTGGTATCAACGTTTTGCCGCCAATCTGAAGGCAAACGTCGGCGATAGCATCCGAGT
>Ga0255338_1005330_pt1 | contig 11994 bp, 12 predicted proteins | sample MeOH1_35cm_T4_19_FD_203715 | JGI IMG/M metagenome (GOLD analysis project Ga0255338, IMG submission 203715) | Sandy soil microbial communities from University of British Columbia, Vancouver, Canada - MeOH1_35cm_T4_195 | ecosystem: Engineered > Artificial ecosystem > Sand microcosm > Unclassified ... | reverse complement strand
CGCAAAGGAATTCTTCGGCCTGCCGCTGCAGGTGGACGAGCGCGTTCTCGTGCCGCGCCCCGACACCGAGACCCTCGTCGAATGGGCGCTGGAGCTGCTGCGCCCGCTGCGCGCGCCGCGGGTGATCGACCTCGGCACCGGCAGCGGCGCCATCGCGCTCGCGCTCCAGCGCGCCCGGCCCGACGCCATCGTGGAGGCCGTGGACCGCAGCGCCGACGCGCTCGCCGTGGCCCGGGCCAACGCCGAGCGCCTCGCGCTGCCGGTGCGATTGCGCCAGGCCGACTGGCTGGCCGGCGCCGGCCGCTACGAGCTGGTGGTCAGCAACCCGCCCTACGTGCGCGAGCACGACGAGCATCTCGCCGCGCTGCGCCACGAGCCGCGTGCCGCACTGGTCGCCGGCGAGGACGGCCTGGCCGACCTGCGCGCGATCGCGAACACCGCCCCTGCCCACCTCGTCCCCGGCGGCTGGCTGCTGCTGGAGCACGGCTGGGACCAGTCCACCGCCGTCGAGGCCCTGCTGGCTGCCGCGGGCTTCACCCGCCTGAGCAACCGCAAGGACCTTGGCGGCATCATCCGCTGTTCGGGTGGGCAAGCCCCCGAACTGGGATAATCGCAGCCAGCCAACCGGCATTCCCCAGGAGAAATTCCCCATGAGCGACGCCCAGCAACGCATAGCCGACCTCGTCCAATCCAGCGACGTCCTGCTGTTCATGAAGGGCAACGCCGCCTTTCCCATGTGCGGCTTTTCCGGCCGCGCCGTGCAGATCCTGAAGGCCTGCGGCGTCGATCCCGAGCAGCTCAAGACCGTGAACGTGCTGGAGGACGACGAGATCCGCCAGGGCATCAAGGAATTCAGCAACTGGCCGACGATCCCGCAGCTCTATGTGCGCGGCGAATTCATCGGCGGCGCGGACATCATGATGGAGATGTACCAGAACGGCGAGCTGCAGCAGGTGCTGGGCACGCCCGCCTCCCCGCAGGCCTGAGCGCCCCACCGGCGGGGGAAATCCCCCGTCAGCACTCCGCCGAACCGGCTGCCAGCGGCAGCCGGTCCCGCTTGCGCTGTCGACGGGCGCTGACAAGCTCATGCGCCTGCGGGCCCACCGTCTGCTGCCTGGCACGGCCTATGCTGGAACCCAGCACAGTCGTTGAAGGAGTGGCCATGCAATCGCGTAGTCTGGTTCCGCAAACGTCCCCCGGCCTGCAACTGCCGATCGCCAACGTGCGCAACGTGTTCCGCCCGCACGAGGTGGAGCGCAAGCTGGCCAAGCTGCCCGCGCGCGAACACGAGAGCCTGCGCGCCACCTACGAGCGCATGCTGGAGCGCGGCCCCGAGCGCTTCCAGGTCAAGCCCAGCGGCATCCCCGAGATGGCGGCCCTCTACGCGCAGTTGCCCAACTTCGCCGCTGCGCTCGACGACCTGAAGCGGCACGTGGCGCTGGCGCAGGACGCGGGCGACGGCATCGAGATCACGCCCATGCTGCTGCTCGGGGCGCCCGGCATCGGCAAGACGCATTTCGCCCGCCAGCTGGCGGACCTGCTCGGCACCGGCATGAGCCTGGTTCCCATGAGCTCGATGACGGCGGGCTGGCTGCTCTCGGGCGCCTCCTCGCAGTGGAAGGGCGCCAAGCCGGGCAAGGTGTTCGAGGCCCTGGTGGACGGCCAGTATGCGAACCCGGTGCTCGTGGTCGACGAGATCGACAAGGCCAGCGCCGATGCGCAGTACGACCCGCTGGGCGCGCTCTACGGCCTGCTGGAACACGACACGGCGCAGTCCTTCATGGACGAATTCGCCGAGGTCGCGCTCGACGCGAGCCAGGTGATCTGGATCATGACGGCCAACGACGAGCGCTGCATTCCCGAGCCGATCCTCAATCGCATGAACGTGTTCGAGATCGACGCGCCCACGCACGACCAGGCGCGCAGCATCGCACGCAACCTCTACCAGTCCATCCGCGAGGACCACGGCTGGGGCCGCCGCTTCGACGAGGAGCCGGCCGACGACGTGCTGGACTGCCTGGCCGAACTGGCGCCGCGCGAGATGCGCCGCGCGCTGATGACGGGCTTCGGCAACGCGCGCCTGGCGCAGCGCGAGACGATCGAGCCGGCGGACCTGCCGAAGGGCTCGAACGGGAAGACGAGGATGGGGTTCGTGCAGTAGGGAAGACGAACTTCCGGACGCAGAGGGCGCAAAGGGTACGCAAAGAACGCGAAAAAGACATTCTTCAAATGGCTGTTCTTTTGCGTCCTCTGCGTACCCTTTGCGTCCTCTGCGTCCGGTAGTTCGCCTTCACGCCCTCGGCGCCCGCTCGGGGTCGGTCCACGCCCAGTGCTTGGTCGCGCGGAACACCGCGTCGGGATACGCCGGGCGGCCGCGGCTGCCGTTGTAGCGGCCCAGCGCGTAGTACAGGTCGCCCGCCTCGCGATCGAGGTAATGCCGCAGGATCACGCAGCCGAAGCGCAGGTTGGTCTGCATGTGGAACAGGCTCGAAGGATCGCCGTTGCCGATCAGGCGGGTCCAGAACGGCATCACCTGCATGTAGCCGCGCGCGCCCGCCGGGCTCACCGCGAACTTGCGGAACGCGCTTTCCACCTGCACGAGCCCCAGCACCAGGCCCGTATCCAGCCCCGCGCGCCGGCTCTCGTACCAGACCGTCTGCAGGAATTCGCGCCGCTCGTCCCAATCCGACTTGCGGGCCTTGAGCTTGTGGCTCATGGCACCCAGCCAGCGCAGGTACTTCAGGCGCGCCTCGGTGTCGCCGAACTCGGGCACCGGCGGTGCGCCATTGGCGACGCTCGAACTGAGCACCGTGCGCACCGCATCGGCCAGCGGCTCCTCCAGCTGCGCGCCGGCTTGCGCCGTTCGCGGCAGCCAGGGCCCCGCCAGCGCGGCGAGCCCCGGGACGATCAGGCTCCTGCGCGTGAGCATCACGCCGCGAGCCGGCCCTTCACGAAGCCAGCGATCTCGCCGGCGGGCACCTTGGTGGCGGCCGCGTCGCGGCGGTGCTGGTATTCGAGCTGGCCTTCCTTCAAGCCGCGGTCGGAGATCACCACGCGGTGCGGCACGCCGATCAGCTCCCAGTCGGCGAACATCGCGCCCGGGCGCTCACCGCGGTCGTCCAGCAGCACGTCGACGCCGGCGGCCGCGAGCTCGTCGTGCAGCTTCTGCGCGGCGGCCTTCACCTCCGCGCTGCGGTCCATGCCGATCGGGCACACCACCACGGTGAAGGGCGCGATCGCGTCGGGCCAGACGATGCCGCGCTCGTCGTGGTTCTGCTCGATGGCGGCGGCCGGCAGGCGCGTGATGCCGATGCCGTAGCAGCCCATCTCGAACACCTTGGGCTTGCCGTCCTCGTCGAGGAAGGTGGCCTGCATCGCCTGGCTGTATTTGGTGCCGAGGTAGAAGATGTGGCCCACCTCGATGCCGCGCTCGATGGCGAGCCGGCCCTGGCCGTCCGGCGACAGGTCGCCTTCGACGACGTTGCGGATGTCGGCCACGAGCGCCGGCTCCGGCAGGTCGCGGCCCCAGTTGACGCCGGCGATGTGGAAGTCCTCCTCGTTGGCGCCGCAGATCCAGTCGGCCATCGCGGCCACCTCGCGGTCGGCCACGAGCCGCACCGGCTTCTTCAGGCCGATGGGGCCGAGGTAGCCCGGCCTGGTGCCGAAGTGCTCGAGGATCTCCGGCACGCTCGCGAAGCGGAAACCGGCGTCCAGGCCCGGCACCTTGCCGACCTTGATCTCGTTCATGTCGTGGTCGCCGCGCAGCAGCAGCAGCCACACCTGCGTGCTCGCCGGCATGCCCTTGTCATCGAGCTTGTCGGTGGCCAGCACGATCGACTTGACGGTGGTGGCCAGCGGCACCTTCAGCAGTTCGGCCACCTCTTCGCAGGTGGCCTTGCCGGGCGTGGGCACCTTCTGCAGCGCCTGCTTCGCGGCGGGGCGCGGGCCCTGCGGCGCCAGCGCCTCGGCCTTCTCCATGTTGGCCGCGTACTCGCTTTGCGGGCAGTAGACGATCGCGTCCTCGCCGGTGGCGGCGATCACCTGGAACTCCTCCGAGAGGTCGCCGCCGATGGCGCCGCTGTCCGCCGCCACGGCGCGATAGCGCAGGCCGAAGCGGTCGAAGATGCGGCGGTACGCGGCCGCCATGACCTCGTAGCTTTTCTTCGCAGCGGCGGCGTCGCGGTCGAAGCTGTAGGCGTCCTTCATGATGAATTCGCGCCCGCGCATCAGGCCGAAGCGCGGCCGGCGCTCGTCGCGGAACTTGGTCTGCACCTGGTACAGGTTCTTGGGCAGCTGCTTGTAGCTGCGCAGCTCCTGGCGCGCGATGTCGGTGACCACCTCCTCGGAGGTGGGCTGGACGACGAAGTCGCGCTCGTGGCGGTCCTTGATGCGCAGCAGCTCGGGGCCCATCTTCTCGAAGCGGCCGGTCTCCTGCCACAGCTCCGCCGGCTGGATCACGGGCATCGTGCATTCGACGGCGCCGGCGCGGTCCATCTCCTCGCGCACGATGGCTTCGACCTTGCGGATGACGCGCAGGCCCATGGGCATGTACGTGTAGATGCCGGCACCGAGCTTCTTGATCATGCCGGCGCGCATCATCAGCTTGTGGCTGGCGACTTCGGCATCGGCGGGGGCTTCCTTCAGCGTGGAAATCAGGAACTGCGAGGCTCTCATCAAATCGACCGGGGAAAGTGGGGAGGCTGAGCCCTTCCAGCGCGCAGGGGCGCCATGCATAATGGGTTCAGTTCAAAGATTTGGGGTTGATTATGCTTGACCGGGACGGCTTCAGGCCTAACGTCGGCATCATCCTGCTCAACCAGAAAAACCAGGTGTTCTGGGGCAAACGCATCCGGACGCACAGCTGGCAGTTCCCGCAAGGCGGCATCGACCGCGGCGAAAGCCCCGAACAGGCGATGTTCCGGGAACTGCACGAGGAAATCGGGTTGATGCCGGAGCACGTGCGCATCGTCGCGCGTACCCGCGACTGGCTGCGCTACGAGGTGCCCGAGCGGTACATCCGGCGCGACGCGCGCGGCCACTACAAGGGGCAGAAGCAGATCTGGTTCCTGCTGCAGCTGATGGGGCAGGACTGGAACCTGAACCTGCGTGCCACCAACCATCCGGAGTTCGACGCCTGGCGCTGGAACGACTACTGGGTCCCGCTGGACGTGGTGGTGGAATTCAAGCGCGGCGTGTACGAGATGGCGCTGCGCGAGCTGGCGCGCTATCTGCCGCGCACCGACCACCGCAACCGCTACCTGCGCGGCGGCATGCGCACCCGCGAGGGCGAGTACGCCCCGCAGGAGTCGCAGCCGGCGCCGCTGCCCGCGCCGGCCATGGAGTTGCCGCCGGGGGCCACCTTCGAACCGAATCCGCAGGGGCGGGGCTTTCCGCTGCCTGCCAAGGGAAAGCATGCGAGTTAGTTTCGCGGCGCTGGCACTCGCCGGCGCCTGCCTGGCCGCCTCGGCCCAGGTGGTACCCGACGATCCCGACTGGAAGGAACTCGAAGCGCCGCCGCCACCGGCGCTGCGCACCACGGGCCTCATCCCGCTGGAGGTGCCGGGCACCAGCCTGCGCTTCGGCATCGATCCGGCCTCGGTGAGCGTGGGCAAGGACCGCATCGTGCGCTACGTCGTGGTGGCCACGAGCCCGAGCGGCACGGTCAACGCGATGTACGAAGGCATCCGCTGCGATGCCGCGGAGGTGCGGGTCTATGCCCGGCACAACCCGGACAGCGGCTGGGTGGCTGCGCGCAGCGCCGACTGGCAGCCGCTGCATTCGACCCCGAACACGCGCCACAGCCTGATCATCGCCCGCAACGGCGTGTGTCTCGGAAATGCGCCGAACGGCAACGCCACGGAGATCGTGAACGACTTGCGCGCGCCGCTGGAGAGGCGCTTCGAGCGCGGCGGGGTGAACCGGTAGCGCGCAAGGGCGGTGTGTTCGTAGGCTGGCGGTGAGCCCTGCGACCGGGCGCCGCTCGCGGCGCGTAGTCCGAGGCGGCAGCCTCGGCCACCCCAGCGATGCGCGAGCGGCGAAGCCGGGGTTGCGCTGCGCTGCACCACCGGCCTACCTGGTCAGCACCAGGTTCGTCCGGTGGATCATCTCGGGCTCCGCCATGTACCCGAGCAGCTTCTCGATCTCGCTGGATGGCTTGCGGCACAGGATGCGCGCTTCGGCCGAGGCATAGTTCGCCAGCCCGCGGGCGATCTCGTGGCCGGCGGGGTCGCGCACGGCGATTACGTCGCCGCGGGCGAAGTCGCCCTCCACCGTCGTCATGCCGATCGGCAGCAGGCTCTTGCCCTCCGAGCGCAGCTTGGCCACGGCGCCGGCATCGACGGTGACCGCACCGCGCAGCTGCAGGTGGTCCGCCATCCAGCGCTTGCGCGCCTGGCTTTTCTGCGTCGGCGCGAGCAGCAGCGTGCCGATGATCTCGCCGTGCACCAGCCGCGGCAGGCAGTCCGGCTCGCGGCCCCAGGCGATCACGGTGGAGGCGCCCGAGCGCGCCGCACGCGCCGCCGCCAGCACCTTGGTGATCATCCCACCCTTGCCGAGACTCGATCCCGCGCCGCCGGCCATCTGCTCCAGGGCGGGATCGCCGGCCTTGGCGACCTCGATGAACTGCGCGTTCGGGTCCTTGCGCGGATCGGCGCTGTACAGGCCCTTCTGGTCGGTCAGGATCACCAGCAGGTCCGCTTCCACCAGGTTGGCCACCAGGGCGCCCAGCGTGTCGTTGTCGCCGAACTTGATCTCGTCGTTGACGACGGTGTCGTTCTCGTTGATCACCGGCACCACGTGCAGCGACAGCAGCGTGACCAGCGTGGAGCGCGCGTTCAGGTAGCGCTCGCGATCGGCCAGGTCGGCATGCGTGAGCAGCACCTGCGCCGAGGCCAGGCCCTGCTCGCGCAGCTTGGTCTCGTACATCTGCGCCAGGCCCATCTGGCCCACGGCGGCGGCGGCCTGCAGTTCGTTGACTTCCTGCGGGCGCGCCTTCCAGCCCAGGCGCTTCATGCCCTCGGCGATGGCGCCGCTGGAGACCATGATCACCTCGCGGCCGTCCGCCGCCAGCGCCGCCAGCTGGCGGCTCCATTCACCGATGGCGCGCTCGTCCAGGCCGCGGCCTTCGTTGGTGACCAGGCTGGAGCCCACCTTGACCACGATGCGCCGGGCCTCGCGCAAGGCCTGCGTCGCGTCCCGTTCGCCGCTCGCATTCATGATGGCGCATTGTCGCCGCCGGCAAAGCGGGGGTCGACTTCCACCGGGGCGTTCTCCGCCGCCTGCAGCGAGTGGACGTGCTGCCAGATCGCCTGCACCAGCGGCTCGCAGCCTTCGCGCGTGAGCGCGCTGATCTCGAACACCGGGCCCTTGTACCGGAAGCGCTTGACGAAGTCCTTGACGCGCGCGGCACGCTCTTCGGCCGGCACCATGTCCAGCTTGTTCAGCACCAGCCAGCGCGGCTTCTCGTACAGCGCCGGGTCGTATTTCTTCAGTTCCGCGACGATCGCCTTGGCCTGCGCGACGGGGTCCACGCCCTCGTCGAACGGCGCGATGTCCACCACGTGCAGCAGCAGGCGCGTGCGCTGCAGGTGGCGCAGAAACTGGTGGCCCAGGCCCGCGCCCTCGGCAGCGCCCTCGATCAGGCCCGGCACGTCGGCCACCACGAAGCTCTGTTCGGGTCCGACCCGCACGACGCCCAGGTTCGGGTGCAGCGTGGTGAAGGGATAGTCGGCGATCTTGGGCCGCGCGTTCGACACCGCGGCGATGAAGGTGGACTTGCCCGCGTTGGGCATTCCCAGCAGGCCGACGTCGGCCAGCACCTTCAGCTCCAGCTTCAGGTTCTTCTTCTCGCCCGGCCAGCCGGGCGTCTTCTGCCGCGGCGCCCGGTTGATCGAGCTCTTGAAGCGCATGTTGCCGAAGCCGCCGTCGCCGCCCTTGGCGATCATGATCTTCTCGCCTGGCTGCAGCAGCTCGTACAGCACCTCGCCCGTTTCGGCGTCGGTGATGATCGTGCCGACCGGCATCTTCAGCGTGATGTCGTGGCCCATGGCGCCGAACATGTCGGAGCCCATGCCGTGCTCGCCGCGGCCCGCCTCGTGGCGGCGCGAGAAGCGGTAGTCCACCAGCGTGTTGAGATTCGGATCGGCCACCGCCCAGACGTGGCCGCCGCGGCCGCCGTCGCCGCCGTTGGGGCCGCCGAATTCCTTGTACTTCTCGTGGCGGAACGAGACGCAGCCGCTGCCGCCATCGCCGGCGGCGATGTCGATGAATGCCTCGTCGACGAACTTCATGGGATTTCCAGAAATGACGAAGGCCCGACAAGTCGGGCCTTCTTGACTTGCGGTCCGAGGTTAACTCAGGCCGCCGGGATCACGCTGACCGTGTGCTTGTTCAGCGCGCCCTTGGTCTCGAACCTGACGTTGCCGTCGACCAGCGCGAACAGCGTGTGGTCGCGGCCCACGCCGACGTTGGTGCCGGGGTGGAACTTGGTGCCGCGCTGGCGCACGATGATGGAGCCGGCGCTGATCAGTTCACCGCCGAAGGCCTTGACACCCAGCATCTTCGGCTGGGAATCGCGCCCGTTTCGCGTGGAGCCGCCGCCTTTTTTCTGTGCCATTTCGTCTACTCCTCAAGCGCCGGCGATGTCACCGATCTGGAGCTCGGTGTACTGCTGGCGGTGGCCCTGGTGCTTCTGGTAGTGCTTGCGGCGGCGCATCTTGAAGATGCGCACCTTCTCGTGCTTGCCGTGCGCCACGACCGTGGCCTTCACCGTGGCACCGGACACCAGGGGCACCCCGATCTTCAGCTCGCCGCCGTTGCCGACAGCGAGCACCTGGTCGATGGTGATTTCCTGGCCGATGTCCGCAGCAATCTGTTCTACCTTGATCTTGTCGCCGGCAGCAACGCGATACTGCTTGCCACCGGTTTTTATGACCGCGTACATGGTTGACCTCTCTAGGGGGTGAGGGGCGAAACACCCCTCAGGAACGCTCCTGGAAGGAGCTTCACTTCTTCCGGATGCATTCCCGGAAAGCCCGCCACTATAGCATTGTTTGCGCGCGCTCACAAGTTGGCGCCGATGCGCGGCGGCCGGCAGTGAACCCTTTCTTATAATCGCCCAACTCTACGGGTTATCCCTTGACCGATTCCTCTTCCAGCGCCGCCAACGTCCTGTCCCTGATCGCCGACGACATGCGCGAGGTGGACGCCGTGATCGCCCGCCGTCTCGACTCCGGCGTTCCGCTCGTGGGGGAGGTCTCCCGCTACATCATTTCCTCGGGCGGCAAGCGGCTGCGCCCGGCCCTGCTGCTGATGATCTGCGGCGCGCTGGGCTACCGCGGCGCGCAGCGCCACAACCTGGCCGCCGTCGTGGAGTTCATCCATACCGCCACGCTGCTGCACGACGACGTCGTCGACGAATCGACGCTGCGGCGCGGCCGCGCCACCGCCAACGAGAACTTCGGCAATCCCGCCAGCGTGCTGGTGGGCGACTTCCTCTATTCGCGCGCCTTCCAGATGATGCTGGACGCACACGACATGCGCGTGATGGAGATCCTGGCCGACGCCACCAACGTCATCGCCGAGGGCGAGGTCATGCAGCTGATGAACATGCACGACCCCGGGCTCGACGAGCCGGCCTACGTGCAGGTGATCCGCTCCAAGACCGCCAAGCTGTTCGAGGCCAGTGCGCGCCTCGGCGCCGTGCTCGCGAAGGCGAGCCCGCAGCTCGAACAGGCCTGCGCCGACTACGGCCAGGCCCTGGGCACCGCCTTCCAGGTGATCGACGACGTGCTCGATTACGCCGGCGAGGCCTCCGAGATGGGCAAGAACCTGGGCGACGACCTGCGCGAAGGCAAGGTTACCCTGCCCCTCATCGCCGCCATGCGGCGCGGCTCGGAATCGCAGCGTGCGCTGATCCGCCGGGCCATCGAGACCGGCGGCATCGACGAGCTCGATCACATCGTCGCCATCGTGCGCGAGACGGGGGCGCTGGACGTGGCCCACCAGGCCGCCGCGGCCGAGGCGCAACGGGCGGTGTCAGCTGCGCAACAGCTCCCCTTGAATGAGCATGCTCAGGCTTTGGTACAATTGGCGGCTTCGCTGCTGCAGCGGCGTTACTGAAGCGATTCAGGACGCGCTGCCGGTGGCAAATCGGGGTGTAGCTTAGCCTGGTAGAGCGCTACGTTCGGGACGTAGAGGCCGGAGGTTCGAATCCTCTCACCCCGACCAGGTTTTCCTCACGAATCGGGCCCTTCGCGGGCCCGATTCGCATTGTTGCAGCGGCCGGGCTGCAGCGCCCCATGGCCAGGCGCCACGGGCGTACATTCCGCTTCCCTCAAGGCCTGCCAGGAAGGCAAGCATGCAGCTGAGAACGCTTTCGGCGCTCCTGCTCCCCCTTGCGCTCTTCTTCGCCACCTCGCTCGCCGGCGCGCAGAAGGGCCAACTGCAAACCGGCACCGCAGCCTTGGCCGACTGGAGGTCCGACGCCCCCGACGCCAGGCATTCGTTACATCTGATCACGCACTCGGCACTGTCATTCGCAAAGTGCCCGTGACTTCCTACCAACGGCGGCGGCTGACGTTAGCCTCGTGCATTTACTTCAACTCGGCTTTTCGGGATGATCAAGCCTGAACCTCTATCCCGGGCTCAGACTGTCAAGTCCCGAGCCACGCAACGACACCACCCATGGCCGCAGTCGATCCCGCCCTAGAAGCCTCAGCCCTGGCGCTGCCGGGGCTGGGCCGCGCGCTGGTCGTGGCCGGCAAGCTGGGGCAGAAGGCTGCCGAGGACATCTACCGCAAGGCCAAGGCCAACCGCACCAGCTTCATCGCGGAACTCACGGGCTCCGGCGCCGTCTCCGCCTTCGACCTGGCGCACACCATGTCCGGCGCCTTCGGCGCACCGCTGCTCGATATCGACGCCATCGACACACAGCGCCTGCCCAAGGGCCTGCTCGATCCGAAGATCTGCTCGGAAATCCGGGTGGTGGTGCTGTCCAAGCGCAACAACCGCCTGATCGTCGCCACCGCGGACCCCTCGGACCAGCAGGCGGCGGAAAAGATCAAGTTCGCCACCCAGATGGGCGTGGACTGGGTCATCGCCGAATACGACAAGCTGACCAAGATGGTCGAGGCCCAGGCCGCGACCACCTCGGAGCAGATGGACAGCATCATCGGCGACGACTTCGAGTTCGACGAAGGCTCGATGGAGCAGAACGTCGTCGAGGACGACAACGCTGCCCCCGACGTCGACGACGCCCCGGTCGTCAAGTTCCTGCACAAGATGCTGCTGGACGCGATCGGCGCGCGCGCCTCCGACCTGCACTTCGAGCCCTACGAGCACACCTACCGCGTGCGCTTCCGCATCGACGGCGAGCTGCGCGAGATCGCCTCGCCGCCGGTGGCGATCAAGGACAAGCTCGCTTCCCGCATCAAGGTGATCTCCCGCATGGACATCTCCGAGAAGCGGGTGCCGCAGGACGGCCGGATGAAGCTCAAGGTCGGCCCCGACAAGGTGATCGACTTCCGGGTCTCCACGCTGCCCACCCTCTTCGGCGAGAAGATCGTGATCCGGATCCTGGATCCGAGCAGCGCCAAGCTGGGCATCGAGGCCCTGGGCTACGAGATCGAGGAGAAGGAACGCCTGCTGACGGCGATCTCGCGGCCCTACGGGATGATCCTGGTGACCGGCCCGACCGGCTCCGGCAAGACGGTGTCGCTCTACACCTGCCTGAACCTGCTGAACAAGCCGGGAGTGAACATCTCCACCGCGGAAGACCCGGCGGAAATCAACCTGCCCGGCGTGAACCAGGTGAACGTGAACGACAAGGCGGGCCTGACCTTCTCGGCGGCGCTGAAGTCCTTCCTGCGGCAGGACCCGGACATCATCATGGTCGGCGAAATCCGCGACCTGGAAACCGCCGACATCGCGATCAAGGCCGCCCAGACGGGCCACCTGGTGATGTCGACGCTGCACACCAACGACGCGCCCGCCACG
>Ga0255338_1005328_pt1 | contig 11998 bp, 10 predicted proteins | sample MeOH1_35cm_T4_19_FD_203715 | JGI IMG/M metagenome (GOLD analysis project Ga0255338, IMG submission 203715) | Sandy soil microbial communities from University of British Columbia, Vancouver, Canada - MeOH1_35cm_T4_195 | ecosystem: Engineered > Artificial ecosystem > Sand microcosm > Unclassified ... | reverse complement strand
TGAACTCGGAGTCGGGGAGGTTCTTCTCCATGGAGAGGCGCACGAGGTCGGCGGCGACGTCGCCGGGGACCTTGCCGTCGGTCATGTGCTTGTAGCCGTTGGCCCAGGTGGAGAGGGTGTCGGCGGATATCTTCTTGCGGTAGCCGTACAGGGCGACGCCCTCGACGACCTCGGGATCGGCGCCGCGCGACATGGCCTGGTAGGCGGCGAAGGCGACGTCGGCGGTGCGCTCGGGCGGGGCCTGGTCGAAGGAGCCCTCGGTGAGGATGTGGAGCACCACGGGGATCGCCTTCGCGCGCTGCGGGTTGACGACCTGCACGCCGTAGTCGGCGAAGCGGTCCTTGATGGCGGACATCAGGGCGGCGCGCTCCGCGGGCTCGTAGGCCTTGTCGGAGTCGAGGGCCTCGCCGAGGGTCTCGAGGACGTTCTTGCGCGGCTGGGCGGCGGCGGGGAGGGCGAGGAGGACGGCGAGCGTCAGGAGGAGGGGTCTCATCGTTTGGTCCTGTTCTTGATCTCCTGGCGCATCTCGTCGCCCATCTCATCCATCTTGGAGATCTCGGCTTCGATGAGCTCCTCGGGGGAGAAGGGCTTGCTCTCGGTGATCATCACCGGCTTGGGGAGAGGATCGGCCGGGCGGACGCGCGGAGCGGGCGCGGGAGCCGGGGAGGCGGCGACGGGGGCGGCGGCGGCCGTCATCGGCGCGGGGACGGGATCGGGGACCGAGGCCATCAGAGCGGGCGGCGTCACGATCGGGGCCGCGGAGCCGTAGGCGAGCTTCTCTCCCTGGCCGGAGAGCCAGCGCTTGGCGATGTCGGACTTGACCGCGAAGTTGACGGAGGTGATGGCCAGGCCGTCGGCCGCCTTGCGCGACATGAGGGTGTTGACGCCGACGAGGCGGCCGGAGGCGTCGAGCAGCGGGCCGCCGGAATTGCCGCGGTTGATGGAGGCGTCGGTCTGGAAGGCGTCCTTGCCTTTGACGCCGCCGAGGTCGGCGAGCACGGTGCTGATGACGCCCGTGGTGAGCGTCCACAGGCCGCCCTGCTCGGGGTGGCCGATGGCGGCGACGCGGTCGCCGACGGAGACGGTGTCGGGGTGTCCCAGGGCGATGGCGGGCGTGCCGCCGGGGAGGCGCTCGACCTCGAGCAAGGCGAGGTCGAGTCCGGAGTCCCAAGCGAGGACCTTCGCGGGAACGGCGTCGACGAGGTCGCGCTGGGGGTCGCCGGTGAGCTTGGCGGGCTTGAAGTAGACGCTGACGCGGGACCAGGGACGGCGCGTCGAGTCCGAGATCACCACGTGGGCGTTGGTGAGGATGCGGCGGCGCCCGGCGTCGACGACGGAGCCGGTGCCGAGCTCTCCCGTGCCGCCGGAGGCGGAGCAGAGGATGAGGACGACGGATTTCGCGGCCTTCTGGTAGACGGCCTTGGGCTCGAAGGCGATGGAGGGCTCCGGCGCGGCCGGGGCGGCGTCGTCCTTGGCGAGGACGGCCGGAGCGGAGGAGGCGGGGGCGCGGCCTTTCAGCTCGGCCTTGGCCAAGGCGGCGTAGACGTAGCCCGCGAGGAGGTGGGCCTTGGCTTCCGCCTCCGGCGTCAGCTTCTTCTGCAGCCACGAGTCGGAGAGGCCCTTGAGGGTCTCGTCGAGCTTGGCGGCGTCGGCGCCGGCGGTCCAGCCCGGAGCGGCGGCGCGGGCGGGGGACGGGGCGGCGGCGAGGAGGCGGGCGTAGGCGCCCCAGCCGGCTTTCACCAGCTCCTTGTCGTCGATGCGCGCGGCGGGGCCGGAAAGGAGCGCCAGGACGGCCGGAGCGGGGGAGGGCTTGCGCGGCTCCTTGGCCCATGACTCGAGGGCGGAGGCGGCCTCGCCGCGGGCCTCGGGCGCGCCGACGATGGAGAGGGCCTGCACGAACTGGGACGCGGCCAGCGCCTCGTAGACCGGGCGCAGGGCGTTCTCGTCGGCGGCCGAGGCGTCGGGACGGCGCAGGGCCGCGCGCAGGGCGCCCGCGCGGTCGAGGAGGAGCCCGTCGAGGTCCTCGCCCTGGTCCGTGGGGATGCCGCCGCGCACCGCCGCGACGGCGGCGTGGCGCCGCGCGTTGCGGACCGCGGGGGCGCCCAGGTAGGAGGAAACGCGCTTGAACAAAGCGGAGAAGGAGGAGGAAGATTCGGCCGCGCCGGAGGGGAGGGCGGCCGTCATCAAGGCGGCGACGAGGAGGTGGCGCATGAAGCGATTATGTCCTCCGCCGACCCCCTTGTCAAGGCGCGGCAGAATGTTAGAATCCGCCCATGGCACGCGCCCGGCTGTGGCTGAAGATCACCGGCTCTTTCGTCCTCCTCCTAGCTCTCGGAGCGGGGGCGGCCCTCGTCGCGCTCAAGGCCTTCTTCCCGGAGCCCAAGGCCCGCGCCTACGCCGTCGGCAAGGCCAGCAAGCAGCTCGGCCGGGAGGTGCGGCTCAAGCGCATCGACGCCGGCCTGACAGGACTCCACCTGCAGGGCCTGGAGGTCTCCGAGCGCCCCGATTTCACGGCTGGCACCTTCCTGAGCGTCGCGACCTTCAGCCTGCGCCCCAGCTGGAAGGCGCTGCTGCGACGCGAGCTCGTCGTCGCCTCGGCCTCGGCCGACGGCCTCAAGGTCAGCGTCGTCCGGAACGCGGACGGCTCCTTCAACTTCGACACGCTCGCCTCCTCGGGGACCGCCCCGGCGGCCGCGGCGAAGCCCGCCGAGGGCCCGGCTCCCGAGTTCAACATCCGTCGCCTGCGGGTGTCCGGCGGCGAGGCGCTGTACCTCGACAAAGGCACCGGCGCCGCCTGGTCCGCTTCGGAGCTTTCCGTGAAGCTCGACGACTTCAGCCTCTCCGAGCCCTTCTCGCTCGACGCCTCCGGACGGGTCAAAGGAAAAGCGGGCGAGCGTCCAGTCGACGCCGCGCTGGCCTTCGCCGGCACGGTCCATCTCGGCCGCGGCGCGCGCGACAAGTTCCGCCTCGAGTTCAAGCGCCTGAGCGTCGAGCAGGAGGGGCTCAAGCTCTCGGCGAAGGGGAAGGTCTCCGGCCTCGACGCGCCCGACGCCTCCCTCGAGGCGACTTTCTCCGCCGCGGGGAAGACCGTGCTCGAAGCGGGCGGGACCTTGCGCGCCTCGGCGCCCGGCGCGGACGGCGCCCGCGCGGTGGACGCGGACCTGAAGCTCAAGACCCCCGGCCTCGACACCGTCCTGCTCGCCAAGTGGGCGCCCGGGGCGGGCGTTCCCGCCCTGGCCATCCCGGCCGCGGAGGCCTCGCTCGTCGCCCGCTACGAGGGAGGCGCGGCCGCGGTGAAGAGCTTCCGGGCGTCCTGGAGCGGGGGGACGGTCGACGGCTCCGGCCTCGCCAAGGGCCTCGGGGGGAAGACCCCGTCATACGAGGGGCGGGCCAAGTTCGGCGTCGACGTGCCCGAGATCCGCGCCGGGCAATATCCCTTCCTCAAGCTCCCGCCCAAGTCCTTCATCCCCGCCATGCGCCTCGACGGCGAGGGCGCCCTCGCGGGGGGAGAGCTCACGATCGCCTCGCTCTCCGCCAAGTTCAAGCAGGGCACGGCGTCGGCCTCGGGCGTCGTGCGCAAGCTGACCTCGGCCAAGCCCGTCCCGGACCTCGCGCTGCGCTTCGCCGTGGACCTCCCGGCGTTCGAGGTCTCCGAGCTTCCCGATGTCGTGCCCGCCATGGCGCGCGACTTCAAGGCCCCCGCGATGCGGGTCGACGGCGACGCAAAGATCCGGGGAGACGACCTCCTGCTCGACAAGGTCGTGATCACCGGGAAGAGCGGCTCCGTCAAGCTCGCCGGCACCGTGGCGAAGGTACTTTCCGGAGAACCTGCGCCTGACGTGGAGATTCAAGCGAACCTCGACCTCGACCCGCTCACCGACAAGGATCTTCCCTTCCCGGGAGTCCCGCCGGGCCTCGAAATTCCCTCCTCGCGGTGGGAGGCCGACCTGTCCTACTCTCCCCGCACGATCCGGCTGCGAAAACTAGAAGTGAAGATCGGGAGCAACGAGCTGTCCGTGGTCGGCGGAATCTCGGACCCCGCGGGGCGCGGCGCCTTCGATCTCAACATCGTCGCCAAGCGCTTCGTCCTCGCGGAGTTGACGCGCCTGACGCCCCAGACCCGCGACCTGAAGCTGTCGGGCTCCGGGGTTTTTCAGGTCGCCGTCACGGGAACCAAGGAAAATCCGGTTTACGCCGGCAATCTTCAGTTCCGGAACGTCGGCGCCACGATCGCGGAGCTGCCTCTGTCGGACTTCAACGGCAGGGTCAAGGTCGAGATGGACAAAATCAACTTGCCGAACTTGCAAGGCAAGGTCGCCGACGGCTCACTGACGATGTTCATGACGATCACTGACTATACGAAGATCCCTAAAATCGAACTTTCGGCCGAGCTCGATCGTTTCGATCTCGGGAAGTTCCTGGCGGCCCAGAAGAAGCTGCAGAAGGACTCACAGGCGGCGAAGGCCGCCAAGGCGGAGCGGACGGGCAAGCCCGTCGAGGCGAAGCCTTCTCGGCCGTTTCGCACCAGCGGCGAGGTGAAGATCGGCTCGCTCGTTCACCCGAACGCGCAGGTGCAGAAAGTCGTCGCGATTTGGGATTTGTGGGGCGTGACCCCGGACATGAAGACGCTCAACGGAAGTTCGAGGATCGACGTCGGCGGAGGAGAGCTCCGCTCCGTCGGCGACATGGCCCTGCAGTCGCGCGTCGCGAAGGTCCTTCTCTATCCGGTCCTGATCTTCCAGAAGATCGGCTTCGGCGTGGACCTCAATCGCCTGACTGACCTGAGGATCGCGGGCGATTACCTGTTCAAGGATGGGGTGATGACCCTGAGACGCTCCGAACTGGGCTCGAGCGCGGCTCAGGTCTCCGCCGTGGGCACGATCGACCTGCCCGCCGAACTACTGGACCTGACCGTGACCGCCCAGGTCGGCCGCATCAAGCCGGTCGATGTGGCCGTCGGCGGCACGGCGGCGAAACCCGTCACGAAGGTCAAGTACGGCAAGTTCATCGGCGATATCCTTCGTCGGGCTGCCGATGAAGTTATTCCGCAGACGCCCTGAACTTGACCTCGCGGATGTCGACGTCCTGAATGATCGGGTATTTCTTCGGCGCGTAGGCCAGCGCTTTGGCATACACCTCGATCAGGGGGCGCGGGCCGCTCACGCGCCAGACGGCGGCGGTCTCCGCCGCGTTCAAGTTCACCGAGACCAGGATTTCCCGCAAAGTCCAGTCCCTCGCCCCGGCGGCGGGATCATTATCTCTGAAACTGCCGACGAACATGTCGGGGCGCAGCACCCCTTCGAGGACCGCTCGCGATTTGAATCGGGCCTTGATCTCGAGACCGAGGTTGCCTTCGGACCCCGTCCAGAACAGCCGTTGCGCGACGCGCACTCCAGGGTCGGACGCCTCGCGCCTCGTGGCATCCTCCTTGGTGAATCGAAAGAACGCGGCGCGCTTCACGTCGTCGTTCCAGTAGTTCATCAAGATCCCGCGATAGTAGTCGCCCCCGATCAAGGTCTTCAGCAGGCCGGGTTTCGCCTGCGGGCGGGTTATCAGGTGCGCGTAGTGCTCGTGAGCCTCGTCGAAGCCCAGGAGCCCCGGAACCATGTACACCCAGTAGTCGCCCATGAACGCGAGCTCTCGGCCGCCGACGGTCGTCAAGGTGCGCGCGATGAGGCCCGTGGAGAAATAAACGGTGAACGATGCGTCGCTCGCCTTGCCGACCTGCGCGCCCACTGCGACGTACGTCCCCGGCGGGACGTCCAAGGCGTAGAAGAGGCCGCCGCTTGAATAATCCGAGGGGATGACTCGAGGTTGGAACAGGCCGTTCTCCCCATCGACCTTGGCGAAGTAGACGACGGTGGGCTCAAGCCTGAGGATCGCGATCGGCGCTATGAGCGAGACCGAGATGCCGAGACTCGCGTTCTTGAAGGCCTCCGGCTGACCCCGCTGCCGCATGCGGACGGTGCACGAACAGAGCAGGAGCGCCAGGAGCGGCGCCGCGAGCCTCAGAACGCGCATACCGGTAGGCCTGACACCGAGTCCTATAAGTTCTCGAAGAAGTCGGCGATCGCGGCGGCGGTCTTCTCGGCGGCCTTCCTGGCCAGGCCGCCCGCGGCGCGGCGACGGGCCTCGCCGGCGTCGGCGGAGGCCTCGCGCTCGGAGACGTCGAAGCGGGAGAAGGTCTTGTCCTCGCGGCCCTCCTTGAGGGTCACGGTCGCGGTGGCGCGGGACCACTTCCAGCGGGCGTCGCCGCCCGTGACGGGCTCGGCGGCGGAGCGGGACTCGACGACCAGGTCGCCCTTGTCCCCGGCGTTGCCGCGCTTGGCCATCATCCCCGAGGCGACGAGCCCGGTCACGATCCCTGTCTCGACCTCGTCGGAATTGTCGCCGGAGGCGATCACGACCACGTCGAGCGCGGCCAGGGCCTTCGACGCGGCGGCCTTGGCCGCGGAGACGTCGACCGTCGACGCCAGGGGACCGCCGCCGAGCACGCGGCGGTCGTTCTCGAGGTCGAGGCGGCCCTTGAGCAGAGCGGAGAGCTTCGCGGCGGCCTTGGCGCGCTCGAACTTGTCTTCGGCGGCGTCGAGGCGGGTCTTCCACTGCTGGGCGTCGGCGTCGAGCGCGGAGGTCTTCTCGGCGACGGCGGACAGGGCCTTGCCCTTGTTCAAGACGGCCAGCGCGTAATAGCGCCCCGTCGACCCGTCCTTCCAGCGCTCGACGACCTCGGTGCCCTCGAGCATCTTCTTGGAGGCGGTCTGGACGTTCTGCGCGACGGCCTGCGAGAACGAGGTGTTCGTCCTGCCGCCCTGGTTGACCGTGGTCTCGCTCTCGTCGACGACGGTGTTCACGCTGACGGCGCTGGAGAACACGCGGGAGATCTCGCCGCGGGCCCGGTCGGCGGCGGAGCCCTCGTCGTCCCCGCTGCCCACGCCGAGGACGTTCTGCGCGCGCGTCCAGCGCGGGCTCTCTCCTTCCACCCAAGCGGGGCGAGCGCCGCCCGAGGAAGTCTTGTGCGCGGAGGACCCTCCGCAAGCCGACATCAGGGAGAGGGCGGCGGAGAGCGCGAGGAGGTTCATGTTTTTCATAGAGCGGTCCTGTCGTGGAGGTAGGTTCGCCGTCCCTTGCGGATGACGACGTCTTTGAAGGTCTGGGTCGAGAGCACGGCGCCCGTCGGCCCCTGGTAGCTGACGGCCACGTCGTGCGTGCCGGCGGGCAGGCGCAGGCGGGCGACGCGGAACTGGGCGGGCAAGGTGGCCCACGCGCGGGTGTCGGCGCCCTCGGTGGCGGCGGAGGTCGCGGCGCTGCCCGCCTGGGCCAGCAGGTGCTGCCAGGAGTTCTTGCCGTACTTCTTGGCGACCTCGTCGGAGACCGCCTTGGCGAGGACGAACTTGACCGTCGCGCGCGCGATGGCGCGGGTGCGGATGACGGCCTGGCGCTCCGCCAGGTCCTTCCGGGCGATGGCCGCCAGGTCGGAGGCGAGCTCGGTCTGGGCGCTCACCCCGGCGGCCTCCACGGCGGAGCCGGCGATCAGGAACGGGTCCTGGACGTAGTCGGGGTAGGAGACCGTGATGGACTGGCCGAGCAGGCCGGCGCGGATCGCGTTCTTCGCCTTGGCGGACTCGGCCTCGTCGTCCTTGGAGGCGTCGAGGGCGATGGCCGCGTCGCGCCAGGCCACCGAGAAGGACTTGCTCACCTTGCGGGGAGCGACGCCGTTGTAATGGAGGAAGACGAGCTCGCCGCCGCCGTTCTTCTCGCCGACCGGCTCGAGCGCCGGGGTCGGCGTGCCATAGGCGGCGGCGTAGGCTTTGTAGGCGGCCCGGGACTTCTCCCGGGCGATGCGCGCGTCGTCGAGGCGCCCGTCGTCCTCGTATAGGAGGCTGGCGAGGAACTGGCCGAAGGCGTCGTCCTTGTAGGCGGTCTTCTTCCCGTTGTAGACGTCGGCGTATTCCTGGAGCAGGCGGGAGAGCTTGCGCACCTCGACGAGGGCGCCCTCGAGGTCGCCGAGGAAGGTGAAATTGAGCGCGCGGTAGACGTTGACCATCGCCCGCTCGAAGCGCTCGCCGGCGTACTCGGTCGTGTTGTCGTTCAGGAGGAGGGTGCCCGCGGCGCGCGAGACGCTCTTGGTGTAGAGCTCCTCCATGCGCCGCTCGGCCGTGTCGAGGCTCGCGTCGCTCTCCTTGAACTTGCCGGCGTCGTGCTGGACGGCGCCGCGGTCGAGGTAATAGAGCACCTGGTTCTTCTTCCCGTAGGAGGTCTCCTTGGCCTGCTCGACGCGGGCCAGGGCCCCGTCGTAGTTCCGGCCGGCGATCATCCCGTTGACCTGCTTGCGCATCTCGCCGGAGGGGCCGCCGCAGGCCGCAAGGACCAGGGGGAGGAGGAGAAAAGGGACGGCCCCGCCTCTCTGGGGAGAAAGGCGGGGCCGTTTAACGCCCATCAGAGCCTACCAGCCGGCCTTGGAGCGCTTGACGAACTTCTTGATCTTCTTCTGGCCGTTCCAGGCGATCTTGTTCGACTTCATGTTGAGCAGCTTGAGGTTCGTCTGGTAGTAGACGACGGCCTTGCCGCCCTCCTGGTCGACGATCTGGTTGAGCGTCCCGCTGAGCATGTAGTTCGCGCCCGTCTCCTTGCCGTGGGCCGTGCGCGTCTCCTCGGAGGCGTTCGTGTCCTGGTCCAGGCGCTCGTCGCGGACCTCTCCGCGCTCGCCCTTGCTCGCCACGAACTCGACCTTCCCCGAGTTGATCAGCGCGCGCTGAAGCTCCTCGACGAAGGTGTCCGTGTTGATGTGCTCCTGGGACTGGTTGCGCACGGTGCCCACGATGACGGTCGGCTCCTTGCCGCCCGTCTCCTTGAGCGCCCGGGGGTACCAGGCCTGCGCCAGGCAGTCGGTGATCATCTCCTCGGCCACGAGGCGCGAGTCGGTGTCGTTCCAGCGGCCGCTGACGTCCTTGACCTCGCCCGCGTCCATGCGCTGCACCGAGGTGCCGCCGCACGCGGAGAGGACGAAGGCCAGCCCGATGAGGGGGAGGGCCTTGCGCATCTTAATGCTTCGCCTCTTCGGCCGCGAGCTCGTCGAAGGCCTTCTCGGCGTTGGCCTTCACGTAGTCGCGGACCTTGGCGTCGAGCTCCTTCGACTCGTTGAGGCTCTGCTGCACGGCGGACATGTCGAGCTTGACGAGCGAGAACAGCGTCCCGTCCGCCGGGTCCTTCCAGTGGTCGACCGGGATCGAGCCGTGGAGGGTGAACTTGGCGAAGTTCTTCATCGTGTTGGAGACCATCTGCTCCTCGGAGGACTTCGTCATGTCGCCGGCGGTGATGGAGGCCATGTAGTCCTTCGTCAGCGTGGTGACGTAGGAGTTCATGATCTTGGCGAGCTCGGCGCGGCCGCGGTCGTCGGCGGCGGAGACGGCCAGCGCGCGGTTGCGGATGCCCTGCGCGATGCCGACGCCGTAGAACACCTGCTTGCCGTCCTTGTCCTTCATGGCGCCCGAGCCCTTGTTCACCCATTCCGGGGCGTTGTTGGCGATCGGAGACTTCTTGGCGCCGCCGCAGGCGCCCAAAGCGAGGGCGGCGACGAGCATCAAGGCGATGCGGCTGAAGCGGTTGCAGTTCATGTGTCCTCCTGCGGAGCCTCGGGCCCCGCATTTCCGAAGTCTAACAGACGGGGGGGGCCATGTCAAGAATGCGCAATGTGACCAAGGTCACCCCCGATTTATGTATCATGCGGCATGGCGTCCCCCGACGAAAAGAACCTGGTGTGGCTCGACCTCGAGATGACGGGCCTCGAGCCCGAGAAGGACTTCATCCTGGAGATCGCCACCGTCGTCACCGACGGGGAGCTGAACGTCCTGGCCGAGGGGCCCTGCCTGGCGATCCATCAGCCCGACGACATCCTCCACGCCATGGACCCGTGGTGCGTCGAGCAGCACGGCAAGTCGGGCCTCACCCAGCGCTGCCGCGACTCGCAGGTCACCGTCCTCGAGGCCCAGGTCCAGACCTTGGCCTTCCTATCTCCCTGGTGCGCTCCGGGCAAGTCTCCCCTGTGCGGCAACACCATCGGCCAGGACCGGCGCTTCCTCGTCAAGTACATGCCGCGCCTGCACGACTACTTCCACTACCGCTCGATCGACGTCTCTTCCATAAAGGAGCTCGTCTCGCGCTGGTACCCCGAGCAGAAGTACGTGTACTCCAAGAGCAAGCAGCACCTGTCCCTGGCGGACGTGCACGAGTCCATCGCCGAGCTGAAGCACTACAGGAAGAACGTCTTCAAGTAGCTCGCCCGCGGACTCGCACCGGTGCGAGTCCGCCCCTTGTTCCTCCGCCCCGAGAAGACCCTCATGCCAGGGACGCGCTGGCCGCTTTGATCGTGAAAGCGGCCATGGCATGGGGGCGATGAAGCCGGCCGGATCCTGATGCGCGGTCAAAGATAAAATAAGTACGGCCCCCGGCGTTTTCTCCGCCCGGGGGCCGTTTTGCTTCTCGGGGTTAGTTTAACCCACGCTCCGGGAAGCCGCCATGGACGCCGGGTCGATTGTGGATGACGCGGCGGTTAACGTCAGTTCCCGACGGACTTGCGGTCGGGGTGGCCGTTGATGCCCTCGCAGCCGCACGAGTCGGGGTGGGGCTCGCCTTCCTTCCAGCCGTCCTTCTCGAGCTGGGTCTTGACCCAGCACGGGTAGCACAGCATCAGGCGGTTGATCGGCTTGTTCTCCCCGCAGCGCATGCACATGCCCTTGGAGGGCGGGGCGCGCTTGGGGATGCGGGCGAGGTCTATCTCCTCGTCCGGCTTCTCCTGCAGGTCCGGCTCGGCCGGGACGACCTTCTCGATCACGAGCTCTTCGGTCAAAGTCTTCGTCATATCCCCACACCTCGATTGCATTTCTTGCACCAGCCGCCGTGCTTGCCCTGCACGGACTTCCGGGCCAAGGTCACCGTCTCCTTGCACCCGGGGCAGGCGACGGTCCCGCCCGACGCGTCGATGGCCGGGAAATCCTTGTCGAACGCCTCCTTCGAGCCGTGCCGCGGCTGCAGCCACTGTCCGGGGGTGCTCACGACTTGGCTCCCTTCTCGTTGATCATCTTGACCAGCTCGTAGGGCAGGCCGAAGTGCTCGTTCTCCTCGACGGTCTCGAGCTCCTCGATCGTCTGGACGCCGTAGCGGTCCTTGCAGAGCGTGACGACCTCCTGGAAAAGGATCTCGGGGGCCGAGGCACCGGAGGTCAAGCCGAGGGTCTTCACGCCCTCGAGCCACTCGTCCTTGATGTCGGCCGCGCGCTCGATGAGGCGCGACTTGACGCCCTTGGCGAGGGCGACCTCGACGAGGCGGTTGGAGTTGGAGCTGTTCGGCGCGCCGAGCACGAGGAGGAGGTCGATCTGCGGCACCATCGCCTTCACCGCGTTCTGGCGGTTCTGCGTCGCGTAGCAGATGTCGTCCTTCTTGGGCGCGCCGAGCTTGGGGAAGCGCCGCTTGAGCACGGCCACGATCTCGCGCGTGTCGTCGAGCGAGAGCGTGGTCTGCGTGAGATAGGCGATCTTGTCGGGGTTGGGGACCTCGATCTTCTCGGCCTCCGCGACCGAGCCGACGACGATCATGTGCTCCGGAGCTTCGCCGAGCGTTCCGATCGTCTCCACGTGGTCGCGGTGGCCGATCAGCGCGATGGTGTAGTCCTTCTTCGCGAGAGCGATCGCCTCGAGGTGGACCTTGGTGACGAGCGGGCAGGTCGCGTCGATGATCTTGAGCTGGCGCGCGCGGGCCTCGGCCACGACGTCGGGGCCGACGCCGTGGGCGGAGAAGATCAGCCAGGACCCGTTGGGGACCTCGGTGAGCTCCTCGACGAAGATCGCGCCCTTCTGGCGGAGCTCGTCGACGACGTAGCGGTTGTGGATGATCTCGTGGCGGACGTAGACCTTGCCGCCGCACAGCTCGAGGGCGCGCTCGACGACCTCGATGGCGCGCACGACGCCGGCGCAGAAGCCGCGGATCTTCGCGATCACGAGCT
>Ga0255338_1005327_pt1 | contig 12000 bp, 9 predicted proteins | sample MeOH1_35cm_T4_19_FD_203715 | JGI IMG/M metagenome (GOLD analysis project Ga0255338, IMG submission 203715) | Sandy soil microbial communities from University of British Columbia, Vancouver, Canada - MeOH1_35cm_T4_195 | ecosystem: Engineered > Artificial ecosystem > Sand microcosm > Unclassified ... | reverse complement strand
AGGCACCAGTCGGCGGTGAAATAGAGGAAGACCGGCTTCCTGGCGGCGCGCAGGCTGGCGAGACGGGCTTCGTCGAAGGGCACGCCCCTTGCCGATGCCGCAGCGGCAGGCGCGTGGGTGGGGAGCAGCGTTGCGGCTCCGGCGAAGAGGATGAGCGCGGCGCAGACCACCGCCAGCCCGCCGCGCAGGCCGTACCGCTGCCTGCGTCCCAGCCACCAGAGACCGACCGCGAGGATCAGCGCCGCGCCGAGACCGAGAAGGATGGCCGGAACGCCCCTTTGCTGGCCGAGCAGCCACAGCAGGCCAAGCGCGGTCAGCGCCATGGGGATCGCCAATATCTTCTGAAGGCGCCCCATCCACGGACCGGGCTTGGGCAGGCGGGTGCGGAGCGCGGGGACATAGGCCAGCGCCAGAAAGGGCAGTGCCAGGCCAAGACCAAGCCCCGCGAAGATCGCCAGCGCCGCGCCGAGCGGCAGGACGAGCGCCGCCCCCATGGCCGCGCCCATGAACGGCCCGGTGCAGGGCGTAGCGACGAAGGCGACCAGCGCGCCGGTCCAGAAGGCGCCGGAAGCCCCACCCTTCCCCGCCAGCCTGTCGCCGCCGCCAAAAGCGCTGAGTTCGAACAGTCCGGCAAGGTTGAGCGTGATCGCCGTCACCAACAGCAGCAGCAGCAGGATGATGCGCGGGTCCTGCAACTGGAAGGCCCAGCCCACCGCCGTACCGGCGGCGCGCAGGCCAAGGAGCAGGCCACCCAGAGCGAGGCAGGTAAGGATGATGCCGAGACTATAGGCCAATGCTTCGTGCCGGACGATGCGCTCATCGCCGCCCGCGCGGGCAAGCTTCATCGCCTTGAGTCCGAGAATCGGAAAGACGCAGGGCATGATGTTGAGCAGCAGACCGCCCAGCAGCGCTCCACCCAGCGCGATCAGGACGGTGTGGAGCGTGGCGGACCGGACGGCGGGAACGGCGCCGGGCTGGGCCGTCAACAGGAAGCCCACATGATCGCCGGTGCGCAGGACGGCCTGGACCGGGCCGGATTTCAAGCCCTGCCCGGCTTCGGTTTCGATCAGCAGCCGGTCGCCCTGGCGCGTGACCTTTTGCGGGGCGGCATAGCGGGTCAGGCCATCGGCAAGCGCGAAGAGATGGACGTCGCGGGCGCTCGCCGCCGCCGGGAAGGGCACGGACAGGCGCAGGCGGCCATCGACAACCGCATAGCTCGCCTCGCTGCCCAGGGGGCGCGGAAGGTGGCTTCGCCAGCCGTCGAACTGCGCTCTGTTGCCGGACAGGATGGCGCCGTCGCCTGCGGTCAGGTCCAGCGTCAGTTCGGCGCCTTCGGGCACGCAAACCTTGTCCGTGCAGGCCAGCCAGTCGGCGCGGACCCGGATCGGCAGCTTCGTGCCTGCCGGGACATCCTGCGCGACGGTCAGGTTCGCCAGCACGCCATAGGGGCCTTCATAGACATGGTTCATCAGGCCCGAGATCAGCAGCGTCTCCGGCACCGGATAACGCAGCGCGCCGACGGTCACGCCCTTGGGCAACGTCCATTTGACCGTCATGCCCAGGCCCGCATCGCCCGGATTTTCCCAATAGCCGTGCCAGCCCGGCTCGGGCGTCATGGAAAAGGCGATGGCCGTGCTTTTCCCCGGCTGCGGCGTTGCGCTTTCGGTGGTCAGTTCCGCCGCGATATGGGGCGTGCCCTGACCAAAGGCGCCCTGCGCCCGCGCCACAGTCGGCGCGAGCAACAAAAAGACTGTCATCAGAAGGACATGAAAAAACCGCATCGGGCCTCTGTTCCGGTAGACGCAAGGGGGCTAGGTCCCGATGCATCCGCCGTCAAGGCATCAGAAGGTATCCCATAATGTTGAAAAATATCGTGGCCGCCCTGCTTCTGGCCAGTTCGCTGCCGGCCCTGGCCCAGACCCCGGCGGCGCCTCCCGCCCCGGCAACCGCTCCCGTCACTCCGCCCAAGCTGATCGTCGCCATCTCCGTCGACCAGTTTTCCGCTGATCTGTTCAGCGAATACCGGCAATATTACAGCGGCGGCCTCAAGCGGCTGACCGAACAGGGCATCGTCTTCCCTCGCGGTTATCAGAGCCACGCCGCGACCGAAACCTGCCCCGGCCACAGCACCATCCTGACCGGCAGCCGACCTTCGCGCACCGGCATCATCGCCAATAGCTGGTTCGACCTTGGCGCCGCCCGCGCCGACAAGTCGGTCTATTGCGCGGAGGATGAGACGCAGCCGGGAACAAGCAGCGACAATTATCAGGCCTCCCCGGTGCATCTGAAGGTGCCGACGCTGGGCGGACGGATGAAGATCGCCAATCCGGCCACCCGCGTCGTATCGGTCGCGGGCAAGGACCGCGCCGCCATCATGATGGGCGGGCCGACCGCCGATCAGGTCTGGTGGCTTGGCGGACCGAAAGGCTATGTCAGCTACAAGGGCGTGGCGACGCCGCCACTGGTGGCCAAGGTCAACGACGTCATGGCCCAGCGGCTGGCAGAGCCCAATCCCGGCTTCGAACTGCCACCGCAATGCGTGGCCAAGGATTTCCCGGTGAAGGCCGGGGACCGCACCGTCGGCACTGGCCGCTTCATGCGGGAAGCGGGCGATTACAAGGGGTTCCGCATCTCGCCCGAGCAGGACGCGATGACCCTGGCCTTCGCGGCGGCGGCGATCGAGAATATGGCGCTGGGCAAGCAGGCGCAGACCGACATCATCTCCATCGGCCTGTCAGCCACCGATTATATCGGCCACACCTACGGCACAGAAGGCACGGAAAGCTGCATCCAGGTCGACCGGCTCGACCGCGAGCTGGGAGCCTTTTTCGACCGGCTGGACAAGGATGGGCTGGACTATGCGGTGGTGTTGACCGCCGATCATGGCGGCCATGACCTGCCCGAGCGGCATCGGCTGAACGCCATGCCGATGGAGCAGCGCGTCGACAAGGCGCTGATGCCTAAGGCTCTGTCGGCGGCCATCGCGGAAAAGACCGGCATCTCGGGCAAGACCTTGATCTGGGGCGACGGCCCGGCGGGCGATCTTTATTTCGACCGTAGCCTGACAGCGGCGCAGCGGACCAAGGTGGAGGCCGCAACGCTCGCCCTGCTGCGCGCCCATCCCCAGGTGCAAACCGTGTTCACCAAGGCGGAGATCGCCGCCACGCCTTCACCTTCCGGCCCGCCGGAAAGCTGGTTGCTGATCCAGGAGGCGCGGGCCAGCTTCGACCCGCGGCGTTCGGGCGATCTGCTTCTGCTACTGAAGCCGCGAGTCATGTCGATCCCCGAACAGGCGGTGATGGGATCGGTCGCGACCCATGGCTCGCCCTGGGATACCGACCGCCGCGTGCCGATCCTGTTCTGGCGCAAGGGGCTGACTCATTTCGAACAGCCGCTGGGTATCGAGACGGTCGACATCATGCCGACGCTGGCCGCGCTGATCAAATTGCCTGTGCAGAAGGATGATATCGACGGTCGCTGCCTGGACCTGATCGCGGGGAATGGGGATAGCTGCGCCAATTAATATCAAGCACCGTGCTCCTGCGCAGGCAGGAGCCCAGTTCAAACCTGGCCTCATCGGATCAACTGTGGAACTGGGCTCCTGCCTGCGCAGGAGCACGAGGCGCTTAGCGCTGCCTAAATATTCTCCGCTATCCCTTCGCGTCCTTCCTCCACCAGCGCGTGAACGCGATGGGGGGCGGAGACTTCCACCCGGCTGGTGACTTCATAATGCGCCTTGGCCTGGCGGACATTGCTGTCGGCGGGCACGCTGTCGGTCAGCCAGACATTGCCGCCGATCACCGACCGGCTGCCAATGATGATGCGGCCCAATATCGTCGCGCCGGCATAAATCACCACATCATCCTCGATGATCGGATGGCGCGGCAGGGCCTTTTCCAGCGCGCCCTTCCCGTCCGCCGGAAAGCTGCGCGCGCCCAGCGTCACGCCCTGATAGATGCGCACCCGGTCCCCGACGATCGCCGTCTCCCCGATGACCACGCCGGTGCCATGGTCGATGAAGAAGCTGCGGCCGATCTTCGCGCCGGGATGAATGTCGATCCCGGTGCTGCCATGCGCGATTTCGGAGATGATCCGCGCCACCAGCGGCGCGCCCAATTGATAGAGCCGATGCGCCAGGCGATGATGGGTGATCGCCATCATCGATGGGTAGCAGATCAGCACCTCGTCCACGCTGCGCGCTGCCGGATCGCCCAGAAAGGCCGCCTCCACATCGCTGTCGAGCAGTTCGCGCAGGGCCGCCAGACTTTCCGCGAAGGCGCCGATGATGCGCGTCGCTTCCCGGTCCACGGTTTCGATCGGATCGTCCTTCATCGCGTAGATGAGTTCGAGCCGGATTTGCCCGTAAAGGCGGCTCAGCACCGTCTGCAACGTCTGGGCGACATAGGCGTCCTCATTATGCAGGCGCACGAAGCTGGGGCCGAGACGCAGCGGAAACAACGCACCGCACAGCGCCGCCATGATCTTGGTCAGCGTGGCGCGAGAGGGAAAGCCCTCCGCGCCATATTCGGCATGATGATCCTGCGCCTGCCGCCAGCGCCGCCGCACCGCGCCCAATTCGGCCGCCAGCCGGTCTATATCCCAATAACCCTGGGCGATTTCCTTTTCGCCTTCTGCCGTCATATGCGCCTCTTTTGATACAGGTGCCCGGCATAGCGCGGCATCTCGCTCCGCGGTAAATGAGTTTTGCTTGGGGGTGGGCAGATTCTCTTTGTCAGCGTTTCTGGACATCGGCCGGCAGATGCAGACAGATTTCCACCCTCAATCCGCCCTCCGGCCGATTGGCGAGGGTCAGATCGCCCCCCTCCAGCTCCACCGCCCGCGCAACGATGGCGAGACCCAGGCCAAGCCCCCGCGTGTTGCGCTGCCGCGCCTCGTCCAGCCGGGCGAAGGGCTTCAACACCTCATCCAGCTTGTCGCGGGGGATACCGGGACCGTCATCATCGACGCGGATCAGGACTTCCCGGTCTTGACGCGCCAGCGTGACGCGTGCGCGACTGCCATAATGCAGGGCGTTTTCGATGAGGTTGACGATCGCCCGGCGCAGGGTGAGCGAGCGCACCACCATTTCCAGATGGACGGGCCCGGCATAGTCCACATCCCTGCCCTGATCCTGAGAAGCGTCGACCACCGTCGCCACCAGCACCGCCAGATCGGTGCGCACCGGCGGCTCGCCATTTTTCTCGCCCCCCAGGAATGCGAGCAGCGAGTCGATCATCTCGCCCATTTCCGTGAGGTCGCCCTCGATCGCCTCCCGCGCTTCATTGTCGGGAAGGCTTTCCAGCCGCAGCCGCAACCGGGCAAGCGGCGTGCGCATGTCGTGCCCGACGGCGGCGAGCGTCTCGGTCCGCTCGGTGATCAGGCGATGGATGCGCGTCTGCATCGCGTTGAAGGCGCGGATGAGGTTGCGGACATCGTTGGAGCCGCCCTCCTCCATCACCACCTCGTCGCTGAGGCCGATCCGTTCCGTCGCCCTGGTCAGGTCGCGCAGCGGCGCCAGGGTGCGCCGGATCATCAGGCCGCCGACGATCAGCAGCGCCAGCACCGGGATCAGCGCCAATCCCATGCGCCCGATGGTGAAGGTCCATTTGCCGCCGCTATGCCGCATGCCGAAATAGAGCCAGCTTCCGTCCGCCAGCCTGAGGCCGCCGTTGATCTCAGACACGCGCCCCGGCGAAGCGAGCCTCAGCCAGAGACCCGATTGCTCCAGCGACGGTTCCCAGGTGATGATCTGACGGCGCATCCGCTCCAACCCCGGCGCCAGCGGCGGCGGCGGCGGCGAGGACGGAGTCCAATGCACGTCGTAACGGTCGGTGGTCAATTGCAGCGCCAACGCGTGACGCTCGTCCGGCGGTTGCTCGATCAGCAGCTTGCGGGCGATGACCAGATGCTCGGCCAGGCGCCGGGCCTCGTCATCCTGCAACGAAAGATGGTTGGCCCGCTCATAGACCAGCGTGCCGACGGCAAATTCCAGCATGAGGGTCAGCAGCAGGATCGCGAAAATCTGCCCGACCAGGCTGACATGCCGTCTCAAGCGCGGCTGACCTCCGCATTGAACATATAGCCGACGCCGCGAACCGTGGTGATCGGCGCCGACCGATCATCCGTCGTCAGCTTGCGGCGCAGGCGGCTGACGAGGACGTCGATGCTGCGGTCGCTGCTGTCGCCCATGCGGGTGCGGGAGAGCTCGATCAGCCGCTCGCGGGCGATGACGCGCTGCGGATGGCTGAGGAAGCTGCCCAGCAGGTCGAACTCCGCGCCGGTCAGGTCGACGACCGCGCCAGTAGGCGAGCGCAGTTCGCGGCGGGGGAAGTTGACGGTCCAGCCGTCGAAGCGCGCTTCATTTTCGCGATGCTCGTCCGGCCCGCGCTCCACGCCGACGCGGCGCAATATGGCGCGGATACGGGCGATCAGCTCGCGGGTGCCAAAGGGCTTGGGCAGATAATCGTCCGCGCCCAGTTCCAGACCGACGATACGGTCGGTCTCGCTGCCCTTGGCGCTGATGAAGATGATGGGAACGTCGCTCTTGCGCCGGATCTGGCGGCATAGGTCGATGCCGTTGGTCCCCGGCAACATGACGTCCAGCACGACCAGATCGACCGGTCCCGCCTCAAAGGCCACCCACATTTCCGGGCCGGAGGAGGCGGGACGAACCTGATAGCCATGTTCCTGCAACGCCCGCGCGGTCAGCGTGCGCAGCGGCGGGTCGTCTTCCACCAGGATGATGGTCGGGGCGGTCATGCCGGGAAGCAGGGAATTTTGCACATGGGGAGCGAGATAGGTGCCACCGGGCGGAGGGTCAACCGGACGTTGCCGCAGCAACAGGGCGAAGGAACCCTAGCAACAATTTGTCACGCTCGAGACAATCATCTGTCCTGCCGCAGCAATTTTTGTCATGCCGGGCCTCGCATGGAGGCCCGGCATGCATCGCGTCAGAAGGCGGCCGAAAGGGAGAAGACCAGCTGGCTGCGCGCGATCGACTTGCCGAAATTATCGGCGTCCTGAACCATGAAGTTCGGGCGGAGATAATTTTCCTCGACCCGCGCAATGTCCGTGTCGACATAGGCGATGCCCAGCGTCAGCGGCGTGCCGGGAATGGCGACGTCCGCGCCCACCAGCCAGTCGAGATATTTGCCGGTCGGCGCGACCGAGGTGCCGTTGGGACCAAGGCCGGAGTTGCCGTTCGACCAGCCCAGATGCGCCTTCAGCGTGACCGGCGTATTCGGCACGGCGCCGCTGATGTCGCCCCAGACATAGAGATTGTCTTCCTTGTCGCCCGGATCGAAGACGGTGCAGGCGGCATCGCTGCACCATTTGCCCAGCGCCTCCTGCTTAGGCGCATAGGCGACGCCGATCAGACCCTTGACCGGACCCAATTGGCTCGACAGCTTCACATAGGGTTCGGCAAAGTCGGTGATGTCCGCGCCCGAGGGATACATGTACCAGGTGAGGCCAACGTCCAGCGTCGCGCCGCCCAGCGGAATCGCATACCCGGCGAACAGGTCGAGTTCCATATTGGCGCCGCCGAACTGGCCCCAGCCGGCCAGGCTCGATCCCCAGGTGCCGACATAGACGCCGCTTTCATGCGTGGCGGTGACGCCGCCCTGAACGGCCATGGCCTTGTCGGACTGCGACACGCCGCGGAAGCGGTAGTCGGACACCAGCGCGACGCTGCCGGAAACGGTGACAGGGCCTGTGGACTCTTCCTGAGCGAAAGCCGGAGCGCTGGAAAGCAGCGCAAGCGCGGCACAGGCAATCTGATACTTCATGAACATTCCCCTTTTAGGCAAGAATGTTCCGTCCTGCGTCCGCTCCGTCCGAAGATCTGTTGTTTGTTCGTCTTCGATACCGGCGGATCGAAAGCAGATTACGGAGATATGAAGGGTTGGGGAAACGGCTTTTTCGCAGATGCGAAAGGGAAGGGCCGCACTGTGCTATAGGCAACACGATTATTTTCTTGGACCATTCCGAATGTTTCTATTTCATTTCTGTTCGACAACATAAAACCGCCGCATCACTGGGAGATGATGCGGCGGTTCGTTCATCGCCTGACGAGGGGGATGGGTGTCAGGCGACGAGGTGACGCATGCGGCCGGTGGCGCCGAACAGTTCGACCTCAGCCCCCGTGCCCCGGCGGCGATCGACCCATTCGCGGACCATTTCCGCGCACGTATGGTCGATATGGCCAAGGCGCTCGACATTCAGGATGACAAGGCGGCCGGCGGGTACGGATTCCAGCATGGCCGACAGCTTCGGCAGGCTGAGGAAGGTGGCGGTGCCATGCAACGCCACTTCATGCGCGTCGTCGCGCGCTTCTTCGTCCATGCCCAGGCGCAGGCGGCGAGCATGGGGCAGAAGCTCGATCAGCGACAGGCCGATGCCAACCAATACGCCGGTCAGCAGATCGGTCGCCACGACACAGATCAGCGTCGCCGCCCACACCACGGCCGGGAGCGGGCCGTAGCGGTGGAGGAGATGCTTCACATGGTCGACGCTGACCAGACGGATGCCGGTGACGACGAGAATACCCGCCAGCGCCGCCATCGGAATTTCCCGCAGCAGCCAGGGCAGCAGGGCAACGAAGCCCGAAATCCAGACGCCGTGCAAAATGGTCGACAGCCGCGTCTTGGCCCCGGCCTGGACGTTGGCGGAACTGCGGACGATCACGCCGGTCATCGGCAGCGCGCCCGCCACGCCGCAGAGCAGATTGCCGACCCCCTGCGCGCTCAGTTCGCGGTTGTAATTGGTGCGGACGCCGTCATGCATCCGGTCGACCGCCGCCGCCGACAGCAGCGTTTCGGCGCTGGCGATGAAGGCGATGGCGATGGCCGTGGTGATGACGGCCGGGTTCATGAGCTGCTGGAGCAGCCCCTGTTCCGGCAGCGAGATCGCAGCGACGATCGATTCAGGCACGACCACGCGCGCAACCGGCAGGCCCAGGAAAAAGGCGACCAATGTCGCCAGCACCACGCCGACCAGCGCGCCCGGCAGCAGCTTCATCGAGGCGGGGCGCAGCTTTTCCCAACCCAGCATGCCGCCGATGGTGACCAGGCCGACCGCGAAGGCGGTGGCCGCGTCCTGGTTGGAGAGGCCGAAAAGCTGACCCGGCATGGCGACCAGATTGGCAAGGCCGCTGGACAGCGGCTTGTCGTCGAACAGCACATGGAACTGGCCGACGACGATCAGCACGCCGATGCCCGCCAGCATGCCGTGCACCACGGCGGGCGAGATGGCGCGGAACCAGCCGCCGACGCGCAGCAGCCCCGCAACCACCTGAATGGCGCCGGCGAGGATCAGGATCGGGCCAAGGGCGGACAGCCCCTGTTTCTGCACGATTTCGAAGACGATGACAGCCAGACCCGCCGCCGGGCCGCTCACCTGCAGGGGCGATCCCGCGAACAGGCCGACGATCAGGCCGCCGATCATGCCGGTGATCAGACCCTTTTCCGGCGGCACGCCGGAGGCGATGGCGATGCCCATGCAGAGCGGCATCGCCACCAGAAAGACGACGATGGAGGCCGTGAAGTCGCGGCTGAAAGTGCCGCCGGAAAATGCCTTGAGCATGGACTTACTCCGCAGCCTCGGCATAAGCGACATCGGCCGCCAGACGCCGGGCATGCGGCAGCGCGACGGGCAGCGGCTGGCCTTCGCGCAGGGGCAGGAAGCGGCCGGTCTCGCCGTCCAGACCCAGAACCTGACCCGCATGAATGTCGACATACCAGCCGTGCAGCGCGATCTCGCCGCGAGCGATGCCCGACGCGACCGAGGGATGGGTGCGCAGATGGGCGAGCTGGACCACGACATTTTCCAGCGCCATGTTGCGCAGCTTCTCCGCGTCGCTCAGATCGGCGGGATAGCTTTCGCGGCAGACCTTCTGCGCGGCATGGCTGTGGCGCAGCCAGGCGGCGACATTGGGCATGGCCGTCAGATCGGCGTCGGTGGACAGCGCCTTCATCGCGCCGCAATCGCTATGGCCGCACACGATGATGTCGCGCACGCCCAGCACCATGATGGCATATTCGACGGTCGAGGTGACGCCGCCATTCTGCGTCGCATGGGGCGGCACGATGTTGCCGGCGTTGCGGCAGACGAACAGGTCGCCGGGATCGGCCTGCATGATATGTTCGGGCACGATACGCGAATCCGCGCAGGAGATCATCAGCGCCTTGGGGTTCTGCCCGTCGCTGGCGAGGCGGTTGTAGAGCGCGCTCTGGTTCGGAAAGACATGGCTTTCGAAGCTGAAGACGCGACCGATCAGATCGTTCATGTCATTGCATCCTTCTTGTCTGATGGCCGGTCAGGGGGAAGACCGGCCTTGACGATGAAAGATAGGGAAGCGTTTTTGCTGCGGCGCAGCGGCTTTGTTAAATAATATGTCTGAGCGATCGAAAGCGCGATCGGTGCGGCAGCTCGTCAGATTTCTCCGGATAAATCAATGCAATGAATGGGAAATATTCGGCCATTCCAAAGCGGCTCAGCGCCGGTCGACCACGGCGCTGAACATATATCCGCCGCCCCGCACCGTAACGATCGGCGCCGTCCGCCCGCCATGACTGAGCTTGCGCCGCAAGCGGCTGACCAGCACATCGACGCTGCGGTCGGAGGATGGCGTGTCGCGCACTCCGGCCAGTTCCATCAGGCGGGAACGGGCGATCACCACCTGCGGATGATCGAGCAACACAAGCAGAAGCGAAAATTCGGCGGCGGTGAGGTCGACCTGCGCGCCGTCGGGGTCGAGAACCTCGCGCCGGGAGGAATCGACCACCCAGCCATCGAAGCGCGCCTCGGTCGGGCGCCGCTGGCCCAGGGCGCGCTCATTGCGGCCTCGGCGCAGCACAGCGCGCAGCCGGGCGGCCAGTTCGCGGGTCGAATAGGGTTTCGCCATATAATCGTCGGCGCCCAGCTCCAGCCCGACGACCCGGTCGACTTCGCTGCTGTTGGCGCCGACCAGGATGATCGGCACGTCGCTGCGTTCGCGGACGTCACGGCACAAATCCATGCCGTCCGGCCCGCGCAGCGCGGCGTCCAGCACGACCGCACCCACGGCCATGCTGTCCATCGCATTCCAAATGTCGCTCGCGGAGGCGGCGGAGAGGGCGCGAAAACCGCTCTCCTCCAGCGACTGGCGCACCTCATGGCGCGCCTCCCGCTGAGCCTCCGCGATCAATATCAGCGGTGGGCTCATCCGCCTGTCACGGCGCCTTTCACGGACAGCGAGTGAATGCCGTCCAGTTCATTGACCAGAACGGCGCGGTCCTGCCGGGCCACGGTGACGGCTTCAACCGAACGGGCGCCGTTATGGCGGGCGACTTCCGCCTCGATCTGGCCACGGGCGGCAGTGCAGTTGCCGGCGTGGCTGCCCGACAACGGGGCGAAACGGTGGATCGGCTTGGCGACGGCAGCGAGCGTGCGGCCCTGCACCGCGACGTCGCGGTTCACCACCAGCTCAGCCTGCCAGCGACACACCGGCACCGACGGGCGGTTGGCGAAACGGGATTCGACCTGGCGCAAGCGAACGGTCGATTCCGTCTTGTAGCTCGCCGTATAGGCGTTGGACGCATGGCTGATTTCAGCGCTGTGGATCGGGGTCGCAACGGCAAGGGCAGCCGCGCTGGACGCGAGAATGAGAAACATGGGAGTTCTCCTCAACAACCGGAAATGGTCGATCGGGATTTAGGCCTCCTGAATGTCTCCGTAATTTGCCGGGCGTTACAAATTGTTGCTGGTGCGAAATATGGGCAGGATTAGTCCATCAGACAGAGGCTAATTCATCCGCACCAGCGCGCGCCGCTCCATCGCAGGCTGACCGGAGATATGATCCAGCAGCGCCGACAGCCACAACGCATCGCTCGCCGCCCGGTGCCGATCGGCATGGCGTCCATCGGCAAAGGCGACGGCGGCGCCGATCCGCTGTTCATCGGCCCGATGTTCGTCCAGCAACAGCGAGACATGATCGATGAAGAAGGGCGTCGCCTGCCCCGC
>Ga0255338_1005326_pt1 | contig 12004 bp, 7 predicted proteins | sample MeOH1_35cm_T4_19_FD_203715 | JGI IMG/M metagenome (GOLD analysis project Ga0255338, IMG submission 203715) | Sandy soil microbial communities from University of British Columbia, Vancouver, Canada - MeOH1_35cm_T4_195 | ecosystem: Engineered > Artificial ecosystem > Sand microcosm > Unclassified ... | reverse complement strand
CAGCTCGCGCACCCAGTACAGCGTCTCGAAGTTGTGCTCCAGCGTCGGCCGGCCGAACAGGCCCACCTGCGCCACGTAGGGCGGGCGCAGCCGCGGCATGCCGCGCTTGCCTTCGATCGACTCGATCATCGCCGACTCTTCGCCGCAGATGTAGGCGCCGGCGCCGCGCCGCAGCTCGATGGTCGGCAGCGACTTGGCGAGCGGGTCGGCCTGCAGCCGCGCGAGTTCCTGCTCCAGCAGCTGCCGGCAGCCGTGATACTCGTCGCGCAGGTAGATGTAGATGGCGGCGATGCCCACCGCCCAGGCGGCGATCAGCATGCCTTCGAGGAAACGGTGCGGATCGCGCTCGAGGTACACGCGGTCCTTGAAGGTGCCGGGCTCGCCCTCGTCGATGTTCACGGCCATCAGGCGCGGCGCCGGCTCGTTGCGCACGATGCGCCACTTGCGCCCGGCCGGGAAGCCCGCGCCGCCCAGGCCGCGCAGGCCCGAGGCTTCCATGGTCTTGATCACCGACTCGACGTCGCGCTGGCCCGCCAGGCACTGCTGCAGCAGCTTGTAGCCGCCCGCGGCCTTGTACTGCGACAGGCCCGTGTAGCCCTCCGGCTCGTGCCGGGTGCTGCCCTCCTTGAGGGACTCCTTCACGCACTCCGCGACCTTCTGGGTCGTGGCGCAGGCCACGGGCCTCTGGCCCACGGCCACGGCCGGCGCCTGTTCGCAGCGGCCGATGCAAGGCGCCGGGATCACCCGCACGTCGCGCCCCAGGATGGCCGGCAGCTTCGCCAGCAGCTGCTGCGAGCCCGCCAGCTCGCAGGAAAGCGAATCGCACACGCGCACCGTGAGGGCCGCGGGCGCAGCTTCGCCTTCCTTGACGATGTCGAAGTGGTGGTAGAAGGAGGCCACCTCGTACACCTCCGTCTGGGCCAGCCGCATCTCCTGCGCCAGGGCGCTGAGATGGGCCGCCGAGAGGTGGCCGAAGTGGTCCTGCAGCTTGTGCAGGTGCTCGATCAGCAGGTCGCGCTGGCGCGACGCGTCACCGAGCAGCTGCCGCACTTCGGCCAGCGCCGTGTCCGTGGGCTTGCGGCCTTTGGGACCCTGGCGCTTGCGCTCCCGGATGGGGAGCGCAGCGGCCGCTGCGATCGGGATGACGCGTTGACCCGCCATCGCTCCGCCTTACTTCAGCAGGCCCGCGGCGCGGGCCCACTTGTACTTGGCGCCCAGCACCTCCACCGGCAGTTCGGTGGAGTAGGCATAGGCCGGGATGCCGTTCTGGTACAGGTACTCGGCGGCTTCCTCGACTTCCACGTCGCCGGCCAGCGAGGCGACCACGGGCTTGATCTTGCCCTTCTCGCGCATCTCGTTGACGACCTGCACCATGTTCTTGGCGAACACCATCGGCGGCGTCACGATCGTGTGCCAGTAGCCCAGGATCAGCGCGTGGATGCGCTCGTCTTCCAGGCCCAGGCGCACCGTGTTCACGTAGGTGATGGGCGGCTCGCCGCCGGTGATGTCCACCGGGTTGCCGGCGGCGCCGAACGGCGGGATGAACTTGCGGAAGGCGGCGTCGAGGTCGTCGGGCATCGGCTTCATCAGCTTCAGGCCGTTGTCGACGCAGGAGTCGGACAGCAGCACGCCCGAGCCGCCGGCGCCGGTGATGATCACCACGTTCTCGCCCTTGGGCGTGGGCAGGATCGGCACGCCGCGCGACAGCTCCAGCATCTGGCGCAGGCTGTTGGCGCGGATCACGCCGGCGCTCTTGAGGATGTCGTCGTAGATCTTGTCGGTGCCGGCGACGGCGCCGGTGTGCGAGGCGGCAGCCGCGGCACCCATGGCGGTGCGGCCGGCCTTGAGCATGATCACGGGCTTCTTCTTCGAGACGCGCTTGGCGACCTCGGCGAAGGCGCGGCCGTCCTTCAGGTCTTCGGCGTGCTGGGCGATCACGCGGGTGTTGTCGTCCTGCTCGAAGAACAGCAGCAGGTCGTCTTCGTCGATGTCCGACTTGTTGCCCAGGCCGACGATGGCGGAGACGCCCATCTTGGTCGAGCGCGAGAAGCCGATGATGGCCATGCCGATGCCGCCGGACTGCGAGGACAGCGCCGTGGCGCCCTTCACGTCGTAGGCCGTGCAGAAGGTGGCGCACAGGTTGGACGGCGTGTAGTAGAAGCCGTAGATGTTCGGGCCCATCAGGCGGATGTTGTACTCGCGCCCGATGCGCTGCAGTTCCTCCTGGCCTTCCACGTTGCCGGTCTCGCCGAAGCCGGAGGGGATCAGCACCGCGCCGGCGATCTTCTTCTCGCCGCATTCCTTCAGCGCGCCGGCCACCAGCTTGGCGGGGATCGCGAACACCGCGGTATCCACCTCGCCCGGGATGTCCTTCACGCTCTTGTAGGCCTTCAGGCCCATGATCTCGGCTTCCTTCGGGTGGATCGGGTAGATCGTGCCCTGGTAGCCGCCGTTGATCAGGTTCTTCATCACCGAGTTGCCGATCTTGCCGGCCTCGTTGGAAGCGCCGATCACCGCGATCGCCTTCGGCTTCATGATGCGGTTCATCGACACCACGACGTCCTTCTCGTCGGGGCGGAAGCGGGCCGGCTTCGGATTGAAGTTGACCACGATGCGCACGTCGGCGGCGATCGCGCCTTCATCCGAGGCGAACACCGGGTTCAGGTCCATCTCGGAGATTTCCGGGAAGTCGGCCACCAGCTGCGAGACGCGCACGATCGTGTCCTGCAGGGCCTCGCGGCTCACGGGCTTGGCGCCGCGCACGCCTTTGAGGATCTCGGCGGCCTGGATGCCATCGAGCATCGAGGCGGCGTCCTCGCGGGTGGCCGGGGCCAGGCGGAAGGTCACGTCCTTCAGCACTTCGACCAGCACGCCGCCCATGCCGAAGGCGACCAGCTTGCCGAAGCTGTCGTCGGTCATGGCGCCGACGATCACTTCCTGGCCGCCCTTGATCATCTGCTGGATCTGCACGCCCACGATCTTGGCGTCGGCCTTGTACTTCTTGGCGTTGGCGATGATCTGCTCGTACGCGCTGGCGGCCTCGTCGCCGCTCTTCACGCCCACCACCACGCCGCCGGCTTCGGTCTTGTGCAGGATGTCGGGCGAGACGATCTTCATCACGACCGGGAAGCCCATGGAGGAGGCGGTGCTCATCGCCTCCTTGGCGCTGGCGACGACGGCTTCCTTCGGCACGTTGATGCCGTAGGCGTCGCAGATCTGCTTGCCTTCCGGCGCCGTCAGGGAATCGCGTCCCTCCTTCTTCACCGCGTCCAGGATCGCGCGGACCTTCTGCTTGTCGCCGCTGAAATTAGCCATGTTGTTTCTCCGAGAAAGGGGGCTAGAGGCTGGAGGCTGGAGGCTAGGGGAGGAAGGGACGGGCTTGGGATCTTTCCCTAGCCTCCAGCCTCTAGCCTCTAGCCCCTGTGTTTGTCAGCAGACCTTGGCGGCCTTCAGTTCGGCGACCTGGTCGGGGGTGTAGCCCAGCATCGCGAGGATTTCCTCGGTGTGCTCGCCCAGCAGCGGCGAGCGCTTGACTTCGCTGGGGCTGTCCGACAGCTTGATGGGGTTGCCGACCGACAGGTACTTGCCGCGCGTCGGGTGGTCGACTTCCACCACGGTGCCGGTGGCGCGCAGCGCCGGCTCCTCGGCGATTTCCTTCATCGACAGGATCGGGCCGCAGGGGATGTCGTACTTGTTCAGGATCTCCATCGCCTCGAACTTGGTCTTGGTCTTGGTCCACTCCTCGATGCGCGAGAAGATCGTCTTCAGGTGCGGCAGGCGCGCCTTGGGCGTGGCGTAGCTCGGGTCGGTGATCCAGCTTTCCTCGCCGATCACCTTGCAGATGCTGGCCCACACCGGCGCCTGGGTGATGAAGTAGATGTAGGCGTTGGGATCGTGCTGCCAGCCCTTGCACTTCAGGATCCAGCCCGGCTGGCCGCCGCCCGAGGCGTTGCCCGCGCGCGGCACGGCGTCGCCGAACTCGCCTTCGGGGTACTGCGGGTACTCTTCCATCACGCCCTTGCGCGCCAGGCGCTGCTGGTCGCGCAGCTTGACGCGGCACAGGTTCAGCACGGCATCCTGCATGGCGGCCGTCACCTTCTGGCCGCGGCCGGACTTCTCGCGCTGGAACAGGGCGGTCACGATGCCCAGGCACAGGTGCAGGCCGGTGCCGGAGTCGCCGATCTGCGCGCCGGTGACCAGCGGCGGGCCGTCGTCGAAGCCGGTGGTGGAGGCGGCGCCGCCCGCGCACTGGGCGACGTTCTCGTACACCTTGCAGTCCTCGTAGGGGCCGGGGCCGAAGCCCTTGATCGAGGCCATGATCATGCGCGGGTTGATCTGCTGGATGCGCTCCCAGGAGAAGCCCATGCGGTCCAGCGCGCCGGGGGCGAAGTTCTCCACCAGCACGTCGCACTGCTTGATCAGTTCGATCAGCACTTCCTTGCCCTTGGGGTTCTTCGTGTCCAGGGTGATGGAGCGCTTGTTGTGGTTCAGCATCGTGAAGTAGAGGCTGTCCACACCGTCGATGTCGCGCAGCTGGCCGCGGGTGGCGTCGCCTTCGCCCGCCTTCTCCACCTTGATCACGTCGGCGCCGAACCAGGCCAGCAGCTGCGTGCAGGTGGGCCCGGATTGCACGTGCGTGAAGTCGAGGATCTTGATGCCGTCAAGTGCTTTGCCCATTGTCGAATGTCTCCTGGGGGATTTGAAATCTGTGAGGCGCTGGAGGCTGGAGGCTGGAGGTTAGGGAGGGGAGGGGAGGTTCGGGGTGTTTCCCCCAGCCTCCAGCCTCCGGCCCCTTGCCTTCAGGCCGCCTTCTTCTTCGCCGCGGCGGGGTTCAGGCTCGTGATGCGGCCCGACTCGGTGCCGGCGCTCTCGTCGATCAGCGCGTTGATCAGCGTCGGCCGGCGCGAGGCGATCGCCTCCTTCAGCGCGCGATCGAGTTCCTCGGGCGTCTTGGCTGCCACGCCGACGCCGCCGAAGGCTTCCATCATCTGGTCGTAGCGGGCGTTCTTGACGAACTGCGTCACGGCCATCGCGTCGCCGCGCGGGTTGACATCGGTGCCCTTGTAGATGCCGTTGTTGTTCAGCACGACCACGCACACCGGCAGGTTGTAGCGGACGATGGTTTCCAGTTCCATGCCGCTGAAGCCGAAGGCGCTGTCGCCCTCCACCGCGATCACCTGCTCGCCCGTGACGGCGGCGGCGGCGACGGCGAAGCCCATGCCGATGCCCATGATGCCCCAGGTGCCCACGTCGAGGCGCTTGCGCGGCTCGTACATGTCGACGATGGAGCGGGTGAAGTCGAGCGCGTTGGCGCCTTCGTTGACCAGGTAGGCCTTGGGATTGGCCTTCACCGTGTTCTTGATGATGTTGAGCGCGCTGTGGAAGTTCATCACCGGCGGGTTCTTCGCCAGCGTCTCGGCCATCTTGGTGAGGTTCTTGTCCTTGCGCTCGGCGATCGCGCCCGTCCAGTCGGCGGGCGGCTTGCCGAAGCCGCTGCCGATGGCCTGGTTCAGCGCCGAGATGCAGGAGCCGATGTCACCCACCACCGGGGCGGCGATGGCGACGTTGCTGTCCATCTCGGTCGGTGCGATGTCGATCTGGATGAACTGCTGCTTGCCCCAGAGCTTGGACTCCCCGGCGCCCCAGGTCTTGCCCTTGCCGTGCGACAGCAGCCAGTTCAGCCGCGCGCCGACCAGCATCACCACGTCGGCCTCGGCCAGCACGTAGGAGCGCGCGGCGGAAGCGGCCTGCGCGTGCGAGTCGGGCAGCAGGCCCTTGGCCATCGACATCGGCAGGTAGGGGATGCCGGTGGTCTCGACGAACTTCCTGATCTCGGCGTCGGCCTGCGCGTAGGCGGCGCCCTTGCCCAGGATGATCAGCGGCTTCTTCGCGCCCTTGAGCAGGTCGACCGCGCGCTTGACGGCTTCCGGAGCGGGGATCTGCTTCGGGGCGGGATCGACCACCTTGATCAGCGAGCGCTGGGCGACCTCCTTGGGGATGCTCTGCGCGAACACCTTGGCAGGCAGGTCCAGGTACACGCCGCCGGGACGGCCGGAGAGCGCGGCGCGGATGGCGCGCGCGATGCCCACGCCGATGTCTTCCGCGTGCAGCACGCGGAAGGCGGCCTTGCACAGGGGCTTGGCGATGGCCAGCTGGTCCATTTCCTCGTAGTCGCCCTGCTGCAGGTCGACGACCTCGCGCTCCGAGGAGCCGGAGATCAGGATCATCGGGAAGCAGTTGGTGGTGGCGTTGGCCAGCGCGGTGAGGCCGTTGAGGAAGCCGGGGGCCGACACCGTGAAGCAGATGCCGGGCTTGCCCGTGATGAAGCCGGCCGCGGCGGCGGCGTTGCCGGCTTGCTGCTCGTGGCGGAAGGACAGGACCTTCATGCCGTCGGCCTGCGCCATGCGCAGGAAGTCGGTGATCGGGATGCCGGGAAGGGCGAAGATCGTGTCGATGTCGTTGAGCTTCAGCGCGTCGATGACGAGGTGGAAGCCGTCGGTCGTTTCGCGATCCTGCGTTTCGGTGGTCATGGTCAAGCGTCCAGTGAAGATCCGGGTTTTGGGAGTGCGAGAATGGTAGAAGTTGCTCTCGGCAAACCCTCTTGACTGCGGTCAATTTTCGAAAAAATGCATTGAGGGGAATCCCTCGCCCACGAATTCATGTCCTCGATCGACCAGCATCCCGAACGCAACGTCATTCGCGTGCAGCTAGCGCACAACGTGGTGCTCAAGGGGATGACGGCGGGGCAGATGGCGGAGCTCGAACCCCTGCTGGTCGTGGTGGATTGCCAGAAGGGCGAGGCGCTGCTGAACCAGGGCGTGCACGAGATGGAGCAGTACTTCATCCTCGAAGGCATCCTCAAGCGCGTGGTGAGCAACCGCGAGGCCAAGGAGATGATCCTGCGCTTCGCCAGCGAAGGCGAGATGGAAACCAGCTACGCCGCCTGGCGGCTGGGCACGCCGGCGCCCTACAGCATCGTGTGCGTGACGAAGGCCCGTGTGGCCAAGCTGCCGCTGCGCGAATGGGTGGCCTTCATCGAGCGGCATGCCGGCCTGAAACAGACTTTCGAGTACGAGGTGATGCACCACATGAGCGAGATCATGGCGCACACCATCACGCTGCACCTGCATGATGCGCCAGGCCGCGTGAAGCGCTTCCTGCGCAAGCACCCCGAGCTGGAGGAGCGGCTGCCGAAGAAGGAACTTGCGTCCTACCTGAACCTTTCGGCGGAGACCTTGAGCCGCTTGAAGGCGCGGGGGAAGATCTGAAGTCGGATCGGACAATCGGACGCAAGGAACGGACAACCGAACGCAAAGGACGCAAAGACCACGCAAAGGACGCAAAAAACAGCCAGGGAAAGGATTTCTCGTGATTTCTCATGGATTCCTTTTGCGTCCTTTGCGAAACCTTTGCGTCCTCTGCGTACAGTTGTCCGCATTCAAAAAAACGGGCGCCGAGGCGCCCGTTCGTGTTTGCGCTCGCGCGCCGCTCACGACTGCTCGATCAGCTTGCGCCGCATCGGCCGCAGCGCGAACCAGGCCAGCCCCGCCGCGATGGCGTTCATCACGCTCGCGCAGATGAACACCGCATGCCAGCTGCCGGTGGTCGCGGTCAGCACGCTGGACAGCGGCACCAGCAGCGAGGCCGTGCCCTTGGCCGTGTAGAGCAGGCCGGCGTTGGCCGCGGCATATTTGGAGCCGAATGTATCGGCGCAGGTCGACGGGAACAGGCTGTAGATCTCGCCCCAGGCGAAGAACACCATGCCGGTGAGGATCACGAACAGCACCGGGTTGCTGCCGAACTTGTAGAGCGCGAGGATGCCCACCGCCTCGAGGCCGAAGGCGATGAACATGGTGGTCTCGCGGCCGATCTGGTCCGACACCCAGCCGAAGAAGGGCCGCGTCAGGCCGTTGAGCACGCGGTCGATGGCCAGCGCGAAGGTCAGTGCCGGCAGCACGATGCCCATGATGTTCACCGGCACGCCGTCGATCTTGAAGTCCCGGGCGATCGGCGCGAGCTGCGCGGTGGCCATCAGGCCGCCGGCGGCGACCATCACGAACATCAGGTACATCACCCAGAACACGGGCTTGCGCACCATCTCGCCGGGGTTGTATTCCTTGCGGGTCTGCTGCACCTTGGCAGTGGCGGCGCCGGCGATCTTGCGATGCTCGGGGGCGCGGGCCAGGAACCACGACAGCAGGAAGATGATCGTGCCCTGGCCGATGCCGAAGTAGAGGAATGCCGCTTCGTAGCCGTGCGTCTGGATGTAGGCGGAGATCGGGATCACCGTCAGCGCGGAGCCGGCGCCGAAGCCGGCAGCGGTCAGGCCGGCGGCGAGGCCGCGGCGGTCCGGGAACCACTTCAGCGCGTTGCCCACGCAGGTGCCGTACACGGCGCCGGCGCCGATGCCGCCGATCGCGGCGCCGATGTACAGCATGGTCAGCGTGTCGGCGTGTGCGTTGACGACCCAGCCGATGCCGGCCAGGATGCCGCCGCCCATGACGACGATGCGCGGGCCGTACTTGTCGACCAGCCAGCCCTCGATGGGGACCAGCCAGGTCTCGGTGAGCACGAAGATCGTGAAGGCGACCTGGATGGCCGCCCGGGTCCAGTGGTGTTTGTCCGCGATGGGGTTGACGAACAGCGTCCAGCCGTACTGCAGGTTGGCGATCATCGCCATGCAGATGATGCCCATGACGAGCTGGGCCCAGCGAAACGCCGCGCCTTGGCCCGCGAGCGCATGCGCGCCCGCCGCCGTCCCGGACGCGGGCACGACCGCGTCGACTGTCTTTTCCATTCTGATGTCTCCTGAGATCCTGGCGCCGATGAAAGAGTGTTTTTGCGCCGCACCGTTTCCGGTTGGGCGAGGCATTCTGGAAGGGCGCCGCCGGACGAAAAATTGACCGCGGTCATGAACTCGGGAAAGCCCTGAGAACGCCGATCGCCAGAGTGAAAAGTTGTTTGATGCAGGTCAGGATCCGCTCAGGAAAGGGCACTCGCAATGCATAAACAAGAGCTTTGGCAAACCATTCACTCGCGGATAAGGCCAGCATGAAAAAAGGCGGCCCGCGGGCCGCCTTGTCCGAACCCTCCGCCTGCGCGGGGGCGATGAAGGATTCACGTCTTCGAGTGCGTGAACTTGCGCGTGATCGCCATCAGGTGCAGGCGGTTTTCGACATTGCCGGGGCCCACCACGGTGCTCGTGATGCGCTCGGCCTCCGTGCGCTCCTCCTCGTTGACGACGATGCCGCTCAAGATCACGCGGCCTTCGCGCGCATCGATCTGCACCTCGGTGTGGCGGGTCGAATCGTTGGCCTTCAGCGCCGCGCGCACCTTGGCTGCGAGCGCCAGGCCCGTGAGCACGGCGCGCGACTGCGGCGTCTCCTGGAACTCGGGGCGCGCGGTCAGCTGCAGGATGGTCTGGGCGGCGCTTTCCACCGAGAGGCGATCGGTGTTGATCACCAGGTCGTACAGCAGCGGGTCGCCCCAGGTGACGCCGTAGGTGGCGTGCATGCGCGCGGCATGCGCGCCGTCGCTGCGGCGCACCTCGGCCTCGGCCTGCGCGCGGTTGTCCGTCCCGAGGTCGTCCATCACCCACTGCACGCGGGCATCGAAGGAGCGCGTGACGCGCACGCGCACCACGTGCGGCACGCCGCGCAGCACGCAGGTGGCGCCCCAGCCGCGCAGCACCACGTTGCCGCGCTCGGCCTGCTGCAGGATCTCCTCCTCGGTGTAGAGCGCGAACTGCTGCCGGTCGGTGGTGAGGCGCTCCACCAGGCCGGCCTTGCCTTCGCGCACGCGGCGCACCAGGCTGGGCGGCACGTTCATGCGCTCCGCCACGTTCTCCATCACCTCGTTGCGCATCACGGCCAGGCCGGCGGCCTGGGCCACGCGCTCGGCCACATCCTTGGCCAGCGAGCCCATCTCCTGGGTCAGTGCAATCACGGGCATCTAAGGTCCTCCTGCTGGGTGCCGGGCTCAGTCGACCGGCTGTTCGGCCGCGAAGTTGCTGCCCTTGGGCGGGCGCAGCTTGTGGATCGCCTTGGCGATGATCGGCCAGAACAGCAGGAGCAGGGCGAGGCCGGTGATCGTGCCCACCAGCGGGTTGGACACCATGATCGACAGGTCGCCCTGCGACAGCAGCATGGACTGGCGGAACGAGTCTTCCGCCTTGTCGCCCAGCACCAGCGCCAGCACCAGCGGCGCCAGCGGGTAATCGAGCTTCTTGAACACGTAGCCCATCACGCCGAACCCCACCATCAGCCACACGTCCATCATCGCGTTGTGCACCGTGAAGGCGCCGATCGCACAGATCACCACGATCACCGGGGCGATGATCGAGAACGGGATGCGCAGGATGGAGGCGAACAGCGGCACCGTGGTCAGCACCACGATCAGGCCGGCCAGGTTGCCCAGGTACATCGAGGCGATCAGGCCCCAGACGAAGTCCTTCTGCTCGACGAACAGCAGCGGCCCGGGCTGCAGGCCCCAGATCAGCAGGCCACCCAGCAGCACGGCCGCCGTCGGCGAGCCGGGGATGCCCAGCGCCAGCATCGGCAGCAGGGCGCTGGTGCCGGCGGCGTGGGCGGCGGTCTCGGGCGCAACGACGCCCTCGATGTTGCCGGTGCCGAAGGAGGCGCCCTGCTTGGACATCTTCTTCGCCAGGCCGTAGCTCATGAAGGAGGCCGGCGTGGCGCCGCCGGGCGTGACGCCCATCCACATGCCCACCAGCGAGCTGCGCACCGAGGTCATCCAGTAGCGGGGCAGCTCGGCCCAGGTCTGCAGCACCACCTTCGGGTTGATCTTGGCGGACTTGCCGGAGAAGGCCAGGCCTTCCTCCATCGACAGCAGGATCTCGCCGATGCCGAACAGGCCGATCACCGCGATCAGGAAGTCGAAGCCGCGCATCAGCTCCTCGAAGCCGAAGGTCAGGCGCAGCTGGCCCGTCACCGTGTCCATGCCGACGGCGGCCAGCCCGAAGCCGATCGCCATCGAGGCCAGGATCTTGAAGGGCGAACCCTTGCCCATGCCGACGAAGCTGCAGAACGTGAGCAGGTAGACCGCGAAGAACTCGGGCGGGCCGAACTTCAGGGCGAACTTGGCGACCAGCGGGGCCATGAAGGTGATCATCAGCACCGCGACGAAGGCGCCGACGAACGAGGATGTGAAGGCCGCCGTGAGGGCCTGCCCGGCCTGCCCCTTCTGCGCCATCGGGTAGCCGTCGAAGGTGGTGGCCACCGACCACGGCTCGCCGGGAATGTTGAACAGCACCGAGGTGATGGCGCCGCCGAACAGGGCGCCCCAGTAGATGCAGGACAGCATGATGATCGCCGAGGTGGGCGACATCGAGAAGGTGAGCGGCAGCAGGATGGCGACGCCATTGGCGCCGCCGAGGCCCGGCAGCACGCCGATGAGCACGCCGAGCGTGATCCCCACCAGCATCAGGAGCATGTTCATCGGCGTCAGGATGACGCTGAAGCCATGGAACAGAGCGCTGAGTTCGGTCATGTCGGGAAGTCCGTAACCTGGTTCGTGGAATTCAGTAGCCGAGGAAGGCGAGCGGGTCGAGCAGGCCCTTGTGCAGCGGCACCTTGAACCAGACTTCGAACATCGCGAAGAACAGGGCGGCCACCGCCAGCGCGAGCAGCACGCTCTTCACGCGCGAGAACTTGCCGAGAAAGATCATGAAGCCGGCGATGTAGATCGCCGAGGCCACGTACATGCCGAGCAGCTGGATCGCGCCGACGTAGACCGCGGCCGGGATCAGCACCACCAGCACGCGGCGGATCTGCTCGCTGTCGACGAAGATCTCGGTGTTGCGCTTCTTGCCGAACAGCGCCTGGTACAGGATGCCGGCGCCCGAGATGCACAGGATCATGCCGATGTAGAAGGGGAAGTAGCCCGCGCCGGGGCCGTCGCTCATCCAGCCGGCGCCGAGCTTCCAGCTGGTCACGCCGATGACCAGGCCCATCAGCAGCACCAGGGCGGCCACCCCGGCCTCCAC